>Ga0068855_100011768_pt1 | contig 10579 bp, 11 predicted proteins | sample KBSCornC52_FD_66592 | JGI IMG/M metagenome (GOLD analysis project Ga0068855, IMG submission 66592) | Corn rhizosphere microbial communities from Kellogg Biological Station, Michigan, USA - KBS Corn C5-2 | ecosystem: Host-associated > Plants > Roots > Rhizosphere > Soil ... | reverse complement strand
CGCCGGATTTTGAGTAATATTGGTAGGTGAGCATTTATCCTCACCACACAATGGCAGAAGTTTTGTCGGTGGTGAGGAATTTATTACAGTCTTATTGACTTTAGGGCAGATAGAGGGTAGCATCACTAGTACTAACGTATTACCTTAGGTGTCTATGAAATATCTTGCCTTAATAGTCATTCTTCTTTTCTCCGGTTACGCAATCGCGGATAGCGATGACTGCAGCTCATCCCCTAAGCCTATGCCATCATTCGGTTGCGCAAACTCTGACATCACCTGTGCTTGTGATGCAAATGGTGTATGTCGCTGGGTTGAGAATTGCAATTAAAGACTTACAGCCTTATTCATCTTCTCCTACCAGCGTGGTAGCTACTTTATCATCATGATTCAAAGGGTGGCCTGCGGCTCCTTCGCAGATTTGCTGCGCGCTATCCCATGCGCTGATACCTGCTACCTCCTCATCTGACACGACTTTGACTTGGCCGTTAGCCCTAAAATTATCTACGCCATTGTGGTTAGTTTGTAGGCCAAATATATGCAGTTTGTCACCGGCCTTGTTTACCGAAATCGCGTTGGCTACTACCCTTACATTGCCATACTTGCCTAATAGTTTTAGTTTAAAAAATTCTTCATCACCTATTATGCCATTGTTATTGATTCCCGAGACGATCCCTTTAGCTAGCGCGGTATTCACTTGGGGATATATACTAGGATCCAGATGGCGATAATCTACTGCGAAGAATAACCCACCATCGCTCTTAACGCTCTTCTGATTCGAAGAGTCATAAGTGGTGCCATTATAAGACCACTTAATTGGTTGAGCTGATTGGCTTGATTGAGAGGATTTGTCAGCATCTTTAAAAAAGAGTGTGGGGTCTTTTTCTTCAGCTTTGCGCTTGCAGTATGCGCGAAATGCTTGCTCGTTCCACTCACATAAAAAATCAAGTTTATCATCTACCCCAACTGGAGCAGTAGGCTCGCTTTCGTCAATAGATTGTGCTTGATTTGGTATAGAGATGCTTTCTACTGTCTCTTCAGTTTTTTCGGGTTGCACTGTCTCTACGTGCACCACAGGTGAGGCGATAGCAAAAGCACCTTCTACATTTAGCATATCTGACAATTCTTCTATCAGTGCCGGCGGGACAATGCCGGCAAAGCTTTCAAGGACATACTGTGCTCCTGCTACCCTGTCTTCAGGTTGCATTTCTGCGCTTGAAAGGTAGTGATAAAAAGTCCTTATGCATATACCGTCGGCAGGTATAATTTTAGACACCTTAGCGAGCTCTATGGTTCTACGCAAAGCTTCTTCTGTCGCTTGCTGGTCATTATTGCGTGCATAACAAACAAATACACCATATGCCTCAGACAATTCATCGACCTCTATTATCTTGCTTTTATGAGGTTCATAATACTTTTTCAGCCAAGCATGACTATCACTCCATTTTTTTTCTATAACAAAGTTTCCTAGTATTGAAGCAACGATTGTTGCAACCATTGGCCAATTATCAGTTGCAATATTCTCCTCCAAGCTCCGCTGGAGTTGCGCCTTTGTTGCCGCAGAGGTTTCTGTTATTATTTTATTAATCCTACTGGCCTCATCGTGGGCGTCCTGTAGCCTGAATTCTGATACTATTTTATCAAATTCGGGGTCATTTGTGCCAGTGCCTAGCTGTGGAAATTGATGATGATGTTCTTCAGCCTCCGCGATTAATTCTACGGTTTCAAGTAATTTTTGACCGCTGAGGGTGGGAAATAGGCCGCGCGAGGCTTGTGCGTTTAAAGCCATGAACTCACTGCCCCTATCAAAAACTGCCAACATCTTTGAGTGTTCACCACTTATCTCTGGTCTTTTCTCTGGTCTTTGCTGCTCTTCTGATGACGTGGCATTGTATATCATTAGTTCAACGCGCTGTACTAATGACACCAACGTAGCCAGGTCAGCAACAATAGACAGTTTGTTTGTGTTTTGTGTGAAGTGCCGCAATTCTGCTATAAGTTGATCAGCCTCTTTGACGAGTGTGGGATTGGTGCTTGCAGCATCCTTGCTTACATACTCAAGGCTATCTATTAATTGTTGAGCAAAGTCTTGTTGGCTCTTTATTCCTTCTATTATTTCCCCTTCTTCTTTGGATAAAGGCGGCGAGCTTTTAAATTTTGCCTGCAGCCTTGTGCGCGCAATGGCAGCGCTACACGCCGCAGCGACTCTATTGTCGACATCTCTTTCCGCACCGTGTTTGCGTCCTCTCATAACAGCAACCTTCGTTTTAAATAATATTACTTAAAATAACTTATGTTAGTTAACTACGTAACTATTATATATTAATCTAGTTTTTAGTTCAAGGAAAAATTACCTCCCCATGGGACAAGATTTCATGAGCCTTATAGTCGCGCTTGGTGCGGGCATGACATTAGTCTGCGGCGTTGCTTTAATGTTGATGTAATGGCTCTGATCAAAATTCTTATTTTATCGCTTGACAAACGCGTAGATTTCGCGATACTGATGCATTACAAATTTAACCACAAAAGAAGACGCTGATCGTGAAAACTTATTCTGCAAAACCTTCGGAAATTGAAAAGAAATGGATGCTTATCGACGCTAAAGACTTGGTGCTTGGCCGTCTTGCTGTTGAGGTATCAAAGATACTGCGCGGTAAACATAAGCCTACATATACGCCACATATGGATTGTGGAGACAATGTTATTATCATCAATGCAGCTGAAGTGCACTTGAGTGGCAGGAAGGCTGACCGTAAGGATGGTAAGATTTACTATCGTCATACTGGCTTTCCAGGCGGTATTAAAGATACTACTGCCGGGAAGATTTTGCATAGTAATCATCCAGAACGTGTGGTGAAGTTCGCCATTCGCAGGATGATTCATAAAGGCCCTCTTGGTGATCAGCAGTTTGGCAATTTGTATGTTTATGCTGGGGCGGAGCACAAGCATGAAGCTCAAAAGCCGGTCGCATATGACTTTGCTAGTAAAAACATAAAAAATAAGAAATAACTATGGCTACATTGAACCTCAAGGATCTAGAACTAGCGACTGCTACCGTGGAATCTGCTACGCCAGTTGTTGTTGAGAAACGTAAATCAAATAAAGATGCCCATGGCCGCAGTTATGGCACTGGTCGTAGAAAGAATTCTATAGCTCGTGTTTGGATCAAGCCTGGGTCTGGTACTGTGACTGTTAATGGATGTGCGTTTGAGAAGTATTTTGCGAGAGAGACTCATCGCATGATAATCATGCAGCCATTTGATACAACCAAGACTCTCGGACAATTTGATATCACCTGCACAGTGCTTGGAGGGGGGCATACTGGTCAAGCTGGGGCGATTCGTCACGGCGTGGCGCGCGCTCTCGACCAATTTGAGCCTGAGCTACACGCTTTGCTGCGCAAAGCAGGATTCTTGACTCGTGATCCAAGAGCTGTTGAGCGTAAGAAATACGGTAAGCACAAAGCTCGTAAGTCTACGCAGTTCTCTAAACGTTAAGATAGCATCAGTAATCTGGTCACTGTCAGTGATACTGATTTTCGAGTATGTCTTTATCATCCTCTCCCGCGGACTTGTGGTCTGTGCGAGAGATGAGTAAAGATAAGTTCTTGATGGCGGGGTAGCTCAGCTGGTTAGAGCAACGGAATCATAATCCGTGTGTCGGGGGTTCAAGTCCCTCCCTCGCTACCAATTCAGGATTCGACTGAATCCCATATCATCCAAAAATCCTTGTAAATATAAGCTTTGTAGTGTAAGTATAGTACTATACCGTCCGACAAAGTACCCCGTCAGCCAGACATATCTGGGGGTATATTTGGGGGTATATTTTTCTAACTTAATTTTGGTACCCCCAAATGGCACTAACAGACGTATCGATCAAAGGTTCAAGGCCTAAAGACAAAGCCTACAAACTTAGCGACTCAGGAGGGCTATATATTTTAGTCCAGCCTAACGGAGCAAAATATTGGAGGCTAAAATATAGAATCTCTGGAAAAGAAAAATTACTGTCCATTGGCTCATACCCTGATGTGACTTTGGCTGAGGCAAGAGAAAAAGGTGCTATCGCAAAAAAGCAAATCGCCAATAATACCGATCCATCTCAATCCAAAAAGGAAGATAAACTCAAGAGCCTGATAGACAGCGAAAATTCATTTGAAGCCGTTGCAAGATGTTGGCATGAGAATCAAAAAGAAAGGTGGGTAGAAGGACATAGCGCACGCGTTCTCAATAGGCTCGAAGCCAACATATTCCCTACTCTTGGATTCAAGGCTATAAATTCAATTAAAGCCCCTGAGTTGCTTGCTGTAATAAGAGCTATAGAAGCACGTGGTGCTCTTGATATTTCTCGCAGGGCTCTGCAAACATGCGGGCAGATATTCAGGTATGCAATAGCGACAGGTAGAGCTGACAGAGATATTTCCGCTGATCTCAAAGGCGCACTAAAAACTCGAAAACAAGAAAATCATGCCTATCTATCGGCTAAAGAGCTTCCTGAGTTCCTTGCTAAGCTTAAACATTACGACGGGGATGAGCAAACTAAATTAGCTTTGAAACTTGTGATACTCACCTTTTTACGTACAACAGAGGTACGTGGAGCAAAATGGTCTGAAATAGATTTTGAAAAGCAAGAATGGAGGGTGCCGGCAGAAAGGATGAAGATGCGTAAGTCTCATATGGTGCCTTTATCAGCTCAGTCTGTAGAAATACTAAAGAAATTGCATGCCATAAATGGTGCATATGAACATATTTTTCCAAATCGTAATAATCCAACAGCTTATATGAGTCAAAATACCATGATTTATGCTGTTTATAGGCTTGGGTATCATTCACGTACTACGGTGCACGGATTTCGCGCCACGGCCTCAACTATTCTAAATGAGCATGGCTTTATGTCAGACGTGATAGAGAGGCAACTTGCTCATGTTGAGATGAACAAAGTACGCGCCAGCTACAATCACGCAGAGTATTTACCTGAGCGTATAAAAATGATGCAATGGTGGGGCGATTACGTGGCAAATTGCATCGTGCAATAACTTGAAAAATAAGGCGGGTATTGTGAGCAAATGGCGCTCACAATAAGACATTTCTTGATTTTCTGGTCACTTATTACATGTATCTTTAAGCGCTTTTCCTGCTCTAAACTTAGGCTGTACTCTTGCAGCTATTTTAAGCTTAGCTCCGGTTTTTGGATTACGCCCCTCTCTGGCAGCTACTTTGCTTGCATAGAATGTACCGAATCCTACTAGAGTAATTTCTTGGCCCTTACCTAGAGCGGAAGTTACTGATCCGGTGAACATGTTTATTGCTCTTTCTGCATCAGCTTTGGTGCAGCTATATTCTTTCGCTATGTGGTCGATGAGTTCAGCTTTATTCATTGTGTATTCCTTGTTTGAGTTAATAAATTTACGCTGTGTTGGTTGAGGATAGTATGGTTTGATGGTTGGAGCAAGATAAAAGATGATTGCTTTGGCTATTGTCGCTGAGCGCGGCATAAAATCCAATAAATATAACGCTACATTGCCCTAGGCATTAAAATTCAACTTTTATAGCTATTCCATCATCCTTAATTATAGGAGTAAGTTTATATCCAGCACCATTATATATACCAGCATCAATAAAATTCTTGCGTTGTTGTTCTATGAATTTCGTTACGTAAAGAACTATGTATCGTAGTGCATCAGCTTTGGTATTTAGTTCATTGTATGAGATTTTCCTTTTACGTTTCCTGCTATAAATCCCTTCTTCTGTAAATTCATATTCAGAGTGCGAATATATATTACGTAGATCGTGGTCGAAAGAGTGCTTGATTATTCTAAGCAAATCTTGCCTATGGTTTTGAACCAAATATTCTTTGATAATTTTGGTTTTGCCCTTTACCGCCCCATCTATTAGTTCATCTGCTTCATTTAGCCCAACTATACGCACTCCTAAATTAATATCGATAGAATGAGTTTTTGGGTCATGAAGCTTAAACTCTCCATGCGCGATTTTGAGAAGGCTCAAAATTATATCATATATAGGTGATATTTCTATTATATGATTTATTAAAGTGAGCGAGAAAATAGCTTGGCCTTGTTGGTGGCGTTTTGTATTTACAGTAAATTGACCTAATTTAAATTTATGCAATAGATAGTCTACTTCATTTCTTAAAAACATATCGTAAATTAAGTCAATAGACTGCACAATTGCGTTCATCTGATAAAGCAGTTCGTGTCGTAGTGTATTATACGTAAAAAAATACACTTCACCTGCGTAGTCAGCTTTTGCTTTATTTAAAAGCCTCTCAAGCTCTTTTAAGCCTTTTTTGATGTTATTATTAGCAATAGGAACATTTAGGTTTATGGCATATCCGCCGCATTGATAGCACTTTAGATTTTGATCATGTGTGTATTCATGCATTCTATTTTTAACCATTGTGCCCAACGTACCGCATGTACATTGAAAGGCTATGTGAGACTGATCGCGACCCTCAGTAATGTCGTCGATCATACCTAAAATATAAAAGCTATACTGCATTGAACTGTTGGAGCCGCAATGTAGAGTGTTTTTATTTATATCATTTAACATTGCGTATTATATTGCTCGGTGTATTCATTTTAATCTTATTTCTGTTTCAATAATTTTTATAGCTGATGAAAGCTAAATTCTCCTTCAGTTTTCCCAACACCACCTCCAACTCCGGCAAATCTGGCACGAGCGGTTCTAGCCACTCGCTCCATGCTTTTGCGAGATCGTACATGAGCTTTTCTGTAAAAAGGTCATCTACAGCCGTGAATGCTACGCCTTTTAAAGCGCATTTTTGTTCTATAAGACTTGGTATGATTTCTAAGTTTAGTTGCATATGTTTTTGGGTCAGTATTCTCCATAAATCATAATAGTCTCTGGCTCTTGATCTACCCCATCCGCGTTCGTGAAGCTTCTTGGCATATTGTAAGATTGCCCTGATTTTCTCAGCTACAATTTCTTCCAAGGCGTAGGTCTTGATTGTGCAGTCCATTTGTTCGTCATAACCGTGTAGTATATTCCTTTCAATTGGCGTGAGTAGCACTGGCTCTTCCATAGTTATTTCAACCATTACCCTAGTGTTATATTGATTATGCCATGGATACTTGGCTGATATTGTAAATGCCTCTTGTCCAAATGGATGGGGTTGCTTTTCCTTATATGCTTCGCATATGATTTCAACATTTGTACTATTTTTGAGTATCAGCTCTTGCACTAACTTTCCCGCTTTTATCATGAAACTTTGCAGCTCTGCTCCTCTAGGTGCATTGCTAGTTATGGAAAAGTCTAAATCTTGCGAGAATCGGTAATCTTCAAAATAACACTTCTTGAGAGCAGTGCCGCCTTTGAATATCAGAGTTTCTTTGAGTTTCGGAATAGAGGATATGGCAGCTAGCATCCATGATAGAAGGTAATCCTGTTCGATAATCTCCCAAGCAATACCGAGCTTTGCACGTTCTTCTTGGAAGCGTCTGCGTAAACGACGCAAAGATTTGATGTGATTTGTAGCTATATCTTCCATGGTTGCTTTATTTTTAATTATTTTGTCTGGTTATTTCTATTTTGATGCTAAATATTTTCCAGAATCATCCAGTGTTTATCGCATTTGCCTTGCCTTTGCCCCGAAGGGTCGAGAGGACAATAGCCACTTGGCTTCAGTTCTCTTAATTCAGATAATAGCTCGTTATTTACATTCAGTCTTTCTAGGATGAATCCAAGACGCATAGCAGCGGACATACCAAACTTTTTTGCATATGATATGATCTTAGCTAAGTCAATCCTATCAATGGCAACTTCAAAAGCTGATAACACTTCTCTCATGCCACCGCAGTATTTTGGTCTGACTAAGCCATCTACTAAAGTCCTCTCTAGATCAGTCATCATAAAAGGTACTTCGCCAAGCCACTGCTGATTTATGCCAAAATATAGCTCAGGTTTTGCACGGATGAAGTGATATTTTACACTCATGATCTGAAGACGATAAACGGATAGTTTACTATGTACATCACCCCATGTGGTCATAAGATAGATAGTCCTACTTGTTTGGTCTGTAAGCTGATGATACTGCATGGCAGAAAAGCAGCAAATAGCTGATGGGTTTGCTAAGTGCATCCCTATCTCATATTCGTGAAGTGGTAACCCGGGCAAGAATTGCTCACCTATAGCATAGAGACCTTGTTTTAAGGATATAATGAATCCTTTGCGTTTGATGTGATGTAATGCTTCTAAAACGTAGTCCTGTTTCATGCCTATATTACTTGCAGCCATATAGGCTTCTTCAGAGGTAAAAATCCTATACCCTAAGTTTGACAGCTCTTTAAATAGTTCTATGCTCATATAGTTAGTTTTATCTGATCCACATTGATGGTATATTAGTAATATTAAACTGAATATTATTGGTTGTCAAATAATTAGTTTAATATTACTAATATATTTTTGTGGATAGAGATTGAGTGTGATGCGTCTATCTTATGGCTAGGTATTTAGTGATGATGTTGTGCCAAAATTGATTGATACTATGCATTTCCTCAATCACTCCCTAGCACCACTTTCCCTCAGCAACCTCCCTACCTGGGTACAGTTATCTATAAGATAGCTATTACCGTTCTGAGTTTCTCGTTGGAGTTTCTTAATTGCATAGGACAATACGCTACTGCCGTATCTTGTTATAGCATTTACATCGGCTCCTTTTGAAACAAGAAGCTGTACTCCTTTTATATAGCCACTTTCTGCTGCCAGATGCAAGGGGGTGTAATCACGTACGTTGCGGTTATTCACTTCTGCGCCGTGCTTTAGTAACAATGAAATCATCCTTGCGGAACTATCGCCCAAATGCGATGCGCTATGTAATGCACTGTTACCCTCAACATCTGCTATATTCGGATCAGCTCCTTTTTGCAAAGTGAGAAGTGCCAGATCAAAGTACCAACGTCTTACTGACCAGTGCAGCACTGTAGTGCCCGAATCATCTCGCTCATTAATATCTATGCTTTTACCCACTTCATTTACTATAAGCATTCTCATAGTATCCAGATCGCGAATAGTAGATGGCTTTATGAGTTTTAAAAGTGGGTTTGCCATGAGATGCCTCTTGTGTTTTTTGGTTATGGTGGTGAAGTTCTTATGTTGTTAATGCCTATATCTCCGTATAACCTATGCTTATAAGAGCTTTCTGCGTTATTTCATATCCCATTACCTGTTCAAACCACTCACGTCCTTGTTTTGATAAGAGCTTGCTGCGCTCATCAATAGTACCATGAACCAAAGCTTGATAAGCTTCTAATCTAGGGCTTAAGTCCATACCGCAAGCTGATAAAGCAAGCATATGGTCACCTTTATAGGTAAAAGGAGTCAATCCACATTCAAGAGCTATATCTTCGTTAAAGACCATCGGCTCAAAATATGCGTTCCAGTAACTCAAAGCTTCCCAAAACTGCTCATATACTTGATCCCACTTATCCCCTTCATCTTCTTCGTCATATGTAAAGTAGTAATGGTCCTGATAATGCTGCGCGAGTAGCTCTTTGTTATATTCAACATCTTCCCAAAGGTTTGTATTGGAGGCAAAATTAAGCTCATGCTTGGTGTAAAATGCCTTACCTTCGCAAAGCCCGCTCTTAAAATATTTGGTCATGACATATCTCCTTTTGTAGCTTACGTGATTTGTTTTGAGGTCTTTTACATATCTTATGTAATAAATTGTATCCCATTACATATTATAAGTCAACATTATATTTATCGTATGTCACAAAATACTCACAAAAAAGATCGAAAGGTGTAAAAATACCACTTCAAGAATTGACATTAATACTTACTAAAGTTATTCTGAGCTGATAAAAATCACCAAAGAATTTAAAATATGTCAGAAAACAAAAAACAGAACCTAGAGCGGCAAATTAGCCTAAGAATGAGCAATGACATGCTCGAAGCCTTGGATAGATACGCCAAAGAAATGGGCGGTATACAGCGGACTAATCTAATCAAAATAGCTATCCAAGAATGGATCACAAAAAAGGACAAAGAAAAAGAACGAGATAGGGATAAATAGTATATACACCATAAGCCAGCAAAAGCAACGCGGACATTAAAATTAGAATCTTTTTAGCCTTCCAAATTAGCCATTTACTCAATCAGAAATCCGATCAAATTAACGCCCTCATCAAAAGAAGAGATGCAGCTCTCCTCTTTTACAATTACCATTTAATTAAATAATTCCTGAAAGTCTTTCGGCTATATCAAAACCAGAAGTACAATAAACTAGGGTGTAAGAGCGCACTTCAGCATCTCGTCCGTAAACGTCCGAACTGCGTGCGCTCAAAGGACAGATGGATTTTGTGAATTTGCAGTTTTGTTGATTTTATCATGGCAATATATAGCGTTAATTTATCGGAAATACAGAGGGGAAATGGTGAGAATGCTATTAAGTCTGCTGCCTATATTTCCGGCAGTAAGCTGATTTTGAGGGCTTTTAATCCTATTGATGGTATTTGTGGCGAGAAGATTAAGACTTGGGACTTCAGTTCTAAGCCCGGTGTTGTCTATAGTACGATACTAGCACCTGATGGAGCTCCGGCTTGGGT
>Ga0068855_100011766_pt1 | contig 10580 bp, 12 predicted proteins | sample KBSCornC52_FD_66592 | JGI IMG/M metagenome (GOLD analysis project Ga0068855, IMG submission 66592) | Corn rhizosphere microbial communities from Kellogg Biological Station, Michigan, USA - KBS Corn C5-2 | ecosystem: Host-associated > Plants > Roots > Rhizosphere > Soil ... | reverse complement strand
TCAAGGACCTTCCTCAAGTTTACCAACTCCAACATCTTTTCATTAAGAATAATTTGGCATATAATACTTCTCTCTCCGCTTTGATAAAATGTTCGAATTTTATCTACGCTCGCCAGCCAGTAAGCAAAACTAACCACCAGAGCGGATCTAATGTCGTCCAGGCTGGACAACACATCTTTTATTTATATACTTCTTAAATATTGAAGGAGATTTGAAGGAGTAGTTAAAATAATATTAAAATCGTCTTTTATTTTATCTGCTTTGAAATGTTTCGTCTTATATGAAATAAGAAAGTTAACCTTTGCTTTTTTTGCTCCAGCAACGATGTGTGCATCATCAATATCTAACACGTGATCTGCAAATTCTTTTTTTATTTCTTTAAGTGTTTTTTCTAGATGAATAGTAGTAACTCTTGTTTGTATCAATTGCTTTAGCTCTATGGATGAAAGGTCAAGTCTATCTACTACTTTTTCTAATTCTTCTTTTGACTTATTTGAAATGCATAATTCTATATCAGTTGTTTGATTAAGGAGAAGGAAAGCTGCACCTGTTGAGGAAATGAGAGAAGAAATAACGACATCTGAGTCAACAAATACTTTCAAAGCCATTTTTATAATTGCTTCCTAACATCTGCTAGTGCTTCTTGTATTCGTGATAATTCTTTCATATCCTCTTTTTCAGCAGTGAATAAGTCATGATCAAGTCCAGTGAACACAAAAGAGAGAGAGCTAGCTGGAATTCTATAGACCTTCCCAATCTTTTTGGCAATAATTTCTCCACGACCAATTAAATCATAGACTGTGTTCTTAGAGAGCTGTAGCATCTCTGCTACTTGCTCTGGAGTATATACTTTTACAAGCGAAACGTTACTATTCATGACTAAATGATACTAAACGTGATTCAATTTGTCAATATCTAATTTCTTTAGTTTTTCGTACGCTGAAATAAGACTTGGGAGAATTTGGTTCCAGCTGAGGGAAAACTCGACAGATGACGCTAACAGTTGCATCATCAAATTGATGAACAGCTTGATATAAGGGACTTAGTGAATTATTTAACTATAAAAATAATTAATTTTCAGTTAGCCTCTTTTTTCTTTACCACGGCTATTCGTTTACATTATCTGCTATAATACAATCAGCAATTTCCATTCAAACAGAATGTACTATTCTTTCCTACAATGAAACAGAAGAAGAGTATTGACAAAATAATACCATTATCTTCTCACCGTGAGTTGCAGTTTCCCCAATTACCAAATGCTTCACCCGAGCCGACACTTATTACGGATACAAAGGGCCGTATCTATTATGTCAATCCTGCATGGGAGAAACTGACTGGATACACGTTTGAAGAAGTCAGAGGTAAAAGCCCGAGACTTTTAAATAGTGATAAAACGCCAAAAAAGATCTACAAGCAGCTTCGGGCTGCTCTCTCCAAGGGAGAGTCTTTTAATTCAGATGCAATTTATGCTAAACGGAAAAATAGAACAGAGTATCAGGTATTTTCTACCTTCTTTCCGATTAAAAGAAAGAATAAAAATATTTTTTATGTACAGGTTGTTTATGACATTACCAAGCAGCAACAATATAAAAAAGCACTACAGGAGCACGAGGAGAGGTTACGGAGTATGCTCGACCACCTCCCTGAACACGCAGTATTCATGCTGGATAAAAAAGGAAACATTATCAGTAGTAACGAAGCATCAGAAAAAATAACCGGATATACAAAAGATGAAATTAGCGGAAAACATATTTCACTTTTTTACACAGTAGACGAGATAAAACATAAAAAGCCCCAGCAAGATTTAAAAAAAGTAGCCGAGCAAGGTCAAATTGGAGAGCAAATATGGCTAGCAAGAAAAGACGGAACTCGATATTGGGCTGATATCGTCATTAGTTCTATCAAAGATAGTAATGGAAAAGTAAAGGGTTTTGTTACCATAAGACGCGATATTACCCATCGAAAAGAACTTGAAGAACAAAAAAATACGTTTATCAGTATTGCATCTCACGAGCTGAAGACTCCTGTAACTAGCCTTAAGATGTACGCGCAGGTTCTTCAAAAACGATTAGCAAATTCTCAAGATAAAAATACACTCTATCTTCTCCAAGATATTAATAATCAAGCTGATAGACTAACCAACCTAATAAATGATTTGCTCAATGTAAATAAACTGACATCAGGATCGTTCATGCTTCATAAAAGGATTTTTGATGTAAATGCACTGATAGAAAAACTGGTAACAGATTTTAATCATATAAATACTACACATGCAATTATTAAAAAAGGAACGATTACAGAAAGCATAATAGGTGATGAAAATAGAATCGAACAGGTTATAACAAACTTACTAACGAATGCTATCAAGTATTCTCCAAAGGGCAGCAAAGTTATCGTTCATACTGCTCTGGATAAAAATAAAGAAAATGTGTTAATCAGTGTACAGGATTTTGGATTCGGAATTAATAAAAAAGATCAGGGAAAAATATTCGAGAGATTTTACCGCACAAAGGATAAAGATGAAGGGGAAATTACGGGATTTGGCCTTGGCTTATATATCACTAAGGAAATCGTTTCCCGGCATAACGGGAGAATCTGGGTAGAAAGTAAAAAAGGGAAAGGCAGTACATTTTATGTTTCTTTACCTATCCGCTTATCTTCCCCTCGCTTGGGCCGACTGTTTTTTTGATAACAGCCACATCTTTTATCTAAATGTGCTTCTCCCAGAAATACAATCATAGGACATTTAAGTGGAGTTAGGTATTCACTTGGGAAAGCAAAACAAAAATACTCACCTCATTTTAGAAAGAAATGTAGGCGTACTCTTTAATTTCATTCTCAGGGTTAGTTTATTTCGCCGTTACAGTGACCTTTGAGGAGGTTGTTGAGAGATTCGCACTATCATAGGCTTGTGCAGTTAATGTATACGTTCTTCCTTTGGGAGAAGGCACATGCCATGAACAATTATAAGGTGCTGTTGTATCAGAACACCCACTTACTAAGGAGCCATTGACGAGGAAATTAACTCGTGCCACTGCGATATTATCTGAAGCTAGCGCCGAAATAAGCACAGTACCTCCTCGAATAACTGTCGTACCTGACGTCGGCGAAGTAATACTTACTGTGGGTGGTATTGTGTCAGATGGAACTGTTGGCAACGGTGTCGGGGAACTAACCTGAATCGAAGTTGGAGTCGGTGTGAAAGATGAGTTCAATAGTGGTCCAATATCTGCATGTTGACTTGCAAAGGTAGTAGCAGCGGCCATGTCAATTGCTATACCATCACTTGTTCTGCTAGGAAAAAGCGACCACGCCCACTCACCAGCGTATCCGTTATTATACCAATAATTATAGCGATATGTTGAACTATATGGAGTTGAAGTACTCGTAGCAGTAGGGAATTCTCCGATTACGATTGGTTGGGTAATATTGTATTTGGCTTGATAATAAGCAGCTGTATTGCAGATCATACAATAGTTGCCGCTACTCATATAGTCATACCAATGGGGAGAATAGTAGTCGAGACCAACACCTGTAAACATCGGAATACCGTCTGCAAAGCCAGTACCAATCGTCACCAATGTGCCGGGAGAATTCGTATGAATACTTTGGGTAATTGCTGTTGCCGTCTGAACGACTGAGGCTTGATCAATCTTATTATTCCAGATATCAAAGTCAGGTTCATTATAAATCTCCCATGAGAGAATACGTGCATTTGAAGCATAGTGGGTAAATAGTGTTCCTAACGCTTGGACCAGATCTCCTCGTTGTGTTGTGTCTGTTAACCATGTACTGGGCACACATGAGCTACTCGCTCCGCAAAAGAGAACGAAATCATAGTACATATCATATTGCTGAGCTAATTGTAAGGCTGCATCGAAATCAGGATATACAGCAGCATTGATACCATTTGGATTACCTGAAGCATCTGTAGTTATCTGCCAGGGAGTACCGGGAAATACCCACCAGCGAATGACATGTATTCCGGCATTATGCGCTTGTGCGAGCGCTGTTGAGAGGGTTGACATATTGGTTGATACTCCTCCGCTTTTACCACTTATGGCATTACAGCCGAAGTCACATCCCCAGTTATACCAAGGCATATTCGCTCCATGGACGTACCAGTTATTTCCTTGCCATAAAATTCTATTGGGTACAGCACTTGTAGCGGCATGTGTGCTCGATTGCGTTGGTTTGGATGCAAGATAAATCGTAAATACAACAACGATTGCCAAAAGAATAACTATACCTATTTGAAGTATCGGAAAGGGAGAAGATTTTTTTCGTTTCTTATATTTGGGCATAGTGTTATGCTAATAGTACTACAGGGAGTTTGTCAATAGTCTTTCAAAATATATTATACAAGAAGGTATTGTTCTGAAGTTACAAGAGAGAGTTATCGGAGAAACCGTTTAAACTTGCAAGGTTGAATAGATAACAGTTCGTTGATTATACGTCTGGGTAAGATTGTCCCATTGACCGTGACATGTAATAAGATTTAATCGTGCTTGGTCATGAGAAGCAAATATTTGCTGCAATGGGAGTTGGTCATATGGATACACTTCATTATCAGTAACAATATATGTATATTGTTTTCCCGTTTGATCGGCAACGATTATCTGATCACCTTTACTCAGCTGGTCTAGTTTATAAAAAACAGCGGGATCACCATGAAAGTTATCAGAATGACCATCCAAAACAGCACTCCCTTTTTCGCCAGGTTTATATCCTAAATTATACCATCCAACATCCACAAAGTTATTTGGTACATCCATTCTGTTTTGACTATCTAAACCGACAGCTACGATAGTAGCGTTCACCCCAATTTTTGGAATGGATAAAAGTTTAGGCACATATATTACCTGAGGGGGATTACTCACCGCATCTGCTTGTGCAGTCAGAGAGTGTGGATGAACTACCGGCGTAGGATGTACCCGAAAGAAAAAAGTTTGGTAAATAGCTAATATTAATGAAGCAAGAAAAAAGATCGATATAAAAACGGGCAGAAGTTTTTTCATTATGACAATTATTGGAAAAGATATTCTACAGTAAAAACAATAGTATTACAATACTCTTACCGATTCTGTATCTTATTCTCAGATTTCTCTTCTAAACTTTTTTTATTGAAAGGAGGTGTAGATATGATCAAAATCAAAACAATTTTGATGGGTGTAATTGCGATTGTTTTGTCATTTTATGTGACAACTACAATAACGCATGCACAAACAAATTATGTGTCGCCATCACCAACTACAACTATGTCGCCCTCGCCGACCGTTACAGTACCGTCTGGTGCGCCCAAGACAGGGTTTCAGCCGTAAATTGAAGTTGGATAATCTTTAAGAAATGCAATGCTTGTATACCTACAAGCACTGTGTTTCTTTTTGCATTATATGCATAAAAAAATAATTGCTTTGCTTATAGTTCTTTGTTGCCTAATTGGATTTGGATTTGGACTCTCTTATCACCCCTTAGCAACAGTAAGAGCTCCATTGAAAGTTGCTTCCCCAGTCAGCCTAGAGATTCCATCAATCCATGTTAGTGCAAAAGTAGAAACTGTCGGATTGGATACAGAGGGATTAATGGATGTTCCTAAAAATCCTGCTGATGTGGCGTGGTATAAGCTGGGACCAAAACCAGGAGAGAATGGAAACGCAGTTATAGATGGACATATAGATACTATTACAGGCGCTCCTACAGTTTTTGCACAGCTTAAGAATATCCACGGAGGTGATAAAATATATACTCGAGATGCGAACAAGCAAGTACACATTTTTATTGTCAGATCTGTAAAAAGTTTCTCTACTGTTGATTTTCCTGTTGAAACGGTTTTTGGTCAAACACAAGGAGCACACCTTAATCTCATTACTTGTGATGGGTTATGGGATAATGTGGCTAAAAGTTATACCAAACGGCTCGTTGTGTTTAGCACCTTGAGTGACTAAATATCATGATTGAAAATTTTTCTTAATTCATCTTTTGCATCTTCTAATATTTTTCGTTGTTGCAAATCTAGATTTTTTCCAGCACGATTTATATAGAAATTAAGCATACTCATAGCTGACTGATAAGGTCCAGCTTTCCTTCTCGAACTTGCTTCAGCGGACCGTTTGAGTGACATGGCAATTTTCTTTGGATCTTTGAACGTAAAAACATTCTTTTCTAAATCTAAGGCATTACTTTCTTTCGTCACTTTTCCTGACCAATATTTCTTCATAGTATTTTTGCTTACCTACAAAGCCGAGAGGTATTTTTCATTACTCCTTTATTTTGCTTCTTTCTAACAGGTCTACCACTTCTTCATCACTGACTTGTGCAAAATCTCGATACCATTGTCCTACTGCTACTAAATTAATTGGTGTTGTACCACAAATGACAGCATCAACCAAATGTTTCAATTTTCGTGCGGTATAATACGAGCAAACAGGTGATGCAAAGATAATTTTTTTTGGCTTTCGCTTTTTTACTAAAGCAATTGCGGCACGGGCTGTAACACCTGTCGCGAGTCCATCATCTATAAGAAGTATGATTTTATTTTTCAACAGTGGAAGCGGTTTATTATTTCTATAAAGACTCACTTTACGTAGCAGTTCTTTTTTCTCTTTTTGTATGATTGCATCGAGCTCTTCTTCCGAAATATCTAACCGCTTTATAGCAGGTTTATCTACTATCTCTATATCTTCTTCTGCAAGAGCACCAATACCAAATTCAGAATTATTTGGCAGCGCAATTTTATGAGCGACCACTACTTCTAAAGGAACATGGAGCATTTCTGCTATTGCAAACCCAACAGGTACACCTCCTTTTGGAAGAGCTAAAATAATTAACTCTTCATCTCTGAAGTCTGTTAGTTCTGTTACAAGCCGTTTTCCCGCTTCTTGCCGATTTTCAAAAATCATTCTATCTCCTTCTCTCTAAACCTATTGTGTTGATAGCGAGCAAAAGGTTATTATATTATTCTTTTTTCTCATACAATCCGACAATCTCAGTCGATTCCAAAATATACGCTTTCATTGCTTCTTGTACATCTTCTTTTGAAACACCATTTGGCAGATTAAGCCGTGTTCCGAGCGCAAAAAGTTTAAAGAAATATCGATGAGTACCTGAAGGAGGGCAGGGGCCCCCATAACCAGCTTTCCCAAAGTCAGTCATGCCTTGGGCACTATTTGAGGGAACTTGGTTTTCGAGGATTTGTAAGGTTGAAGGTGGCATATTATAGATAAGCCAATGAGTAAACACTTTAGAAGGTGCATCAGGGTCTTCAACAATCAATACTAAACTCTGCGCATTTTCAGGCACTTTTGAAAAAGTAAGTGGAGGATTATGGTTTATTCCATCACAAGTATATTTACTTGGAATATAGCCGTTCTGTTGAAATGCTGTACTTGTTATTAGCATAGTATTTGTATAGCTGCGCGTTGAACAGTCTGAGAACTAACTACCCCTATTTTACCCCTGTTTATGAGGAGCGTGATGAGAAATCAATCAGAAATTGGTAAGAAAACTAGTCAATTAACTTCATACATTCCATTTCACCATGCCTTCATGTACAATAACTCAATAAAGGTATCTTTCATATGGAGAAACAACTTCCGGATATCTATACCACACGTACGACTATTATCATTCTCATTCTTAAAGTAATTCTATTGGAGATAATTATAGAAGGAATTGAGATTGCAATTCGCTTCTCAGTAAATTATTTTTCTCCATTAGAAAACCTTACAATTATTCATACTATGGTTAACTATGGTTCACTTTTTTTTCTTTTAATCCAGCTCTTCGTTCTTATCTTCTTGCTTCTGCAATGGCATAATACCTATTATGAAATAAGCCATAGCGAGATAAATATTTATAACGGCATTCTGACTGTCAAGAAAAAAATCTTCCCCTATGTAAAAGCAGACACTGTATCTATTTACCAGGGAATTGTAGGAAGAATTTTTAATTTTGGCAGCATTTATATTTATTCCCCATCGCTGAAACGCGATATTTATCTTACTAACATTCCCAAACCGCATATTATTGCGTCGTTTCTCCAACAACAATCAGATAAACAAAAACCAACTATTATCATGCGGCGTTTATAGTATTGAGATAATAGGTATTAATTTATAACAATCTTCAGCTTTCCATCAGCTTCATCTGACCATTATAGATATGAGGTATAATGAGACGATGTTTTTAACACAGAGGAAATTAATTACGCAAAGACTAATCCCTCTCCTCCCCTATATTCTCTGTCTTCTCTTTTTCGTCGCTTACAGCACTCTTTCAATTGTCCGTCATGAACATTACCAGTCCTTTGGATACGACTTAGGCATCAATGATCAAGTCGTGTGGCAATATAGTAGGTTTCATGCCCCAATTACGTCGATTGACCATATAGTCTATAATTCCAAACTCAATGTACATATTGAGCTTATCTATGCTCTCATTGCGCCCTTTTATTGGATTTGGAGTAATCCTTTGATGCTTCTTCTCCTGCAAGCAGCAGTGGTTTGTTTTTCAGGTCTTGCCATATACCTGCTTGCCAAGAGATATAAACTGCATCCTTGGTTACAGTTGGCACTTCTCTTATCATATCTACTTTTTTACGGCGTTCAAAACGCGTTATGGTTTGGTGTTCATAGTGCCACTTTTGAGGCTGCATTTATTGCATGGTTCATTTATTTTCTTATTAGCCATAGAAATAAGTGGGCAATAGTTTTTTTTCTGCTTGCAATTACAGGAAAAGAAAATGTGGCGGGAATGACATTTCTTATTTCACTTGTCTACTTTTTGATAACGAAAAGAAAAGCAGGAATAAGCTTTGCCGCTGCTTCATTGCTCTATCTATTCTTTGTTTTTGGTATATATTTTCCTTATTTTGTGAAAGGAGGATATTCTTTTGCGAATCCCCACGGGTTATTCTCTCAACTGGATCCTCGTCTCTTATTTAACACCGGTGAAAAAATGCAAGTATATCTTTATACGCTTCTTTCATATGGATTTTTACCCCTTCTTAACCCATTCTACTTAATTCCAGCCTTTGGCAATTTAGCTTCTTATTTTATTTTAGGCAATAGTGTCACTACAGCTCAAGGGCTTTTTTTACAATACAGGATTGAATTGGCTCCTTTAATGAGCTGGGCAACAATAGCAACTATTGCAAGATATAAACGGTTAAATACCAAACCAATTGCCTTATATATTATTGTTAGTGCGTTATTAGTACAATATTTATTGCACTTACCGCTCAGTTATTTAACAAAACAGTGGTTTTGGGATGATCCACCCGCAATCAAAACTCTTAATATAACCATACAGGATTATTTACCTAAGGATGCTTCTGTCGTTTCACAAGATAACATTACTCCTCATATTAGCCAGCGGGATAACATATATATGTTCTATCCTGAAATAAAGAATTTTCCTAAAGATTCTCCTTGTGGACAAATACAATGTAATTGGTTCAGTTGGTATGGTAATCCTGAATTTCTTTTGGTTGATACATCTTCTGAATGGGATGCACGACATCTGCTCAGCGATAGACCGCTATTTCTTGCAGGGTTACAAAATTTAGAGAAAACAAAAGTGATTACGAAATACAAGCAGTTAGGAACGACAATTTTGTATCGTGTGAACAAAAACCCTGCTGAATATAAATAGCTTGTTTGCTATAATCTTCTTAATGTATATTGGCATTGATATCGGTGGAACAAATGCAAGAGTCGCAGCTTCATCAACATGTAGTAATATAACCAATCTCACCAAAAAGGAGTTCACACTGACGCATAGTTTTGAACAGGATTTTTCTCATATTATTCAAATTATTACAGAACTTGGACAAGGAAAGGTTGAAGCTATTGGTATGGGAGTTCCAGGAGATTTGAATACGGAAAAAACTATATTTGTTAGTCCTTCTAAAAATCTTGATGAATGGTCGTATAAGCCAATACATACCTTACTTACAGAAGCTTTTCATTGCCCTGTCATTTTAGAAAATGATGCAGTTGTTGCCGCTACTGCTGAGGCATACTTTGGTAAAGGAAAAGATAAAGATTTCGCATATATAATCTGGGGAACAGGAATTGGAGGAGCAAAAGTACATTGGCAGAAAAAAAGAGCTGACATAGTGAAATTAGATTGGTATCAGTATTTTCAAACCTGGGAACATGATTGTGGCGGGAATGAGATAGAAAAACATCTGGGAATATCAGCTGATGCACTTACTGAAGAGCAGTGGCAAGATATTATAAAGAATTTTTCTCACCAGCTTTTGAAATTTTGTCAGCAGACACACTCTTCGCTGATTTTTTTCGCCGGCGGTATTGCCGTGAGGCAACTTGATAGAGTACGTAATTACCTCCGGCCTCTTTCTCCTGAAAGCGCATTGCCTGAAATACAACTCTCTGCATTAGGCGAAGATACAGGTTTATACGGAGCATTGAGACTGTTGCAATAGCTATGGAAAAGCGAACTCATTTGGGGCAACTCGTATGAAGTATGTAAGATTAAAGTAAGAGACAATTTTACGCCTACAAAAATCTTGACATCCCTCAAAGTATGCAGATAAAATAGAAGCTCGCTTATGCCTA
>Ga0068855_100011764_pt1 | contig 10582 bp, 5 predicted proteins | sample KBSCornC52_FD_66592 | JGI IMG/M metagenome (GOLD analysis project Ga0068855, IMG submission 66592) | Corn rhizosphere microbial communities from Kellogg Biological Station, Michigan, USA - KBS Corn C5-2 | ecosystem: Host-associated > Plants > Roots > Rhizosphere > Soil ... | reverse complement strand
CCGATTTCGGCTGTGACTATGCTCCCAAAACCATGCTGGACGGCGCCGGGCGGCGCATCTGGTGGGGCTGGATTCGCGAGCGGCGGACTGTCGATGAGCAGAAGGCTGCCGGCTGGTCGGGCGTGATGTCTCTCCCTCGAATTCTCAGCCTCGCTCCGGATCGCAGCCTCCGCATGATCCCCGTCCCCGAGTTGCGGCGGCTGCGAGGCACAAAGATCAGCCGTCGTGCCATAGAGATCGTACCGGATGGATTGGATTTGATCAAAGGTGCCGCGGGAGACTGCCTGGAGATCGCGGCAGAAATAGACCCGGGGAACGCTGAACAGGTTGGTTTGCGGCTGCGCTGCACGCCGGATGGCAGCGAGCAAACGGTAATGGGCTTGGATAGGAAGGAGAGCGTGCTGTTCTCTGACCCGACCCGTTCCAGCCAGAATCCACAGACGACAAAATCGATTCAGAAAGGGCGTCTGAAACTCGCTGATGGTGAGCCACTTAGATTGAAGGTCTTTGTTGATGGTTCCGTGATCGAGGTGTTCGCTAACGAGCGCGCGTGTCTTACCGAGAGAACCTATCCAACCCGCGCCGACAGCCTCGGCATTGGTCTCTTCTCGGGTGGCGGAAAAGCACGACTTCGCTCACTCGACGTCTGGCGCATGCGCGCGATTTCACCCAACCGCATGACAACCGTCTGATCCCTTCCCATGACACCTCGATATTACCTGGAGTTACTTACGCAGGGTCTACCAATGCAGCAACAATGAAAAAGGTTAACACCTAGTTCTAGGGAGAGAGCAATGCGAAGAAGAAGTTTCGTCGGCGCGGCCTTTGCAGGAGCCGCTTTGAGTGGTCCGGTAGCACGGGCGAAAGGGACCGCCGGAGACATCCCGATGCGGACATTCGGCAAAACGGGAGTAAAGTTGACCGTAATCGCGCAAGGCGGCGCCCGGATGGATCTCCTGCCGGACATGGAAGCCGCGCGAAAGTATGTTCGTCACGTTTACGACCTCGGAATCAACTACTTCGATTGCGCACACGCCTATTGGGGCGGAAAATCCGAAGAGGTCTATGGCGGTGTTCTTCCGGAAGTGCGCAAGAACGTCTTTATCACGACAAAATCGATGAAGCGGACCCGCAAAACCGCTGAAGAGGATCTCGCAGCCTCTCTTCGCAGCCTCAAGACGGACTACCTCGATCTCTGGCAGATGCACGATGTTCGGACTCCTCAGGAGATCGAGCAGATCTTCGCTCCCGGGGGTGCACTGGAAGCGTTCGAAGCGGCTAAAAAGGCGGGCAAATGCCGCTTCTTCGGATTCACCGGTCACTATGATCCGCAGACTCACATCACGATGCTGACGAAGTACGATAAGTGGGATTCGGTGTTGATGCCGCTCCATGCGGCCGACACTTCTTACCTGAGCTTTGAAAACCAGGTGCTGCCGGTCGCGGTGAAAATGGGAATCGGAATTCAGGCGATCAAGATCTTCGGCAAAGGATTTCTCCTTCGTGCCATCAGTCCGCGTGAGTGCTTGCGCTATGTTTTGAACCTGCCCATCCACGGGGCCGTGTGCGGTGCGGGTTCCGCCGGCCAGATGGAAGACAACATTCGAACGGCTCAGGAGTTTCGGCCATTGGACGCGAACGAGCTCGCCGCAATTCGAAAGAAGGCCACCTCTGGAAAAGGTGTGCTCACCGGCAATGAGATGGAGTACTGGAAGAAGGGATTCTTCAAAGGCGGCGAATAAGCCGAAGTAACTACGACGACGCGCTTTCGTGAACCGCCCGGCGCCACAACCATGAAACTCTATTGTCTGATCGTCATCGCAGCCGCTCCCCTACTGGCAGCCATGGATAAACTGCCGCAGTTCCGGATGGAGGCGATTCGAATGAGCCAGGCGGGTCCAATCGAAATCGTGGATATCGACGATGATGGCAAGCCCGACATCGTGTCAGAAGGCTCCATCTGGTTTCAGAATCCCACTTGGACGCGGCGCGTGATTTCAGAACCTGGGGCGCGGAAAACCAATCTGGCTGATGGCCCGAAGATCGGATGGATTCGTTCGATTCGACGGCTCGCGGCGATCGAGAACGGCGCTATCGTCGTATACAGCCAGCCGACCAGGCCGCTCGATGCCCAACAGACAACGAAGCCCCGGCCAACGCCGGTTGCAGACGGTATGTGGAAGCGAGCCTTGGTGGATGATCGCGGAGGCGCCGTTGCCCTGGTGTGGGGTGACGTGGACGGCGATGGCAGTGATGAACTGATCGTTGCTTCTCGCAGTGAGATCGCATTCTACAAGATGATGCCAGATGAGAAATGGAGAAAAACACAAGTCGACTCGACTTCCGCGTCTGAACTCGCGGCCCGCGATCTGAATGGCGATGGCTTCTCCGAGATCGTTGCCGCAGGTCCGGAGGGTCTTCGAGTGTACTGGAACCAGTACCAACCCGCCTGGGTACGCCACGAGATCACGCACGGATTTCGCACGCAGTCCGCGGTGGCCGCGGACTTCACCGGCAGGGGGAAGATGGATGTAATCAGCGGGGACATCGAAAACAACCGCGACATCTACCTGTACAGCGCGCCCGACTGGAAGCCGACGCGCCTGCACTCGGGTATCCGGCTGATTCAGAGTGCTGCCTTCGATGTAGACGGAGACGGCGACATCGATTTCATCGGAGCGCAGTACCGTCCCGGGCTGATTTTCTGGCTCGAGCATCCCAAAGATCCTCTCCACGATCCATGGCCATTCCATCTGATCGACGATTTCAGCAAGGGCGGAGTCAACGGCGTGCACGGACTACTGACGGCCGACATCGATCGCGATGGCAGGCTGGATCTGGTGGCCAATAGCGGTTGGCCGGATGGTGCGTTCCCGGATTCCCTTGCATGGTTCCGTGTACCTCCTCAGCCGCGGACGGCGGAGCGTTGGGAAAGGCATATCTTCGCGGATCGCGACGCGCCGGGCCTGAGCCACTATCTCGGAGTCGGCGACGTGAATGGCGACGGACGCCTCGATCTCGCCAGTGGCGCGAAGATCAAACCCGATGGAAATTGGTTTGCCTGGTGGGAGCAGCCTGCCGATCCGCAGAAGCCCTGGAAGAAACATAGTATTGCTCGCGATCAAGAGGGTGCCACGAATATCCTCATCGCCGACGTAAACGGCGATGGCAAGCCCGACTTCATTGCCTCGAGAGGTCATGGCAAAGGCCTGGTCTGGTACGAAGCGCCCGCCTGGACAGCGCATGAGATCGACCCGGAATTGGTTGGACCGCATTCACTCGCTGCAGCGGATTTGGACGGCGACGGCGACGTCGATTTCGTGACCTGCGCCAAAGACGCCCGCATCTGCGCGTGGTTCGAGAACGATGGAAAGGGAAATTTCACGGTCCATCACATCCACGAGAACCAGGCTTCCTACGAAGTGCGGCTCGTGGACATGAACGGCGATGGCGCTCTGGATATTTTGATTGCCGGGCAGGAGAGCCAAAACGTGGTTTGGTTTGAGAATCGTCTACGCGGCGGACGCGCGAAGTAAGAAGCCCAAACGTCCGCGGCGTGTCCGTCAAGAGAAAGATACTGTAACACTCGCGATCTTACCTTCTCCGATCGCGACACCACCGATATACTCGACTTCGAAAAGGATTGGGATCGATATGACTAGCATTCGTCTAACCTTGTGGTTTGGCTCATTTCTCCTTTGCGCGACGGCCATGCGCGCGCAGAGCATCGAGACACGTAGCACGATATATGGGCGCGTTCTGGACCCCCAGGGGATCACGATTCCAGGCGTAACCGTTGTCGTCAGGAACGCCGAAACCAACGTGTCCACTTCCGTCACGACCAACGAGGTGGGCTACTATCAGGCGAGTCTGCTGGTTGCCGGCACTTACTCCGTCCAGGCGGAGAATTCGGGGTTCAAAAAGTCCTATCGCGCGGGCATCGTTTTGCCGATCGGAACCCGTTTACTCGTCGACATGACGCTCGAACTCGGTGCTGTCACGGAAACAGTCGAGGTTAAGGGGGATACTCCCCTTCTCGATGTCAGTACCGTCAGCTCGGGAGCCCTGCAGGATAACCGCGCTGTCGCCGATTTGCCGGTGCAAGGAAACAATCCGATGTTGCTTGGCCGGCTCACTCCCGGTGTCCAGGCGAGCGGTGTGAACAAATATAACTGCATGTATTGCTTTGGCGGCGCATCCGACTTCTGGGTGGGCGCCAAGGTGGGCGCTCCCGAGTATTCTCTGGATGGCGCGCTCAACTCACGCGGAGGATCGCCGGCATTTCTGCCCAGCACGGATGCGGTGCAGGAAATCAAGGTTGAGACCTCAAACTTCGATGCCTCCAGTGCTCAAGCAACGGGACTCACAGTCGCCATTACGACGCGCCCGGGCACCAATGATTTCCATGGCGCCCTGAGTGACCAGCACTGGCAGGCGAAGTGGAACGGCACGCCCTATTACGTGAAGCAAATCTACTTCCAGCAGCTGAACGCAGCCCGAGCCGCGGGCAATGACGCGCTAGTGCGGCAGCTACTGTCGGAAGGGCGGCAAAGTAACGGACGGTCAAATACCTACAGCGCCTCTTTGGGTGGTCCCGTCATCCTGCCTAAGTTATTTAACGGGCGCAATAAACTGTTCTTCTTTTTTAACTTTTCAGGCTTGATTGACGCCAAGCCTCCCTCCTATCCCGCCGGCGCGGTCAACACCACGGTTCCGACACTGGCGAATCGGGCGGGCGACTTCTCCCAACTCCTGAAAGTCGATGCTAATCGTTACCAGATTTACGATCCGCTGACAACGCAGCCCGATCCCGCGCGGCCCACCCACTACATTCGGACTCCTTTTGCCGGCAACATCATTCCCCTCTCGCGCGTTGCAAACCCGGCTTATCGCACGTATGCCAATATCATGCCGATTCCCAACAATGATCCGACCAATCCCGCGCTGGAGCCGCTCAATAATTACGAGGCGACTCGGATGACGATGAACTGGGACTATAAGGTGGAAACGGCCCGCGTCGACTATAACATCTCGCCCAATCTCAAGTTATTCGGCTCCTGGAATCACGGTGCTCTTTGGGAATACATGGACGACTGGGCTTATTCCACCGCACCCGGTTTGGAGAGCGATGGTAAGAACTGGCATATTCACGTGGCAAATGTGAATCTGGTTTACACCGTAAGTGCCCGAACCGTGTTGACGATCAGCAGTTCCTTCAATCGCACTTGGGCGGGAATGGCTCTGGTAAAGCCCTTCGAGTATCAACCGAGCGGAGTTGGCTTTCCCGCGTATCTCGATGAACACGCGGGCGCGCTTCACATGCTGCCGGAAATGGACTTCACTGGATACAACACGCATGGTTCGAATCTTGCGGTCAGTACGGCAGCGCCTCAGGTCTCCAAGAAACCTGTTTGGGCTACCAACGCCAGTGTTACTCAGGTCCGCGGTGTGCACACCCTTCGTGCCGGCATCGACATCCGGCAGTATTGGCAGAACGTCGATGTACGCGGGAATCTGTCCGGGCAGTTCTCATTCAACAACCTGTACACTCGACGAAACGACGATACGTTTACGCCCGCGGGGGACATCGGCCTCAGTTGGGCGGCATTCATGTTAGGAATCCCGAGTTCGATGACCATAGCGACTCCCAATGTGACCAAAGCCGCTCACAGCCCCTACTATGGGTGGTTCGTTCAGGACGCCTGGCGCGTGACACCTCGATTGACGCTCAACGCTGGCCTTCGGCTCGAATTGGAACTTGGCGAAACCGAGCGCTACAACCGCGTGATCGGCGAATTCAATCGAGCCGCGACGCTGCCCATCAGCGCCGCCGCGGAAGCCGCCTACGCAAGTTCGCCGATACCTGAGCTCAGCGCCTCCGCTTTCAAGGTCTTGGGAGGTTCGCTGTACCCGGGAGTTGACGGCGTAACACGCAAGTTGGACCACAACCAGTTCATGTGGGAACCCCGTTTTGCCGTGGCCTACCAGTTCCGTCCGAAAACTGTAATCCGTGCAGGCTATGGCGTGTACTACGACACCATTAATGCTTTCACGAAGAGCATTCCACAGACCGGTTTCTCCCAAACCACGTCAACGAATCTGACCAACGACTTTGGCGCAACCTGGCTCGTGGGCGACCCCCAGCACGGGGTCTCGCCAATGAGTGATCCCTTTCCGATCCGCGCGAATGGCACCCGTTTCGACCCGGCATCGAATTCATCGCTGGGGCTGATGACGGTGGCGGGCCGCAGTTTCTCGTTCGATCCGTTCAATAACCAGCGCGCCCACGAACAGCGCTGGCGTGTCGGACTGCAACAACAGTTGGGCGCCAATACTGCTATCGAGATTGCGTATGCCGGGTCCTACTCCGACGACGTCTACATCACCAAGAACCTGAACGCTCTCCCGGCTCAATACTGGGCCACCGGCAACATTCGCAATAACGCGATCGCGACCAATCTCGCGGCCAATGTGGCGAATCCGTTTTACATCGGCAACTTCGCCGGCCTCGCTCAATCGAACCCCGCGCTTTATCAGAATATGTCAACGCTGGGATTCTTTACTTCCAAAACAATCCCGAAACAGCAGCTGCTGCTCCCGTTTTCGCAGATGACCGGCCTGCTTCAGACCAACTCGCCGGATGGCAAAGCGCGGACGGATGATCTGCAGATTGTGTTGCAGCGCCGGATGTCCAATGGCCTGAGCATGTCCTTCGGATACACGCGGTCGAGGACTATAGCGGCAGACTATTTCTACAATGCCTTCGACGCGAAGCCCACATGGGAAACTTCGAACAACGGGCGGCCCTATCGTTTTGTCGCTACGGGTTTGTATGAACTCCCATTCGGTCGAGGAAGGGCGTTTGCCCATAGCGGGATCTCGAATATTATTTTCGGCGGCTTCCAGATCTCCGGCACTTGGGAATTTCAGCCGGGAGCCTTGATCGCGTTCCCAAATTTGTTTTTCAACGGCAATCTGTCCGATATCGCCAAAGGACCGCACACGCTTGACCAGTGGTTTAACACCGGTGCGGGTTTTGTTACTGCTTCCGCCGCTCAGCCGGCCGCCTTCCAGGCCCGCGTCTTTCCGAACTATGTCGATGGTGTTCGTGCCGATCACACCAACCAGACCGACGTGAATGCGCAGCGGGAGTTCAAGCTGAACGAGCGCGGCTGGCTGTTGCAATTCCGCGTCGATGCACTGAATCTCATGAATCGAACGCAATTCGCCGCCCCAAATACGAACCCGACGTCCACGAATTTCGGGAAGGTGACGGCGACAAGCGAAGCGGTCAATCGGGTGATCCAGGCGACCGCGAAGATACGGTGGTGATGGAACACCTGATCGCTGTTGCGCAGGCGCAACATTAATTTCAGCGAGCGGCTCGAAATATGCCGGAACTGACACACGTTAGCGGAATCCCGCTGCAGCTTCAGGGCGCCGCACAGGGCGATGGTGTCGTTGATCTCAGGGTTCATCTCTGTTATCGTGATTCCACTTCGAACGAGACAAGGGAATAGGTGCAAATACCGCTTCTCGACCGGCGCTATTTCCTGCGGAACCTGGCGGGTGCCTCGATTGCCGCGCCAGTCTGGGCACAGGCTCCCGTGTCGATCGATACCGGTCGCCAGTTACTCGTCGACGATCTCCTCGTGGGGGAGACAACGCTTCGCCGAACGTTCCACAAGCCCCGCATCCACCCGGCAAGTCCCATCCTCAAACCGGAAACTCCGCTGGAGATGAACAATGGCTACTGCCCGGTAGCCTGTCCTTTCAGCGACGGCGTCTTCTACGATCCGAAAGACCGCCTGTTCAAAATGTGGTATCACGCGGGCTGGTTCGATGGTGTGGCTTACGCCATCAGCGAGGACGGGATTCGCTGGAAACGTCCGAATCTTGACGTAGAGCCTGGCACCAACCGCGTGCTGCCGCGCCGCGACCCGTTCCAGCGCGATGGCGCGTGTGTCTGGCTCGATCAGGAAACCACCGACCGGTCCCAGCGATTCAAGATGTTCGTTTATTTCCGCGAGCGCGGCGCGGGCTATCGCTACGGTACGTTGGTTCCGCCCCAAGGAACCACCGTGTCGGCGGGCGGGTGGGTCTACACTTCTTCCGACGGAGTCCATTGGAGCCGGCCGGCGCCCACCGGACCTTGCGGCGACAACACATCCTTCTTCTACGATCCCTTCCGGAAAGTGTGGATGTATTCCATCCGCACCAGCAACAAGCGCGGTCGCGTGCGCAGCTACCGGCAAACCAAAGACTTCGTGCAAGGCGCACGCTGGACCAAAGATGACATGATCTTGTTCGCCACTGCGGACGATCAGGATCTGCCTGATCCTAAGCTGGGGTACGAGACACAACTCTATCGGGTGGAAGCGGTGGGCTACGAGAGCCTCATGTTGAGCGTGTGGCTCATCCATCGGGGCCCGCCCAATGAAATCTGCGAAAAGGGCGGCTTTCCCAAAATTACTGACATCACTCTGGCCTACAGCCGCGACGGTATTCATTGGGACCGCCCCGACCGCACGGCATTCCTGGCCTGCACTCAAAAACCCGGCGACTGGAACCGGGGCTACCTGCATCCTGCCGGCGGCGTCTGCCTGGTTGTCGGCGATGAACTCTACTTCTACTTTGGCGCCTGGTCCGGCATTTCACCAAAACTCGGCGGCCACATGTATGCAGGCGCCAGTACCGGTCTCGCGATCCTGCGGCGCGATGGGTTTGCATCCCTGGATGCGGGAAGTGCGTCAGGTTCGCTGACTACCGTGCCGGTGACCTTCAGCGGCCGCCATCTCTTCGTCAATGCCAATGCGAAAGAAGGTGAAGTGACTGTCGAAATGCTTGGGCCGGACGGTGAACCGGTGGCGCCTTTCACGCGGCAGAATTGCCGTCCGGTACGGGCTGACAAGACATGCCAGCGTGTGGTGTGGAACTCGGCGGAGGAACTCCCTCGCTTGCACGGCCGGACAGTCAGCTTTCGCTTTTATCTGACCAGGGCCCAATTGTTTTCATTTTGGATAAGCGCGGATGAATCCGGCGCGAGTCATGGCTATGTTGCCGCGGGTGGCCCGGGCTTCACCGGTCCAACGGATACCGTCGGATCAAGGTCCACACAGGTGGGTAAAGGAGAGTCTGTATGTTGAAAAGAGTCGCCCCCGTGGTATCTCGAATCACGGAAAGCGCGATCCCCAATCGTGCCGAAGATCCCAATGCCTTGACGCTGAGCGGCGACCGCTTCCCTGAGGTTCGCATTTTGAGACATTTTTGCGTACTCCGTCATGCAGTACAGATCCTGGCCGTCACCGCGGCCGTGGGGCTGGCGCAAACTCCCCCGAGCGACCCGGCTGACCTAAAGCCGGAAGAAGTGGCCGATCAGCAGCACTATAACCAGCCGCTCCGGCCCCAATTTCACTACACACCGATCCAGGGCCACATCGGCGATGCTACCGGACTGATCTACTACCGGGGCGAATACCATCTCTTCAACATGTACGACGAATGGTCCCGCAAACGCCTCGGCCACAAGCGTTGGGGCCATGCTATCAGCACAGACCTCATTCATTGGAAGCAACTGCCGGCCATCCTCGACACCCAACTCGACAACAGACCTGGCAGCGGCAGCGGTGTTGTGGACTGGAACGACAGCAGCAAACTCCGCCACGGTCCGGAGAAGACTCTGCTCATCTTCTATACCGATTACAAATTGGGCACCTGCATCACAGTCAGTCACGACCGGGGCCGCACCTGGACGCGCTACGGCAAGAATCCGGTGATCGCGGGCGCCGAGGATGCCCGGGACCCCACCGTGTTTTGGTTCCCTCCGGCCAACGAATGGCGCATGGTCCGCTATGAGAAGAAGGGCTTCGCTTTCTACCAGTCGGCCGACTTGCTGCACTGGACGTGGCTGAGCCGCATCGAGGGCTACTACGAATGCCCGGACCTCTTCGAACTGCCGGTCCTCAACGCACCCGGCGAGCATCGTTGGGTACTGATCGACGGCAACGGCTCCTACGTGCTCGGCAAATTCGACGGCCGCAAGTTTGTGCCTGAAACGAAAAAACTGCAGGCCGAATATGGAAAGGCGCTCTACGCCACGCAAACATGGAAGCGCACCATGGAGCCCGGCCGAGCTTACCAACTCGCGTGGATGCGTTATCCCTTGGCGATGTCCATTACGTGGAACGGACAGATGTCGTTTCCGGTGGAACTAACGTTGCGCTCGTTTCCTGAGGGCATTCGCCTGTGCCGTCAGCCAATCGACGAGGTGGAGAACCTGCGCGTTGGGCAAAATACCTGGAAGAATCTGTCAGTGCCCGCCGGTGAGCGCCCGATTCCGGAATTGAAGTCCCAGCTTCTTTACATCCGCACCCAAATCAAGCCAGCCGGCGCCGGCGATTTCGGGCTGATGATCCACGGGCACCCGCTCCGCTACTCCATGGCTGACAAAACGCTGCGACTCGATTCTATTTCGGTCCCGCTTCAGCTGACGGAGAGCGGCCTCCGCCTACGAATTCTAGTTGACCGTTCGTCTATCGAGGTCTTCGCGGACGAAGGGCAGGCGAGCCTTTCCGCGGTAACC
>Ga0068855_100011761_pt1 | contig 10583 bp, 10 predicted proteins | sample KBSCornC52_FD_66592 | JGI IMG/M metagenome (GOLD analysis project Ga0068855, IMG submission 66592) | Corn rhizosphere microbial communities from Kellogg Biological Station, Michigan, USA - KBS Corn C5-2 | ecosystem: Host-associated > Plants > Roots > Rhizosphere > Soil ... | reverse complement strand
AGTTGATTCCGCCTGTCTTTCCATGAGAGCAACTCGCGGCATAAATTCCGCGCTCCAATTCACGGGCCTTGCGAAATTTGATGACCGGCGACCGAGCACGATGGGTCTTCGCCGACCGCGCCAATTTCATACGTGCCGCCGTCCGGACAAATTGGGAGATGGCGCGCGGGCAGATACCGTATGAGATCCGCGTCGGTGGGCACGTCGCCGGTTTGTTTGTGATTGCGCATCTGCCAAATGCGCTTGGCGGAGGCGATGGTCCTTAAATTCGCTTTGCATTGAGCAGTTTTCACCGCTTGTTGCAACTGCGCGCTGTTTATGTTGCCCCGGTTGGGCGGCGGAAATTGTGAAGTGCGCGGGTTGTGTTGGAGCGGCGGGAATTGCCGCTGGCTGGAGGGCACGTAGGATTGATACTGGTTGAGATCGTGGCCGGGAATGGAGCAAGTGGGCGCGTCGCTATCTTTGCCGATCGTATATTCGCCGCCGCGCGGGCAGTGGGGCATGATTCCTCCCGGGAGATAGCGAAGGAGATCCTCGGCGGTAGGAACGTCATCGGCTTGCTTGTTATTTTCCATTGCCCACTGTTGTTTTGCGCGATCGATCTCCCGCAAATTGTGAATGCACGCGTTTTTCTGGGCCGTGTCGCGCGCTTTGATGAAATTCGGAATGGCGATCGCCGCGAAAAACGGTATCAGCACAAGACTGATGTATCCGGTCACGAGCCCGGCGATGGCCAGGCCGCCGCCGGCGAGCATCCCGTTCGACCGTTTGATTTGGCTGAGGGCGATATGGCCGCAGATAACGGCCGGAATCGCCAGCAACGGCCCAATGCATATAATCATCAGCACGAGACTGAGAATTCCGAGCACAAGACTGGCGGTGGCGAGGCCGGAATTCTTGAAAGCGAGAGGAGGAGGAGTGGCCATGGGGGTTGGTTAAATAGTTAAATCAGTTTAATCATTAAATCTTCGTGATTGAGATGTGGAAATTTCCTGCCATTTAACTTATTTAACCGTTGAACCAATGACTTATTTACCGGGTTCCGGTTTCAACCATTTCACAAACCATTCAATGGCCGCGCGCTCGGATTCCGGGTTCACCTTGTGGCCGGTGTGTTCCTGGATGCGCGCGGTGAAATAATCCTCGGCGCCGGCATCGTGATACGCGCGGCGCGCGGCTTCGATGCATTCGTTCACGCCGGGCAGGGGACAATGCGTGTCGGAATCGCTGTTAATGACGAACAATGGGCGCGGCGCAGTCAGCGGCACCATCGTCGGGCCATCGAATTCGCCGTAGATTCCCGGAGTCACGCGATCGTAAAATTTTTGCACCATGGCGGTGTCGATATTCGTTACGCCGGATTCTTTCATGATGGCGTCGAAGGTTTTTTGAATGGTGCCGACGCGGCCCTGCCAGTCGTGGTGGTCGAGCGCCCAGCGAAAGCTCTCCACGCCAATGAACGGCGCCGCGGCGGCGATTCGCGGGTCGACGGCGGCCGTGAGATAGGTTTCGATGCCACCCTTCGAGATGCCGGTGAGGCCGATGCGAGCGGGGTCCACGTCATCGCGCATTTGCAGATAATCCACGAGGCGCATCACGTCCCAAACGGTGTCGTAGAAAAAGGGATGTTCACCCGACTCATGCCACGCGCGCAAAATCGCGGCATCGTAAGAGCCTTTGCCGGTGCTGCGTTCGCCGTGATACCGGCCATCGATGGCGACGGCAATGAAACCGCGCGACGCTAACTGCCGGCACATGGCCAGCATGTTCGTTTTGCTGCCGCCCGTGCCGTGTAGCGCTATTACGACGGGCAATCGGCCCTTCGAGCCGGTTGGTTTGAGCAAAAATCCGGGCACGCGTTGACCGGCTTCCGACGCGATGGAAAAGTGAAACATCGCCAGTCCATTCGTGCCTGGAAGTTCCTCGATTTTTGCATCCGGCGCCACGCGTGGGCGGTCGATGAGTTTCAGAAAATCCTGCCGCGAATCTGCCGCGCGAGCGGAGGCGAGGGTGAAACAATAGAAAGCGAATAAGGCCAGGGGGGAACGTTTCACGCGCTTTATTTCTCGCAGTGGGCGGGAAAAGACAAGCGTGATTTTTGCGTAGCGCGCAGCATCGCTCCGCGGGCTTTGGGATGAGCCGTGCGGAGCAATGCTCCGCGCTACGGTTGGCGGGCAGGGAGACGGACGCGCGTGCGGCGCAATTAACCCTCGGTTTTCAGTGGAAAGTTGTGCACTTGCACCCTGTGTTAGATTGGGCATGTGCTACCCGAACAGGCCATAGCCGCGCATCGCGGTGCAGCGGAAAATCCGCCGAATCGTTTCGAGAAAGTTCATCTCGAACGCGATGAGGATTGGAATCCGGAGGAAGATCCGCTGCCGCGCACGCAATTTCTCAAGGACAATTCCAAAACCATCATCGCCTATAACGACAGCCCGGACATCGGTTTCGAGGCGAGCATCAACCCGTATCGCGGCTGCGAGCACGGCTGCATTTATTGCTACGCGCGGCCGTTTCACGAGTATCTCGGGTTTTCCTCGGGCATCGATTTCGAAACGAAAATCATGGTGAAGGAAAACGCGCCGCAACTGCTGCGCGACGAGCTCTCCTCGCCGAAATGGAAGCCGCAGGTGATTGCCATCAGCGGCGTGACGGATTGCTATCAGCCGATCGAGCGCAAACTGAAACTCACGCGCGGCTGCCTGGAAGTGCTGGCGGAGTTTCGCAACCCGGTCGGCATCATCACGAAAAATTTCCTGGTGACACGTGACATTGATTTGCTGGCGGAACTGGCGCGGCACAATGCGGCGCAGGTCCATATTTCGCTCACGACGCTGGACACGGAATTGCGCACGGTCATGGAACCGCGCACGTCGCCGCCGGCGGCACGGTTGGAAGCGATTCGCCGGCTTTCGGAGGCGGGCGTGCGGGTGGGAGTCTTGATGGCGCCGATTATTCCTGGATTGACGGATCATGAAATTCCCGCCGTGCTCGACGCGGCGGCGAACGCGGGCGCGAAATCCGCCGGGCATGTGACCCTGCGGCTGCCGCATGCGGTGGCGCCGCTGTTCGAGAAATGGCTCGAAACGCATTTCCCGGATCGGAAGGAAAAAGTGTTGCATCGATTGCGCGCGATGCGCGGCGGGAAGCTCTACGATTCCAAATTCGGCGAACGCATGCGAGGCGGGGGCATTTTCGCGGAGCAGATCGATCAGTTGTTCGACGTGGCGCGGCGAAAAGTTGGGATCGCGGAACGCGGAGGCGAATTGTCGGCGGCGGCGTTTCGCCGGCCGGGCGGGGCGCAGATGCAGTTGTTTGAATAAATGCGCAGCGCGGAATTTATTCCGCGTGTTTTCCAAAGCGAGCAACTCGCGGAATAAATTCCGCGCTCCGGCCCCATGCTACGGCATCAGCACCGCTCGCAACAATCCTGTGCCGTTCGTCGCTGGGATGGACACATTGGCGCCAATCGGCGGAATCAAGTTCGTTACGATCGGCTTCCAACTCACGAGATTGCTGGAAATGCCGGACGTCGAGGCTGCCGGGCCGACGCTGTTTTGCGCTGAATTTGTTCACAAATCGTGCTTCAGTGTCGGTTTGTTCTTGAACAGAACTGGTGATTTGTTCAAGCTCCAAGCGTTTCGGGGAGAATCATATGCAACTTAGAACAAGAGGTCAGGGGCGCCTATCCCTTCGGTGCGCAATTCAAACATCAATGCTGTTTTGCACGGCGTTATTTTGCCACGTTTTTCGGATTCGCGCGGGAACTGCGCAGGAAATTTATCCATTCACTTCCGGGGCGCAGCCTTCCGGACTGATTGAAGGTTCTGACGGAGCATTCTATGGCACGACTCGCTATGGCGGCGATAAGGGATGCGGACGAGTGTTTCGTGTCACCCTTGATGGAAAACTGACCACCATCGCTTCGTTTGCGGGCACGAACGGAATATTTCCGGAGACGGGTGTGATATTGGGTCCGGACGGAGCGCTGTATGGCACCACGTCCGTTGGCGGTACGAATTCGTTGGGCACTGTTTTTCGTGTCACGACGAATGGCGACTTAACGTCGCTCGTTTCTTTTAGCGGCAACGCTGGCGGCACGTTGGGTAATTACCCGAGGTATCTGACGCTGGGTCCTGACGGAGCGATTTACGGAATAACTCATGGTGGCGGCACTTCTGCCCAAGGGGCAGCATTCCGCATCACGACCAACGGCACATTTACCTCGATCGCTTCGTTTTCGGGACCGGAAGTTGGTTTGTCGGACGGCCTGACGTTGGGCGCTGATGGCAATTTTTATGGAGCTGCCGCGGCGACCGGCCAGTCCAACCATGGCTTGATTTATCGAATGACGAAGAACGGTGTGCGAACGACCATTGCTTATTTCGACGGCACCAACGGATTCCAGCCTTCTGCCCGGATGATTCTGGGCGATGACGGAGTGTTATATGGAACCACCTATTTTGGGGGAGTTTCGAGCGCCGGCTCGGTTTTCAAATGCACCACCAACGGTGAGATCACATTAATCAAAAGCTTCGATTTTTCCGGAGGGTATTATCCTGAAGGCATTTTGGCGAAGATCGGTGGCATGATGTATGGCACCACTCAACTGGGTGGAGATGGTCCTGGTGGGGACGGCACCGTATTCGAATTGTTCCCGGGCGGAACAGTGATCCCGATCTTCAATTTTGGGAAGACGAATGGCATGAGTCCCGCGGACTTGATTGCCGGGTCGGATGGCGCGTTGTATGGCTGCGCCGGCGCGGGTGGCCCGTCGGGTGAAGGAACGGTCTATCGCATTACGACCAGCGGAGTTCTCACCACGCTGGCGACCTTCAGCGATAATGGCAATGATGCCGAGGCGGGGCTCGTTCAAGCGGATGACGGTAATTTTTATGGAGCCACTTCTTTCGGCGGTGAATATGGAAGGGGCACTATTTTCAGGGTGAACAGCAATGGCCTGGAGAGTATCGCGATGTCGCTTAATTTCACGAACGGCGCCAATCCGGACGCGACCCTTGTCCGGGGAAACGATGGGAGCCTTTACGGCACGACGCCTTCTGGAGGACTGAATAATTATGGCACCGCGTTCCGCATGGAAACCAACGGAGCCATGACGGCCGTGGTTTCTTTTCCCTCGGGAAGCCGGCCAATTGGAAGCCTCGCGATGGGGACGAATGGGTTCTTCTATGGGGTGACATCGTCTGGCGGCGTCAGCGGAGCGGGAACAATTTTCCGACTGAGCACCAACTGTGATCTGACGTTTGTTGCCGCTTTCAATTACGCGAACGGAGCTTTGCCCCAGGCCGGTTTGACTTTGGGACCGGACGGGGCTTTTTACGGCACCACCGGAAATGGCGGTAATCAGAGTGGCGGCACCGTCTTCAAGTTTACCACCGATGGCATCATCACTGCGTTGGCTTCGTTTGATCCTGCGGGAGGAAAGGGAAGGTTCTCCCGGGCTCCTTTGACCTTGGGCCTCGATGGGTATTTTTACGGTACGACTTTTTATACATCCAATACCGGCGGGAATGGCACCGTTTTTCGTATCAGCCCGTCGGGTGTGATGAGCAACCTTGTGGTGTTCCCAGGTTTCCCTTCGCCCGTTTACCCAACGGGGCCGCTCGTCCTGGGAAGTGACGGCGCTTTCTACGGCTCGACGATAAGCGGCGGCGATATGGGGTTCGGCTGCCTTTACCGTGTCACTACGAACGGACTTTGGACGGTGTTGGTATCGTTTAACAGCATTACCGGCTCTGGACCGAAGTCTGGAGTAGTGCTGGGTCGGGACGGCCGATTTTACGGCACGACCTCAGGTGGAGGGAAGTTCAGTGGCGGCAATGTTTTCGCAGCCAACCTTATTCCTCGAATGAGGCCTCTCATCCGGGCCGGTGTGGATTGGTTTATTGATTTCGAAGGCATTGCGCTAAATACCTACCGCGTGCAACGGGCAACAAGTCCATCGGGACCGTGGTCCAGCCTGGGATCCTGGCAAGCCGGTGTGGATGGAGTGGGCCACTATGTTGATTTCAGCCCGCCGCCTTCGGCCGGTTTTTATCGGGTAGTGTATCCATAACGTTCGAAAGGGGTCATTGGAAAAATGACGTGACGACGAGCGGCGTTTTCGTTTAGCTGGATCGAGGGCAGTGGTTAAATCAAGCCATGACCAGCACCGATCCGCAACCGGATACCGCCCAACGCGGTGGCGCTCAATTCACGCCCACGCATTGGAGCGTGGTCCTCGCCGCCGCGGGCCATGCGGATTCCGTTCATGCCCGCGATGCGCTGGAAAAACTCTGCCGCAATTATTGGCTGCCGATTTACGTGTTCGTGCGGCGTCAGGGCCACGGTGCGCATGACGCGCAGGATCTCACGCAGGAATTTTTCGCGCGCCTGCTGGAGAAAAATTTTCTCGCGGGCGTGCAGCGCGAGAAGGGGCGGTTTCGTTCCTTCTTGCTGGCTTCGGCAAAACATTTTCTCGCCAACGAATGGGACAAAGCCATGGCCCAGAAACGCGGCGGCGGCCAAGTGCCTATCTCGATCGATGCCGACCTTGCGGAAAATTCGTTTGGCCTGGAACCGGTGGACACACTGACGGCAGACCGGATTTTCGAGCGGCGCTGGGCGCTGGCTTTGCTCGATTTGGTTTTGCGGCGGTTGCGCGAGGAATACACACGCGACGGCAAGGAGAAGCAGTTCAACGAATTGAAATCCACGCTGACGGAGGGCAGTCGCACCGTTTCCTACGCCGAAATTGGCACTCGGCTCGGCACGAGCGAGGGCGCGGTGAAAGTGGCGGTGCATCGATTGCGGCAGCGTTACCGCGAATTGTTGCGCGCGGAAATTGCGGACACGATTGCGAATCCCGGCGAGATTGACGACGAAATCAGAAACCTTTTTGCGGCATTGGCAAATTGAACACACTGATTATGAAAAAATTCCACATCCTGGTTATCCTAACACTGGTTGGACTGACGGCGTGCTCAGGCCCCAACAACTCGGACGAAAAGCATTCACCGGAGACGGTGGAGGTGACTTACCACATCAAGCCGGGCCGGGAAATCGAGATGCAAGCGCTGATGAACCGCGCGTGGTCAATTTACATTACAAAACACCTGGTATTTCCACGGTCGCACGCAATCGTCGTGGAGCGGGAGTACGGCAACCGGCCGCGGATCGTGGAGACGTTTACGTGGGTGAACCATTCCGTGCCCGACAGCGTTCCGGATTCGATCAAGGATATCTGGAGCCAGATGCAGGATTTGTGCGAAGCGCGTGGCGGGCATGATGGATTGGAAATCAACGAGCTGAAAACCGCGGCGCCGAAAAAGTAGAGTTGTGAAATGAAGCCTATTGGAAATTGCGCCAACGTGTGCGAATTGTCCTCATGGATAAATTAACCTCCGATCAAATCAAAACCGCGCTCGCCTCCGTGCCGGAATGGAAGCAAAAGGGTGACAGCATCACGCGCACATTTCAATTCAAGGATTTTCCGGCAGCCATCAAGTTCGTGAATGCCGTGGCGGATCCGGCGGAGAAGGCGAATCATCATCCGGACATTGATATCCGTTGGAACAAGGTCACACTGGTGCTTTCCACGCACGACGCCGGCGGGTTGACTGAAAAGGATTTTAGTCTGGCCAAACAATTTGACCGCCTCTAACCTCCGCGCGCCTGGCAATTTACCCGGGCGTTACCAGTCCCTGCGAGATTATGGCGAACGACGTTCAGCAAGCACAGGCGGTCTTTAAAAAACATTTCAACCAGGCGCCGACCCACACCGTCAGCGCGCCGGGCCGGCTCGAGTTGCTCGGCAACCATACCGATTACAACGACGGCCTGGTCATGTCCCTCGCGGTGGACAAATACATCATCATCGCGTCCTCACCGCGCACGGATGGAAAAGTGGAACTCGTTTCCTCGGCATTTCCTGGCAGCGAAATTTTTGCGGTCAACTACCTGAAGAAAAATCCCGCGGCGTCATGGGCGAACTATATCAAGGGCGTGCTGGAGCAACTCCGCAAACGCGGCGTGCATTTCAGCGGCTTCAACGCGGCGGTGCACGGCACCATCCCGATGGGCGCGGGCATGAGCAGCAGCGCGGCGCTGGAAGTGGCGACGGCGCTTACGATTCGCAAGCTGTATCCGTATGGGCTTTCCGCAACCGGCCTGACGGCGCCGCCCGTGAAGAATGCCAAGGGTGAAATTCCACCGGCTTCACAGGGTGAAAAGCTGGAGATGGCCAAAGTTTGTCGCGCGGCGGAAAACCAGTTCGTGGGCGTCAATTGCGGCATCCTCGACCAGATTTCGTCTCTATTCGGTAAGGCATCGAGCGTCATCGATATTGATTGCAGCTCGCTCGTGATCGGGAATTCGCCAATGCCGGGCGAGGCGGTGATTGTGTGCAATTCCGGCGTGAAGCATGAACTCGTGGGCGGCGAATACAACGAGCTGCGGCAGAATTGCGAGAACGCGGCGAAGAAACTGGGCGCGAAATTTTTGCGGACGGTCGATCTCAAAACCGTCGAGGCGAACAAAGCGAAACTTTCCGAGCGCGAATACCAATGCGCGCGGCACGTGGTGAGTGAAATCGCGCGCGTAGTGGCCGGCGAGCGTGCGTTGCGCGAAGGCGATCATGCGCAATTCGGCCAATACATGTTCCAAAGCCACGAAAGCTCGCGCGATTATCTCAAGAACAGCACGAAGGAATTGGATGTGCTCGTGGAACTCGCGCGCAAGGCTCCGGGCATTCTCGGCGCGCGTCTCACGGGCGGCGGATTCGGCGGCGCGACCATCAATCTGGTGTCGCATCATCAGGCCGCGCCGTTCATGGAATTCATGTCGCGCGAATATGAGAAGGCGACGGGAGTGAAAATGACGCCGCTCGTTTGCCAGATTGTGGATGGGGCTGCGTAACCGACTGTAGGATAGGCATCCTGCCTGTCTCCATTATTGGTTCGGTTTTGCAGAATAATCAGAGACAGGCGAGACGCCTGTCCTACGTTGAACGATTTCCATCCCCACGGGTCCAATCCGCATGGATGCTAAAACCTTCCGCACGCGGGCGCGCCAGTTTTGGCGCAAGGAAATCCGGCCCATGGTCATCACGGGCATCATTATTTTCGCCGCGCGCTCGTCGTTTGCCGATTGGAACAAGGTGCCGAGCGGTTCGATGAAGCCCACCATCCTGGAGGGCGACCGCGTGTTCGTGAACAAAATGGCTTACGATCTCAAGGTGCCGTTCACCACGTTGCATCTCGCGGAATGGAGCGCGCCGCAGCGCGGCGACATCGTGGTGTTTTATTCGCCGAAGGATGGCTCGCGCCTCGTGAAACGCACGGTGGGTTTGCCGGGCGATACCGTGGAGCTGCGCGATGACGAATTGATCATCAACGGCGAGAAGGTGGTTTACAAATCCATCGCGGACGATTTGTTGCGCGATGTGACTCCCGCCGATCGCGCGAGTTCCGTGTATGCCTCCGAAGCGTTGCCGGGCCGATCGCATCTCGTTGCGGGTATTCCGCAGCTTCCCGCGATGCGGAATTTCGGACCGATCCAGGTACCGGAAGGTTGTTACTTCATGATGGGAGATAACCGCGACAACAGTTATGACTCGCGATATTTTGGCGTGGTGAAACGCGGACGAATTCTTGGCCGTGCGACGGCGGTCGTGGCGTCGCTTGATCCCGATCACCATTACCGGCCGCGGTGGGATCGTTTCTTTTCGTCGCTGGATAAAAAGTCGCCTTGATCGATTGAGGTCCGTAGGTGGGAGCGTGGCATTTATGCCGCTTCGCCTGCCGCATTGCAAACGGCTTGGGAATTTCTATCGCCCCGCCAGCTTATTCGTTGAAGCGACCTGAAGGTCGCGCTCCTCTATTCCGCCGACAAAACCTTCTTAATCGCCAGCCGAAATTCCGCGATCGAAAACGGCTTGGGCAGGCAAACCTTGTTTTGTTGCTCCAAAAATCTTCGCGTGCGTTCGTTGATGATGTCACCGGTGATGAAAATGATCCGGTCGCTCAGCCCAGGGTTGACGGCGCGCGCGCGTTCGTAAACCTGCTGGCCGTTCAAGCCGGGCATTTTCCAGTCGCAGAGCGCCACGTCGTATTGCTTTTCCGCGATGCGTTGCAACGCCGTCGCGCCGTCAGACGCGATATCGACCTCGTAACCCTGGGGCGTGAGCGCCTCGCGCACCATTTGCAAAATCGGCTCCTCGTCGTCAATCACCAGCACGCGCTTGCCCACGCCTTCGCGGCCCTTGCCGAGATGAATCATGGGATCGGGTTTTTCCTCCACGACTTCGGCGGGCTTGGCGGTGACGGGCAGTTCGATGATGAACGTCGCGCCTTCGCCGGGCCGGCTGCGCGGCACAATGGTGCCGCCATGTTCCTTGATGATGCCGTACACCAGGCTCAATCCGAGGCCAGTCCCTTTGCCGACTTCCTTGGTCGTAAAAAACGGATCGAAAATCTTCGACAGGTTCTCCTCCGGGATGCCTGGGCCATTGTCCTGAATGAGAATTCGCACGAAACCGTTTTTCGTCGCGGTAATCACTTTGATCCAGCCTTTCGGCTGATGAG
>Ga0068855_100011759_pt1 | contig 10583 bp, 10 predicted proteins | sample KBSCornC52_FD_66592 | JGI IMG/M metagenome (GOLD analysis project Ga0068855, IMG submission 66592) | Corn rhizosphere microbial communities from Kellogg Biological Station, Michigan, USA - KBS Corn C5-2 | ecosystem: Host-associated > Plants > Roots > Rhizosphere > Soil ... | reverse complement strand
CCCGCCATGCGCTGCGTCACGCTGCCGGCGCCCACCAGATCGATCAGCACGTTGGTCGCCGTGTTGTCGCTCAGCATCACCATCAGCGCCGCGTAGTCGCGAATCGACAGCGTGGGTGTGCCCATCGCCGCCAGCACTCCGCTGCCGCCGACCGCCTTCGCGCGATCGAGCGTGATGCGATCGTCGAGCTTGACGCGTCCTTCGTCGGCCTGCTTGAACAGCTCGTAGACAATCGCGAGCTTGATCGTCGACGCGGTCGGAAACACCGCGCGTTCCAGCTGCCCGAAGCGCTCGTTCGAGGTGAGGTCGAGCACTTCGTATCCGACCACGCCATCGACATGCGCGGCGATGTCGTGCACGCGGCGTTCGAGTTGGGATCGGAGCTCCGCAGCGATGGACGATGGGCTTTGCGCGCTGAGCGTCACGGCTGCAACCGTCAGGAAGGCCGCGGCTGAGCGTAGCGCGAAGGGCGGGCTCATCCCGTGATCTTCAGCGCCACCGCGGTCATGTCGTCGTTCGGCGGCGTGTCGCCGCGGAACTCCTGCACGGCGGTGAAGATCGCGTCGACGACGACGCGCGCCGACTCGTGGCGCGTCTCGCGGATCACATCGAGCAGCCGGTCGTACCCGAACTCGCGGCCGAGGGCGTCGTTCGCCTCGGACACGCCGTCGCTGAAGAAGACGTACATATCGTCGATCGCGAGGTCGAGCGTCAGCTCGTCATACGACGACCCGGCGAACGATCCCAGCGGGACGCCGGGCAGTTCGATTTGCGCGACGCTGTCGGCGCTGCACCGGATCGGATACGGCAAACCCGAATTCGCCACCGTCAACGTACGGCGTTTGAACTCGAACACCGCGTAGCAGAGCGTGCAGTAATACTCCTCAAGCTGGCGCTCGTGGAGAATCGTGTTCATCGACGCCAGAACACCCGCCGGACTGAATCGCTCGGGCGCATAGCGGCGCCGGAACGTCCGCGAGCGCACCAGCTCGCCGGCGAACGCGCTGTAGAGCGCCGCCGGCACGCCTTTGCCGGATACGTCCCCCACGGCGACCACGAGGCTGTTCGGCTCCGGCGCGAGAAAGTCGTACAGGTCGCCCCCCAGCTCGCGCGCGGGAGCGAACCGCGACGCGACGTCGACGCCCTTCAGCCGCTTGGGCAGCTCCGTCGGCAGCAGCGCCGCCTGGACGCGCTGCGCGAAGCGAATCTCCTTCTCGAGTCGGATTTCGTTCGTGCGAATCGTCTCGTAGAGCCGTGCGTTCTCGATCGCGACCGCCGCCTGGCTCGCCAGCAGCGTGAGGATCTCCACGTCGCTCTTGCTGAACGCGTCGAGCTCCGGGCTCTCGAGATCGAATACGCCGATACAGCGATCCTTCAGCAGCAGCGGAATCACCAGCTCCGATCGCGCGTCGTCGACGACCTTGATATAGCGATCGTCCGCCGAGACGTCGGGGACCAGGATCGCCTCCTTGTGCAGCGCGGCGTGGCCGACGAGGCCGTTGCCGATCTTGACGCGGGGCACGGTTACCTTGTCGCCGTAGCGGACGGCGACCTTCATTTCCAGCTCGTTGGCTTCCTCGTTGACGAGAAGAATGCCGAAGGTGCGGTAGTCGATGACGCGACGCGTGAGGTTGGCGATGCGCGTGAGCAGCTCGTCGAGGTTGAGGATCGCGCCGAACTCGCGCGCGATGTCCGAGAGCGTCTCGAGCGTGCTCGTGTACTCGCGCTCGTGCTCGAAGAGACGCGCGTTCTCGATCGCCACCGCGACGTGCGCGGCGAACTGACGCAGCACCGCCTCGTCGGCCTCGGTGAATTGTCCGGCCGTGGGGCTGAGCAGATTGAGCGCGCCGATGACGCGTCCCTTTCGGCGCAGCGGCACGACGAGCTCCGCGTTGGACCCGGGCACCGCTTCGACGTAGCGCGGATCAGTGTGGACGTCGTTCACCAGAATCGGCTGGCCGTCAGCGACGGCGGCGCCGACCAGGCCGTGTCCGACCTTGAGGCGCAGCGAACGCGCGACGTCCTCCGGATAGCCGACCGAGTACGCGATGATCAGCTCGTCGCGCCGCGAATCGAGCAGGTAGACGGCGAACGCCTGAAAATCGGTGAGACGCGCGATGAGCTGCGGGATCTTCTGCAGCAGCTCGTCGAGATCGAGCACGGACGTCACTTCGCGTCCGAGCGCGAAGAGCGTCGTCAGCGCCTCGGTGGTGGAGGTCGAGTGCGGCACGCTGTGGACGGTCGAATCGGTCACGGTTCCGTCGTCTTCCTTGTTGTGAGCACTGCGCGTCATCGGACCGTCGCTGCGGCTCCTGATTGGGATGGCAAGTCTCGCCCAAGCGGCGGTCGTGCGCGGGACGTCGGTCCGGCTAGTATAATCGCTGGGCCCCATGGACCTGACACTTCCGCTGGACCACTCCGCGATTGAGCGCATTCTGCCCCATCGCTATCCATTTCTTCTCGTCGACCGGATCACCGAGCTCGAAGTGGACAAGCGGATCGTGGGGATCAAGAACGTCTCGCTGAACGAGCGGTATCTGTGGCACGGAGCCAAGGGCTCGCCGGTGCTGCCGCCGACGATCCTCACCGAGGTCGTCGCGCAAGTGGGGGCCATTCTGGTCCTCGCGAAGCCGGAGAATCGCCAGCGGCTGCCGTTCTTCGCCGGCATCGAGCGGGTGCGGTATCGCCGCCCCGTCTATCCGGGAGACGTCGTCGTGATCGAGGCGCGTGTCATCCGGTTGCGCAGCCGTATGGGTCTGCTCGAGGGCGACGCGCGCGTCAACAACAAGGTCGTCCTGGAAGGGACGATGACGTTCGCGCTGGGCCCGCCGGTGCAAGTGGCCGCCTCGTAGCGGCCGCCCCGTCCTCCGTTCGCAAACCCGGCTATGGCTCACGCGTGCCGTCTGCTTCAGCTGGCCGATCCTTCGCCCCCCACACCTACGGCAGAGTACGGCACCCAAGTTGCAAAATGGGACCGCCGAGGAATGGAGGAGTCGAATGCTTGAAACGATTGCGATCATTCTGATCGTGCTGTGGCTGCTCGGTGTGGTGAGCGGCTACACGCTGGGAAACTTCATCTATGTGCTGCTGGTGATTGCCATCGTGCTGTTCCTGGTGCGACTGATCAGCGGACGACGGGTGGTCTGACGCTCTTCAATGGCTCATGGCTGATGGCTGATGGCTATGGTTGATGGACATGGAAGCCGTCGGCCATTTCCATTAACCATTAGCCATCAGCCATTCACCGGGTCCTTTGATGGACCGCGCACGAGCGCCATTCCCGCGAGCACGATCGCCGCGGCGGTTCCCATTCGCACGTTGAATGGCTCGTTGAGCACGAGCGTTCCAAGGACGACCGCGATGATCGGATTCACGTACGCGTAAAGCGACACCGTCGCCACCGGCAGGTGTTTGAGCGCGTACGCGTACGCCGAGAATCCGGCGATCGCGCCGAACACAATCAGATAGGCCAAGGCCGCGGACGTGCGCGGGTTGAACGCAAGCGTCCGCCATTCCCCGATGGTGGCGCCCGCCGCGAGCAGCAGCAATCCTCCGAACAGCATCTCGAATGCCGCCGCCCCGAGCACGTTCTCTTCGTGACCGCGCCGGCGAGCGTACGTCGAACCGAACGCCCATCCGACACAGGCAATCTGGGTCGAGATCACGCCGCCGAGAAACTGGCGTCCGCCGCCGATGTGCATCTCGGGCCACACGAGCGTGACGATGCCTGCGAAGCCGACGAGGAGACCGATGACGCGCCTGGGCGTCAAACGATCGCCGTCAGGTTTCAGCGCCTCGAGGCCCACCATCCAGAACGGACACATGGCGACGAGCACGGCGGTGAGACCGCTCGGTACGGTCTGCTCGGCCCAGACCACGGCGCCGTTGCCGAATCCGAGCAGCAGCAGACCGAGCACCGCGAGCGAGGGCCACGACTTCCGCGACGGCAGCTGCTGCCCTCCCGCCTTCAACATGATCACGAGCGCGGAGCCAGCGATGACCCATCGGAAGCCGGCCATCAGCAGAGGCGGGATTGTTTCGAGGCTGATGCGGATCGCGAGATAGGTGGTGCCCCACAGCACGCACACCAACACCCACGCCACGTACGCCCGTCGTTTGGAGCTCGCGGGGATGGATGGCGACGTCGCGCGAAGAGAGACGGGATCGACGGCGGTTCCAACCGAGCGATTCGCCGACACCGTCACATCTTACGATCGGTTCACACGCCGACGATTCCGCCCGCTGCCGGGCAGCCGGACACGGTAGAATGACGTGGACACATTTATGGGGAAAAAATCCTCGTCGAAATCGCAGTTGCCCGCTCCCCCGCCGCCTGCCGAGCCGAAGCGCCGTTCGGGCGCGCTGATCGGCGCCGTGGTGGTCGTCGTAGCGGCGCTAGGTCTCATGCTCTACATGCGGGAGAGCGGGCCCGTCGTCGAACCTTCGACGGCTGCGGCGGCCGCGCAACCCGCTGCCGCGCCAGCGCCGGTTCCCGCGGATCTGAAACCGCACCTTCAGCAGAATCTGCCGCCGCTGCAGTTCCCCGGGTATCCGACGCCGCGATCGCCTGAAGTCGTGCGCGCCGCCTACACGTTCGCCGCGGAGCATCCCGAGGTCCTCAGCTACGTGCCCTGCTTCTGCGGCTGCGAGCGGAGCGGCCATCGAGGCAACGAGGACTGTTTCGTGCGCGAGCGCGCCGTCAACGGCGACGTGATCGCCTGGGAAGATCACGGCATGGAGTGCGCGGTGTGCCTCGACGTCGCGGATCGATCACGGCAGCTGTTCGCCGAAGGCAAGTCGGTGTCGGAGATCCGCGCCACCGTCGAGCGCGAATGGGCCGGCAAGATGCCGAGCCACACGCCGACACCTGTTCCGGGAAAGGATTAGGGATTCGGGAGTCGGTCGGGATTCGAGAATCGGGATTCGCCAACGAATCTCAAATCCCGTCCCCTATAATGCCCCAGTGTCCGAGCGCCCAGCCGCTGCCTTCGCCCGCTTCTTCGAGGCGGTTCATGAGGGCGTCTACATAGGCACGCTCGGATCCGAGACGACCGCGACCGTCGCCGCCAACCCGCACCTCAAACTGATCCTCGGCCACGCGATCGAAACGCCCGAGTCGGACGTCCGCCCGTTCGATCGCGAGCGCTTCGTCGACCCACAAGCGCGCGTCGCGCTGCTCGAGCGCCTCACCAACGACGGCTCCGTCAACGACTACCTGCTTCGTCTGCGGCGCGCCGACGCGACCGCCGTCTGGCTGGAGGTGACGGCGCGGGCCGATCCGTCTGCCGACGGCTCGATTCGCGTCGAGGCGCTGATCCGCGACGTCAGCGAGCGCAAGAAACTGGACGATGAGACGCGCGACATCTATCACCAGCTGCTGCAGGCGGAAAAAATGGCGGCGCTCGGCCAGACGATCTCCGGCGTCGCGCACGAGTTGAACAATCCGCTCGCGACGATTCTGAGCTGGTCCGAACGTCTGTCGCAGCGCTCCGCCCTCGACGATTCCGTGCGGCGGGGCCTCGAGATCATTCTTGGCGAATCGGAGCGCGCGGCGCGAATCGTCCGTAACCTGCTCACCTTCGCCCGCAAGCGGCAGACGACGCGCGCCATGGTGGATGTGAACCAGGTGGCCCGCGAGACGATGGCGCTGCGGGCGTACGAGCAGCGCGTCACGAACATCAGCGTGATCGACGCGCTCGCCGCCGGGCTGCCGCAGGTCTTTGCCGACGGACATCAGGTGCAGCAGGTGCTCCTGAATCTGATGATCAATGCCGAGCAGGCCATGCTCTCGGCCAACGGCCGCGGCGTGCTCGTCATCCGCAGCTGGCACGACGCCGAGCAGGAGTGCGTCATCGTCGAGATCAACGACGATGGTCCAGGGGTTCCGGACGATCTCCAGCCCAAGATCTTCGATCCGTTTTTCACGACGAAGGAAGTGGGCCAAGGCACGGGGCTCGGTCTGACCGTCGCCTATGCAATCGTGCAGGAGCACGGAGGCCGCATCCGGCTCGAATCGCGGCCGAATGTCGGCGCCTCGTTCTACGTGGAGCTGCCGGTGACCGGGGCGACGCTGCCGCCCGCGCTGCCATCGCGGCTGGCGGCGCCTGTCGCCGCCGTCGTCGGCGCCTCGATTCTGGTGGTCGAGGACGAGGCGGCCCTGGCGGCCGCGGTGATCGATGCGCTCCGCGATGTCGGCTACCTGGTGGACCGTGCGGCCGACGGCGAAGAGGCGCTCGAGAAAGTGGCCGCGCATTCGTACGATCTCGTCGTCTGCGATCTGAAGATGCCGCGTCTCGACGGCAAGGCGTTCTTTCGCCTCCTGGCCGACGCCGCGCCGGATCTGTCGAAGCACGTGATCTTCGTCACGGGAGACGTCGCCGGAACCGACGCGGAAAGTTTTCTGAGCGAGAGCGGCTGCCGCTGGCTGGCGAAGCCGTTTCGACTGGGCGATCTGCTGCGGGTGGTGAAAGAGGGATTGACGTAGACGAGGCTCAACGCAGAACCGGCCGGACACGCAAAGGAGGAGGAACTCCGCGCGGCCGGTTGATTCTGCGTTGAAGCATGGTGCTACCTCGCCGCCGCGAGCGCCTGGCGCGGGCGGCCGATCGCTTTGAGCGACGCCTTCGCCTGCACCGTTTTCCTGTTTGCCGGTTTGTACGCGAGCAGTACGCCCGGGGTGGCCGCCGCTTCCTGCGCCCGCCGTTCGACCGTGGCCTTCGCCATGACCGGCTTCTTGCTCGCGAAGTCCACCAGCGCGCTGCGAATTTCCGCGACCTGCTGCGGCCCCATGTCGCCGAGCGATTCACGCAGGCGGCGGATCGCGCGCGCATGCAGCTGCGAGACGCGCGATTCATTCACGCCAATCGCCGCGCCGATTTCCTTCATCGTGACTTCGCCGTAATAGTAGAGGCCGATCACCTTGCGCTCGCGCCAGGGCAGCGCCTGGATTGCGGTGCGCACACGGTCGCGCGTTTCGCGGCGCTCGTACGCGTGGTCGGGCGACTCGGGCTCCGAGGGGACCAGCGCCGTCGGCAGGGAAGTTTCGTCGAAGTGCTCGCCCGTGGCGAGCGGCGACGTGGCTTCGATCGTATTGATGCGCACGATCGTGCGGCTGAGACGCTTCTCGTCAGAGCCGACGCGCGCGGCGAGGTCGGCCATCGACGGTTCGTGCCCCAGCTCCCGGCGCAGCGCTTCGCGCGCCGCGTCCAGCTCGCGGCGCTGCCGGCGAACGCCACGCGGCCACGCGTCCTTGCGCAGCGCGTCGATCATGGCGCCGCGCACGCGCCGCTCCGCGAACGTCTCGAATTTGATGTTGCGCCCTTCGTCGAAGCGATTGGCCGCGTCGATCAGGCCGAGGACGCCGTCCTGCACGAGATCACCGATGTCGATCGAGTTGGGCATCGACGACGCCATCCGGCGCGCCAGCGCTTCGACGAACGGCAGGCCGGCGACGATCCGGCGGTTTTGACTCGGGGCGACAACTGATGGCGCTCTCATTACGATCTCCACAGAACGGGGTTTGGACATCGATACGGATCCGGGTCAGAACCCGTCCGATCTTCTGTGTGCGTAAGTGAGCAACGCCGGTACCAATGGTTGAGATTCCGGTGGGCCGATGGCGGTGACGCATGCTAACTGATTACGAATACGTCACTTACAGCTTTGTATCTCGGTCATCTGACGGCGCGAAAAAACGCGCAAAGCGCCAATTTGATGACGATTTCCCGACCAGAGCCGCCAATGATTTGACGGCGTACTTACAGTTTGGATTGAGGGTCGAAAAGGCCGGCGAGCGGCGGCTACTGCGACTCTGGGAGGGTCGTGACTTCGGCGCGGATTTTTTTCGCGGTGCTCATGGCGTCGAGCGCGCTGGCCACGACTTGCGCCGCGCGCGCACGGCTCATATCGTCGGCAGCCTTGGTCTCGAGCAGCTCGGCATGCGCCAGGATGATCCCGAGCTGATTATTGAGCTGGTGAAAGAGATGTCGAAGCGCTGGCGATTCGTCCATCGGTCCCTTGGCCAGCAATTGCTCGACGGTGAACGGGCCCGACATCAGGCCTGTTTGCCTTCGGCCTGCCACATCGCCTGCACGGCGGGGCGATCACTGTGATTGGGATCGCGCCACAAAGTATCGACGAAAATGCGCACGGATCCGCCGGCGGTCCGCACATATTCGATCTTCCCGCTGGAGAGCCAGTTGTAAATCGTGCGGCGGCTCACGCCGACAAGCTCGCAGGCTTTCATGATCGAAATGGTTTTTCTCTCCACGTGACTTCTTGCCTCCGCAGAGGTGTATCGGAGGCAACCACACTCGGGATTAGGGATTAGGGATTCGGATTCGCGATTCGGATTCGGGCTTCGGGAGTGGCCACACCCCGAAATCGGCAGCCTGGACACGCGCGGCGGCCTGTGTCAAAGTCTTGGCGCTTCGTAAGTGACTGACACCACGAAACATCTACTGATCGTCGAAGACGAGAGCGCCCTGCGCGCCGCGATTGCCGCGCAGCTCACCCACCGCGGCTACGATGTGCAGGAGGCCGGCTCCGGCGAGGACGCCGTGGCCCGCCTTGCCGAGTTCGCCTTCGATATCATCATCACCGACCTGCGCCTGCCGGGCATTGACGGCTCCGCCGTGGTCGAAGCGGCGGTCGGCCGCTATCCCGACATCATCGCCATCGTGGTCACGGGTTACGGCACCGTCAAGGACGCGGTCGAAGCGATCAAGCGCGGTGCCTGGGATTTCGTCAGCAAGCCATTTCAGATCGACGAGCTGCTGCACGCGCTCGACTCCGCGATCGAGCAGCGCCGCCTGAAGTCGGAGAACGCGTACTTGCGCGCGCAGCTCGAGGAGCGGTACCGCTTCGAGGGCATCATCGGCAAGAGCCGGCCGATGACGCGCCTGTTTCAACTGCTCGAAACCGTCGCGCCCACCAACAGCACCATTCTGATCACCGGCGAGACCGGCACCGGCAAGGAAGTGGTCGCGCGCGCGATTCATCATAACGGCCCGCGGCGTATGCACCGGTTCGTCGCGCTCAACTGCAGCGCCATCCCCGAAACGCTGCTCGAGGCGGAGCTCTTCGGCCACGTGCGCGGCGCCTTCACCGGCGCCGTCGGCAACCGTCAGGGGCGGTTCGAACAGGCCCACAAAGGCACGCTCTTCCTCGACGAAGTGGGGACGATGAGCGCGGCGCTCCAGATGAAGCTGCTGCGCGCGCTGCAGGAGCGCGAGTTCGAGCGCGTCGGCGACTCGCACACGACCAAGGTCGACGTTCGCGTGATTGCGGCGACGAACAGCGATCTCGGGGCGATGGTCGAGAGCGGCGAGTTCCGCGAGGACCTGTTTTATCGTCTGAACGTGATCGCCGTTCAGCTGCCGCCGCTGCGCGAGCGCAAGGACGACATCCCGCTGCTCGTGCAGCATTTTCTCGACACATTTCGCGCGGCGACCTCACGCACTGCGCCGCTCACGGTGTCGCAGGAAGCGATGCGGCGGCTGATGGCATTTCACTGGCCGGGCAACGTGCGTCAGCTCGAGAACGCGATCGAGCGGGCGGTCGCCTTCAGCGCCGGCCGGACACAGATCGATCTCGCCGACCTCCCCAGCGACCTCCATCCGGCGCACGAGCCCACGGTCGTCTCGCCGCACGTCGTGCTGCCCGAGGAGGGGCTCGACCTCGATCGCCTGATTGGCGGCATCGAACGCGAGCTGATTCAGCGATCGCTCGAGCGCACCGGCGGCAACAAGGGGCAGGCGGCCAGGCTCCTCAATCTGAAGCGGACGACGCTGGTCGAAAAGCTGAAGCGGTTCGACAGACGCTGATGGGGCTGCCACAATAGAGTCATGCCGCCGCGCCACGCGTACTGGACGATCCTCATCGACGACAAGCCCACCGCGTTTCGCGCACGCGAGCGCGAGGAGCTGCTGCCGACGCTCAACCAGTTGAAGCGGACGAACGCGAACGCGGTGATGCAGTGGTTTGCGCGCGGCCGACTGTGGGAGACGCAGGAGAAAGAACGGGAAGACTTTCAGCGCCGCAAGCACGCCTCCGCGCGTCCGTTCGATCGACGCGACGCGAAGCCGCCGGCGAGCGCGGCCGTCGGCGATGAGGGAAGTCCACAGGAGCGTGAGCGGCGCGGAAAGGATTGGCGGCCGGGAGGCGCGCACAAGGATCCGCGCGACCGGTTCAAGAAGAAGAATCGGCCGGATCGCGCGTGGACCGACAAACCCGACCGCGAGACACCTCGAAGCGATCGGCCGTGGAGCAACAAGCCCAGTGGGCCTCCGCGCGGCGATCGCCCGTGGACGAACAAACCGAGCGGGCCTCCGCGCGGTGATCGGCCCTGGACCAACAAACCGAGCGCGCCTCCGCGCGGTGATCGGCCCTGGACCACCAACAAACCGAGCGCGCCTCCGCGCGGCGATCGCCCGTGGACCAACAAACCGAGTGGGCCTCCGCGCGGCGATCGCCCGTGGACCAACAAACCGAGCGGGCCTCCGCGCGGCGATCGGCCGTGGACGAACAAACCGAGCGGGCCTCCGCGCGGCGATCGCCCGTGGAGCAACAAGCCGAGCGGGCCT
>Ga0068855_100011758_pt1 | contig 10584 bp, 11 predicted proteins | sample KBSCornC52_FD_66592 | JGI IMG/M metagenome (GOLD analysis project Ga0068855, IMG submission 66592) | Corn rhizosphere microbial communities from Kellogg Biological Station, Michigan, USA - KBS Corn C5-2 | ecosystem: Host-associated > Plants > Roots > Rhizosphere > Soil ... | reverse complement strand
GATCACGAAGATCGACGGCGTTAGGACGAGCAGCAACGTTGAGACACGACTGATCGCCTCGTCCACTCCCTCCACCGGCGCGCCTACACGAACGAGGTAAGGGATTCGAGGTCCGATTTCGACCGGTACCGTTACTATACGTATCGGGTAAGGAAACGGAGCGGTTTCGGTCTGAAAGATCACACGGTCTTTATGCTCCGCAATTCGCAGGCGTGTTTTGTCGTCGTCGGGGAAGCCCTGGCTGCGCAGTGCGTCGGCGCGGTAGACGTAATCACCGGTTTCGGCATCGTCAATTTGAACGAAGCGGCCCCATGAAGACACCGAGTCCATGAGCTGCGTTACCGCATCGCGATCGATTTTGGCACGCTGCTCCTTCGTCAGTGAGCGTCTCGGATCGAGGTACTCCTTCTGGGAAACCGCTAGTGCGATGTTTCGAGCGGTGACTTCTGCGTAATCGTGGAGCGCCGCATCCGCCAGTGAGCTGAGCACCTGGCGAAGGACGAGGTACGTCACGCTAGCCAGCAAGATCAGCGTGAGCGCGAGCAGCCCGCCATGCCAGAGCGCCAGCTGTGCCCGAAGGCTCCGAATCACGCACCGGCCTCCTCGCGAAGCACATAGCCAACGCCGCGAACCGTGTGCAGGAGTTTCTTAGCGCTTCCGGCGTCTATCTTCTTGCGCAGGAAGTTCATATAGACCTCCAGCACGTTGCTGCCTGCGTCGAAATCGTATCCCCAGACGCTCTCAAGGATCGCAGTCCGGGTGTAGACGTGGCCGGGATGCCGCAGAAGCAGCTCCAGCAGCGCATACTCCTTGTTGGTGAGCTCGATCGTGCGGCCGTCGCGAGCCACAACGCGGGTTACGGGGTCGAGCACGATACCGGCGTATTCCATGCGCGGACTTCTGCCGCCACCCGCCTGGCGGCGCATGAGCGCTCTGATCCTGGCGAGCAGCTCGTCGAAGGCAAACGGCTTAGGGAGGTAATCATCGCAGCCGCTGTCGAGGCCCTGAATGCGATCCTCGAGCGCTCCACGAGCCGTGAGTGCAAGTACTGGCGTTGCGTTGCCGGATGATCGCAGCTCTCGCACCACGGAGAGTCCGTCGCGGCCAGGCAGCATCACGTCGAGCACGATCGCGTCGTACTCATTGATCGCCGCAAGATCGAGCGCGTCTTCCCCGGTCGCCGCAACATCGACCGTATACGCCGACTGCTCCAGCCCCTTCCGAACAAAACTCGCGACTTTCTCTTCGTCTTCCACTACCAGTACGCGCATACTCTAACCTCTCCCTATTTCTCTATCGCGCGCTCTTTATTCTCTACCTTACGTGCTTGGATGCGGACGGGAGTTCCCTCAAGGGGATATGTCAAACGAAGCTGGTTTTCAAGGTATCGCTTGTAAGAGAAGTGCATCATCTGGTCGTCGTTGCAGAAGAGCACGATCGTAGGCGGCTGCACGCGCGGCATGGTCGCGTAGTAGACTTTGAACGGCCTGCCATGTACAGTCAGCGGCCTTCGCTCGGTCGCCTCTCTTATCAGACGATTCAACTCGCCGGTCGGTATCCGATGGGCATGGTTGCCCGCCGCCGTGATGGCTGTCTCAACCGCGTGCCGCACACCAAAACGCTCCTTCGCGGACACAAAGACCAGCGGAGCGTATTCCAGGAACGGACACTCCTTTCGAAATTTCTCCGTGAACTTCTCGATCTTTACCTTATCCGGCCGGCGCTGGCGCCCTTTCTCGTAGATCACGCCCGGGTCTACCAGGTCCCACTTGTTCACGACGATGATGCACGCGCGGCCGGCCTCTTGGGCCATTCCCGCTACGCGCTTGTCACCGTCCTTCACTCCGGCCTCAGCATCGATCACGACCATGCCGACATTGCTGCGCTCGAGGGCCGCCTGTGCCCGCATCACCATGTAGTACTCGACAGTACCCTGAATCTTGCCGCTGCGGCGAATCCCGGCAGTATCGAGCAATACCAGCTTCTGTCCGTCCCATTCAAAATTCGTGTCGATGGTATCGCGCGTCGTACCGGGGATCGGGCTGACGATCACTCGCTCCTCGCCAAGAATCGAATTCATCAGTGACGATTTCCCGACGTTCGGCCTGCCGATGATCGCAAGCCGGATGGCGTCTTCGTCCTCTTCCACACTGTCGAAATCTGATGGGAAGACCTTGACGACTTCGTCCAGCAAATCTGCGACGCCATGGCCGTGAGCGGCGGACACCGAGTGCACTTCACCCAAACCGAGGCCATAAAACTCGGCAGCGTCTTGCAGCAGACGTGGGTTGTCGGCCTTATTGACCACGAGTAGGAGCGGGCACTTGGAGGCGCGAAGCACATCGGCGATATCCTGGTCGGTCGAGGTCATGCCGTCTGCGGCATCTACGACGAACAGAATGACCTGCGCCTCTTCCATAGCGATCTCGGCCTGAGCGCGCACTTGAACCGCGAGCGGATCGGTCTCATTCAAAATGATTCCGCCCGTATCGATCACGGTGAATTCAATGCCACGCCAGTCGACGTTGTGATAGAGGCGATCCCGGGTAATGCCCGGCGTGTCCTCCACGATCGCGACACGGTGGCCGATAAGGCGGTTAAAAAGGGTTGACTTGCCGACGTTGGGTCTTCCAACGACGGCGACAAGGGGACGGGACATTGCCGGACTCCATTTCTGCGGCCCCGTCCGGAGGGCGCATCAGGCAGTACGGTACGGGGTTAATTCGAATAGCACGTTTGTGCGATGTTGTTGTGTGGCTTCTTCACGATGGATCTGTTCATTAAACCTGTTCGGGTCACATGGCCGTCGTTTATATCTACCTTATGTTCTTGTCTAGAGGTTCTTGTCTAGCGTACAATTGAAAAGAAAACCGTCAGCACGTTTCATTTTACACGAAATAGGCAAGAATTGCGTTGACACCCCATAAATCGATGCGGTATACTATTTGAGAAACAATTCACAAAGTCCTGGCGAAGCGGCCAACAGCCCGAAGACGGCGAACAGTTATGGATGTTCCAGAGTTAACAAGCACAGCCTCGAAGGTCTCCTTTGAACGGGGACGCGGTGTATCCGGCCTGACGGTGATTCGCGATGTTGCGCATCTGGTCATCCAGACTGGCGGCGAGTCCGACCGCAGCGACAAAATCCTCCAGGTGTTAAGCTCGCTGGCGAGCGTGAACGTTCCGGTATTCCTGATTAAGCTGCATCGCACACACGTGACGATGGCGCTGGCCGGGAGGGACCTGCAGCGCGCTCACGAAGTGCTGGAAACCACTGGCTTGGAAGTGACCGCGCGCAGAGACCTGGCGCTGGTGGCGATCCGCGCAGCATCGATGAGGGATCTGCACGGCGTCATCATGATGATCGCCGACGCCCTCTTCGAGGCAGGCGCACAGATTTTAGAGGTAGGCGACTCGCACGATTCGGTCCAGTGCCTGCTGGAAGCGAACAAGATCGCGGACGCTGTCAAGTGTCTGCTGTCCAAGTTCAATCTCGGCGCGGGCCGCGTACAGGAGAGCAGCATCGAGGCGGAGGACGAGGCATGAAAATTCTCGTCCAGAAGTTTGGCGGAACGTCGGTGGATCGGCACGAGCATCGCGTGCTGGCGGCTCGCAAAGTGATTCAGGCGCAGGAAGCGGGCTTCGCGCCTGTAGTGGTGGTCTCGGCCATCGGTCGCGCGGGCGCCCCGTATGCGACGGACACTCTGGTCAAGGTGCTGAAAGACATCGATCCCCAGGTGCCGCCCGCGCCGCGTGAAATGGACATGATGATGGCGTGCGGCGAGATCATTTCGACCGTGGTTTTCGCACACACGCTTCAGACGATCGGCTACAACGCGATCGCGCTCTCCGGCGGCCAGGCGGGCATCATCACCGATCCGGAATTCGGCAACGCGCGCATCCTGGAGATTAGACCGCATTATATTCACAAGCTGCTGGAACAGGGTTACATCCCGGTGGTCTGCGGGTTCCAGGGGATTACCGAGCCGACCGACGAATATGAGCACGGCGCGATCACCACGCTCGGCAGAGGCGGCAGCGATACGACCGCGTCTGCGCTCGGGGCGGCGCTGAATGCGGCGGGCGTAGAGATCTACACGGACGTAGATGGCGTTAAGACCGCGGATCCCGATCTCGTACCGGCAGCGCGCACTCTCGATATCTGCACCTACCAGGAAGTCGCCGAGATCGCTCATCAGGGGGCGAAGGTGGTCCATCCGCGCGCCGCTGAGATCGCGATGGATCACAACATCCCTCTCTGGGTCAAGTCGACGTTCTCGGACGCGCCCGGGACGAGAATAACCGGATACGGTGCGCCGAATGCGATCACCCGTCGCGTGACTGGCATTACGCATACCGGCAAGCTTGTCTATATCCGCCTGGAAATCGATAGCGCGGATCACAAGCCAACCGTCGAGCGCGAGGTCTACCGAATGATGGCCACGGCGGGCGTGAGCATCTTTCTGCTCACATTTAGCGAGAGTGCGCTCTCGTTCTGCGTGCCGCGCTCTCAGTATCCCGTTGCCCGCGACCTTCTGGACGGGATGGTGGTTCCGGTAGAGCTGAATAAGGCTGATCACGAAGGAAAGCTCGCGTACTATTACATTTTCAAGTTTTCAGAAGGGCTGGACCTTGCCTACCGGGTGCAAAGGCCGCTGTTAACCGCGGTCGAGAAGCGGGTGCGCATCGTGGATGTCCCGGCCAGCGTCGTTGAGAATTGCACCATCGTTTCCGTAATCGCTTCGAGATATCGCAAGGTGCCGGGCGTCATGGTTCGGATCATGCGGGCGCTAACCGATGCGCGAATTCCAGTCTACCAGACTGCCGATACCGAGATGTCGGTCTCCTGTTTGATCTCGGAAAGCGAGATTCAGCGCGCAGTACGGATTTTGCACGCGGAGTTTTTTGAGAAGGGCTTCGGCTCGAATGGCGGAGACGAATAAGGGCGAGGAAGATCAGCTCAGTCATACTCCGGACCTGCCGGAAACGCCGAAGATCGATGTGAAGCTGCCGGCGCTCCCGCACGTACAGCAGCGCGGTTCCGTCGCTCCCGGAGCCTATCGCAAAGTCGCAATCGCTGCAACAGCGGCGAGCTCCTTCATCAGCCCGATCCTGGTGCTTGGCGTCGGGGGTTGGTGGCTCGACCAGCGGCTTCACTCGGGTGGTCTCTGTGCATTCGCGGGCACTGTAATCGGGTTTATCGCCGGAATTGTAGCCTTATTGCAAGTAATCCGGCAATTGAACCAATAATGTAGGTTGATTTTGAGCGTGCATAGCTTGCCGAGCGCGCTTCTGTGACATAATATTCTGAATCGGCGAGCAATTCTCCAGAAACAAATATGATGAGACACCATAACCAAACAGTTCGTACTTTTTTTCACAGTCTTTTGGTTGCAGTCGTGGTCGCAGCCGGTCTTCTGGTTTTTCGTCGATTCACCTGGGGCGCGGGATTTGCGATCGGCTCTGCCCTGTCGCTCTTCAGCCTGTTGAGCTTAAGGCTCGCCATTCCCAACCTGTTCTATAAGGGCGCGCCGAAGTATAGCAGCGGACTGCTGCAGCTTCTGCTCTTGATGAAACTGCCGATTTATGCGATCGGCCTGTATTTCGCGACCCGCATGGGCAGCGCCGCCGCGTTCGCCGCGTTCCTGGGCTGCTGCCTGGTGCCCGGTATCATCTCGATTGGAACGATTGCCAAAGCCTTCATCGAATCCAATCGAACATTGAAGAGTCTTCACGCAGTTCATGCACCTGTCACGCTCGCGCCGGAGGTCGAAGATCTCAATCGCCGGGTCGCTGTCATCAAGGCAGGTGCCCAGGAGCCGGCAGCGCTGCCGATCCAGGCGCCAGCAATTCGCTAAGGAGCATACGGAATGCCCGAGCTACGCGGCCATTCGAATCACGGAAAGCAGCACTCATTCCAGATCGCACAGGGCGAGAACGGTGGCAGCACGCGCCGCACCGATGCAGGAGTCGCAGGGAGTCATGCCACGGAGGGCGAGGCTGAAGCGCATCATCCCGGCGAGGTCCCGCCTGCCGATCTGCTGTTCGCGAATGCGCTCCTGGTCGTGTTGTTTATGATCGCTCTCGGGATTTTGTTCACGCGCAAGCTGCACGAAGTACCAAAGGGATTTGCCAACTTCGGCGAGTGGGTAGCCGAGAATATGCGCAATTTCACCGTGGGCATTATCGGACCGGGCGGCGAGAAGCATATTCCACTCGTTGGGACCATTTTTTTCTATATCCTGTTGATGAACCTGATCGGTCTCATCCCAGGATTTCACTCGCCGACCAGCAATGTGACGAATACGCTGGCTCTCGGGCTTGTGGTCTTTATCTATGTACAATACTGGGGAATTCGCAGCAACGGACTTGGCGGATACTTGCGGCACTTCATGGGCCCGTCGCTGGGAGGCAAGTTCCCGGAGCTTTTCTGGCTGCTTGGGCCGATCGAGATTATCTCGGAGCTTATCAAGCCGTTCACGCTCGCTATTCGTTTGTTCGGCAACATCTTCGGCGAGGATGTCATTCTTGTAGTTCTGGCGGGGCTAGCGGGTTCGCTTGCCGGATCGGCATTCGGCTTCATTCCGCTGCACTTCCCGATTATGTTCCTGGCGTTACTAACCGCATTGGTGCAGGCCCTGGTTTTTACCATTTTGACCTGCATCTACCTGTCGCTGGTGTCCGGACACGGGCATGGTGACGAGCACGGCGAGCATGGCGATGGCGCCGACGACGGTCACGCCCACGCAGCCGCGCATTAATTCGCGCAATTCGCGCAATCCCGTTTTGGGGATGCGCTATGCCAGATAGTCTGTTTCCCGGCCGGTTGGAGCCGGGACAACAAGGGGCTCGAACAGAAGTTCGAGAAAGGATTACGTTTCAATGACTTACTTCATGGCGCTCGCTCTCGCGGTAGGCTTCGGCGTTCCTGTTGCGGTGCTCTCCGCGGCTTTAGGACAAGGCAAGGCGGCCTCGGCCGCTCTTGAGGGAATGGCTCGCCAGCCGGAGCTGGTCGGTCAGCTGCAGACCGTTATGATCCTGGCCTTCGCCTTTATCGAATCGTTGGTCATCTTCGCGCTGCTGGTCTTCTTCCTTCTCCAGGGCAAGCTGCCGAACTCGGACGCCGTGATGAAGATCGAGGAAAGCAGGGCCGCGGCGTCAGCCCGCCCATAGTCGGTACCGATCACCACCATTACCACAGTAGGAAGGGCCACCGTGCCCGTCAGTCCGGGCTGCGCGGTCATGTGGGGCGCCGTTGCTCGCGTCGCCTTAGCAGCAAATCCGTCGCCGCACCGAGCCGTGGGAATGAATTCCTCGGCTCGTGAAAACCATATGTCCGCCTTCGCGGACTGATCCGTGCCATACAGTTACGGTGGTATAACCGTGGTACGTTTCGGAACACGGTTCGGCCGACGAGCGGACTGTCCGCGATCGCGGATTTGGACGGTTCGCGAGGCGAGGATTTCTATCCCACGGTCCACGCCGTTCGGACACAAATGAAGAGAAGCCTATGGAATCCTTAAACGCGATCATCAAGAGCTTGAGCTTCGATTGGCGATACTTCCTCGCACAGATCGTGCTGTTCATCGTGCTGACGGTCGTGCTGAACCAGGTCTTCTGGAAGCCGATGCTCGCTCACCTCGCTCGCCGCGACAAGAGCATCAAAGACGCCTACAAGACGGTCGAGCACACGCGGCATGAGATGGAAGCGCTTCGCGCAGATTACCAGTCGCGGATCGTCAAGATTGAAAGCGATGCGCGCACGCACATTCAGCAGGCGATCAAAGAGGCGCAGTCTGAGCGCGAGCGTATACTTGCTGAGGCACGTGCTCGCGCTGATGCCGCACTTCAGGAAGGCATCGGGGCGATGGAGCGCGAGAAGGCGGAAGCGTTCGACAGCCTCCGCGAGCGCATGGTCGCCATCGCTCTGACGTCCGTAGACAAAGCTCTCGGCTCTGCCGTAGATACGCGAACGCTCCGCGGTTCCATCGAAGAGCGTATCGCCGCTCGAAGCTAAGTTTACTCAGTACGTAACCGGGACTCGCCGGGAGCGAGGATTTGTGCCCCGTGTTCAAGCAGCCGACGTATGCGCCGCATAGCGCGCATGGAGATCTGACGTGCTTCCATTTCTGCCAGTCGCCCAGATGGTAATTCCGTGGCATATCGAAGATTGGAAAATCTTCGTGCCACTGCTGATCGGCTTTGCCCTGATTGCGTTTCTCGTGCTGCGCGTACCGATCCCATTCCTGAGCGTGCCCCATTATCGCAAGGAGCTGGACACCCGGCACGAGCGGATCGCGACCAATAAGCAGCAGGTCGATACCGCGATCGCGGAAGTTCAACAGCTCCGGAATGATTACGCCGCCCGTCTCCACAAGATCGAGGAGGAGGCCAGGGAGCGCATCGATGCCGCGGTAAGAGAGGCCGACGCTGCGCGCGCCGAAATCATTGCGGATGCAGAACGTGTCGCTCACGCGATCGTGCGGCGCAGCGAAGAGGAGCTCGCTCGGGAGCGAACTCGCCAGCGGATATTGTTCCGCCAGCAGCTGGTGAAGACAGCGATCGATTCGGCGGAAGAGGCTATCCGCGCCAATACGAATGACACCGTTCAGCACAAGCTCATCGAAAGTTTCATCGTACAGGCGGCTGGCGTGGCTGCGCCCGCAAACGCACAGCAGAGAGGGGCTTAGCGCATGGCAGGAGAACGTGATCTGCGCGCCGCGCGACGCTATGCAACCGCGCTTTTTGCGACCGCTCAGCGGCAGAGCAACCTCGACGCAGTGACGCGCGACCTCCGCACAGTCGTAGACCTTATGGCGGAAACTCCCGCGTTCGACGAGATGTGGCACAGCAAGGTGGTTCCTACCGGTAAAAAGCGCAATCTTATCGGGCTGCTTGTCGGCAAGAATGTCGATGCCCTGACACTTTCGTTTCTTCGCCTTCTCGTAGACAAGCGCCGTGAGGACATCCTGAGCCTGGTGCGACTGGAAGTGCAGCAGCTTTCCGATACTTCGCGCAAGCTGGTCCGCGCCGAGGCGACCTTCGCGCTGAATCCGAGCGACGATGAGCGCGGCAAGCTCGTTCGCAGCCTGGAGACGCGCACCGGCGAGCATGTGGACCTGACCGTTAACGTGGACCCGAGCATCATCGGAGGCGTTATCGTTCGAATGCACGATACGATTATCGACGGAAGCGTGCGCGGAACGCTGGAGAAACTGCGCGAGCAGCTGCTGACCGAAGCGTAACCAGGTAACACAAGTTGGTTAGCATTTGCATCGTGCCGCACAAGAGACCCGCAATGGCCGAGGCACTGAAGTACCCGGCTAAGTTTACAAAACCCTTCGGGTTAAATGCATTCCAGCCCGACAGGGCTTCGTAAACTTGGCCGCGGGTTTCAACTTGCCGGGCAATATTTGAAACGGAGCTGAACAAGCATGGCAATCAGACCGGAAGAGATAACCTCGATCATCGAGCGAGAGCTGCAGTCCTACACCCGTGAGATCGAGGAGGTAGGCGTCGGAACTGTCCTGCAGGTCGGTGACGGCATCGCGCGCGTCTATGGGCTGAGAGATTGTATGGTCTCCGAGCTTCTGGAGTTCCTCGACGAGAAGGGAAATCCCATCGTCGATACGCAGGGCGCCGTGATCCGAGCGATCGCCCTGAACCTGGAAGAAGACAATGTCGGCGCGGTTATCCTCGGACCCGACCAGGAGATTCGCGAAGGCACCACCGTCAAGCGGACAGGACGTATTATCGAGGTTCCTGTCGGACCATCGATGCTCGGCCGTGTTATCAGCGCGGCAGGAGACCCTCTAGACGGCAAAGGTCCCATCGTGACCGACGAGTTCGCGTTCATCGAGTCGCGCGCGCCGGGTGTCGTGGATCGGCAGCCGGTGAAGCAGCCGCTTCAGACGGGACTGAAGGCCATCGATTCGCTCGTGCCGATCGGCAGAGGACAGCGCGAACTGATCATCGGCGACCGCGGTATCGGCAAGACCGCGATCGGTCTCGACACCATTATCAATCAAAAGGGAACCTGGGGCACTCCGGATGGCGTCGTGTGCATCTATGTCGCCATCGGCCAGAAGGCGAGCACCGTCGCCAACGTCCAGCGAGCGCTGGAAGCGGCGGGCGCGATGGAATACACTATCATCGTTTCCGCGACGGCATCGGACCCCGCGCCGCTGCAGTACATCGCTCCCTATACCGGATGCGCCATCGGCGAGTATTTCCGCGACAAGGGCCAGCACGCGCTCGTGATTTACGACGATCTTTCCAAGCACGCCATCGCCTACCGTCAGGTCTCACTGCTTCTGCGACGGCCGCCAGGCCGCGAAGCCTACCCCGGTGACGTTTTCTACCTCCACAGCCGCTTGCTGGAGCGAGCCGCGAAGGTCCGCGAAGATTACATTATAGTTGCCAAGGGCGCGCCCGGTGATAGCAAAGCCGGCGTCGATGGCAAAGTGTACGAGGGTGAAGACGGGCCGAAACACGCCAAGAAGGTAATCGAGGGGATGGCGAACGCGGCCGACCTGGAGGTACGAATGGTGCCCGGCACGGGAGGCACTCTTACGGCGCTTCCAA
>Ga0068855_100011757_pt1 | contig 10585 bp, 7 predicted proteins | sample KBSCornC52_FD_66592 | JGI IMG/M metagenome (GOLD analysis project Ga0068855, IMG submission 66592) | Corn rhizosphere microbial communities from Kellogg Biological Station, Michigan, USA - KBS Corn C5-2 | ecosystem: Host-associated > Plants > Roots > Rhizosphere > Soil ... | reverse complement strand
GCGGCGTTGGCGCTGGTGGCGTCCGGCAGGCCGGGCCGCGCCGTGGCGTCTTCGCCGCTAGCGACCACGGGCAGCGCCTTCGCAAAGGTTGCGCACGCATTCTCTGGTCCGGCATCGGCGAGTTCGATCTTCAGCCCGAGGATCTTTGCCCGCTCGGCGAAGAAGGCGCGGTCGCCGAGCAGATAGAACGGCGGGAGGTCCAGTTCAACGCGACGCTGCCAGGCTTCGAGGGCGATGTCGGGGCCGATGCCCGCAGGCTCGCCGGAGGTCAGCGCCAGGGGCTTTGCCATCAGCGATATTCGATCATCGCGGCTCGGCGGACCTCGTCGAGATAGTCCTTCGACTTCTTCTCGTATTTCTGCTGGAACATCTTGTCGCGGATTTCGCGCTTCTTCGGCGAATCGATCTTGGTCGCCTTCCTGTCGCACAGCGCCACCATCTCCACGCCCTGCTTGGTGACCTCGGGCGGGGTCAGATGACCGATCGGCGTCTTGTCGAGCAGTTCACGCAGCGGTACCGGAAGGTCAGCGGAGGTCTTGGTGACGGAGTCGCGGATCGCGGCATTCTGCATCGACTTGAAGTAGGCATTGGCCTGCTCGCAGGTCGTGACGCGCTCGCGCAGGCTCTCGGCTTCCTTCTTTCGCGATTCGATCGCGGTTGCCGCCGAACCGCGCGGCACGATCAGGACGATCGGCCGCATCTTGTATTCGAACGCCTCGGTCTGGATCGTCTCGCCGCCTTCCTGGGCCACGGCGGCGACGTCTTTCTCGCCGACCTGCAGGCTCTCCTTGTAGCGGCCGCGAACCAGGCTGCCCCAAACCATTTCAGCCTTGAGGCGGGCCTTCAGGGTGTCGGGCCGGACCCCCTGGACTGCCAGCGTTTTGGTCAGTTGGTCGGTCGAAATCCGCATCCGCGAAGCCATGCCCGAATAGAGTTCGTCGACGTCGCTCGTACCGGGGTCGACGCCGAATTTCTTGGCTTCCTTGATCTTGACCTTCTCGTTGATCAGTTCGTTGATCACGTCCTGCCGCGGCATTTGCTTGTGCGTGGTCAGGAAATTCAGCTTGGTACGCTGCTCGATGTCGTAGTTGGTGATGGGTTCGCCGTTGACCATCACGGCGACGGTCTGGGCCTGGAGCGGCGAGGCGGCTGATGTCAGCAGGCCGAACACGATCGCGCAACCGGCGATCAGCGACCACAGGCGATGATGGGGGGGCTTTGGGGTCGTCATGGTCATGTCAGCCGTATCAACCAGTTCGATTCCAGCGATGCCGCGGGCGCTCTCCCGCACGTTCCCGGCCACGCGTTATTGAATTCCGCCGCCGGCGGCCGTTGAGGACGAAGTCGCAATGGTTCGCAGGCCGATCTGGAACATGAACGCGTGACCGAGCACGGGGGCGGTGACGCCGGTGGAATAGCTGTAGGAGGTCACGTAGTTGGCGGCCAGCACGAAGCAGTCGTCCACATAGCCGGCACCGACGATGTACTGGTTGATCTTGTTGGCTTCAAGGTCCCAGCGTGCCGAGCCCGACACCACCCAGTTCGACGCCACCTTGACCGACGCGCTGCCGAGGATGCCTTCGCGCCGCGTCAGGTATCCCAGTTCCGGCTGCGCGGCATAATTGCCGTACATCAGGCTCACCGACCAGCGGTCGAACGCCGCGCGGCCCTCGGCCTCGAAGCGGTTGACGTTGAGCGTCGCTTCATCCATGCGCGAACGCACGCTGAACGTATAGGTGCGGTTCGGCGAGTAGTTGACGCGGGCGACGTAGTCGGACCGCGCGTTCTGCAGACCGGAGTCGACGCCGGTGTTGGTGGCGTCCGCTACCGCAAACGAATTCATGCCGAACAACTGGTAGGACTGTCCGAATAAAACGTTGATGCTGCCGCCGCGGTCGAATTGCGTGGTCGCCTGCACGCCGACATTGGCGCGACCGCCGCCTTCGACGCGGTCATAGCCCGAGAACTTGTCGACCGAGAACAGGTTGCTGGCGTCGAACACCAGGCTCTGTGCGTCTTCGTTGGGGAGCTTGCCGGCGTAGGTTTCATTGGGACGAACTATGACCTGCGCGATCGGCTCGATCGTGGTGGTGCCCCAGGGCTGAACGTTGATGAACGGGTAGCGGTATTCGAGGCCGACGGTCGGCATCAGGCGCAGCGCGTTGGTATCGCCGACCGGGAGGAAGTTCGAAACGCCGGGCTGATTGGAGATCGAGGCGTTGATGGCGTCGGCGCGCAGGATTGCAAACGGCGTCCAGATTTCGCCCGCGGAATCGGTGAACGACCGCCGCCACTGCGCTTCAGCCGTGAAGCGCGTGTAGGTGCCGGGCATGCCGCGCAGCAGGCACTGCGAGGGTATCCGGGCCATCGGATCGGCCGACGCCGTCAGGCACAGGCCATTGGTGTTGGCCAGCGTGGTGATCGGATCGAACGCCGCGGTCGAGCGCGTCAGGCTGGTGAAATTGGTCTTGTAGCTGAATTCGCCGCCGAAGATCGGGCTGTTGAGCACGTTGTTGTAGTCGACCACCGGATGAACGATCGGAACGTAGCTCTGGTTGCCGGAGTAGCTGAGATAATAGATCGTGCGCGCGTCGAAGAAGCTGCGACTGCCGACGCCGGTCAGATACAGCTGCGAGATCGCTTCGGTCGGCAGGGTCAGGAACGATTGCAGCGGATCGCGATACTGCGCGAGTCGGTAATCGGACATGAAGGCGTAGTCGGACAGCGCCACGCCTTCCCAGCCCCAGGTCCATTTGTCGTTCAGCGCGAACTGACCCTTGGTATCGACGCCGCCGCGGAACTGGCGATCGCCGGGCTGACCGGCGTAGGCCGACGGGTTGAGCTGATCGATGCCATAGGCGCGGATCTGGTAGGAGCCGTCGATCAGGCGTTGGCGGAATTCGCCCTGGAACAGCACGCCTTGCTTGGAGGTGATCCGCGGGCTGAAGGTCGCGTCATAGTCCGGGGCGATCGCCCAGTAGAACGGCACTTCGACGCCGTAACCGTAGCCGGTAACGGTGGTGAAGCCGGGCATCAGGAAGCCGGTCTTGCGCTTGACGGTCGGATCGGGCGTCGAGAAATACGGCAGATAGGCCATCGGCACGCCGAAGAACTCGAGCTGCGCGTTCTCGAAGTACAGCATCTTGTCGGTCTGGTCGTGGATGATGCGCGCACCCTTGACCTGCCACAGCGGCGGCTTCTTCGGATCGTCCTTGCAGGGTGCGCAGGCGGTGTAGACGCCGTTTTCGAACACGGTGTAGTTGCCGCTGGAACGGTCGGCACGCGTTGCCGCCATCCGCGTCGCGTCCGCGGTGTCGACGCGCAGCGAATCGACGAAACCGTCGCGGTAGTCGTCGCTCAGATCCATGATGTTGGCGTAGGTGACCTTGCCCTCGGCATCGGTCAGGCGAATGTTGCCCTCGGCGTGCAGGCGCTTGGTCTTCTGGTCGTAGATGACCTTGTCGGCCTCGATGCTGGTGCCGTTGTAGAACATCTGCACGTTGCCGACCGCCGACACGCGCTGGTTATTGTAGTCGTAGTCGACCTCGGTCGCCTGCACGAGCATTTGCCCGTCGTTCTTGGCGGGCCGTGGCGGCGGCTTGGGCGGCCGCGGATTGTACGTAAAAGCCTGCGCAGAAGCCGGCAGCGTCAGGGCAAGGTCGATCGCTCCGGCGAACACCAGGCCGGCGAGCAGGGCGATCACGGAGGCGCCGACGGCGGCCATGCGGGTTCGTTTGCGGCGCAACAGGGTGCGCCGCCCGAATGCGGGCGACCTCAACTGGAGGGCGGCGACAACGGCCACTACCCGTCCTCCTGGTACAGCAAGGCCAAAAAGCCGGTGAGGCCACCCACACAGACGGGCAACCACGCCGCAGCGATGGGATGCATCAACTCAGCCTTGCTCAAATCCTCGGTAACTTTCGACAAAACGTAGAGCAGAAAGCCTGCGCCCACGCCACTCAAAACCATCTTTTGCACGCCGCCCATCCGGAAGAAGCGCAGGCTGACGGAAGCCGCCAACATGACCATTGCAGCCAGCAAAAACGGCTGTGCAATGAGCTTATGATACTGCAGCCGGTAGCCTGCGGTCGCGAAGCCCGAGCTCTCGGATGATCGGATGTAAGTCGGTAGTTGCCAAAAAGACACGGTCTCGGGGGTCGAGAAGCTGTTGCGGACCTGGGCCGGGGTCAGGGTGGTGGTGAGATAGTAGCTGTCTTGGTCGATCGGCGGCTTGTCGAGAGAGTACCTGCGTACCGATTTGAAGACCCAACGGCCTTCCTCGAGCGAGGCTTCGCGGGCTTCGATTCGCTCCTTGAACTGCAGCTCGGTATCGAAGCGGAACACGGTCAGCCCGGTCAGCCGGACGCCCTGCTGTTCGCTGCGGGCGGCATTGATGATCGACTGGCCATCGCTGTTGATCTGGTTGAGCCAGAATCCCGATGCGTCCTGGATGCCGCCGCCCGGCGCCGAGCCGAACAGTTCGGCCTCCATCCGCTTGGACAGTTCGCGCAGGTTCGCCGACATCGGATTGTAGGCGGTGGTCGCGATGATTCCGAGCAGGATCGAGCTGCCGAGCGCCGGTGCGATGAACTGCCAGGCGGATACGCCGGCGGCGCGCGCCACCACCAGTTCGAGCCGCCGCGACAGCGCGAGATAGCAGGTCATGGCGCCGATCAGGACGCAGAACGGCATCAGCTTTTCGAGCAGTTGCGGCACCCGGAACAGCGACGTCTCCGCGACCGCGATCGCTGACGCTGACACCAGCCCTGAGGTCTTGCGTACCATTTCGATGTAATCGACCAGCACCAGCAGCACGAAAATGCTCGCAAAGACGCCCACTGCCGCGACCAGGAAGCGGCCGGCGAAGTAGCGCCCGAGCGTGTTGGTCATCATGCTCATGCGGCCACCGGCCGTCCGAACAGCCGCGCGATCCGCGCGTTCGATCTGTTGATGGCCTCGATCAGCGCGGCCGGCGGTTCGACCACGATGCCGCCGACGATCATCCACAGCCCGACGGCAATGGCGGCGATCAGCATCGAATACTGGACGAGGGCGGCGGCCGGCGTCTTGACCGTCATGACCGAGCAGGCGAATCCGGCCATGCGCAGGCCGAACACCGCGAAAATCGATCCGCCGATCGAAAAATTGCGGCTCTGCCGCGTCGTGCGCGGCGAGCCCAGAAACGCGAAGGTCAGGACGGCGAAGGCAAAGGGATAGACCGGCGACAGCAACCGGTCATGCAGTTCGGCGTTGAACTGCCCGCTCAACTGCTTGAAGACGGGATCGTCGGCCGGCGGAGAAAAAAGCTCCCACAGATAACGTTCGCGAATTCCGAGCGTGACGTCGCGGCCTTGATTGGAGAATTTCGACATGTCGAAGGCATAGCGGCCGAACGCCACCAGCGCCGGATCGCGTTTCCCGACCTCGAAACGCTCGAGATTGCCGTCTTCCAGCACCAGATAGGAGCCGCTCTCGTTCTTCAGCACCGTGCCGTGATCGGCGATGATGGTGACGCGCTCCTTGGGATCTCTGCGGTCGTCGACGAAGATGCCCGAGAGCACGCCGCCGGGCAGACGTTCGCGGATCCGGATCGTCAGGTTCTGGTCGAGCTGGGCGAATCGGCCGGGCTGCAGGATGTTGGTCAGGATATCGGCGGTGATTTCGGCATCCCACTGCTTGATTCGGCGCATGCCGTCGGGAGCGAGGTAGGCGCCGATAAAAGCCACGCCCAACGCCACCACGCAGGTGGCGTAGAAGAACGGGCGGAACAGCCGATACGGCGAGAAGCCGGCGGCATTCATCACGATGATTTCAGAATCGGTCGCGAGCTTGTTCAGCGTGTGCGAGATCGCGATCATCAGTGCGATCGGCGCGATGATCAGGACCAGGGCCGGGATCACCAGGCTGGTGATGCCGAGGAAGGTAATGATGGTCTGGCCCTGGCTCGTCATCAGGTCGATGCCGCGCAATGCCTGCGTAATCCAGATCACGCCGGTGAGGCTGACCAGAACCAGCGCAAACGACGCAAGCGTCGTACGGAAGATGTACTTGTCGATCGACCCCATCGCTACCGTACGGTCCCACCTTGCGCGCCCAAAGAGCGGCTTGCGACCAACCCTTGTTAGAGGGTCCCCTTTGGTCGCGCCGCCCGTCGTCCAGTCGTCCAGTTTCTCACTACCATCCCTTTGATCCGTCAACAAAATGGCCGGGCCGTGGCACCCTCAGGATATGGTTAATAATTCACTTGATGTGGCCTTCCGGCCACGCCGGCGCTTGGCAGTGGTGCGCCTCACAGGCCATAGTGTCGGAAACCGGCGGTCTTGAAGCGATTTGGGCCGTTGCCGATGTAAAAACCAAAAATATCCCGGGCCGCGCCCGGGCGATCTCATGCTCTGCATACAGCCCTGAATTCTGGAGGATTTGCCCATGTCCGACGCCGTCAAGGTCGGCTTTGTTCCGTTTTCCGCAGCGTCGCGCGGTGTTCTCGTGGTGTTTTGCGATGACGCGCTGAAATTCGGGGCGGCGACGCAGAAGGCGCTGGGAACGGCGGCCAACTCCATCAAACGGGCGGCGACGGCTAGCCAGTTCAAGGGCAAGAGCGGATCGACGCTCGATCTTCCGGCACCGGAGGGAATCAAGGCGGACCGCTTGATTGTTGTCGGCACCGGCAAGGCGGCGGAGATCAAGGAGAAGGATTATCTCAAGTTCGGCGGTGTCACGGCGGGCAAGCTCAACGCTGCCAGCGAGACCGTCACCGTCATCGCCGAATTGCCTGGCGGCGCAATGTCCGCCGATGCCGCGGCCGGGATCGCCTCGGGCCTTCGGCTGCGCGTCTACAAGTTCGATCGCTACAAGACCAGGAAGAAAGACGAGAACGGCGTCCTGCGCGCCGACGTCTCGATTGCGGTCGGTGACGTCGCTGCGGCACGCAAGGTCTTTGCGCCGGCGTCGCATGTCGTCGATGGCGTGATCATGGCGCGCGAACTCGTCAACGAACCGCCTAACGTGCTTTATCCCGTTGAATTCGCGCGCCGCGCCAGCCAGCTCAGGAAGCTCGGCGTCGATATCGAGGTGCTCGACGTCAAGGCGATGACCAAGCTCGGCATGGGCGCGTTGCTCGGCGTGGCGCAGGGCTCGACGCAGCCCGGCCGCATGGTGATCATGCGCTGGAACGGCGGCAAGAAGGGCGATCAGCCGGTTGCTTTCGTCGGCAAGGGCGTCTGCTTCGATACCGGCGGCATTTCCATCAAGGGCGCCGCCAGCATGGAAGACATGAAGGGCGACATGGGAGGTGCGGCCTGCGTGGTCGGGCTGATGCACGCGCTGGCGGCGCGCAAAGCACGGGTCAACGCCGTCGGCGCTATCGGCCTGGTCGAGAACATGCCCGACGGCAACGCCCAACGCCCAGGCGACATCGTCACCTCGATGTCGGGACAGACCATCGAGATCATCAACACCGACGCCGAGGGCCGCCTGGTGCTGGCTGATGTGCTCTGGTACGTGGCGAAGAAGTTCAAGCCCAAATTCATGATTGATCTCGCGACGCTCACCGGGGCCATCATGGTCGCACTCGGCACCCAGCATGCCGGGCTGTTCTCCAACAATGACGAACTGGCGGAGCGGCTGACCAAAATCGGCCTCGATACCGACGAGCGCGTCTGGCGCATGCCGCTCGGTCCCGACTACGACAAGATGATCGACTCGCAGTTCGCCGACGTGAAGAACGCCGGCGTCCGCAATGGCGGTTCGATCACCGCAGCCCAGTTCCTGCAACGCTTCGTCGACGGCACGCCGTGGGCCCATCTCGACATTGCCGGCACCGCGATGGGGGCGCCGAAAACCGAAATCAATCACAGCTGGGGTTCGGGCTACGGCGTTCGCCTGCTGGAGCGGCTGGTTTCGGAATATTACGAAGCCAAGAAGTAGCATGAGCAAAGAGCTTCAGCGAATACCACGAGAAACCGCCGAGGTAGGATGACGGAAGTCCTGTTCTACCATCTGCAGAACATGCCGCTCGAAAGCGTGTTGCCGCCGTTGCTGGAAAAATCGCTGGAGCGCGGCTGGCGCGTGGTCGTGCAATCGACCTCGCCGGAGCGGACCGAGGCGCTCGACGCCCATCTGTGGACCTACAGCGACGACTCGTTCCTGCCGCATGCGACCTGGCGCGCCGGCGATGCGCCGGATCATCCCGTCATCCTCTCGGTCGAGGAGGGCAATCCGAACCGCGCCAATGTCAGGTTCCTGATCGATAATGCGGCACTGCCGGCCGACGCCGACAGCTACGAGCGGCTGGTGCTGGTTTTCAACGGCGACGACGCCGAGGCGCTGAGTGCTGCCCGTGGTGCCTGGACCGATTGCAAGGCGCGGGGATTTGAGGTGACCTACTGGCAAACCGACGACCGCGGCCGGTGGCAGCGGCGGCAATAGCGATATTCGGCAATTAATGATAAGTTGAGGTTTCTTTCCCTGACCTTGCGGGCAGCCATGGTCGTGCCGCAAAGTGGTGTTGGGACAAATAGTTACAGTACGGGGTTACGGTAGGACGGGAGCCTGAGTGTAGCGTGCGGGACGGAACCATCATTCGAAAACCACTGCTGACGTTGATGTTGCTCGGGCCTGTACTCGCGGGCTGTTCGGGCACGCCCGATTGGCTGAGCAAAGATGCCGACTGGTTCTCGCGTTCCGGCCGCGTGTTCATCCGCAACGTTTCGATCGAAACCCCGCCGCTGTCGCCGACCAGGGCCGTGACGCCGGACGAACTCGTCAGCGCCGACGGTGGCTGTCCGGGAATGGCAGCGCCCGGCGCGGACGCCAACGCGCTCGCGGATGGTGCCGCAGGCAGCCCGCCGCCTTCGACGACGGGAACGGTGGCGCTCGGCCACACCGAATGCGACGTTGTGCGTGGCATCGGCGCGCCCGACAGCGTCAATCTTTCCAATAATTCGCGCGGCGATCGCGTCGCCGTCGTCAACTACTCACGCGGCCAGCGCGCCGGCATCTACACCTTTACCGCCGGACGCCTGACGTCGATCGAACGCGGCGCCGAGCCGGCGCCGCAGCCCAAGGTCGCGAAGCCGAAGGCCAAGAAGAAGCCTGCCGCGACGTAAGTTTTCATGAAGCTCGAAGCCTTCACGCGAAGCTCGAAGACGCGCTATCCCGTCGCCTGGTCGAACTGCGAACTCGCCTCCAGCCAGACTTCTTCGGCGCGCTGCAACGCGGCTGCGGCGCCTGCGCGTGCCTTGCTGAGCTGGGCGGCCTGCTTGGGATCGCGGCTGAACAGATCCGGCAGCGCCAGCGCGGTGTCGATCTTGGCGATGATGCCGTTGATGCGTTCGATCTCGGCCTCGGCCTCGGCGACCTTCTGCTTCAGCGGTGTCCGCTTTTCGTTTTTTCCGCGCTCGGGTTTTGGGGAGTCCCTGCCGTTGTCGCGCTCGTTGCCGCGGTCGCGCGAGTTGGTGCGCATGCCGCGCGCCGACAGCACCATGCGCCGGTAATCGTCGAGGTCGCCGTCATAGTCCGTGACCTTCTGGTCGGCGACGACCCACAATTGATCGGCACAGGCCTCGATCAGGTAGCGGTCATGCGAGACCATGATGACGGCGCCCGGATAATCGTTGATCGCTTCGGCCAGCGCTGCGCGGCTGTCGATATCGAGATGGTTGGTCGGTTCGTCGAGGATGATCATGTTGGGAGCGGCGAAGGTGGCAAGGCCGAGCAGCAGCCGCGCTTTCTCGCCGCCCGACAGGCTCTTGACCAGGGTATCGCCGGCCTTGCCGGAGAAACCGATCGCGCCGACCCGCGCGCGCACCTTGCTCTCGGGCATGTCGGGCATCAGCTTGCGGACGTGATCGTAGGGCGAGCCGTCCAAGTTGAGTTCATCGACCTGATGCTGGGCGAAATAGCCGACCGACAATTTTTCCGCGCGCGTGACCCGGCCGGAGAACGGCGGCAGCTTGCCCGCCAGAAGCTTGACCAGCGTCGACTTGCCGTTGCCGTTGGAGCCGAGCAGGGCGATGCGATCGTCGGTGTCGATGCGCAAGGTGACGCGGTTGAGCACCGGCTTCTTCGGGTCGTAGCCGACCGAGACCTCGTCGACCGCGATGATCGGCGGCGACAGCATTTTTTCCGGCACCGGGAATGAAATCTCGCGCACGTCCTGCGTCACCAGCGCGGTGACCGGCTTCATCCGCTCCAGCATCTTGACGCGCGACTGGGCCTGACGGGCCTTGGAGGCCTTGGCCTTGAAGCGGTCGACGAAGGCCTGCAGCCGCTTGCGCTCGTCGGCCTGGCGCCTGGCGTGCTTGGCATCCAGCATCTCGCGGGTGGCGCGCTGCTCCTCGAACGAGGAGTACGTGCCCTTGTAGAGCGTCAGCTTGCCCCGATCGAGATGCAGGATCTGGTCGACGGAGGTGTCGAGCAGGTCGCGATCATGACTGATGACGATGACCGTGCGCGGATAGTTCGCCAGATGGTCTTCCAGCCAGAGCGTGCCTTCGAGGTCGAGATAGTTGGTGGGCTCGTCGAGCAGCAACAGATCCGGCGCCGAGAACAGCGTAGCAGCAAGCGCCACGCGCATGCGCCAACC
>Ga0068855_100011754_pt1 | contig 10586 bp, 5 predicted proteins | sample KBSCornC52_FD_66592 | JGI IMG/M metagenome (GOLD analysis project Ga0068855, IMG submission 66592) | Corn rhizosphere microbial communities from Kellogg Biological Station, Michigan, USA - KBS Corn C5-2 | ecosystem: Host-associated > Plants > Roots > Rhizosphere > Soil ... | reverse complement strand
TATTTGTAGTGAACGGTCTAACGAATGCCCGAGCGATCCGATGCCGGCGCCTGTTAGTCAGTCAAATGATAGCCGGTCAAACACCCCCCCCTTTTCTTGCAGCGTGATCACACACGCTGCATACTCCTGACACTCTAAACATATGCGTTCCTGACGGTCAACGCAACGCGGCCAACGGGGTGTTCCTTGACACTTACCGCGCACCTCGACAGAGCGCAGGTCGGTTTTTTGCACCAGCAGCTATCATGCGCCGCGCGCGCTTGCGGAGCTCTGGTGCTGTGCCTGTTGGCCTCCAGCACCACAGCCGATGAGCTCACAACCGTTGCTACAGGTGCGCACTACCCCGAAGGCCCACTGTGGTACCGGGGCCAACTCCTCTACGTTGAGTACTCGACCAGCGACGTCAAGCGCTGGGACGGAAAACACGGTGGCACGTTCTGGCACCAGGATGGCTGTGGGCCCAGTGGCCTGATAGCTCGTGGAGATAATCTCCTTGTCGCCTGCTATGACGCCAACTATCTGGTGGAGCTCAGTGCCTCAGGACGCGAACTGCGGATGCTCCGCACAGACAGCAGCGGTCACCGCTCATCGGACCAAACGACTTCGCGGCCGATAAACACGGCGGAATCTATTTATCCGCCTCGGGCGCCTACGATGTCAAGGCGCCGATAACGGGTGCTCTGCTGTATTTGCACGCCGACGGGACGACCCTCACCCAGGTCGCAGGCACCGTGCACTATCCCAACGGGCTCACGCTCAGCAAAGACGGACAGCACCTGCTCGTCGCAGAAATGCTCGCCGGGCGCGTCTTGTCCTTTCCAATCGAGGCGAATGGGATGCTGGGTGCGCGCAGTGTATGGGCCCGGCTGCAGGATCTCGCGCCACCAACTCCAGGGGCGGACGCCTACAATGGACCGGATGGCCTGAAAACAGGGCCCGACGGAAATTATTACATCGCCCAGAACGGCTCCGGACGATTGCTGGTCGTAAATGAGCAGATGAAGCTCGTGCGCATCATCGAAGTGCCGACTCCCTATGCAACGAACATGGCGTTCAATCCGCTCGAGCCCGGTGTGGTGTTCATCACCGGCGTGTTCGATGAGTGGAAACCACCGTACGCCGGCGCTGTCTATCGGTGGCACGACCGCCAACATCGCTCCCGATAGTCATGACGGAGGCGCAATGTCGCTGTTGGACAGACCAACCGGCGATTTCATTCAAAGTGGAGTGACCGGATATGGAGCATGACGCGCCGCGCAAGATCGCGCTGCTTGCCAACTGTCTCCTCAATCAGAACGCCAAGGTCTGCGAGGGCGCCCGTTACCGAGGCGTGGTCAGCCCGGTGGTGGAGGCATTGCTGCGCCGGGGATATCAGCTGCAACAACTGCCCTGCCCCGAGCTGGCGTTCGCCGGCGCGCGCCGCTGGTGGGCCGTGTACGAGCAATATGACACGCCCCTGTATCGGGACCACTGCCGGCGGCTGGCGCAGGCAATCGCCCCGCTCATCGAGCGTTATCTGCGCCGCGGCGATGAGGTCATTCTGATCGGACTCGACGGCAGCCCCTCGAGCGGTGTGCGCTTCACATCCAGCAAGCCGGACTGGGGCGGTCGGCCCGATAGACCCCAGGACGACTGGGATATCGTACCGCACCGTGGCATCTGGATTGAGGAGTTGGAGGCCGAGCTGGCCCGCCGCGGCCTGCCGAGCATTCCCGCGACCGGTTGGGCCCTCGACATGGGACGTTTCGACGAGGCGGGCTCCCGCCGCGATCTGGAGGACTTCCTCGATAGTCGCGAGCAGAACAAAGCTACGCGCGCTGACACCCCGGGCGCACAGTGAGCACAGACTTACGGGGTTGGCGCATCGCGGTGCTATGCGACACACTGGTCAATCCGCCAGATCAACTTCGCGCCACCCTACCCGACGTGTTTGCGATAGTAGAGGCCAACGGGTACGGAGTGCTTCAGCTACCTCCGTCGGGTGACCACCGGCTCCTGCTCGCCGTGACCGCCGACCAGATCGCGGAGTACGCGCACCACGGTTATGCAGTACTGGCGATCGGGCTGGCCGGAGAGCCGAGCAACGGTCTGCACTGGCGCCGCCTGGTTCCGTTACTCAGACACCGCAAGATATCGCCGCCGCCGCGGCACATTGTCCACCCCGATGTCGACGCAGCGGTGGCGGCGGAACGGCTCACCACAGTGCTGGCCGGCTACGATCTTCCGTTGGGGGAGCAACGGCGCTGGCGTGTGTAGGTTGTGCAAAACCTAACGATCCACCGTGAGCTCGAATCGAACTTCGCGCGCGAGGTCGAGCCAACAGGCCGTTTCCCCGGGTCCTCCAAGCCCTCGTGGGGCGGCTTGGGCGCAGATCGCCTCGTTGCTCAGATTATTGCCGATGAGTGCGACTTGCCACACTGAGGAGCTCAGCGAGATGCGACCGTCGTACTTCGTCCAGGCGGGTTGATGGAAAACATCTCCAACGATGTAACTATCGCTGTAGCTTACGCCAGTCCCGAAACTGAGAGACATCGCCGCAGTGAGCGTCATCCGGTACTCGAGACCGATGCGCGCCGTCCAATCCGGTGAAAAGCTCGTTCGAGAGCCCTTGAAGTTCTGAGCGAACCCACCGCCGGGCAAAGGAACATTACACCCCGTCGCAAATGTCGCGGCCGGTAGGCACGCTCCGATGTAATGAGTGTACCGGGTCGATCCGCGCGTCACGGCCGTGTTCAGGGACAAAGCGCTCGTTACTTGCCACAGGCCGCGCAGCTCGACCCCTTTGGACTGTGATTTGCCCGCGTTTTCCACCGCAAAGGTCAGCGATGCAGGCTGGAAAGTCGAGACCTGCAAGCCATCGTAATCGTAATAATATGAAACCAGGTCGAAATGCAGGCGGCCAGCCGCGACGGCGAACCTGGTACCCACCTCGCCACCCCGTGCCGTCTCCTCCGCGAAGAGAAAATCCTGTACGTGGGATGCGGGCGTAGGGATCTGCGCATGGGCGAAGCCGCCGGAGAGAAAACCTGTCTTGTACGCGGCGTAAGCCATGAAATCATGGACGGGTCGCCAGGTCAGAGTTGCCTGCGGTGAGGCATGGGTGAATTGCTGCTGGCTCGTAAAATGCATGGCCGCGAAAAAAGCGGCGACATTGGGTGCAACGCTCAGAGTGTCGAATTTCGAATCTTTGCGCTCCCGAGTGTACCGATCCCCGATATCGAGCTCCCAGGCATCCGTCACGTTCCAAAGCAACTCGAGAACATAGGACTGGGTATAACCTCGAGTCGAGCTGCGTTGCTCGAAGGTGCTCTGGGCTCCCTGGAACAGCGGCGGGAAGATGGCCGGCGCGAAGTGGAACGTATAGTCGGTCGACTGATAATAGCCGCCGAGCATGAAGTTCACCGGCCCTTGCAGCCGCGTCTGATAGCGTAGCTCCGTGGAGAGGGCAGCGTTTGTCGCGTCCCCACGCGTTTCCACCTGATCGAGACTGCTCGCGTTCAAAGCCTGGTAGGAATCGAAAGTATAGCGGTTGTAGCCGGTGATCGAAGTCAGCTCGCCGATGCCAGCCTTCCATTGCAGCGCGAGGGCCAGCGTTCGCGCCGGGACATGTGAGTTTGCGCGACCTCCGCGCAGCTGCCGCGGACCCGGAATGTGGAAGTCGCGAGTGCACGCCGCGTATCCCGAAGTGGGTCCCCAGACCGGCAAGCTCTGCAGCGTCAACACGGCGGGAGTGTCAGCCGGTCCACTGCAATTCAACAGGATGGTGCGCGCAGTGGCGCCATTGTCATTATAGTTCTGCACCTGCAGCTTGAGATTCGCGTCGAACCGATTCGTCGGACTCCACTTGAGTGTGAGACGCCCTACAGCGTCGGATGCGCCCGGCTCACGGCCACCGGTGGTGTCATTGGTTGCCCAGCCACTCATCCGGGAAACGCGACCTGACAGTCGGGCACCGAATGTGTCCGATAGCGGGCCGGAAACAACCAGCTCGCCGTAGCGCTCGCGCGCATCGAATTCGTAGCCGCCAGTGAAGGTGCCTTCAAAGGCAGCGCCGGGGTCGCGTGTGCTGATATCGATCGCGCCGGCAATCGTATTCTTACCGAAGTAAACGCCCTGCGGTCCCGCCAGGACCTGGACGACTCCGGCATCGAAGGTTGCAGAGGATATCCAACGGCCATTGCCATAGTAGATACCGTCCACGAACAGCCCCGTCTGTTGCTCGAAACCCGGATCGTTGGGCGAGGAACCGACACCGCGCAGGAAGAAGGAGTCGATGAACATCGTAGAGGTGATATACAGGCTGGGATACACCGTCCCGAGCTGTTGCAGGTTGGTGATTCCTTGCTGCTCGAGAGCTGCACCGGTGAAAGCTACCGCCGCAACGGGCACCTCCGCCAGCGACTCTGCGCGTTTACGTGCAGTGATGACGATCTCAGATACAGTATCTGCAGCCGCGGTGTGTTTATTTTCCCCCGAGCTGTCAGGCGCGTCTGTGAATGCCGGCTCCATGGCGCTGGTTTGGAGGGAAGCCGCAGCCGCCATCAGTGCCAGCGTAGCACTGAGTGCCCTAATCTGCGGCTTCCGGTTTTTCAGGTCTGGCGACATTCCAGGTGATATTCAACAGTGAGCCAAGTAGCGCCTGCAGCTCCGTCAGATCGATTGGCTTTGGCAGAAATGCGTCCGCACCCGCGCTGCGACTCTTGCAGGCATCTTCTTTCGAGACACTTGCAGAGGCCGCGATGATCGGGAGCGTGCTGGATTCAACCCTCTGACGCAGTGATCTGATCGTTTGCAGGCCGCCGCCTGCAAGTGGCATGACGAGATCCATGATGATCAAGTCCGGACGCTTGGCCGCCTGCTCCAGCGCTTCGTGGCCGTTGCTGGCCTCGAGCGTTGCAAAACCGAGGGGATGCAGCCACTGGAGGAGCATTTGCCGGTTGTCTGCGTCATCGTCCACGACCAGAATCGTGCGTCGCGAACCCTCATAGCCGGCCACCGTGCGCCGCTTGGGTCTCACGGTTGCAGGTTCTGACGCAGGCAACGCGACTCCGTCCAACTCGAACCAGAATGTGCTGCCCTCGCCGAAGGTACTCTCCACTCGGAGGTCCCCGCCCATGCTGCGGACGAGCTCCCGGCTGATGGCAAGCCCCAAGCCGGTTCCACCAACACGCCGCTCTGCCTCGGCAATCTGGCTGAAGGGCTGGAAGATACCCTCGATCATCTCGCCTCTTATGCCGATGCCGGTATCCTGCACCTGGAATCGTAGTCGCGTCGGTGGCGAAAAGCGCACCTGCAACACCACTTGGCCCTGATCCGTGAATTTGACGGCGTTCGACAGCAGATTGAGCAATATCCGCCGCAGACAGCCCTCATCGGCTTTGATCAGCGTGGGCAGGCTCTCGTCCCAATCGCAGATGAGCGCGAGACCTCGTTGCGCCGCGTTCACTCTTACAACGTCGGTGACGTTGCGCAGGAGCTCGGGTAAGCAGACCCCGACGGGCGTGAGCCCGAACCTGCCCGCCTCGATCTTGGCCAGATCCAGGACATCGTTGATCAGCCCCAGAAGCTGCCGGCCACTGCGATGAATGACCTCGACGGCTGCGTGCTGACGTTTGTTGAGAGAGTGATCACGCCCTAGAATCTGTGCATATCCCAACATGCCGTTCAAAGGTGTGCGCAGCTCGTGGCTCATGGTGGCCAGGAAGCGGCTCTTGGCGCGATTCGCCGCTACTGCTACCTGATGCGCCTGTCGTTCGGCCTCGGCTCTGCGGCGCTCGCGCAAGTCGAGTACAAAGCTGACACCCACTTCATGCGAGCCGTGCAAAGAAGCGCTTCCCAACAGGACCGGAATGCGAGAGCCATCCTTGCAGATGTACTCCTTCTCGACCGGAGCGTGGGTTCCGGTTTGCTGCAGTTCCCGTATCACTGAGTCGTCGGACTTCTGGTACTCGCGCGGCGTGAGCGTCTTCCAGTTCAAGTTGCCGGACAGCAGGTCCCCACGGCTGTAACCCAACAAGGCCAGAAAGGCATCATTCGCCTCGGTAATGCGGCCGCTGAAATCCCAAAACATGACGCCGATGATGTTGGACTCGACCAGCCGCCGGATCCGCATCTCCCGTTCCTTGAGGTCGGTGTACAGGCGGGTGTTTTCCAGCGAGATGGCCGCCTGCCCCGCGATCAGCTCGAGTAATGCCACCCGATCCGGTGTGAACACATGCGACGTCAGATTGTTTTCCAGATAAAGCAGGCCCGACAACGTGGCCTGCTTCATGATCGGCACGCAGAGGATCGACTTCGGTTGGCGTTCGTAATGCCCGCAGCAGAGTGGGTCAGGTTCCGTAGCATCAGCAATGATGAGGCTGTTGCGAGTATGAATCACGTGCTGGAGGAGACTTGCGGGACAAGTGGGCGCTGCCATCGGCAGGTCACACAGGCGTACATCGACCCGCTCTCCACGGGTTACCGCTTCAGCCTCGATCCAGTGAGTCTCTCCTTGCGCCCGAATCAGCAAGCCGCGGTCGGCTCCGGCGTTTTCCAAGGCAATACGCAGCAGACGCTCGATCAACTCCTGGAGCGTGACCGCACTGGTGAGCGCGTGCGAGGTCCTGATCACGCTCATGATATCCAGCTGCCGCACAGGGGAGTAGTCAGCGGCTGTGAGCACGGCCTCCTGACTGCTCACGCGTAATGCAGGGCAGAACTGCTCGAGCTGCCTGACTTTGGCCCCGGCACCCCAATGGAGATAGGCAGCGCGGGCCTTGTGGAGATGCGCGTGACCGGCGGTCTCCAACCCGCGCTCCAGACAGAAGCGGCCCGCGAGCTCGTGGGCGATTGCTTCGATGTATACGAAGCCGTTTTCGTGCGCAGCTCGGGCCGCTGCGTCGTAGAGCCGGATTGCATCCGTATCGCGGCCGCGGATGCGCGCACACTCTGCCTCGACCAGTAGCTCCCGGCTCTTGAAGTTCTGGGGGCAATTCCGGGCCCACTTCGCCAGTTGCCGCTGATGGGTGATCAGTGCTTCGTCGTATGTGGGCCGCCGATCCTCCGGCACGTCCTCATACGCGGCCGTGTGTGCGAGAGCACTGTAAAAATGATATTCGGCAATGTCCGGCAATGACCACGATGCCCAAAGCAGCGCTTGCGCCTTCGATGCAGCCGCAACGGCGGCCGCATGATCGCCGTCCAGATAGTGGGCCTGCAGTTTGTATATCCAGTACCAACAGGTGACGGGTTTCAGCTGGGGGTCGGCGCTCAGCTGCTCCTCGAATGCGCGCTCGGCAAAGCCGGAATGGTCGAAGCATCCCAACCTGGAGGTGAGACCTCGCAAGGCGCGAATGAGTCCGCGCCTGGCTGCCAGGATGCCCACCATGGTAAGGACTCGTCCTTGGCGCGCGAACTCCAACACGGCCTCGACTTCCTTCTCCACCGCGGCAAGCCGGTCGCCGAGGAGCAATCCAAATGTGATCAGCTGCTGGCCTGCGTAGCTGGCAAAGTTCAGGTCGCCGTGACTGCTCGACTCCTCGAACGATTGCCGGAGCAAGGGAACCCCGGTAACAAAGGGCTCCATCCAAGGGCTGACGGTGGCCCCGAAAAGAAAGCGCACGCGGGCGCGGACCTGGTTGAACCCTCGGGCGTTTACCAGTGCGATGCTGAGTCGGCCGACGCGCAATGCGCTGTGATAGTCGTGGTAGCGCGTGGCCAGGATCATGGCGAACATGCCATAACCGACACTTGCGGCCGCACTGTTGCCATTTGCCAGACTCAAGTTGACTATCCGGCCGATGAGCAAGCACAGCAGGTCCGGGTTCGTGGCTCCCGCCAGGTGAGCAAGTTGCGACATGACATTCAGCGCCGTCAGGACGTGCGCGTCGCTCATCAGGGGTAGATTGATCAGGTCTTCGATCGCCCGATCGGCGAGCTGGGCCCAGATGTGTTCAAACTCCTCATCGACCTCCTTCCGACTGGGGTGCGGTGCGCAATCCATTCCCAGTGCGCGCAGGCAGTCCAGACCGACTTCGAGGGCGCGCTCCCCTTGGTTCAAGGTCGCATATACATCGCCGCGCAGGCAGGCTACCGCACATTGGTCATCCACATTTCTGGTGCGACTCGCCAGCTGCTCGAGGCGTTGCGCCGCCGCCTCGAGTGCCCCGGTGAGGTACTCGCATTGAGCGGCGTGAAACTCGAACGAAAAAGCCAGCTCGTACTGGGTGTTCCAACAGTCGACACATAGCAGCGCAAGGCCTGCGCGGAAGTACTCGAGCGCCGCTGCATAGCCCGTCGTGTCCTTGGCCCGGAGCCCGGCCGTCAGGTTGTAGCGAGCGATCTGCTCGCGCTCAACAGGCTCGGTGACCAGATCCAGGCCACGATTGAGCTGATTGACGATCGTGAAGATTTCCCGCTCGAAACTCTCGCGCGGCGTGCGGCTCGCCAGAGCTCGCCCGAGCGCCAAGTGGGTGGCCGGACCCTGGGCTTGCGGGATGAGCGAGTATGCGGCCTCGTGAACGCGGTCGTGTGCAAATCGGTACCCTGACTCGAGGCGGACCAGGTACCCGGCTCGCACAGCCCCTTCGAACACCGCGTCGTCGAGCGCGCCCTCAGTCTGGGCAAGGCGGCTCAATGTTGTGAAGTCCACGGTGCTGCCGAGGCAGGCGAGCTCCTTCAATGCCTCCCGGGTCGGCTTTGGCAAGCGGTCCAGATTCGCGGCCATGATGTTGAGCACGTTGTCCGTGTAACCCTTCGCTCGAATCCGATGCAGGTTCCAGGTCCACTGCCCCTGAGGGTCGTCCCGCTTCAGCAGGCCTTCCTGCCACAAGGACACGAGGAACTGGATAATGAAAAAGGGATTCCCGCCGGTCTTCTCGCAGACGAGCTCCGCCAGGGACTGGCCTTGGCTCGCCTCACAGGCCAGCGTTTCACACACGAGCCGCGAGACTGCAGCAAGCCCGAGGGGCCGCAAGGCGATCTCGACGAAATGCCCGTCTGCGCCACGCAGGGCAGCCAGCGTCCTCTGCAGCGCCGGAGCAGGGCGCGCTTCCTCGCCTCGGAACGCATACACGAGCAGCAGGTGTCGCAGTTCCTTCGCGCCCGCCAGATCCTCGATTATTCCGGCAGTCGCGGAGTCCATCCATTGTAGGTCGTCCAAAAACAACACCAACGGGTGCTCGGATCGGGCAAACACCGCAAGGACCCGCCGGATGGCGGTTTGGAGTCGCGTGAGTGCCTCTTGCGCCGGCAGGTCCGTAAGCGCCGGTTGCTTGCCGATGAGCAATTCCAGTTGCGGCACGAGGTTGACGAGCAGCCGGCCATTGGGTCCGGCAGCCTCTGTCAGGGCTTTCTGCCAGGAGGAGAGCTGTGCCTGCGGCTCTTCGAGCACCGCTGTCGTGAGGCTCAGCAGCGCTTGTGCGAGCGGCGCATAGGGAATGTCGCATTTGTACTGTTCACACTTTCCTGATGCGAACAAGCCACGGCAGCGCTCGATGGAGGGTCGCAGGTGTTGGACCAAGGAAGACTTCCCGATCCCAGCGGGGCCCGATATCAGCACACACTCACAGACTCCAGCGGTGGCGAGGCGCTCGTACGCAGCCCGCAAAACGGCGCTCTCGCGGTCGCGGCCGTAAATGTGTGCGGAAATCCGCAGCGTGGCGGGAAAATCGCGGCTGCCGAGCGTGAAGTCACTGATAGTGCCTGTCGCTTCCCATTCGTGCAGCGACCGTGTGAGGTCGTGGATGACCCCTGCCGCGGTCTGATATCGCTGCTCGGGCGTCTTCTCCAACAATTTGAGCAAAATGCGCGACAGACACTCCGGAACGTCCGCCCGATGCTCCGTTGGAGGCGTAGGCCGGCGCGCGAGGTGGCAATGTATCCATTCCAATGGGTCGGCCGCTGTAAAGGGCAGACTGCCGGTCAGTACCTCGTACAGAGTGATCCCCAAAGCGTATAGATCGCTTCGGGTATCGACCGAGCGGCTCATGCGGCCCGTCTGCTCCGGGGCCGCATAAGGTAATGTGGTCACGATCGCTTCCGGAGGCGATTGTCCTGGAGCTTCGGGTGCTATCCGGGATGCGAAGCCAAAACCCAGCAGTCGGACCGCCCCGGTCGCCGGGTCCAGCAATACATTGGCGGGCCGGATGTCCCGGTGAATCAAACCCGCCTCATGGACGTGTCTCAATGCATTCGTCAAGCCTAGCGCGATCTGTAGAAATCGCACGATCGCCAGCGGCGGCGACCCGCACACGTATTGGGTCAGCGGCTCCCCGCCGGGATCTTCGAGGATCAACAGGGTGCGAGCGCCGTCACTCGTGAGTGCCAGCGGTCGCGCAGCCCACTTTGAGTCCAGGTCCGGTGCAAGCGAGTATGCATGGTCGAGTGGCTGGTGGCTGCCAGAGGCGGCAAAGGCTGTTTTGTGCGTTGCAACCACCAACACAGATGCGCCGTCATCCCGCCTCGCGCGATAGAGGATGAAATGCTGGCCACTACGCAAGGTCCGCAGACTCTTCAGAGCCGGTGCGGTGACTGCGCAGTCTGTGTTCATGTAAGTTTCGGTATGCGGTGCGCGCGTCCTGCAACACAACAGAACTATTTCATTT
>Ga0068855_100011751_pt1 | contig 10587 bp, 6 predicted proteins | sample KBSCornC52_FD_66592 | JGI IMG/M metagenome (GOLD analysis project Ga0068855, IMG submission 66592) | Corn rhizosphere microbial communities from Kellogg Biological Station, Michigan, USA - KBS Corn C5-2 | ecosystem: Host-associated > Plants > Roots > Rhizosphere > Soil ... | reverse complement strand
GTTCGGGCTAAGACCGCCGGCAAGATTGATGGCTTCCCGAACGGTAAGCGGTGGATTCGTGCGCAGCAAAATCCCGGCCTGTGGCTTCATGACTTCGCCGGCTACTGTTATCGTCCCCTTGCCTGTAAGTATCTTATAGGGAACAAAAATCGTGTCTTTGTCTCGCAAGATAGGATTCTGAGTTTCGTCAAGCGCTTTCGACGGGTTGGGACGGATGTAGCTGTCGACATCCAGCACCATCGCGGTCCGCTTCTCCTCGCCCTTTATCACCTCATGCCGTGTCAGGCGCACCTGGGCGAGATCGGCATTGTCCAGCCATTCGGCCTTGGAGAGGAGGTCCACGAGGCTCGTGGTGGCGGAGATTACCACGGTTCCGGTACCCTTCATAGCGCCGCTCAACGTCACGACAGATCTCGGGACTGAGACGATGGTGACGGTTACTTTGGGGTCACGTATATAGCGCTTCAAAAATGCAGCAATGGTCGTCGCGGCAGCCATTGGATTTTGCCCGCTTACCGCAATTGGCGTTTTAACCTCAGCGATATGCATCAATAAATTGCCCGCGGGGTCGATCACATAAGTGCCGCTTGGCTCCGGTTCGCCCTCCACGCTGACATTAATCAAAAAACTGGGTTTCAGCGGCTGGTTAGGATTGATCGCGTCTTCCGCAAAAGTAGGGACGACGGGCTGGGTATCGGCTTTCGGCGCAGGCTTGGCATCGCCAGGCTTAGTTTCGCTCTGGGCCCACGCAGCAGAGACCGAAACCGCGCCTAATTGAAATAGCAAGGCGGCGGCAAGGATGCATGACCGCGATATTCCGCGGACGACATTAATTGGACGGGTGGGGATAGACATGAAAGCAGTCTCCTCCTAATAACGCAACGATCTCGATTTGCGGCCTCAATCGGCAGCGTTCTAAACACGTAGACAGCGAATATTTGCAAGAACGAATCTTGTGGTTAATACCAACATAGGTGCGGCGGGATGCTTCCTCCGTGCAAACAAGGCGCTCTGAAGTCTTTGGGCAGCGGCGGGAACGCCGCCGTTTACACTGCAAACAGATGCTTATACAATACCAGCCATCAGCCCCAAATTACACCTTTTTCGCAATCGCCTCTAATCACGAAATAAGGAGCTAGCAAGGATGCAAATGCTGCAACAATCCAGCGCCTGACGGGCGGCACGGCGAAGTAAAGCGCCAGCAGGGCAGCCACTGAGAAAGATATGACGGAAAAGGGATGGACGTTCAGCGCGCTGGTAACCGTGCCGCCTATCGCCCAAAACATGGCCAGCGCCCAATACGCCCAAAAGACCCGAAATACGCGACGAAACGCGAGGCTGCCAACCGACGGATTCGAGATACAGGTCTTGTATAGCAAACCTCGTATCCATTGAGCGTTCCCGCGAACCATGCGCACCCGTCGAAATCGTTCGTTCCGCAGTTTGCCGGCGCCCGCGGCTCTATGATCCGAGTCACGCACGAGTACATTCGAAAGGTATTTGATCCGATGGCCGGGATTGAGAGTCCGCAGCATCAGTGGAACGACTACGTCGTCATTCAGCCATCTCGTATCGCCAAGTTTTGCGAAAACACGCTTCACAGGCTGCGCCTGGTACAGTATGGTAGCTCCATGAATGCTTATGGGGCCGCCGCAAAACCCCTCTAAATACTTAAGAGAGCGTTCAAAGTTCCAAAAAAGCGACTCTAGCCTGCCCCCTCCCGGATTGCGGTAAGCAGGAGCAACACCGACACAACAGGCAGAGTTGATGTAGGGTAGAGCTTCGACAAGGAGATTCTCGGGCCATATGGTTCCGGCGTCGACAAATGCGATCCAATCCGTCTGTTGGGCAGCATGTGTTAACTTCGATAACATGCCCCATTTACCCAAAGAGGAGGAAGAAACAATCGTTTCAGCGCCGAGAGACATCGCGGTTTCAGTCGTGCGATCGGTACATGCGTCCGCGCCAACGATGATTTCACAATGCAGGCCGCTATAAGACCGTTCCGCTAAAATAATCGCTGCCTGGACCGATAAAATAGTAACCCCGATCGACTTTTCTTCGTTATGAGCTGGAATTAGTATGGAGATTTTGATCGGTGAGTCGCTGGCGCGACTATCCTGTTTGCGTTCCCGCCCCTTATTCTGAAATGGACTCAAGCATGCCGCCAGCAAAGGAAACAGGATGGTCATCCCAAGCATTCCAAAAACGGCAAGCAATATTACGTTGACGTTCATCCCTCATCCCCCGTCGTTAGGCCCGCTTGCACAGAAGAGAGATGACTCTGTTGCAAAAATGCGAGGATCCGCTCGAATTTGAACCCAACAGCGCAAACTTTGACCTATGAGCTATATGCGTAACCATCCTCGAAACGTGCAGGTTCTTTCGACTTTCCAGGCCCCGGTTTCAGCCCAAGCTCTATTCGGGAGGAGCGGGCCGCCAACGCGGCTCGTTTCGGGTGAAGGGTGTTACCACGGATGTTCACAAGGCCTGGACGCTTCTATTTTAATCGCCCTGAAATTTGTTGGCCTCAATCCGCCAGCTGCTTGCGGCTGCATCTGCACATATAGGTTCCACTATCGCATATTCCTACTGAGACGAACGATTTCGAACACTTCTATTAAGCAATAGAGATTATGAATATTCTATATCACCATCGGACCCAAGGCCGCGGAGCCGAGGCAATACACATTAAGGGAATTTGCACGGGCCTTACCGAGTTGGGGTTTGAGGTGATAGTTGTTGGCCCGCCAGGAGTGCATAATAATCCTGATGCCATACCCACGAAGGGGAAGTCAACGCTAGCTAGATTGTTGGGCTGGATTTCACGGCGCTCCCCAGAGTGGCTGTTTGAAGTATTTGGAATGGCATACAATTTGATTACCATTCCGCGTCTCCTGAAACGGTCCAAAGAATCCAGACCCAAATTGCTCTACGAACGATATTCGTTTTACAACGCCTGTTCGGTAGTCGTTGGAGCGCTGACCCACACTCCCGTTGTGCTTGAAATCAACGACACTGTGGGAGTGCCGTGCATACGGCAGGGTAAGAAGGTGGCGATGCCTCGACTGGCGGCCTGGTTCGAGCGGCAAATATTTGCCCGTGCAACCGGCCTGGCCGCCGTATCGAATTACCTTCGCGACCAATTGTTAGCAATTGGCGTACCCGAGGGGAAAATCTGCGTGAATCCGAATGCCGTCGATATCCAGACTTTCGCGCCGGATACCGTGGACAGCGGCGAGATTAGAAGGCGCTACGGGCTGGCGGACAATGTTGTGATCGGATATTGCGGCGCATTCGTGCCCTGGCACCAAGTGCAGCTTCTGATCCGAGCATTTGCCACCTTGCCTGGGGCATTCCCAAACGCCCGCCTGCTCCTGGTCGGCGGAGGCGTGGATATGGCCCCGTGCGTGGCGCTTACACAATCGCTGGGTCTCGGCGAGCGTGTAGTCTTCACGGGGCCGATACCTCATGCTGAGGTCCCGGCGCACATTGGCGCCATGGACATCGGCGCGCTTGCAGACTCGAACGAGTTCGGATCGCCGATGAAGGTCGTGGAATACATGGCCATGGGGTGCGTTCCAGTGGCGCCACGTTATGGTCCCCTCAAGGAGCTAATTGAAAGCGGCGCCAACGGAATGCTTTTCGAGCCCTCTAACGTTAGCGACCTGACCGGCTGTTTAGAAACGCTTCTTTCTGATCGGAGTTTTCGCTCCCGCCTGGGTGCGGCAGCTCGGTCTTCCGTAATCGAGCGGCACTTATGGCGCCACAATGCGGAGCGAGTGCTCGGTTTGGTACCAGGTCTGACTGCTCCGGCCGCGGCCCTGCAGGCTTCAGAACAGCGCGAAAACGCTCTGTCCACTTAGAACGACAATTAGCGACTACCGAGGAAACCGGTTGGCGATACTCGCTTTACTGCCGCGATGCTGACTACGAGATGTTTGAACTGCACGGCAATCTTAACGTCCGATTTGTAAGTCGAGGTAACCATGGATTTTTGGCGCATAGTATCGATACTCAATAGAAGAAAATGGCTGATATTGCTTAGCACCGTAGTTGCGGCGGCGCTTACCGCGGGCACAACCCGGCTCATCGGGTCGAAATGGACGGCAACCGTCCACTTTTCGAAACCCGAGAATATCTCAGGGACACCAACTACCGAGACGGAGCCGGAGCGGTCCGCCAAGAATGACGCGTCAACTTACTTCGATCTTATAAAGAGCAAAAACGTAGTTGGACCAGTCCTCGCCAAGCTTAATATCACAAAGCTTCCAGACGATTTTTACAAAAACGTCGCTTTTGAAGCGGAAGGGCCACGCCTTTTTGCGCTCCAGGTTACCGATGCTAGCCCTACGCGGGCCGAGGAAATAGCAAATGGATTGGCCACGAAGTTTATCGAGTATTATCGACAGAGGCGCACCGATGCAATCCAGACTTCGGTCAAACAACTTACGGAAAAACTCCATACAGCCGACAAAAATCTCGCGGATGCACGCACGGCGTATGATGCTTACCGGGACAAGCATCATATTATCGGTGCTCTAAACGATAGTGTTGAATCTGCACTTTTCCACCTGAAAGATGCCCGTCAAAAACGTGGGGATTTGGATCAGAGAGCGGCGGATCTTCGCGCGCAGATCGCGGCTAAGGACCGTGATCTAAAACAATTGCCGGTTAATCTGCCTGTGGTTAGGACCGAGCCGACGAGCCCTATGGTGACGCGATTGCAGGAAGACCTGGACAAGGCCGAACAGCAATTAACCGTTCTTCGCCAACGGTATACGGACGATTGGCCGGCCGTAAAGAAGGCAATCGAAAACCGTGACACGCTGCGCGTAAAGCTGAATAGCGAAACCTCGCATCAAGCAAATTCAACTTCACCCGTGCAGCCAAATCCCGATGTTTCTGTCCTCCAAAGGCAAATCGGTCAATTACGCGAAGAACTATCCGGACTGGAAGCCCAGCAGGGCACTCTGGACGTTACGGTCGCTTCGGCCAACAATGAGATCGCTAAATTCCGTGGGGTCGATAGCCCTTTATCCGTTTACGCCGGAAATATCGCGCAGGCCTACGAGCAGCGAAGCAGTATAGTTGCGCGGAAGACTAACGCCGAAAATGCGCTGGATGCCGCCGAAATGCAGACGCCGATTACGATTTCCAGACTCGTAGATTCCTTAAATCCGCCGGAGAACATTACCGAAGGGCGGGCAGTCAAATTGATCCTGATTGCGGCGCTCGCGGGGCTGCTCTGCGTGAGCGGCGTGGTAATAGGTCTGGACAGCATCGACACGCGTCTTAAAGGTGTCAAAGAGGCGGAAATAATACTGCCGACACGCGTTATTGCCGCGATACCACAACCCTATGGGCAAGTTACCTATTCGGATATGGCACGTGTCTCCGCGCTTCAGCCAAGCTCGCTTCAAGCAGAATCCTATCGGTTCCTGGGTCTGCGCCTGCTTAATGAGTGCGGCCCCAACGTCCGCTCGCTCATGGTGATTTCCGCCAAGGCGGAGCAGGGCAGTACTACGGCAATTACCAATCTCGCAATCACCCTGGCGCAAGCCGGTAAGCGCGTCGTCCTCGTCGATGCTAACATTCGCACGGCTGAACTACATACCGTCTTTAACCTGCCGAACAAATTCGGCTATGCAGACCTACTGCAAGATCCCACCGACGCTTCACTTGCGAAGGCGATGCACAAAACAGACGTGCAAAACCTCACCGTGATTACGAGCGGTCCCGCTCCGGACAATCCATGGCAGTTGTTCCGATCGAACAGTGTAAACCACATTTCACATCGGCTCCGAGACGTCGCGGACTACATTCTCTACGACACTCCTTCTTCCTTGTTGTTTACCGATGCAATGAACCTGGCTCACGTGGTCGACGCAGCGTTTCTCTCGGTTCGAGCCTTGCAGCCGCTTACTGGAGGAGTAGTGCGAATCCTCGAACAGTTGGAGCAGGCCAATGTTACCATGCTCGGCGCTGTCCTCAATGACGTGCCGGTTGCGCTGCTCGAAGGATTCCGAAACTATCAACAGTTCTACGGACCGGACGCAAAGGATTCAATTCCTGCCCTCCAAGGCGCCGCACCGGATCATAACGCAGCCATGGCGCAATCGTCGCTCATAGTGCTTCCAGAGAGCGATAATAGGGAAACGTTCAAGAATGACTCCACGCGAGTGGCTCGTGCCCTTTCAACCATGGAGACCCTGCGAAATATTGAGATCAGTGAAATAATGCAGGATAGTGGGTCGCCGCGCAAAGAGTAGTTCGCCGCCGATATGCCTTCGCCTGCCGGCATTGGCAGTATGAGCATGATTTTGCAGACATCGGCAGCTTAAGCAATATGCCTCGATGTATTTAGGCCACGATGCCATGGATGAAACAGAATTTCACTGTCTGTCCGAGTGTACGGAAGGGCCGCCCGATATTCTTATATCGCTGTAGTATATTATCACAACAGTAAAGGGCGAATCGCGATGATCACCTTAGTAATTCTAAAATGTCTGTTCGTAGTTCCAGTGCTTGGGATAACCGTGTGCCTCGAACTGCTGCACCATATTGGCGTCCCTGCGTTTTGGGGGGTTCTCTTATTGGGACTCGTGGCTGCGACTGTAAACCTCTCGCCGGACCGCCGCGTCGGGGGCCAGGAAAGCCTTAAAGCTGCGGTGCGTGCTCCACATATTGCCCCGCAAGTTAAAGAGACAGCCGACCCACGCCCACGCGCCTTAATCGTAGGATCCGGGACAGTTGCTCGAGCGCTCGCTCGAAATCTTGAAACGGACGGTTACCATGTGGTAGGCTTCGTGGACGATGGACCTAACGTTGCGGAAAGCGCTGATCCGCAGATCATGGGCGGATTGGCCGCCACTTCCTGCATCGTAGCCGAACACGGCATCGACTCCGTTTTTCTGGCACAGGCCCCGAGTTGGCAGCAGCATCTTGCCGAAACCCTGGTGGCGGAACATCCCGCAATCAATGTCAGCATCGTACCCTCCTATCAAGAGACCATGATGCGAATCAACCGCGTCGAGAGCAGTGGAGACATCGCGCTGATCCGGCTGACAGGAACAGCGCAGGAATATGCTGATGCGGCAAAGCGCATTTTTGATCTGATGGCTGCGGTCGTGGGGCTAATCGTAACGGCGCCACTGCTGATGCTGGTGGCCCTGTTGATCAAATTAACCTCGCCAGGACCAGTTCTTTTCAAGCAAGAACGAGTTGGACGCTTCGGAGAACCCTTTCTGCTGGTCAAGTTTCGGACTATGGTTCCGGACGCGGAGGCGGGAACGGGCCCTGTGTTAGCCAAAGGGAAGCAGGACGCCCGCTTAACGGCGCTTGGCCGCTGGCTGCGGCTATTCCGGATCGATGAGCTTCCCCAGTTCTGGAATGTGCTGCGCGGTGAAATGAGTATGGTGGGGCCTCGGCCGGAACGGCCGTTCTTTGTAGAGCAGTTCAAGCGCCGGCTTCCGGCCTATGCAAAGCGGCACACCGTCCGGCCGGGAATCACGGGCCTCGCTCAAGTTTACGGCGGTTACCATACGGACTGGCAGGATAAGCTGCGCTTCGACCTGCTTTACATTTCGCAGCAATCACTGTGGACGGATTTGAAAATTCTGCTGCGAACCGTCCTTGTTGTCTGCAAGCCGCACCGTTAAGAACGATCACACTATGCCGGAAATAGAGACTCCCAATATATTCGTCACCGCGCAGCAAGAGAACCGCGCTAATAATCCATCCGCCCTCAGCGTCCCACTGCTCATCGTATGCGGCATAGTGATTCCCGTATTGCTGGCCTACGGATTCGCTGTCGGGAATGAGCTTCAAATACTGGCAATAATCCTCGGCATCCTCGGTGTTGGATTGATTGCCGCAAGGCCATTTACAGGCTTAATACTATTTGTCGCGCTCCTCTATACGCGCCCGGAAGACAGCATTCACGTCCTTGCGGGAATGCACTTTACACTTATCATCGCAGTCGTTACCCTGATCTCTATGTTCGTCAAGATGCTTCTGGATCGGGAAGTTGTCGCGCGAAATCCCGCAGTGCCCCTGTACATTGGATTTGCCATAATGGCGGTCATTTCGGCGCTTCCGCTGGGTACCGTTTCAGATACGGCCCAGGACGTCGCAAAGCTTGTCGCGCTCATTCTATTGGTTGTGAATCTTACCCGCACGCCCGAGCGCTTCCGCGCCCTGGTGACAGCGGTGCTTCTCTTTACCAGCTACGCCGCCAGTTATTCGATTTTTCTATACTTTAACGGCGGAGGGCTAAACGATCAATCCGTCCTCCGCTCTCAATCAGTCGGTCTATTTGAGAATCCAAATGACCTGGCGGATGTGTTGGTGGTGGGCCTCGCATTGAGTATCAGCCGCCTGTTCAGTTCCTCCTGGCTTCAGCGGGCAGGTTACGGCGTGTTGGTTGCCTTGAGCATAACCGCCATTATGCTGACACAATCCCGCGGCGGCATGCTCGCAATGCTGATTGTCAGTTTTGTTTGCATCTTAAGTTACTTCCGAAGTAAGTGGATGGCGGTGATCGTCGCAATCGTGGTTGTAGGCGCCCTGTTCCTTGGCGCATCCGGCCGAATGACCAATTTCAACAACGAGGAAGAGTCCGCGAACTCGCGATTTCACTACTGGACAAACGCAATCGACCACTTCGTCAGCAGCCCGCTTATCGGTGTAGGCTACGCGAATTTTCACGGCGTGAACGGGGGAGCGGAGGCGCACAACTCCTTCGTTACGGTATTTGTCGAGACCGGTTTTCCTGGGTATTTCTTTTGGATGGGCGCGCTTTTCTATGCATTCCGCCCAAGGCCTAAAGAACATCCCGCACCGGATATCCCGCCAGCCCTTATGTCAGACATTACCGGAATCAAAATTGCCCTGTTCGGTTATCTCGTGGGGTCGTTTTGGAGTAATCATCCCTACAATATGATCCTCTTTCTTATTGTCGGCGTCGCGTGCGTAGGAAATATAGCCTCCCATCCAGGCTTCCTGCCGCTGCAAATATCGCGTAAGACGTTAGTAAAGGATGCTGGCTGGATAGCCCTGATCGCCGCGTGTTCGATCGTAATTATCAATTTGATCGCATTGAAAAACGGCTAAGCTATCGTTTCTCGTTGTTATCGTACAGCTAGCGGTCGATGTATTAGGGGTCCGCATGAGATTGGCTTCTTCCCTTGGTAAACAACAATCGGCGCCATCAGCATCGCCCTCAGATGCCACAATTATGCTTGAGGGGACGCGTATACTATTCATGCTGCCGAGTCTCGCGCTTGGCGGGGCGGAGCGTCAAGCCCTCGTTCTGGCCCGTTACTTAAAGGACGCGCAGGCTGCGAACGTTCAAGTTTGGGGTTTTGGAGATCCGGGGGAGGCCTCATCCCTATGCGAAGAGTATAACCTACCCTGGAGATCCGTGCCGATTCCTCCTGGCGGCGCGCGATTGCAACAGTTGGCCTCAATTCTGCGTTTCGGGAAGGTCCTGCGCGCCCAGCGCCCCGCCGTTCTGCTGCCGTATGCAAAATGGCCCAACATTTGGTGCGGGGCAAGCCGGACGATGGCCGGGGCCAATCTTTGCATTTGGGGCCAGCGCAATGATCCCGGGTCGCGGAAGTCGCCGCTTTTGGAGCGGTTCGCCGCGCGAAACACCTCTCTATTCGTAGCGAACTCTCCACATTTACGGCAGGTATTGAGAAGTTTCTTCCACGCGCCCGATGATCGCATCCACATTGTTCCGAACGGAATAGAACTGCCCGCCAGCAAATGGAATGCAGCAAAATGGCGGGAGCATCTCGGTGTCACCGCAAATGCAACCCTGCTGTGCATGGTCGCGAATCTTACGGACCAGAAGGATCATGTCACTCTGCTGCATGCATGGCGCGACGTTCAGTCGCGGCTTACTTCCTCCGGGAAGGAAGCCAAACTACTTCTTGCAGGCAGCTTTGGGAACACTCACGAATCGCTTGTCCGGCTTGCCGGGGAGCTTAATCTTGGTGATACGGTTTGTTTTCTGGGACAGGTAAAGGACATAAGCGGCCTGCTCTCGGCCGTAAACATCGGCCTTTTAAGCTCTCGGGCAGAGGGCAGCCCCAATGCCGTCCTGGAATGCATGGAGGCAGGACTGCCGGTTGCGGGAACGGATGTGTCAGGAATCCGAGAGGCGCTTGGCCCGGACGGCTGCGAATTTCTGGCGCCAGCAGGTGATTCCGAAAGGCTCGCAGATCTCCTGATAACCTTGATTTCCAATCGGGATTTGGTCACAAGAAGCGGTCTTGCAAATCGGCAGCGCGTAGAGGATGAATTCAGCCCGGCTCGAATGTGCGACAGGATGACCACATTAATCGACCAGCACCTGACTTCGCCTCGTACGAGTTCCCGGCTTCGAACGGCCGATGTGCATCCTCAAAATGCGAGGCATTGATATAATTACCGCGGATCGAGCGGCACATGGAGGCGTATGAAGGGAATTATCCTGGCGGGTGGAAGCGGTACGCGGCTGTACCCAATCACGCATGCTGTCTCCAAACAGCTTCTGCCGGTATACGACAAGCCGATGATCTACTATCCCTTGTCGACGCT
>Ga0068855_100011746_pt1 | contig 10588 bp, 8 predicted proteins | sample KBSCornC52_FD_66592 | JGI IMG/M metagenome (GOLD analysis project Ga0068855, IMG submission 66592) | Corn rhizosphere microbial communities from Kellogg Biological Station, Michigan, USA - KBS Corn C5-2 | ecosystem: Host-associated > Plants > Roots > Rhizosphere > Soil ... | reverse complement strand
TCTTGATATTTCTTGGGCGGATTCTCCGCGTATTGCACGGTGTTGTCGGGCCGCCAGCGGAACCACTCGGGATGCTCCGTCACGTAGGGGTGATCCGGCGCGCATTGAAACGCGATGTCGAGCGCGATCTCGATCCCGAACTCTTTCGCGCGCGCCAGCAACCGGTGAAAGTCTTCCAACGTGCCAAGATTGGGATGAATGCTTTTATGACCGCCTTCCTGCGCACCGATGGCCCAGGGACTGCCGACATCGTTCGGGCCGGCGATGAGCGCGTTGTTTGCACCTTTGCGCCGGGTGCGTCCGATCGGATGAATGGGCGGAAAATAAACGATATCGAAACCCAGCTCGGCCACGTAGGGCAGCATCGCCTCGCAGTCTTTGAAGGTGCCGTGACGGCCCGGCTCGCGCGACGCGGAGCGCGGAAAGAATTCATACCACGCGCTGAAACGCGCCAGCGGCGGGTCGACGACGATCTCGAGCTCGCGTTCGAACAACGTTGCGAGACTGCGGTCGGGATAGCGATCCCCCACGCGCACCAGTGTTTCATCGAATGCCAATGTTTTGCCGACGACCGGATCGTCGGCCTCTTGTAGCAAGCGTGCAGCCTCCGCGAGCGTGGCTGCGTCCTCACCTGATGCGCGAGCTGCAGCGGCTTCGTGCAAATGCGCGCCGACTCGCAATGCGATCAGCACATCCTGAGCATCCTGCCGCCGCGCAAGATCGCGACGCCATGTGAGCAATCGATCCGTCCATGCAATGATCGAATAGCGATAGCGTCCGAGTTCGCGCGTGATAAAGCTGCCACGCCAACGATCGTTCACGAGCGGCGTCATCTCCATTTCGCGCCATTCGTTTTCACGTTCATGCCGATAGCGGACGGCACAGCGCACTGCGTCGTGACCGTCTGTGAATACGTCCGCTTCGACGTTCACTCGATCGTTCACGATGCGCTTCACCGGGAAGCGTCCGCAGTCCACTTGCGGCGTAACATTTTCGATCACTGCCCGGTGGCGTCCGTCCGATGCGGCAAGCGCGCTGGGCGCGCTTCGGAGTTTGGAGCCGGTCGGGGCGGCTTGTACGTTCATGCTGCTCCTCCCGCCAAACTGGGCGATTCGAATATCACACACGCCAGCGGCGGCACCGCGACGACAAGCGAGTGATAGTGGCCGTGTGCAGGAACTGGCGCGCTCTCGACGCCGCCCAAGTTGCCATGTCCTGCGCCGCCGTAAAGCGTGGCATCGCTGTTCAGCGCCTCGCGCCAATAGCCCGCTTCAGGAACGCCGAAGCGATAGTTGGTTCGCAACACCGGAGTGAAGTTGCACACCACTGCAACACTCTTGCCGCGCGCCAAACGCAGATACACGAGCATGCTTTGTTCGGCGTCGCCGTGATCGATCCATTGGAAACCCTCATTGGAAAAGTCACGCGCATTGAGTGGCGCACACTTGCGCATGTAAGCATTCATATCGCGCAGCCAATCCATCACGCCGTGATGGCCTGGGATCGTGAGCAAGTGCCAATCGAGGCTCGTCTCGTGATGCCACTCGTTGTATTGGCCGAGCTCGCCGCCCATGAACAGAAGCTTTTTGCCGGGATGCGTCCACATGTAGCCGTAGAGCAATCGCAGGCTCGCGAGCTTCTGTGCCGTGTCACCAGGCATGCGTGCGAGCAATGAGCCTTTGCCGTAGACGACTTCATCGTGCGACAGCGGCAGCACGAAGTTTTCCGTGAAGGCATACCAGATGCCGAATGTGATTTCGTTGTGATGGTACTTGCGATAGATGGGATCGGTTTGCATGTAATGCAGTGTGTCGTGCATCCATCCCATGTTCCACTTGAAACCGAAGCCGAGTCCGCCGACGGAAGTGGGCCGCGACACCATGGGCCACGCCGTCGATTCCTCGGCGAAGGTATGCACATCCGGATAGTCGCGATAGACGGCTTCGTTGAGCGCACGCAGGCAAGTGATGGCTTCGAGATTTTCCTTGCCGCCGTAGCGATTCGGAATCCATTCGCTTTGTTTGCGGCCGTAATCCAAGTAGAGCATCGAAGCCACGGCATCGATGCGCAAACCGTCGGCGTGAAATTCGCCCAGCCAGAAGAGCGCGCTCGATCCTAGGAACGCGCGCACTTCATGCCGGCCGTAGTTGAAAATCCAGCTCTTCCATTCGGGATGAAAGCCCTGGCGGCGATCTGCATGCTCGTACAAATGCGTGCCGTCGAAGAACACCAGACCATGCTCGTCATCCGGAAAGTGCGACGGCACCCAATCGAGAATCACGCCGATGCCGTGCAAGTGCAACTCGTCGATCAGATATTTCAACTCTTCGGGTGTGCCGTAGCGCGCGGTCGGCGCGAAATAGGCTGTGCATTGATAGCCCCACGATCCATAGAACGGATGTTCCATGACGGGCATGAACTCGACGTGCGTGAAGCCCAAGTAACGCACATGCTGAGGCAGCCACTGTGCGAGCTCGCGATACGTCAACGGACGATTGCCCTCTTCGGGATTGCGCCGCCACGAGCCGAGATGCAGTTCGTAGATCGAGATAGGCGCATCGAGTGCGTTGTGCTCGTGTCGCGTCCGCATCCAGTCGGCGTCGCGCCATTGATAGCTATCGCGCCATACACGCGACGCTGTGCGAGGCGGCGCTTCGCACCAACGGGCGTAAGGGTCTGCCTTGTCGACGCGGAATCCGGCGACATTCGACTCGATTCGAAATTTGTACGCGTCCCCGACACTCGCGCCGGGCACAAAGCCTTCCCAGATACCCGATCCGTCGGCCCGCACCTTCAGAACATGCACGCCCGGCTGCCAGTCGTTGAACGAACCGATGACGTGCACGCGTTCGGCATTGGGCGCCCAGACGGAAAATAAGGTTCCCTCCGTGCCCGCCGCGTTCATGGGATGCGCGCCCAGCTTGTCGTGCAACCTGAAATGACTGCCCTGACGAAAGAGATAGATATCGTGTTCGCTGAGCAAACTCACGCCGTAGCGCATCTCATTGGGCATGAAGCGGCCGCCGTCAGGGAAACAACGCTGGGGGTCAGCTAAACTGGGGGTCTGCCGGTTAACGTGTCGGCAGCAATGGTGGTTCCAGGGTGCACCGCAGACCTTTTTAAATGCCCAATACAGTGACAACCCCCTCTTCTCCCAACTTCCGGCCGTCAACCGTCAACCGCCAACTGTTAACCCTCCTCCTCCTCGTCTTCGCCCTCCTTTGGATTGCGACGCTGGGTTCGCGAGCCCTGCTGCATCCCGACGAAGGACGGTATGCGGAAATCGCGCGCGAAATGTTGGCGAGCGGCGACTGGCTCACGCCGCGGTTGAATGGGATCAAATATTTTGAGAAGCCGGCGTTGCAATATTGGGCCACGGCCGGCGCTTATACGATATTCGGTCAGAACGAATTTGCGGCGCGCTTCTGGTGCGGCTTGACCAGTTTCCTGGGTGTTTTACTCGCCTACTACGTCGGCGCGAGACTCTATGGGCGCGCGGCGGGCCTCATGGCAGCCGCGATTCTCGGCAGCTCCCTGCTGTATTTCATTCTCGGCCATCTCAACACACTCGACATCGGCCTCGCATTCTTCCTCGAAGTGGCTGTAGCCGGGTTCATGCTCGCGCAAACATCGCCTGCGGGCTCATCGAGCGAGCGCCGCTGGATGCTCGTGTGCTGGCTGGGAATTGCGCTGGCGTTGCTGAGCAAGGGCATCGTTGCTCTGGTGCTGCCCGCGTTCACACTCGTGCTCTATCACGTTATGCAACGTGAATGGCCTATGTGGCGTCGCTGGCATCTTCTAACGGGCCTCGGAATCACGCTCGTGGTGGCCGCGCCTTGGTTCGTCGCGGTCTCTATCGCCAACCCGGAATTTCCCGGCTTTTTCTTCATTCACGAACATTTCGCGCGCTTTCTCACCGACGTGCACCGGCGCGACGAACCGTGGTGGTATTTCGGACCCGTGCTACTCGCCGGCGCCTTCCCTTGGACTGCCCTATGGTTGCAAAGCATCGGCGACAGCTGGCGCACGGCAGAGAGCACGACTTTCCACACGCGCCGCTTCTTGCTCGCGTGGATCGTGGCAAACATGCTCTTCTTCAGTGTCTCGCATTCCAAACTGCCGCCCTACATCGTGCCCGTGCTGCCGGCATCTGCTTTGCTTCTTGGCGATTTCCTGACACGCATTCGCCCAGAGTCCTTATCCAAGCACTGGGCGGCGCTCAGCATCTTCTGGTTCGCGGGCGCCGTGGCGCTCGCCTTCGTCAAGGTCGGGGCGAGCCGTAGTATTTCCCCCGAAGTCGTTGCAGCGTTTCGCCCTTGGGCGGTCGCCGGATTTGCACTCGCCGGTGGCGCAACCGCGGTCGCTTGGTGGACAATGCGCCGCCGTCCGGTTTGGTGGACGGTGTTGCTCGTCGGATTCGCAACGCTCGCGGCGCAAAGTGTGCTGCTGCAAGGGTTCGACGCGTTCCGCGCGACGCGCTCGGGATACGACTTGGCGATGCAATTGCGACACTACGACGCACCGGATAAGTCTTTCTACAGCGTCGGCGTATATGAACAAACGTTGCCGTTCTACTTGCGGCGCACGCTGACGTTGGTCGACTACCGCGGCGAGCTCGATTTCGGCTTACAGCAAGAACCTGAACGTGAATTGCCGGATCTCGCGAGCTTCGTGCAAGCGTGGAATACAGAGAAGGAGGCGTTGGCCGTCATGTCGGATGAAGATTTCGCGAGCTTGAGCGCGCAGGGACTGCCGATGTCCGTCGTCGCACGCGGCTATCACATCGTTGCGGTGGAGAAACCGTGAGTCCTGTTGCATTCGCCTTAGTAATGACCGGCGTGCTGTTGAATGCCGCCGCGCAGTTGTTGCTCAAAGCCGGCACCAACACCATCGGCGAAATTCATCTGAGCGCCGACAAGCTGCTCTCGATCGCACCGCGCATCGCGTTCGAGCCACATATCTTGGGCGGACTCGCGTGCTATGCAGTCAGCGTAGTCATTTGGATACTTGCGCTCTCACGCACCGAAGTGAGTGTCGCCTATCCGATGTTGTCGGTGGGCTACATCGTGAACGCCGTGGCTGCGTGGTATCTTTTCGGCGAACAGTTGAGCGCCAGCCGTCTGCTGGGCATCGGCATCATCATCGTCGGCGTCACTCTCATTTCACGCAGCTCCGTCACGTGAACCCGCGTATTCCTCTCACTCGTCCGAGCATCGATGAAGACACCATTGCCGGTGTCGCCGAGGTGCTGCGTTCCGGCTGGATCACTTCCGGCCCGCAAGTGAAAGCTTTCGAGGCCAAGCTGTCCGAGCATTGCGGCGGCCGTCCGGTGCGCGCATTCAACTCGGGCACGGCGACGTTGGAAGTGGGCTTGCGCATTGGCGGAGTGGGCGCCGGACACGAAGTGATCACGACGCCGCTCTCGTGGGTCGCAACCAGCAATGTCATTCTCGAAGTCGGTGCGCGTCCGGTATTCGTCGACATCGATCCGGCGACGCGCAACATCGATCTCGATCGCATCGAAGCAGCTATCACGCCTGCAACGCGCGCCATCATTCCGGTCGACCTCGCCGGTCTGCCGGTGGATCGCGATCGTCTCTATGCGATCGCCAACAAACACCGCTTGCGCGTCGTCGAAGATGCGGCCCAGTCGTACGGCAGCACATGGCGCGGCAAGCAAATCGGCTCCTTTGGCGATTTCGTCTCGTTCAGCTTTCACCCGAACAAGAACGTCACCAGCATCGAGGGCGGTTGTTTGGTGCTGAACGACGAGCGCGAGGCCAAACTCGCCGAGCAGTGGCGATTACAAGGCGTGGTGCGTTCCGGGTACGACGGCATGGAAGTGGAACTGCCGGGCGGCAAGTTCAATCTCACCGACGTCGCCGCACGGGTAGGGCTCGGACAATTGGCCCGCTTGGAAGAATTCACGAGCGCGCGACGGGCGCTCGCACGCAATTATTTTGAACTTTTTGCGCCTTTGCAGGATCTAGGACTCGGCTTGCCGCTTCGGGATTTCGAGCAGAGCAATTGGCATATGTTCCAAGTGCTGCTGCCCGAAGAGCGCCTGAAGGTGAAGCGGGCACAAGTGATGGCGGACATGGATGCGTTGGGCATCGGCACCGGCGTGCACTATCCAGCCATTCACTTGTTTGCGCTCTATCGCAAACTCGGCTTCCATCCCGGCGCTTTTCCGCAGGCGGAATATGCCGGACGCAACCTGCTCACGTTGCCGCTATTTCCGGCAATGACGCACGACGACGTGGCGCGCGTCGTCGCTGCGCTTACGCAAACGCTGCGCAATCATCTCAAGTCATGAGCTCACTCACACTGTCCGTCGTCATTCCTGTCTACAACGAGGAAGCAGGGCTCGATGTGCTCTTCGCACGCCTGTATCCGGCGCTGGATGCGCTCGGCGAATCGTACGAAATCATCTTTGTCGACGACGGCAGCAAGGACAAATCCGCCGCGATCCTGCGTGAGCAGTTCAATCGCCGTCCGGACGTGACACGCGTCGTGCTGCTCGCACTCAACGCCGGTCAACACATGGCCATCATGGCGGGCTTCGAACGCACGCGCGGCGAAATCATCGTCACGTTGGATGCGGACTTGCAAAATCCTCCGGAAGAAGTCGGCAAACTCGTCGCCAAAATGCGAGAGGGCTACGACTACGTGGGCGGCTACCGCAAGGAGCGCATCGACTCGGCTTTCCGCCGCTATGCCTCGCGCACCATCAATCGCATTCGCGAACGCACGACACGCATCCAAATGCGCGACCAAGGCTGCATGTTGCGCGCCTACAGCCGCGGGATCATCGATGCCATCAACGCCTCTCGCGAAGTGAATATTTTCATTCCGGCGCTTGCTTATACCTTCGCACGCCGTCCCACGGACATCGAGGTCGCCCACGAAAGCCGGGCGGCGGGTGAATCCAAGTATTCGTTCGGCAAACTGATGCGGCTCAATTTCGATCTCATGACCGGCTTTTCGCTTGCGCCGCTGCAGCTCTTCTCGGTCGTGGGCATGTCCACGGCGGCACTCGCCGCGCTCTTCGTCTTGATCGTCGCCGCCCGCCGCCTCTTCGTCGGTCCCGAAGCCGAAGGCGTGTTCACACTCTTCGGCATCGTGTTCCTGTTGTTGGGCGTGACGCTCTTCGGTCTCGGATTGCTGGGTGAATACGTGGGCCGCATCTACCAACAAGTGCAAGCGCGTCCCCGCTACGTCGTTCAGGCGGTGTTGGAAAAGGGCGGCGAGGCGGCGGATCTGGTCAACCGTCAACGCGCGTAGCGTCATGCCCTCCGCCATCGTCTTCGCATATCACAACGTCGGCGTGCGCTGTTTGTCAGTGCTGTTGGCACACGGCATCGATGTGCGCTTGGTGATCACTCATCAGGATGATCCGCGCGAGAATGTTTGGTTCGGCAGCGTGGCGCAGCTGGCACACGATCATCATCTGGCGGTCGTGACGCCGGAGAATCCGAACACCCCGGCAGTCGTTGCGCAGTTGCGAGCGCTCGAGCCCGATCTGTTGTTTTCTTTTTACTATCGTCACATGTTGAACGCCGATATCTTATCGATACCGCGATCGGGCGCTTACAACATGCACGGTTCGTTATTGCCCAAATATCGCGGCAGAGTTCCAGTCAATTGGGCCGTCATTCATGGCGAGCAGGAAACCGGCGCGACCCTGCACACTATGGTCGTCAAACCGGATGCAGGCGCCATCGCTGCTCAACAGGCAGTACCGATACTGCCGAACGATACGGCGTTCGATGTGTTCAACAAGGTAACCGTCGCTGCCGAGCTGGCGCTCCATCGTGTGCTGCCGGATATCGTGAACGGCACGGTAAAACTGACCGAGCAGCGATTGCAGGAGGGCGCCTACTTCGGCGGCCGCAAGCCCGAAGACGGCCGCATCGATTGGAACAAAGGCGCGCAAGAACTCCACAATCTCGTCCGCGGCGTCGCCCCTCCCTACCCGGGCGCGTTTGCCGATGTGAACGGCAAGCGCCTCAGAATCCTGCGAAGTCGAGTACAATCCGCCGCCCCACGGCACACGTCGCCATGCTTGTATGTCGAGGGCGAACGCATGTACGTCGCTTGTATGGACGGTAGCGTGCTCGAAGTGCTCGCCGCCGATTACGACGGCGCGGTGCTGACCGCCGCGAATTTCGCACAGCTGCTACACGCGCGCGACAGCGCAATCCGGCTAACGCCTAGTCACTAACTCCTAACTACTGCGAGAGCATTTATGACCGACGTCCTCATCATCGGCGTCAACGGGTTTATCGGCCACCACTTGGCGACGCGCATTCTCAAGACCACCGATTGGCACGTCTATGGCATGGACATGCGCTCGGATCGCATCGAGGGCTTGCTCGGCGACAAGCGCTTTCATTTCTTCGAGGGCGACATCACCATCAACCGCGAGTGGATCGCCTATCACATCAAAAAGTGCGATGTGATCTTGCCGCTGGTCGCGATCGCGACGCCTGCCACTTACGTGCGCGAACCGTTGCGCGTGTTCGAACTCGACTTCGAAGCGAACCTGCCCATCATCCGCGCCGCGGTGGAATACAAGAAGCGCTTGATCTTCCCGTCCACCTCCGAGGTCTACGGCATGTGCGAAGACGAAGCCTTCGATCCGGAAACGTCCAACATCGTGTACGGCCCCATCAACAAGCAGCGCTGGATCTACGCGTGCTCGAAACAAATGATGGACCGCGTCATCTTCGCGTACGGCTATGAACGCGGCTTCGACTTCACGCTGTTCCGTCCCTTCAATTGGATCGGCTCAGGACTCGACTCCATCAATACCGCGAAGGAAGGCAGTTCGCGCGTGCTCACGCAGTTCTTGGGCCACATCGTGCGCGGCGAGCCCATCAAGCTCGTCGACGGCGGCAAACAAAAGCGTTCGTTCACGCACATCGACGACGGCATCGATGCGCTCATGGCCATCATCGCGAACAAGAACGGCATCGCCAGCGGCAAGATCTACAACGTCGGCAATCCCGCCAATAATTTCTCGGTGCGCGAACTCGCGCAGAACATGCTCGCACTCGCCGCCCGCTATCCCGAATACGCCGAGTCGGCAAAGAAAGTGCAACTGGTCGACGTGAGCGCCAAAGACTATTACGGCGCCGGCTATCAAGACGTGCAAAACCGCGTGCCCAAAATCGCAAACACCTGCGCAGATCTGAATTGGCAACCCCGCGTCACGATGCAAGACGCGCTCGAACGTATCTTCGAGTCGTATCGTTCGCATGTGCGGGAGGCGCAGGCGTTGGTGAGCTGAGGAAGGCGCTAGGCGCTAGGTGAAGAAGGCGCTAGCCAGAAGCAGTTCGCTGCTCCTTCTGGCTAGCGCCTAGAACCTTCTTAACCTAGCGCCTCTCTTAATCTGACGCCTTTCTTCACCCATGCTCCTCTCCCTCAAAATCGACGTCGACACCTACCGCGGCACCGTCGAAGGCGTGCCGCGGTTGTTGCGTTTGCTGGATCGGGCCAAGACGCGGGCGACGTTTTTGTTTTCGTTGGGACCCGATCACACCGGGCGCGCGATCAAGCGTGTCTTTCGTCCCGGCTTCTTGAGCAAGGTGAGCCGCACGTCGGTGGTGAGTCACTATGGCCTGAAGACGCTCATGTACGGTGTGTTGTTACCCGGCCCGGATATCGGCAAGCGCTGCGCGGATATCTTGAGATCGGTGCGCGATGCCGGACACGAAGTGGGCATTCACACCTGGGATCACATTCGCTGGCAGGATGGCGTCGAGCGCGCCGATCCGCAATGGACTGAGCGCGAGATGCGTCTGGCTATGAATCGTTTCGCCGAAGTATTCGGTGTCTCTGCTCGCACGCACGGTGCTGCTGGTTGGCAGATGAACGATTGCGCCATCGAGCTCACGCAGGTCTTGGGATTCGATTACTGCTCGGACGGGCGCGGTACGACGCCGTTCTTGCCGCAAGTGCGAGGCGCCGTCGTGCGCTGTCCGCAAATTCCCACGACGCTGCCCACGCTCGATGAGTTGATCGGCGCCGACGGTGTCACGGAAGAAAGCGTTGCGGCTACCGTGCTGCGAATGACCGAACAACTGCCTTCGTTACCCCACGTCTACACGCTACATGCCGAGCTCGAAGGCATGAAGTTGAGCACTGCCTTTGAAACATTGCTCGCCGGATGGCGCACGCAAGGCTATCGCCTGGGCACGACGCGCGATTACTTCGAAGGCATCGATGCTGCGCACTTGCCCATTCACGCTATGGAACGTGGCAGTGTGCCGGGGCGCTCGGGGACATTGATGGTGCAGGGGAAAGCAGTAGAACAGCAGACCAGTAAACCAGTAAACCAGTAAACCAGTAAACAGCCAGAGTGCGACCCACATACGCTTTTGGCTAACAGCTATTCTTGCTGGTTCACTGGTTTGCTATGTCCTAGCTCCCATTCCCCTTGATACTAATGAACCGCAAGAACTCCGCACGCGTGCGTGCGTCTTCGCGGAATGCACCTAGCATTTTACTGGTCACCATCGAAACACCGCGCTTGTGCACGCCGCGCGTGGTCATGCACTGATGAACCGCATCGATCACGACGCCG
>Ga0068855_100011745_pt1 | contig 10588 bp, 7 predicted proteins | sample KBSCornC52_FD_66592 | JGI IMG/M metagenome (GOLD analysis project Ga0068855, IMG submission 66592) | Corn rhizosphere microbial communities from Kellogg Biological Station, Michigan, USA - KBS Corn C5-2 | ecosystem: Host-associated > Plants > Roots > Rhizosphere > Soil ... | reverse complement strand
CGTTGCCGTTGTAGTACTCGTTCTCGACCTGGTACGCGATCACGCTGCCGGTGCCGTTGGTCAGCTGGTGCCGGGCGATGATGCGGTCGATCTGTGTCAGCCACTCGTCGGCGTACTTGAGGAACTTCGGGTCGGCGCTGCGGTTCTGCTCGTCCTTCGTCGTCAGCCAGCCGGGCAGGCCACCGCTGTCGACCTCGGCGTTGATGTACGGCGCCGGCCGCGCGATCACGTACAGGCCGGCCTGCTGCGCGTAGTCGAGCAACTGGTCGACGTCGCGCACGCCGGTGAAGTCGTACTGCCCCGGCTGGCTCGAGTGGTAGCCCCAGTCGAAGTACAGGGACGTCGCGTTGAACCCGGCCGACTTCATCTTCTGGAAGATGTCGAGCCAGAGGTCGGGGCTGGGCAGGCGGAAGTAGTGGAACTCGCCGGACCACAGGTAGGTCCGCTTCCCGTCGACCAGGAAGGAGTAGCCGTCGAAGGTGACGGTGTGGGTGTTGGTGGCCGCCGCGTCTCTCGCGGGCGCCGCCCGCCCCGCGGGCGCCGTGCGGATGATCGCCGGGGCCGCGAGGAGGGCTACGGCGACGGCGGCCGTGACCAGCAGGACGAGCGCGGCGCGGACGAATCGCGGGCGAGGGACGAGGGGCACGGCCGCCTCCAGAGGGAAGTAACGCATTTCAACGCGTTTGAACAGTAAGCGCCATATCCGGACGAAATCAATACCCGATTCGTCGGGCCTGCGGCTGTTCGCCCCGTCGGTGATCGCCGGCCCGCTGCTCGCGCCCCTCGCACCCGTTCGCGCCGTTCCGTCCGGCCGGATGGTCGCCTTCCCCCGAGACCGGCGTTGATTTTCGCGCCGCAGATCAACGAACCTTCGGGGGAAGGCGAACCGGAGATGCGCGGCGGCAGCGGCGACGGCGTCGTGCGGTTGTGCGAGTCGCTCGGCGGGCGGCCCGGGCCCCCCTGCGGCTCGGCCGCGCCTGATCAACCCGAGCCACGGTCGCTCATTCGACGACGAGCTGGAAGTTCACCGGCCGGTGGCCCGGGAAGACGACCCGCCCGGCGCCGTCCATCATCTTGAACCGGACGAAGCAGAATGTCGGCACCGGCGGCGTGAGCACCTCCACGCGGATGTCGACGGTCTTTCCGGGCGCGGTCGTGCCGATCGGGACGTCGGACACCGTCTGGCACTGGTCGCGCGACTGCGGCGAACCGAGGCGGTGCAGGTAGTAGCCGCTCCACGTGACCGTGCCGACATTCTTCAGTCGCCAGATCTTGGTGACCGTCTGATCGCGCTGGACGTGCGAGCAGTCGTGCAGCGTCAGGTCGGCGACGAACGCACTGGCGTCGCCCGAGTGCACCGGCGGGGCGGGCGGGGGGTTGGTCTGATGGATGGGGCAGTCGGACGCCGACAAGGCCGGTGCCTGCGTGGCTGCGCTGCTGCCGGCACGATGGCGGGGCGAGTCGTCTCCCGAGGACGCGACGACGGCAACGACAAGCCCGGCGGCCAGCACGGTCGCGGCGCCGGCGATCGCGACCCGTCGCCGGCGGTGAGGTGCAAGAGCCCTGACGTCCGGGGTGGATTCGGGCGGCACGATCACCTCGGCGGGTTCGGGGGCGTCCGTTCGCACGCGCTCGTCCTCGTCGGGTTCGGCTCGTATGGATTCGGCTCGCAGGGCGCGATCGGCTCGCTCCCACTGGGCGCGGTACTCGGCCGGCTCGGCCCCGCAGGCCCGGACGAACTCGACCGTCGTCGCCCAGCTCGGTAACCGGTTGCCCTGGGCGGCTTCGTGCAAGGTGGTGTGCGAGATCGCCCGCGAACGCCCGGCCATCTTGCGGAAGGACGGGTCGCCGGCCGTGCGGCGCAGCTCCCGCAACGCGGCCGCGAACTCGCCGATCGCGGCCGCGCGTGCCGCGCGGGCCGGATCCCCGGCCGTCTGCTCGCCCACCGTGTCGCTCCCGTTGCTCCGTGGCCTGCCACTCGCGAGAGGCAGGCTACTTCACCGGGGAGATAGCGGGCGAAAGGGACGGGGTGGTGCGAGTTTGCACCCGCTGTGGTCGCTAACTCGGGTTGGGACGGCCCGATAGCGACCACAGCGGGTGCAATGTCGGGCGGCTACGAGGCCAGGGCGATGCCGTCGTAGTACCGCTGGAGGATGGCCGTCCAGCTCACGCCCTGGTTGGCCAGGTTCCGCGAGCCGTACTGCGACATCCAGTCACCGTCGACCCACGCCCCGCAGGCCGTCGTGGTCGAGCAGTAGTGCGCCTGCAGGACGTTCCCGCTGCGCGTCATCCGGGTGCCCCAGGTGGCGTCCACCGCCGCGTTCGTCGACGCGACGGCCGAGCCGGGCCGGTAGACCTGGCTGGTCGTGTTGTCGTACACGTCGAAGCACTGGCCACCGGCGGTCTTCCGGGTCGAGTGCAGCGCCCAGAACCAGCCGAAGCTCTTCACGGCCATGGCCCCGGCCCGCAGCGAGGCGGCCGGCCAGCTGGTGACCCACTCGTTGGGCAGGACGTTCTTGACGTACGTCTTGAAGTCGACCCGGTCGACCCGTCCCAACGAGGCCCGGTACACCAAGATCGACGTCGGCAGTGTCGTGTTCGTGCCGTCGGTCTTGCAGCCCGACGGTGGCGCGGGGGCGAGGAACTCGTGCGACGCCTCGTTGTTCTTCAGCGTCGCGTTGAGGTTGCCCTTCGCGCCGGGGGCGAAGTCCTGGTGCGGGCCGGCGAAGTTGCTGTTCACGTAGACCCGCACGGTGTGGCTGCTGCGGTTCCACACCGACGCCGCGTTGTTCTTGACGCAGATGCCCTTGCCGTTGCCCGTCCCCTTGAACTCGTAACAGGTCGGCTGGGTGGCACCGTAGTCGTCGAGCGAGCCGGTGAAGTCCGAGACGGAGCCGGCCTGGTTGCTGTTGAAGTAGTAGCAGAACTCGCCGCTGTTGCACGTGCCGTCCCGGCCCGCCGCGCCGGCCGGAGCGGCCAGCACGGCGATGCCGAGCAGCAGCGCGAGCGCGGCGAGCATCGGGGTGAGCGCGGTGAACCGTCCTGCCATCAGTGATTCACCTTGAACCACGGCTGCGCCCACCCGAGGTAGGGCTTGCCCCACTTCGACTTGATCTCGGCAATCGTGGTCACGGTGTAGGTGCCGTTTCCGTGGATGTCGTTCGAGATGAATTTGCCACCGCCGATGGAGATCATGACGTGCCCGGAGCCACCGCTGAAGAACGCGAGTCCGCCGGCGGGGACCGAAGACGAGCCGGCGTGCTTGAACTTGGCCGGGATCTGCGTCCAGTGCACGTACGCGGTGGTCGAACCGCTGGACGACCAGCCGTAGGCAAGGGCGACGAGGTGATCGCAGGTGCGGTAGTAGGCCGACTGGTAGTTGGTGTGCACGTGCGCCTTCGCCCAGGCCACCGCCTGCGCGCAGGTCTTCGGGTCACCGGTGCCGCTCGTCGAGCAGCTACCGGTCGCGGCCGGACCGATCTGGTGCGACGCGTCGTTGTTCTTCAACGTGGCGTTCAGGTTGCCCTTCGCGCCCGCGGCGAAGTCCTGGTACGAACCGGCGTAGCCGCTGTTGAAGTACACGCGGACGGTCTTGCTCGTCCGGTTCCACACCGAGGCGGCGTTGTTCTTGACGCACAGGCCCTTGCCGGCGCCGGCGCCTTTGAAGTCGTAGCAACTCGGCTGGGTCGCGCCGTAGTCGGACACCGACGTCGTGAAGTCCGAGATGGAGCCGGCCTCGTTCGAGTTGTAGTAGTAGCAGAACTCGCCGCTGTTGCAGACGCCGTCGCGTCCGGCGGCGGCAGCCGGCCCGGCCAGGACGGCCGTCGGGACGGCGATGGACGCAGCGGCCCCGGCCGCCACGAGGATCTTCTGAGCTGTCTTCACGTGCTTCCTTCCGTCATGAATGGTGGTGCGGATGCCCTTCTGGCGTCCTAAAGGCGTCGGAACTCCTCCCAGGTGCGGATCGTCACCTCCGGTCCGTCATCGGGGCCGTGATCGGCGAGGCCGTCGAGGCCGAGGTAGTAGTCGCCGACCTGGTGCTGGGCCTGGCTCGAGAGGTCGGTGTCGCTGATCGCCACCGCGTGGATGTGGTACGGCCAGTCGCCCTGGCTCGGCGTGCGGACCCAGGCTGCGAAGCCCACCCGGCGCAGGGCGCGGGCGACCGTGACCCGGTAGGCGGCCGTCATGCCCTTCACCGAGACGTCGACGACCCCGCCGCCGTCATGCGTGCCGGCCGACGTCGGGTCGCCGCCGGGGTTGTACGACCCCTGGTCGAGGGCGAGCGTCCGGCCCAGCGCGTGTTCGGCCGCGGTCAGCATCGCCTCGGTGCGCGCGTTGACGACGACACCGCCGCCGAGATCGATCCGAGCACCGGGGGAGATCGTTCGGGTCACCGTGAACCGGCCCTGCCCGAGCTTGGTCAACGACGCGGTGCCTGGCAGGCCGTTGGCGGCCAGTCCGGTGTAGCCGAGCGAGCGCTGGTACGCGGCGTACGCGGTGACGGTGGTCGTGCCGAAGTAGCCGTCCACCCACTTGGCCGCGAGCAGGTGCTTGGCCTGCAGGGCCTGCTCGACCAGTAGGACGCTCGCGGTGGCGCCCGGGGTGTGCGTGTCGTCGGCGCGGCGGGGGTCGATCTGCGCGGCCTTGACCGTCTTCTCCATGTCCACCGCCGGCAGGGTGGTCGCGGCGGACGACGACGCGGCCGGGGCCAACACGCCGGCGGCGAGGACGGCGCCCACTACGACGACGCGGTGCAGGACGAGACGGGAGCGGTTCATGAGTTCCTTCCGGTAGGGGTGATCCGGCGGAACTCACAGTGGACGAAACGGGCGATGTCCGACAGGCCCGATCCCTGTCAGGTCGGTGTCCGGCGGCTGTCAGGCCCGTAATCCGGGGGGCACGGCGGCGTTGTCAGCCTGTTCGTCCGGCCGGCGCCGCTGGCGGGCGGGCGGTCAGCCGACCGTGTCGGTCCGATCGATCTTCAGCTCGCCGCCGACGTCCTTGAAGTGGAAGGCCGTGCGCTCGCTCACCCGGCGACCGTCGTCGTACACGTAGTGGATCGTCGCTTCGGCGTCCTTCGGGCCGGTGCTGACGGCGTTGCTGACCGAGACGGAGTCGACGCTGGCCCAGTACGCGTCGTAGGTGTCCCGTCCCTTCGCGCCCTTCTCCTGGAAGCGCTTCGTGAGCCGGTTCCACGCCGCGTCGGTGTTGTCGGGCAGCAGCGCGTAGTAGCTGGTGACCGCGGCGGCGGGGTCGGTCGTGGCGGCCGGCGTGCTCGCCGCTCCGGAGGTGTTGGGGGTGGACGGCGGCGGCGTGCTCGGTGTGCTCGGCGGCGACGGCGAATGGGACGTGCTGTGCGACTTGCTCGCCGACCGCTTCGGCGCCGACACGTGCTGCGTGCGGGCCGGGGGAGTGGTCGTCGAGGGTGACCCGCTGTCCTTCAGCTCGTTGATGAGCAGGGCGACCAGCCCGCCGAGGAGCGCTCCGGCGATGAGGAACCCGACGACGATCGGCCAGGCGCGGCGGCGGCGCGGCGCCGGTTGGGGCGGCCGCGGTGGCCCGACCGGTGGCCCGAGCGGTGGCCCGACCGGCGGACGCGGCGGCCCGACCGGCGGGAGCACGACGGTGGACGACGGGGGCGGCGGCGGGGGCGGGGCGAGCTGCTGGGTGCGGGCGAACGCGAGCGGATCCGGACCGCCGGCCGGGGTCCGCAGCACCCGGGCCACCTCGGCCATCGCCGGCCGCTGCGCCGGGTCGACGGAGAGCATCCGCTGCAGCAGCTGGGTGAGCGCACCGCTGCGGCGCGGCGGCTCCATCGCGCCGGAGGCGGCCCGGTGCAACGTGGCCATGGCGTTCTGCCCGTCGCCGAACGGGGAGATCCCCTCCAGGGCGGTGAACAGCATGGCGCCGAGGGAGAACACGTCCGAGGCCGGAGTGGCCGGGCCACCGCGGGCGACCTCGGGGGCAAGGTAGGCCGGCGTCCCGGTGACCAGCCCGGTCGAGGTCAGGCTCGGATCGCCGGCGGCGTGCGAGATGCCGAAGTCGGTGAGCTTGGCCGTCCCCTCACCGTCGATGAGGACGTTGCCCGGCTTCACGTCGCGGTGCACGATCCCGACCTGGTGCGCCGCCTCCAGGGCCGAGGCGACCTCGCTGCCGATGCGCGCCACGGTGGGGACGTCCAGTGGCCCCCGAGCCGCGAGCACCTGCTGCAGGCTCTGCGCCGGCAGGTACTGCATGATCAGGCAGGGCCGGCCGTCGTCCTCGACCACGTCGTACACCGGCACGGCGTGCGGGTGGTGCAGCCGGGCCGCGTTGCGGGCCTCGCGCAGTACGCGCTCGGCCGCCACCCGGGCCGCCTGCGGGTCGAGGCCGGGCTGGGGCGGGTGCAGCTGCTTGATAGCGACGCGCCGCTGCAGCCGCTCGTCCCAGCCCTCCCAGACCGTGCCCATCCCGCCGGTCGCGATCGGTTTGACGAGCCGGTACCGGTCCCCGATCAGGGCCACGGTCAGGCCTCGTGCTCCAGCCGGTCACCGGCCCACTCGACGTGGAACGTGCCGTCCCGGTCGACCCGCTTGTAGGTGTGCGCGCCGAAGTTGTCGCGCAGCCCCTGGATCAACGCGGCCGGCAGCCGGTCGCGGCGCAGCCCGTCGTAGTAGGCGAGCGAGGACGAGAAGGCCGGCGTCGGGATGCCGGACGTCGCCGCCTGGGCCACGACCCGGCGCCAGGACTCCACGCCGCTGCGCACCGCGTCGGCGAAGTACGGCGCGACCAGCAGCGAGGGCAGGTCGGGGTTCTCGTCGTACGCCTCGCGGATGCGGTTGAGGAACCGCGCCCGGATGATGCAGCCGCCGCGCCAGATCGTCGCCATCGCGCCGCGGTCGACGTCCCACTCGTACTCGGCCGAGCCGGCGGCGATGTGGTCGAAGCCCTGCGCGTACGCGACCACCTTCGAGGCGTACAGCGCCCGCCGGACGTCCTCGACGAAGGCGTCGCGATCGGCGACGTCCAGGGGCGCGACGTCCGTGCCGAACGCCTCCTGGGCCGGGCCGCGCTGCTCGGCGTGCCCGGACAGCGCCCGGGCGAACGTCGCCTCGGCGATGCCGGTGATCGGCACGCCGAGGTCGAGCGCCGACTGGACGGTCCAGCGGCCCGTCCCCTTCTGCTCGGCCTGGTCGAGGACGACGTCGACGAACGCGCCGCCGGTGGCGGCGTCGCCCTGAGCGAGGACGTCCGCGGTGATCTCGATCAGGAACGACTCGAGATCGCCCGAGTTCCACTGTCGAAAGATCTCCGCCAGCTCGGCCGGCGATGCACCCAACCCGTGCCGCAGCAGGTCGTACGCCTCGGCGATCAGCTGCATGTCGGCGTACTCGATGCCGTTGTGCACCATCTTGACGAAGTGGCCGGCGCCGTCGGGGCCGACGTGGACGCAGCACGGCGTGCCGTCGACCTGGGCGGCGATCGACTCGAAGATCGGCCCCAGCTTCTCGTACGACTCGGCCGAGCCGCCGGGCATGATGGACGGCCCGTTGAGCGCGCCCTCCTCGCCGCCGGACACGCCGCAGCCGACGAAGTGCAGCCCGCGCTCGCGCAGCTCGTGCTCGCGCCGGCGGGTGTCGGCGAAGTGGGCGTTGCCGCAGTCGATGACGATGTCGCCCTCCTCGAGCAGCGGCGTGAGCTCCTCGATGACCGCGTCGGTCGGCGCGCCGGCCTTCACCATGATGATCACCGCTCGGGGCCGCTTGAGCGACGCGACGAAGTCGGCGAGCGACTCGGAGGGGACGAACGTCCCTTCGTCACCGTGCTGTTCGACCAGTGACTGGGTGCGGGCGTACGTCCGATTGTGGAGAGCGACGACGTGCCCGTGCCGGGCCAGGTTGCGGGCGAGGTTGCGGCCCATGACCGCCAGGCCGGTGACGCCGATGTCGGCGGATGCGTCCGTCATATGACCGAACCTAGCGATACGCGGTGATCACGCGTTACCCTGTGCCCGAACGCGGGGGTACGTGTTCGCACTGCAGTGCGCCGTCCTGCTCGAGAGGCAACCCCCGTGACCACGACGTTCTGGCCCTCGGCCACTGACGCCATCAAGCACGCTCAGCGCACCGCCGTGGCGCCATTGACGTGGAACCCGATCGATCACCTGCTGTCCCGCTTCGCGTTCGGACCGACCGCTGGGGCGCGGGCGTACCTGCGCGAGCACGGGGTCAGCGCCTGGTACCGGTTGCAGGTCGCGTACGCGACCACGTACCGCGGCTACTCCGCGCACAAGACCGTGGCCGCCCAGGGACCGCTGCTGACGAAGTCGCCGTACGACGTGCGGCAATGGCTGAAGGACCACGGCAACGAGTACGGCTGGGACGCCATGGACCAGCTCACCGAGGTGACTCTCGGCCTGCAGGCCTTCAGCCCGGCCCAGCTCTACGAGACCCTGGTCGACTTCTTCAGCAACCACCTGAACGTGCCGAACCACAACGGGGACGTGTGGAACACCCGGCACGCCTACGACCGCGACGTCATCCGGCGCCACGCCGCCGGGTCGTTCACCGACATGCTGCTCGCCTCCGCCCGCCACCCGGCGATGCTGATCTACCTCAACCTCGCGGACTCGACGAAGACCGCGGTCAACGAGAACTACGGCCGCGAGTTGCTCGAACTGCACACCGTCGGCCTGCACTACAGCGAGGCCGACGTGAAGAACGCGGCCAAGCTCCTGACCGGCCGCACCATCGACGACAACATGCACTACCTGTTCGACGACTACATCCACGGCACGGGCGCGGTGAAGATCCTCGGGTTCACGCACCCGAACTCGCGCGCGGAGGACGGCGAGGCGGCCGGCGACGCGCTGCTTCGCTACCTCGCCAAGCACCCGTACACGGCGCAGAACCTGGCCCGGAAGATGTGCGTCCGGTTCGTCTCGGACCGGCCGTCCAGCACGCTGGTGAACGCCGTCGCCAAGGCCTACCTCACCAGCGGAACGCAGATCCTGCCGATGGTGGTGCAGATCCTGCGCTCGACCGAGTTCTGGGAATCACGCGGGCGCAAGGTGCGCCGCCCGGCGGAGAACGTCATCGCGACGCTCCGGGTGCTGGGCGTCGGAGTGAAGTCGTGGCCCGACGCGCTGCAGACGCTGCACTGGATCACCGACTCCATGGGCAACTGCCCGCTCGACTGGCCGGCCCCGAACGGCTACCCGGACGTCGCCACCGCATGGCGGTCGGCCGGCACGCTGCTGAACACGTGGGAGAAGCACCTCGGCTTCGCCGGCGGTTGGTGGGACGACTTCGCCGACGTCTCGATCGACGCCCTCTACGGCGGTGCGCCGGCCAACAGCGGCGACGCGATCCTGCGCCTGACCAAGCGGCTCACCGGCACGACGTGGTCGACGGCGCACCGCCAGGTGCTGCAGACGTTCCTGAACGAACCGGCCAGCACGCCGATGAGCAAGTCCGTGCTGCGGTGGTGGGACGTCCCGCTCGCCGCCGTCATCCTCGACTCGCCTCACCACGCGCTGCGCTAGGAGCCATCCGATGACGACCTTCGATCTCGCGGTGCAGCAGGCGGCCGAGCGGGTGCAGTGCGAGCTGCGCGCCCAGGACGACGCGTGGGGCCGCAGCGGCTGGACCCGCCGCCGCTTCCTGGCCGGTCTCGGCATGGTGGGCGTGGCCTCGCTCGGTGCCCAGCTGGTCACCACCCGGGCGGCGTACGCCGCGGACGCCACCGGCACCGAACGCACGCTGCTAGTGATCTTCCTGCGCGGGGCCGCGGATGGGCTGCACCTGCTCGTCCCGAACAACGCCGCGCTGGGCCTGGATTACCTCAAGTCGGTGCGCGCCGACCTCGTGCCCGGCGACGCCGACCTGCAGGCGCTCACCGGCGGTTGGGCGCTCAACGCGCGGCTCAAGCCGCTGTACGACCAGCTCTGGGCGACCGGCGAGCTGGCGTTCGTCCCCGCGCTGTCGACCCAGAACGTGAGCCGCAGCCACTTCCAGGCCCAGCAGTACCTCGAGCGGGGCGGTTCGGACACCGCGTCGAGCGGCTGGCTCGATCGCGTACTCGAGAAGCTCGGCCCCGGCACGACGTTCCGCGCGGTGGCCCAGGGCGACCGGGCACCGATGTCGCTGGCCGGCACGGCACCGTCGCTCGCGCTCAGCTCGATCGAGGACTTCCAGTTCCCCGGGTGGGACGAGATCCAGACCGCCTCGGAGGTGGCGGTGCGGCAGCTCTACCGCGGGCTGGCCGGTCCGCTGGGCGAGGACGTCCCGAACACGATCGCCGCGCTGGACACCGCCGCCACGATCCGCGCCGGGCAGACCAACGTCGACTACCCGGGCGGGGACTTCGGCCGTGCCCTCAAGGACCTCGCCGGCATCCTCAAGGCCGAGGTCGGGCTACAGGTCGCCACCGTGGACGTCGGCGGCTGGGACACGCACACGGACGAGGTCAACCAGCTCAACGGCCAGCTCGACGACGCCGCGGCCGCGCTGACCACGTTCTTCGACGACCTCGGGACCGAGCGCCGCAAGCGGGTCACCGTGGCGGTGATGACCGAGTTCGGGCGCCGCGTCGAGATGAACGACAGCGG
>Ga0068855_100011744_pt1 | contig 10588 bp, 9 predicted proteins | sample KBSCornC52_FD_66592 | JGI IMG/M metagenome (GOLD analysis project Ga0068855, IMG submission 66592) | Corn rhizosphere microbial communities from Kellogg Biological Station, Michigan, USA - KBS Corn C5-2 | ecosystem: Host-associated > Plants > Roots > Rhizosphere > Soil ... | reverse complement strand
TGCGCCCGCCCTTGCCCTGGCGCCCCTCGAAGTTGCGGTTGCTGGTGGACGCGCAGCGCTCCCCCGGCGCCAGCTGGTCGGGATTCATCCCCAGGCACATCGAGCACCCGGCGAAGCGCCACTCGGCGCCGAAGTCCTCGAACACCTTGTCGAGCCCCTCCGCCTCGGCCTCGAGCCGGACGCGGGCCGAGCCCGGCACCACCATCACGCGCACGTGCTCCGCCTTCTTCTGGCCGCGCACGATGCTCGCGAAGGCCCGCAGGTCTTCGATGCGCGAGTTGGTGCACGAGCCCATGAAGACGGCATCCACCCGGATGTCCTTCATCGGGGTGCCGGCCGCGAGGTCCATGTATTCGAGGGCGCGCTGCGCAGCAGCGCGATCGTTCGGGTCGCTATAACTCGATGGCTCGGGCACTGTCTCGCTGAGGGAAACCCCTTGACCCGGGTTCGTGCCCCAGGTGACGAACGGCTCCAGCTCGTTCGCGTCGAGGTACACCTCGGCGTCGAAGACCGCGTCGTCGTCGGTGGCGAGGGTGTTCCAGTAGGCGACCGCGGCATCCCAGTCTGCGCCCTGCGGCGCGTGCGGACGGCCCTGCAGGTAGGCGTACGTCGTCTCGTCGGGCGCGACCATGCCGGCCCGCGCGCCCGCCTCGATCGACATGTTGCAGATGGTCATGCGGCCCTCCATCGAGAGGGCGCGGATGGCGCTGCCGCGGAACTCGAGCACGTAGCCCTGCCCGCCGCCTGTTCCGATCTTGGCGATGACGGCCAGGATGATGTCTTTCGCGCTCACCCCGGGCCGCAGCTCGCCCTCGACCGTGATCGCCATCGTCTTGAAGGGCTTGAGCGGCAGCGTCTGGGTGGCGAGCACGTGCTCGACCTCGCTGGTGCCGATGCCGAACGCCATGGCGCCGAACGCGCCGTGCGTGCTGGTGTGGCTGTCGCCGCACACCACGGTGATGCCCGGCATGGTGAGGCCGAGCTGCGGGCCGACCACGTGCACGATGCCCTGCTCGATGTCGCCGAGCGGGTGCAGGCGGATTCCGAACTCCTCGCAGTTCTTGCGCAGCGTCTCGATCTGCGTGCGGCTGGTGAGGTCGACGATGGGGCGGTCGATGGCCAGGGTCGGCGTGTTGTGATCCTCGGTCGCGATCGTCAGGTCGGGGCGGCGCACCGGGCGGCCCTCTGCGCGGAGGCCGTCGAAGGCCTGCGGGCTGGTGACCTCGTGCACGAGGTGCAGGTCGATGTAGATCAGGTCAGGAGAGCCGTCTTCGCCCTTGACGACGAGGTGGTCGTTCCAGACCTTCTCGGCCAGAGTCTTGGGCCCGGGATTCTGGGCGGTGCTGCGGGTGTCGCTCACGGTACTGTTCCTTCTTCGTTCGAGTCTGTCGGCCGACGACGAACTCCGCGACGAGGGAGGCCGGAGACTAGGCCTCGTCGCGGCGACGAAGAAGGAGGTCCCGTTCGAGCAGCATGGGATCGAGAGTACACCGACCTGAGCACTCCCACCGGTCAGCCCGCGACGACGCCGATCGCGAACGACCCGAGCATGATCGTGGCCGCGGCCGGCGCGATGGCGTCGCCTCCCGGGCTCAGCACCTGGCGCCCGACCGCCGTGTCGATGGCGATGCCATTGGTCGAGTGCAACTCGCGCACCCGCACGCCCTCGTTGCCGGGCTCGAGCAGGGCGTGGGTCTTCGAGACGGTCTTGCCGCTGTCGGCGAGCGGCAGAAGGCCGGCGTCCGGCCGGTCGGGGATGCCCGCGGGGTCGCGCCCGAGCAGCACAGGGCCATCGAGGCTCACCCGTGTGCCGTCGGGCAGCACGAGCGTCCAGCGCCGTGGCGGGGCGACCCGGGTGTCTTCTGCGGGCGCCGAAGCGCCCGCGCCGCGCTGAGCATCCGATTCGGCAGCGCGCTCGGCGGGCGCCGGCCTCGCGCCACCGGGCGGCAGCAGGAACGGGTTGTCGCTCATCGCGTGCCCTCGTCGGGCTCACCGGGTGGCGCGAGCAGCTCGAGCACCGCCAGGTCGTCGCGCGTCACCAGCCGCGTCGCGATGGCGTACTCGACCAGACGCAGGCGTCGGTTGGTCGCCAGGTTGTCGCGGCCGCCGCGCAGTCCGGTGACGCCGATCCTGTCGAGCTTGTCGCAGACGTTGTCGAGTTTGCGGTTGAAGGCGGTGAGGGTCCAGCCGAGGCGGGTGGCGGCATCCGCCGAGCTGGGAATCTCGCCGTGACCCGCCGAGCTCTGCCGCAGCAGCGGTTCGGCCAACGCGACGATCAACTGGCGCTGGCTGGTGGTGAGCGGAACGTGCCCGATGGTCTCGTCGCTCTCGCGCGAGAACGGCTCGCGGGACAGCGGCGAGACGGCGGGACCGTAGTAGCCGCCCGCCGTCCTGATGGCCAGCTCGTAGCTGGTGGATCCCGCGCCGAAGACGATGTGGACGTGCTCGAACACCAGGGGCAGTCGCGCGCCGGGGGCGAGGCGCGCCTGCACCTGGCCGCTGGCATCCGTGACGGTCGCCGTCAGCAGCGTGCCGACGTTCTCGAGCCACCACAGCCCCGACTCGGCCCGGATGCGCAGGAACCGCCGATGCAGATAGGGATTGTCGTCGACGCTCAGGTCGGACTCGCGGCCGATCGAGAACTCGCGACCCGGCTCGACGGTGTGGTGCTCGTCGCCGTACTCGACGCGGAGGGGGCGCAGCGGCGCCGCGGTGACCAGATCGACCGGGGAGGTGTGCGCCGCTTGGCCAGGACCAGTGCGCGGTGCAGGCTTGCTCATCGGATGGGTCTCTCTCGGGGTCCCGCGTTCAGTCGTCCCCAGTTCTCACGTTCAGTCTTCCAAACCCAACAGCGGTCGGGGTTTTCACTGCGCGTCGGAAGGGTCACGACCTCGCCCTCCTGCCCCGCGCTCAACCGTGCATCTGATTATCTGACGCTCGCCATCGGATGGCGACGGCGGAGACTCTGGCCACCCGACGACAGGCCTTAGCCGTAGGCTCGCGCCATGTCTTCCGACCGCGTCACAGTGGCGACGGATGGGTCATGCCTCGGCAATCCTGGGCCGGGCGGATGGGCCTGGGCGACAGGCGAAGGCGAGTGGGGCGCGGGCGCTAACAGCCGAACGACAAACAATCTCATGGAACTGCGCGCGCTCTATGAGGCATTGCGCGCCTTTCCTCCGGAAGTGCCGCTTCTCATCCAGGCAGACAGTCAATACGTAATTCGGATCTTCACTGAATGGGTCGATGGGTGGATTGCGCGCGGCTGGCGAACAGCCGACAAGAAGCCAGTTGGAAACCGCCCGAACATTGAGCTGATAGTTCCGCTCTTACACGAGCGCGACGTTGAATGGGAGCACGTACGAGGCCACACTGGCCACAATCTCAACGAGCTGGTAGACAAGCGGGCACGAGCGGCAGCAACGGCCATTAGAGACGGCCTGCCCGTGGATTCAGGACCAGGGCGAAGGGTGCCGCACGATGACCATTGACGAGATCAGCGCGTTCCTCAAACAGCGGGGCGTTCAGTACCAGATCTCCCCCATTGACTACGGCCAGCAGGTCCGCGCCGGTAGCGGCGAGATCGTCAACGTATTCAACACGGGGCGAATAGTCGTCCAGGGGAAAGCCACCCCTCTCCGCGAGGAACTGAAGACTTTCTGCGCCGGTCACACCGCCCCTGCTGTCAGCGGTACCAGCACCGGCGCGGCCCCAGTAGTGCCGGCCGCTGGCCCGAACACGAACATCTTCGTTGTCTACGGGCATGACATCGGTGCGCGGGATGCTCTCGAACTACTGCTCCGCCGGATGGGTCTCAACCCGATTGTTCTGGCCAACCTACCCGCCGCTGGCGACACGGTCATTGAGAAGCTGGAGAAGTACCTCGCGGAGTCCGGCAACATCGGCTTCGCCTGCGTGCTCCTGACTCCCGACGATGAGGGCAACTCTGTGGCAGCTCCCGAGGAGAAGAAATACCGCGCTCGCCAGAACGTCATTCTCGAACTCGGAATGGTCCTCTCGCAGCTCAATCGCAAGCGTGTGGCGATTCTCTACAAGGAGTCCGTCGAGCGTCCGAGCGACATCGACGGCCTCCTCTATCTGCCCTTCAAGGAACACGTCAGCGAGGCGGCGAATCTCTTGTTCCGCGAGCTGAAAGAAGCTGGGTACTCCCCGGATCCCAGCGCGCTCTAGTCGAGCGTCACGCTCCCGCCTGACGGGCAGCGATTCGGCCTGCCATGATGATCCGCATGTATGAGCCGTTTTCGGTTGTGGATGTGCTTCTCGATGAAGAGAACCCGCGATTTGCCGACCCCGTAGTTGGACAGCCCGAGGCCATCAACGCGCTGTTGCGGCTAGGAGCGACGAAGCTCCTCAACCTCGCAGATGACATCGCTGTGACTGGTGAGCTCGATCCGACGAACCCGCCCATCGTCATGCGTGACGGTGACGACGTGATCGTCCTGGAGGGAAACCGCCGGTTCGCGTCGCTGAAGCTCCTTCGAAATCCGGACTTGGCCGTCGGTGAGTCCACCCGTAAGGCCGTGCGGAAGATCCGGACAAAGGCCGAGCAGGCAGGTAAGAACGCGGACGGCCCAGCGGTCGTCACATGCTGGGTCGTGGCCGACCGGGACGAAGCGAAGCGATGGATGGAGCTGCGGCACACGGGCCAGAACGAAGGCGTGGGAACTGACCCGTGGACCTCGTATCAGAGTGTGACCTTCCGCCGACGACCCGGCACGGCTGAAGACCGGGCATGGCTCTTTGTCCGTGCCGTCATCTCGACGTTCGACGCGGACACCCAGCTCCTCTCGGACGTAAGAGAGGTGCGGGACGAGAAGTTCACGAACCTGGCCCGCCTCATCAGCCGCCCCTACGTGCGGCAGCAGATGATGTTCGACATCAAGGGCGATGCCGTCACCATCGATTCGGAAAGCAACTTCGCCACCGATGTGTTGAGAACCGTCTTCGCGGACCTGAAGACGCTTACCGTGGACGACATCAAGTCCGGTGAGTTGCAGGACGACTATATAGATGGCGTTGTCGCCGCAGTGCGGGCGAGCTACCCGGATGGCAACGCGGATGGCGACGATGACGGCGACGACTCGGGCCGGTCTGGCGGCGCCGGAGGTGGCACTGGGGGCGGCGGAGGTTCAGGCGGCACGGGCGGCGGCAGTGCCGGAGGGTCCACAGGCGCCAACACCGGAGCAGGCACCAGTGGGCGGCGCAAGAATCCTCCAAAGGGCGAGGCGCGCATCTTCTACGGCCTGCAACTCAGCAACGTCGAACTGCGGACGAGCACGATTCTGAAGCACGCGCAGACGGTAAAGATCGACACCGCACCCTCGGTCTGCGCCGTCATGGTCCGCATTGTCCTGGAGATGACCGTCACCGAGATCGGTGTCTCACGCGGATGGTTCACTGAAGGCGAGAAGCTGCGGAAGAAGATTCGAAAAGCCATCCTCCAACTCGACCCGGATGCGGCTAACTCGATGAAGCGAGACAAGGCCCTGGACCTCGCCTGGATCAAAACCCAGACTGATGCAGGCGACGGCCTGGCCGTCGATGAAATGAACGCCTACGTTCACAACTTCATGGCTGACCCGACACCAGCCAGCGTGCGAGGCTTGACCAGCATCTTCAGGCCGCTCCTCCAGCGTCTGGACCACTACGCAGGAGAGAACCCCACGCCATGAGATTTCGCTCCTACAGCCCCCTTCGCTACCCGGGTGGCAAGACGCGGTTGGCCGACTACATGGCCCGCCTCGTGCGTGCTCAGCGACCTCGCCCGCGACAATACGCAGAGCCATTCGCGGGGGGCGCTGGAGCGGCACTTAGGCTCTTGTCCAACGAAGAGATCCGGATCGCTCACATCAACGACCTGAGTCCGGGAATCGCGGCATTTTGGCGAGCAATGTTCACGCAGACGGAGACGTTCGCCAAACGGATCGAGACCGATGAGATCAGCATCGACGCATGGCACCGGGCGAAGGCGGTCTATTCGAATCCTGTTGCCCATGACGATCTCGAACTGGGGTTCGCCACGTTTTTCCTGAACCGCACCAACCGATCCGGGATCCTGAACGCGGGCCCCATCGGAGGGCTCGACCAGAGGGGTAACTGGAAGATTGACGCCCGGTTCAATCGCACCGACCTGGCGGACAAGGTGCGCTATGTCGGCCTCTTCCGGAATCGGGTGAGACTCACGCAGCTAGATGCGCGGGAGTTCCTCAGCGGCATGTCTCACATCGGCTCAGACGTGCTGGTCTACGTGGATCCGCCCTATCTGGTGCAGGGCGAACACCTGTACCTCGACGGCCTGAGCTACGAGGACCACGCCGAACTGGCCGCTCTCTTGAAACGCACCGACTTGCCCTGGTTCATGACCTACGACGCCGACGAGCGGATCACCACTGACCTCTACCAAGGTCTGAGGTGCGCGTCCTTCGACATCTCGCACACCGCCGCAACCCAGCACATCGGCTCCGAGTACGCGGTGTACAGCGACGGATTGATCGTGCCGGACCTCGAACTCATCAAGGGCGGCGAAGGACGCTGGATCGCCTAACGGCGCTCCTCAATGGCGTCCGCGCCGACACAATGCACCACCGCCAGCAGAAACGGTTCCGGATCGTCCACGAAGGCCACCACGCGCGCCAGTGCTGCCGCCAGCGAAGTTCGACCCGGAGTCTCCCTACTTCAAGACCGTCTTGGTCAGAACGGCCGAAGGGCTAGGGCTGACAGCCTCACAAGGAATCCGGAACCTGGGCAATCACGTAAGCGCGGGATAAACCGAGCAGGACGCTCTGCAGTACGACCAAGTCTTGGAGAAGACGCAGCGCTCAAGAGCGCTCTCGCTGTTCCGCTGGGTCGATGCGAGCGCTGACGCGCCCGCTAGTCAATCGGGGTGCGCCGGGAATCCGCTCGTAGTTTGATGACGCTTGCCAGCACAGCAACCGCCATCGCCACCACGATCACCCCGAGCGAGACGATCGTCGGGATCTCGGGAGCCCAGTCGAATCCCTTGCCGCCGTTGAGGAACGGCAGCTCGTTCTCGTGCAGCGCGTGCAGCACCAGCTTCACGCCGATGAACGCCAGGATCACCGCGATCCCGTACTTCAGGTACACCAGCTTCTCGACCAGGTCGCCGAGGAGGAAGTAGAGCTGCCGCAGCCCCATCAGCGCGAAGACGTTGGCCGCGAACACCAGGAACGGGTTGGTGGTGATCCCGAAGATCGCCGGGATCGAGTCGAGCGCGAACACCAGGTCGGTGGATCCCAGCGCGATGAACACGATCAGCGCCGGCGTGAGCACCTTCTTGCCGTCGACGACGGTGCGCAGACGGGCACCCTCGAAGTGCTTGGTCACGCGCATCCTGTGCCTCAGGAACCGGATGAGTCGGCTCTCGCGCTCCATCTCGTCGTCGTGGTTCGTGAAGGCCTGGTTGGCGGCCGTGTAGAGCAGGAACAGTCCGAACAGGTAGAAGATCCAGCTGAAGTGCTCGATCAGCTGCACGCCGAGCACGATGAAGACGCCGCGGAAGAGCAGGGCGAGCACGATGCCGACCATCAGGATCTCTTGCTGGAACTTCTTGGGCACCGAGAACCTGGCCATGATCAGCAGGAAGACGAACAGGTTGTCGACCGACAGGCTGTACTCGGTGAGCCAGCCCGCGACGAACTCGCCGGCGTGGTCGGCATCGCCGATCGCCCAGAGGGCCGCGGCGAAGATCAGCGCGAGCGCCACGTAGACGCCGATCCACAGCCCGGATTCGCGAGGCGACGGGATGTGCGGCCGCCGGAACGCCAGGAACACGTCGACAGCAAGGATCAGCAGCAGCACGACGGCCGAGCCGATCTCGAACCAGGCGGGGATCACGGTGGGCATCTGGGCGGTGGCCTCTCGGACGGGGCCCGGCCGGATCTTGTGGGATCGGCGGGCGCAGTGGATGTCCGAACGTCTCTCCCGCGCGGGCCCCGCTCGTCAGAACGGCGGCTCGCGATCGCGACCGGGGCTGCAGCGCTGGAACCCGTGATGACGGCCGCGACGAGGTGGGATACTCCCCTTCGCGCTGCCTAGCTTAGATCGATCTCGGCCCTGCCGGGATCCCAGAAGGCCACGTTGCGCTTCCCACGTCTCGAAGAGTGTCCCCACCTCCTGCCGCTGCTTGAATGCGACTTCGGACTCAAAGACAGGGATGACCTCGAGCCCACGTCCGAAGCTGCTAGGTCGCCACTGCCCCCGTGGTCATGGATTCGTTTGGCGACGGAGTGCGCGGAGCCGACAATGCCCAGCGCGGCGATGACGAGGATTTCCTCATGCACAACGTGGACCCGCGTCGGACTCGCCGCAGCGTGTCAGCTTCGCGCCGTCTCTGGAAGAACCCGCCAAGGAACGAGGAGCACTGTTTGATTCTCATACACAAGGACTGCGAACCCCAGGATGCGATGGATGCCAGTCAACTGGCGCAATTCGGACTTGAAATAATGGGAGTTGAACCCCAGAAAAAGAGTCTCGTTCGCAATCACAAGTTTCGAGGGTGTCCCTGGACGATAAAGATCTAGCGACCGCCTATGAGTGACGGATATGCCGAAGATGAGGCCAGCCAAGGGGAGGGCGGTGCAGACCACGAGGTATACCTGCCACCCGATCGCGAATCTGTCCAGAGCGCTTAGAAGCATTCCAGCGCCAAGCGCGAGGGCGGCCGCTCCCACTGTCTTTGCCACGCGAGCGGGGGTCCCAGCAAGGTACTTCGACACCAGAACATAAGGAATAGACAAGGGCGGTCCCGCGAGTTGTAACGAATCCACGGCGATAGTGAGACGGCCAGGAAACCTCTACAAGCATGCGCAGACTGGCCTACCAATCCGCGATGTCGACATCAAGTTCTAGATCATCCCCCGCCCAACTGACCCCGCTATACGAATAGCTTTCCACGGTCTCGTCAAACGACTCCGGACTGAATTCGGGACAGGCGACGGTCGCGACGGGTGGGAAACTCCGCCTTCGCGCATTCAACGGCATCGTTAGCAGCCGAACACGCGCTACTGCTGCCTTCTACCCTGACGCTCGGGCGGTGCTGGTACGTCAAACGGGAAAAGGATCATGCCCGCGACAGCCGCAATCGTAATTGGTACGGTCACCACCGCCCCTGCCACGAAGAACCCATACCCGGGGCCCCACCAACCCGCGAACACAAGATATCCCAGCATCCCTACGAGAAACGTTGAAAGGACAATTCCAAACGTCTGCGCCCAGGCCGGCAATCCGACATGTAGCATCCAGCGCCTCATTACCAGCGCCACCACAGCTCCCAACAGACCAAAAACCCCCGCGAACAGGGAAAGGACGATCAGTACAACCCATTCAGGAATGAAGACGGCTGAGTGGCCAGGGTCCGATGCGTAGGACACGAGAACGCCGATGCCAGCAATGACGAGGCCGCCAACGCTGCCGGCAAGAAGAACTACGGCTCGGAAGCGCCGCCTGTTCGCTTCAGAATCGATTGCCTGGTTCACAGGGCTCTCCTGAAGTTCGATGCTTGCACGTTCCACGTGTTCTTCGCGCCCCCCGCGAGGACGCCAATGAGCGCGAGGAAGTTGGTTGCGCCCGCTTTGCCTTGCTGCCGGAGCAATAGCATCCCCTTGGAATTCACTCGAGTGCTGAATCGTATTGTCGACCCGGGACTGTCAAAGTACCCGGCAGCAGTGACAGTGAACTTCACGCTAGTTGGTGTGGTTGCCACCTTAACGTGGCCAGTTCCACCAATGAAGTCTTGGATATTGTCTGGCACTCCAACCAGCGCGTGACTAAGCGTGCATGTCTCACCGTCTTTGAACGTGGAACAACCCGAGATGGGAAACGGGAAGATCTTGTCTGGATGCGCCTTGAAGACATTCATCGCCGCGATGGCGTCGCCGTAGACGGACGCGGGTCCGATGACTTCTGAGTAGTCGTACGAGTACCCAGATCCAGCGAGCAGACCACAGCCGTCGTACCCAGGATTCTGGCAATTTCCGGTCAGGTCGCTGCCGTTGATCGGGTCGTTGGGGTAGTTGTAGTCGTTGCTGTTTCCACCCGCGACGGGGTCGACGCTGAGGAATCGCCCCAGGATGGACAGATACTGCCGGGCACCCATCTCGATCGTGGCAATGTCGCCGGTGGTTACGTCCGGTTTCAGGTGTGACCCTTCCCACCCGTACGACGCACCCGGCGTCGTCGTGTTCGACGGGACCGCCGTGTTCGCATCCAGAGTGCCGATCTGCCCCGTCGCCAGATTGATCGGATCCCCGAACGGGTCATAGATCGCCACCGCACCCGTCGGCCGAACCCCTGACTCGTTCGCCGTCACCGTCACATCACCATGCAAGTTCGGATACGACCACACCTGCGACGTCGCCCCCTGCAGGGACACCGTCACCCCGCCCGGCAAACCCAGGGTCGCCTCCTGCAACGTCGTTAGCCCACCATCGAAAGTGAACCCGACACCCCCGCCACCGCCGGAGTAGTCCACCGTCGTCGACGACGAACCCACCGTCGTCACCAGCTGAACAGCCGCACCCGTGACATCCCGCACATACGACACCGAATC
>Ga0068855_100011742_pt1 | contig 10590 bp, 8 predicted proteins | sample KBSCornC52_FD_66592 | JGI IMG/M metagenome (GOLD analysis project Ga0068855, IMG submission 66592) | Corn rhizosphere microbial communities from Kellogg Biological Station, Michigan, USA - KBS Corn C5-2 | ecosystem: Host-associated > Plants > Roots > Rhizosphere > Soil ... | reverse complement strand
ATCAGAAACGGGCGAGGCGCGGATTTACGATCCCCTAACCGCCCTCACGTCCGCCGGCTTCACCGCGTCCTTGTACCTGTTGCCGAAGTGGGTGCGCACGTAGTTGACGACGTCGGCCACTTGCTGATCGGTCATCATACCGCCCACGGCCGGCATGCCGTGCATCCCGTTGAGGACCACGTAGACCGGGTAACCGGCGGCGGACAACTTCTTGTTGCCGGCCAGCGCGGGGTAGAAGCCGGCGCCGGTGCTGACGCCCTTTGCATCGGGCATGTGGCACCCTGCGCAGACCCGCCGGAACATCTTCTCCCCATCGGGTTCGGAAAATTTCGCGCCCGTCACGAAGGCCCCGTCGGCATCGCCGGGCTTGACCGTGGGCGGGCTCATCTGCGCGGCCGAGACCGGCTCGCCCGAAAGCTGGGCCGAAGCCGCGTTGGTGACGGCGCCGGCCGCGAGGATCGCGCTGGCGGCGAGGGAAAGGGTCTTGAGCTTCATCGGTTCAGCCCGCCATGACACGTTGGTGAAGGCGCCCGATCGCATCGAGCGCGGAGGTGATGCCGCCTTCCTGCCAGCCGCCCACATAGGAGGCGTGCTCGCCGGCGATCATGAACCGGCCATCCATCCGGCACAGGTTCTTGTAATGGGTGGCGCGGCTTTCCTCGGTCCAGATGCCGAAGCACCCCTGGGTCCAGGGCACGCGGTGCCAGCCGACGGCGATGCCGGAGACGAATTCGTCCCGGTACTGCGGATGGATCTGCGCGCCCCATTCGACCGCGCGTTTAACCCGTTCCTCGGGCGGGAGGCTGGTCAGTTCATAGGCATAGGACCCGTTCGCATAGGCCCCGAGCAGGACGCCCGGCCCCTTGTCACCATAGCGGTAGGACGGATAGGAAATGGAACCGATCGGCAGGTCGGTCGCGGTGATGCCGCCGTAGATGTAATCGTCCTGCTCCCAGAACCGCCGCTTGAACTGGAGCCCTACCTTGAGGCCGGGGAGATAGGGCACGGCATGGATCGCCGCATCGAGTTCCGGCCCGACGTTCACCGGAATCTGCGACAGGATCGAGAGCGGGATGGTGCAGATGCAATAGTCCGCCCGGGCGGTGAGCTTCTCGCCCGACCTTGTGTCTACATAGTTGACCGTTACGCCGGTCTCGTCCTGCTTGATCTCCGTCACCTTCGAGTTGAGCCGGACGAGATGGCCGACCGCGCGTTCGAACCCCTTGGCGACCTGCTCCATCCCGCCGACGGGCTGGAAGATCGCGTACTGGTGATCGAACGAGAGATTGCCGCCGATCGAGCGCCACAGCCCCGACTGGAGCACGGTGGAGAGATCGAACGGCTGGGACGGGATCGGCTCGGCGGAAAGGCCACCGCCGGGCATCTTGTCCCAGCCGCGCCGGCCCGAGCTTTCCCGGCCCTTGACGTATTTGTAGTCCTTGTCGAGCGCGCCCCACGACTTGAGCGCATCGAGCAGGATCGCGCTGTCCTCGGCGGTGACGCTGTCGGTCAGCGCGCCCTTCTTGACCGACTTGGCGAGCAGTTCGCCGACATAGCCGTAAAGGTCGGCCTGGATGTGGCGGTAGCGCTGGGGCTTGCCCCCGAAGGCCTTGGTCGAATGGACATAGGCGTTGGTGTTGGTCTGCTGGAAGGTTTCCAGCGGCACGCCCAGTTCATTGCAATAGTGCATCAGGCCAAAGTGGTTCCACGGGATCCGCCAGGGGCCGGGATTGATGTAGCCGCCGTTCTCGAAGGTGCAGTGCTGGGTGGCGCCGCCAAGCTCGGTGTAGGTATCGCCGCCCTTGAGCGTCCACGAGCGGCCGCCGACCCGGCCGTTGAATTCCAGCACCTGGACCTTGTAGCCGGCGCGGCTGAGTTCGAGCGCGCTGGTCATGCCCGCCACGCCGGCGCCTAGCACGAGGACCGTGGCGCCCTTGGCATCGCCCTGAAGCTTGACCGGCCCCTTGAACGGCGATTCCTGGGCATGGCCAAGGCTGGTCATCGCCATGTACATCGCCGAAGCCCCGGCAGTGCGGCCGATCAGGGTCAAAAGGTCGCGCTTGCTCATCGGCAAGCCGGACTGCTGCGTCATCGAATGCCCTCCGCGAAAAGCCGCGCGGGCGCGGGCCTTTCCATGGCGAAAGGTCGGCCGGAGCGGCGCGTTTGTTGATACGCTGTTGTGCGCATGGCCATCGCGACCGGCGGCGAACTGCAAGTTTTCCCGAGAGGATTGGTTAAGACCGCGTTGATCGAAGCTGTTGTATGATGCGGCAACCAACCCCGGGATAAAGACGTCGCACCCACCGGAAAGAGTACCGAACCATGATGGCTTATATTCTCGTGATGCTGGCCGGCATTGCCGTGCTGATCCTTGCCCCTCTTTCACGCCAACGAGCGGTCCGCACCGCGACCCAAACCCTCGCCGGGCTGGTCTTTGCCGTGGGGCTGGTGTTCTTCGTGGCCCAACTGTTCAGGCCGGTGGCCTGAGCCCCTCCACGCTTGAGCCCCGGTTCCAGCGCACCGTCTGATCGATTGATCCGGCAGAATGGAGTGAGGTGATCGGTTACGCCGATTTGGTCATTGCGGGGTTTATCCGCGAGGCCGCTCCCCCTATAGCCCGGCGCGAACACGCGTGCGGGAACGATCGGGGGTTACGTGTACGACAAGACCAGGGCGCGGATGTCGCGCGGTGCCGCTTTCCTGGGCACCGAGCATGCAATCCTGTGCGGCGCGATGAGTTGGGTTTCCGAACGCAACCTCGTTTCCGCAATCAGCAATGCCGGCGGCTTCGGCGTGATTGCCTGCGGCGCGATGACCCCGGACCTCCTCGATGCGGAGATCGCCGCGACGAGGGCGCTGACGGACAAACCGTTCGGCGTGAACCTGATCACGATGCACCCTGCCCTGTTCGACCTTATCGCCGTTTGCGCGAAACATGGCGTAGGCCATGTGGTCCTGGCCGGCGGCATCCCGCCCAAGGGCAGCGTCGAGGCGATCAAGGCCTTCGGAGCCAAGGTGCTGGTCTTCGCGCCCACCCTGGCGTTGGCGAAGAAGCTCCTGCGCCAGCGGGACGGGGCCGGCGCCGACGCGCTGGTGATCGAGGGTTCCGAGGCGGGCGGGCACATCGGCCCGGTTTCGACCAGCGTGCTGGCGCAGGAATTCCTGCCCGCGCTGGCCGAGGAGTTCGTGGTGTTCGTGGCGGGCGGGATCGGCCGGGGCGAAATGATCGCCGCCTATCTGGAAATGGGCGCATCGGGGGTCCAGCTCGGCACGCGGTTCGCCTGCGCCACCGAATCGATCGCCCATCCGGCCTTCAAGAAAGCGTTCTTCCGCGCCAACGCCCGCGATGCCGTGGCCAGCGTTCAGGTCGATCCGCGCCTGCCGGTCATCCCGGTGCGCGCGCTGAAGAACGCCGGGACCGAGGAATTCACCGCCAAGCAGCGCGAAGTGGCGCAGTTGCTCGACGGCGGAACGGTCGCGATGGGCGAGGCGCAGCTCCAGATCGAACACTTCTGGGCGGGAGCCCTGCGCCGTGCGGTGATCGACGGCGACGTCGAGAACGGCTCGCTGATGGCGGGGCAATCGGTCGGCATGGTCACGAAGGAAGAGCCGGTGGCCGACATCTTCGCCGAACTGCTCACCCAGTGCGAGACGGAGCTGGCCCGGCGCTGACGCTGGACCGGCCCCGCCGGCCATGGCATCCTCCCTGGCGGAACGGCCCAACCGTTCCGGCGATCGGGCCGCACTTCGGCAAGCGATGAACAGCGAGGACCGACCATGTGTGACGACAGCATCCTGGCAGACATGGCCGAGGCCGATCGTTCGGACGGCATTTCGCGACGCGGGTTTGCCTTGGCAGGCGGCGCCGCGGCAATCGCGGCGTGCAGCGGCAGCGGGGTTTCGGGTGCCGGCGCGGCGGTGAAGGAGCGGGCCGTGGCCCTGCCCACGCCGGACGGGACGGCCGATTGCCAGTTCTTTCATCCAGGCAGCGGCAAGCATCCCGGGATCGTGATGTGGCCGGACATCGCCGGCGTGCGCGATGCCAACAAGGCCATGGCGCGGCGGCTGGCGGCGGCTGGCCATGCCGTACTGCTGGTCAACCAGTACTATCGCACGGGCAAGGCGCCGGTCCTTGCCTCCTTCGCCGAATGGCGCACACCGGAGGGGCAGGCGAAGCTGAAGCCGATGATCGCGGCGATCAACCCGCAGGCGACCGCGCGCGACGGGGGTGCGTTCGTTGCCTGGCTCGACAAGCAGCCCCAGGTGGACAAGAGCCGCGGGATCGGCAGCAACGGCTACTGCATGGGCGGGCCGTTCGCCGTGCGCACGGCGCTCGCCGCGCCGGGGCGGGTGAAGGCGGCGGCCTCGCTGCATGGCGCCAGCCTGGTAACCGACGCGCCGGACAGCCCGCACCGGCTGCTCGGCCTGACGCAGGCCGCCTTCCTTTTCGCCATCGCTCGCAACGACGATGCCCGCGCGCCCGGGGACAAGGATGCGCTGAAGGCCGCCGCGGCGGCGGCTGCCCGCAAGGCCGAGGTGGAGGTCTATGCGGCGGACCATGGCTGGACCGTGCCTGACAGCCCTTCCTACAACGAGGCCGAGGCAGAGCGCGCCTGGGGACGAATGGCGGCACTGTTCGCCACCCTCTGACCGGCACCCTCTCGCACTGGCCGCCCCGCCGCCCCATATGGGGCGCGAAGGAGTGATAGCCCGATGATCGACAAGCTCAACCTTACCGACGAAGAATGGCGCGAGCGGCTTTCGCCCGAGCAATACCACGTGCTGCGCCACGGCGGGACCGAGCGGGCCTTTACCGGCAAGTACGAGCAGAACAAGGCCGCCGGCATGTATGCCTGCGCCGGTTGCGGCACGCCGTTGTTCACCTCTGACGCCAAGTACAATTCAGGTTCGGGCTGGCCGAGCTATACCGCCCCGGTGGACGCCAGCGCGGTGGACGAACTGACCGACCGTTCCCACGGCATGGTGCGGACCGAAGTGCGCTGCTCCAGGTGCGAGGGGCATCTGGGCCATGTGTTCCCCGACGGGCCCGGCGAAAACGGCCTGCGCTACTGCATCAACAGCGCCTCGCTGGAGTTCAAGCCGAAGGGCTGACTGCCCCGCACGGCCGGCGTGGGCTGTCGGGCCACCGCATTTTGCTGTTAACGCTGCGTTCCGGTTGGCCTATGCATGGCCCCGGAACGTGGCGGGCTATTCGTGCCCGCGGAGGGAATTCAACAGTTTCATGGCCCGATCCGCCATCCGGCGCAGCTTGTCCGAGCAGCCGTCACCACCCCCGCCCCCACCGCCGCGCAACAGCGGGGGCCCGGGCGGACGCGGCCCGGGTGGCCGCAAGCCCCGCGGCTTTCGCGGCTTCCTGCGCAAGCTGCTGATCTGGGGCTTTGCCCTCGCGCTCGCCGGGGTGCTGGCGATCGCTGCCGCGGTCATGGTCGCCGCCTCCTCGCTCCCGGGCTATCAGGCGCTCAAATCGCAGCAGCAGGGGCAGATGATCGTCGTGCGCGCGCGCGACGGATCCGAACTGGTCACCATGGGCCCAAGCTACGGCAAGTGGATCCCCGTGACACAGATCCCGGCGGTGATGAAGGATGCGATGATCTCGGTCGAGGATCGGCGGTTCTACGATCACTTCGGGGTTGACCCGATCGGCATCCTGCGTTCCCTGTTCGTGAGGGTGGAAAGCGGCAAGTGGCGGCAGGGCGGATCGACCATCACCCAGCAGCTCGCGCGCAACGTCTTCCTCAACAACAACCGCACCTTCGCCCGCAAGGCGCGCGAGGCGATCCTCTCGATTGCGCTGGAGACCAAGTTCTCCAAGCAGCAGATCCTCGAACTCTACCTCAACAAGGTCTATTTCGGCGGCGGCGCCTATGGCATCGACAGCGCGAGCCGTAAGTTCTTCGGCCATCCCGGCACCCAGCTGTCCCTGCCCGAGGCGGCGATCATCGCCGGCCTCGTCAAGGCCCCCTCGCGCTATTCGCCCACGGCCGACAAGGTTGCCGCGGTGGACCGCGCCAAGGTGGTGGTGACCACAATGCAGGATGCCGGCACGCTCAGCGCGGGCGAAGCGGCCGAGGCGGATTTCGCGCGCGTGAGCTTCGCGCAGGAAGCGGGCCAGAACTCGGTCCGCTACTTCACCGACTGGGCCCTGCCCCAGCTTGACCTGCTGGTGCCCGAGAACAACCAGCCGATCGAGGTCTGGACCACGCTCGATCCCGCCGCCCAGCGCGCCGCGACCGATGCCGTGGCCAAGAACGCTCCGAACGGCGCGCAGGGCGCGCTGATCTCGATGGACCGCGATGGCGGAATTCTCGCCATGGTGGGGGGCACCGACTACGTCACCTCGAACTACAACCGCGCGACCAACGCGGTGCGCCAGCCGGGCTCGGCATGGAAGCTGTTCGTCTACCTTGCCGCGCTGGAAGCCGGCTACAAGCCCGACGACACCGTGGTGGACGAGCCGGTGACGATCCAGGGCTGGTCCCCCCACAACGACGCGCGCAACTACGCCGGCAAGATCGATGTTCGCACCGCCTTTGCCTATTCCAAAAACACCGTGGCCGCGCAGCTGGGCAACGAGGTGGGCTTCGGCACCGTGGCCGGCATGGCCCGGCGCTTCGGGATCACCACGCCGATCAACACCATGCCTTCGATGGTCCTGGGCACCTCGGACGTGCGGCTGATCGACATGACCCGGGCCTTCGCCGCGGTTTCGGCCAAGGGCACCCAGGTCGAGCCCTACGGCATCGCCAAGGTGACGACGACCGACGGCCAGGTGCTCTACGAACACAAGCCGAGCGGCGGGACCCAGCTGGTTGCCGACTATGTCGCCGCCGGAATCACCGACCTCCTCCAGACCGCGGTCAACATCGGTACGGGCCGCGCCGCGCAGATCGGCCGGCCGGTGGCGGGCAAGACCGGGACGACCACTTCCAACAAGGACGGCTGGTTCATCGGCTTCTCCAGCGGGATCACCACCGGCGTATGGATGGGCCGCGACGATGCCAGACCCGTGCCCGGCCTGATGGGCGGCACGGCGCCGGCCCGCGCCTTCGCCCAGTATATGCGGCTGGCGACGGCCCGGCGCCCGGTCGAGCAGTTCGATACCCAACTCAAGTTGCCGGAATATTCACTGGAGCCCGATGACGAGGCCAACCTCGGCAACAACCCCGAGGACTATTACTACGTGGATGAGAAGGGCAACCTGATCGATCCCAACCGCCAGCCCGGCGCTGCGCCCAATGCGCCGGCCGGACGGCCGGAAGACGACGGGCAGCCGCCCCAGGACAACGGCGCCCCGCCCGCCGCCGACGACGGCTTCCTTGACCGGGCAACCGGCCGACAAGTGGCGCCGCGCGGGGGCGGCGGACAGGGGTACTGATCGCAGATGGTCGAGCTTTCGAGGGGGAGGGTCCGGCGCGCTGGCAAGGGCAGCCGCGCGGGGCTGGGGCGGAGTCTGGCGCTTGCCGCGCTGCTGATGGCAGGCGGGTGCCCCGCGGCGCTGCGGGCCCAGGAGGCTCCGGTGCCGCTTTCGGTCTACGGCCGGCTGCCCTCGCTCGAGATAGCGACGATTTCCCCATCGGGCGAACACATCGCGCTGCTGGCCGAGATTGACGGTGCGCGCCGGATCCTGATCATGGATGGCAAGCAGCACCTCGTCGCCACCACGCCCGTCGGCGACCTGAAGGTCCGCTGGCTGGAATGGGCCGGTGACGACGATCTGCTGGTCTCGTTCAGCAAGACCGTGAGCCTGGACATGACGTTCACATCGGACAAGGCCGAACTGGGCTCGGTCCTGGTCCTGCCGGTGAACGGCGGAACGCCGTGGGGCGTGTTTTCGGGCGAATCTTCGATTACCGGGGGTGTTCGGGGGCAATATGGCCTTGCCCAGCGCGACGGCCAATGGCTCGGCTATTTCGGCGGCGTGACAATGCAGCGGCTGTCATCGACGGGGGACTATTCCTTGCCCGCGGGCCGGATTCTGCCCGATCTCTACGAGGTGGACCTTGCCACCCACAAGCAGCACCGCGTCTCGGCGCGGCCGCCCAGCGAATCCATCGACCGGGACTGGCTGATCGACGGTCAGGGGATACTCGCCGCCATGCTCGACCACGACCGCGTCACCGGCGCCTGGACGCTGACCGGCAAGGACCGGACGCGGCTGGCCGGCGGCTCGGACATCATGGGGAACGTGAACCTGATCGGGTTCACCGCGGACGGCGCCAGTGTAATCTACCGCGTGCGCGACAAGGACCAGCCGCGCGACCGCTGGTTCAGCGTGCCCCTGGCGGGTGGAACGCCGCAGCCGTTCATGGACGACGCGAAGATCGACCGCGCCATCTACGGACCCGGCCGCCGGATGATCGGCTATCTGGACGATCTGGCCACGTCCTCGGCCCACTTCTTCGATCCCCGGCACGAGAAGATCTACCGGGCAAGCCAGAAGGCCTTTCCCGACCAGCGCATGGTCCTGGCCGATCAGAGCGCCGACTTCCGGCGGCTGGTCGTGCGGACCGAAGGGGGCGGGGATGCCCAGGCGTGGTGGCTGGTCGATATCGCAACGGGGGCGGCGACCTCGCTCGGCACGTCCTACACGATCCCGCCGGCACAGGTGGCCCCCTTCCGCATCGTGCCCTACAAGGCAGCCGATGGACTGGCCATGGAAGGCATGCTGACGCTGCCGCCAGGGCGCGCGGCCAAGGGGCTGCCGGCCGTGATCCTGCCCCACGGCGGGCCCACCGCCCGCGACGTTCCGGGATTCGACTGGATCGCCCAGGCCTTCGCCTCGCGCGGGTACGCGGTGTTCCAACCCAACTTCCGCGGTTCGACCGGCTATGGCCTGGAGTTCCAGCTCGCCGGCAACGGCGAGTGGGGACGCAAGATGCAGACGGACGTTTCGGACGGACTGGCCGAGCTGGTGCGCCAGGGGATCGTCGATCCAGCCAGGGTCTGCATCGTCGGCGCGAGCTATGGCGGCTATGCCGCGCTGGCCGGCGTGACCCTTCAGCAGGGCCTCTATCGATGCGCGGTGTCGATCGCCGGGGTGAGCGACCTGGCGATGCTGGTGAACACGGAGATGACCGAATCAGGCGGCGACGGCCTGTTGCGCCGCGCATTGCGCGAAGAGCTGGGCAAGGGGCGCGATCTCGCGGCGGTTTCGCCGGTGCACTTTGCCGACAAGGTGGCCGTCCCCGTGCTGTTGATCCACGGCAAGGATGATACCGTCGTCAGCCCACGGCAGAGCCAGGCGATGGCCGGCGCCCTGCGCAGGGCCGGCAAGCCGGTGGAGTTCGTGACCCTCCCGGGGGAGGACCATTGGCTCTCGACCGGCGCCGCGCGCCAGGCCATGCTGGAGGCAGCGGTCGGCTTCGTGACGAAGCACAACCCACCCTGAGGGGGGGCGCGGCGAAAGCTGCGGCAAATCAATTTCTTCTCCCGCGCAACCGGGTTAGGGTCCGCACCCTAGCAAGGCGGGAGGGAGAACGCCGATGCCTCTGACCCTGACACTGCATGGCGCCGCGCGAACGGTGACCGGGTCGTGCCTCGAATTCGCGCTCGATGGCACCCGGCTCCTGGTCGATTGCGGCATGTTCCAGGGTTCGCGCACGCTGGAGGCACTCAACCGCGCCAACGGGATCGAGCGACCCGGGGAAATCGCCGGGGTGATCCTCACCCACGCCCATATCGATCATTCCGGCCTGCTCCCCCGGCTGGTCAAGGACGGCTACGGCGGCGACATCTTCTGCACGACCGAGACGGCGGACCTGCTCGAGTTCATGCTGGCCGATTCCGGCCGCATCCAGGAAGGCGAGGCCGAACGCGCAGCCCGGCGGCGGGACCGGCGGCGCGAAGACCTGGCCGGGCCGCTCTACACCGAAGACGACGCACTCAGGGCGTGGCGAGCGGCGCGGGCCGTTGCGCTGGAGGAGTGGTTCGAGCCGGCGCCAGGCTTTCGCGCGCGGTTATGGAACGCCGGGCACATCCTTGGCGCGGTTTCGGTGGAGATCGAGGCCGGGGGCGTGCGGGTAATGTGCTCGGGCGATATCGGGCCGGAGAACAAGGCCTTTTACCCCGACCCGGAAGGGCCGGCCGGCTTCGACCACGTGATCTGCGAGAGCACCTACGGCAACCGCGTGCGCGAACGGCAGACCATCGGCCAACGGCGCGAGGCGCTGGCCGGGGTAATCAACGAAGCGCGGGCCAAGGGCGGCAACCTCGTGATCCCCGCCTTCGCGCTGGAGCGGACGCAGGAACTTCTGCTGGATATCGCCATGCTGTCGCGCGGCGGGGCGATCGGCAATGCCATGGTCTTCGTCGACAGCCCGCTGGCGAACCATGCGACCGACGTGTTCGCCCGGCACGCAAGCGACCTCGAGGACACCGAGGGGATCAACCCGTTCCGGCACCCGGCGATCCACTATACCTCCGACGTCGCCGAATCGATGCGGCTCAACACCATCTCGGGCGCGATCATCATCGCCGCCTCGGGCATGTGCGAGGCCGGGCGCATCCGCCACCACCTGTTCCACAACCTCGCCCGGCGGGATTCGACCGTGCTGTTCGTCGGCTTCCAGG
>Ga0068855_100011741_pt1 | contig 10590 bp, 8 predicted proteins | sample KBSCornC52_FD_66592 | JGI IMG/M metagenome (GOLD analysis project Ga0068855, IMG submission 66592) | Corn rhizosphere microbial communities from Kellogg Biological Station, Michigan, USA - KBS Corn C5-2 | ecosystem: Host-associated > Plants > Roots > Rhizosphere > Soil ... | reverse complement strand
ATCCTCGAGGAGGTCGACGGCATCGGCGCTGCCTTCGACGCCATCGCACGGACGGTCAGACACGGTGGTCTGGTGAGCGTTCTGGTCAGCAATCCGATCGCGACAGTCCTCGGCCGGGCACTCGCCGGCGATCCTGCGGCAGCACTGGCAGAACTGCGAGCGATCGCCGATGAGAACGTCCTCGGTGCCGAAAAGGTCGCTGAACTGTGCGGCGCGGCCGGGCTGGTGATCGAGTCCCGGCACGGCATCGGCGTCTTTACCGAGTTCGTGCCGGGCGCGGCGGTTGACGCACCGGGGGCTCGCGATGTCCTCGAACGCCTCGAGATCGAGGCAGCCGCACGGTTCCCATTCGTCGACATCGCCAGCCGAATCCACGTGCTGGCACGTCGACCCGCAGGCTGAGCGACAAGGCCGCGAGCGATGGGTCGCAGCGCCGACATGCCCCGCGTCGCCGGACACTACGACGGCGACGACAGCGGCTGCACGATGCTGCACGTCGACATGGACGCGTTCTTCGCCAGCGTCGAGGTCCGTCGTCGACCCGAGCTGCGCGGCAAGCCCGTGATCGTGGGCGGTGGCACCCGCGGCGTCGTTGCGGCTGCGTCCTACGAGGCGCGCAAGTACGGCATACGCAGCGCGATGCCGATGACTCAAGCGCTGCGTCGATGCCCGTCGGTGATCGTGCTGCCAGTCGATCGCGCCGCCTATGCAGACGCATCCGAACAGGTGATGTCGATCTTGCGCGATGTCACTCCACTTGTTGAACCGCTGTCGTTCGACGAGGCATTTCTCGACGTCGCCGGCGTCGTGCGCCTGTTCGGTCGTCCGGCCGAGATCGCGGCACTGATCCGTGCTCGTGTCCACGACGAACTCGCGCTGACCTGCTCCGTCGGAGTGGCCGCAACGAAGTTCGTCGCCAAGCTTGCGTCCGCTCGCTGCAAACCGGACGGACTGATGGTCGTCCCGACATCGGGGCTCATCGACTTCCTGCACCCGCTGCCGGTCACCGTGCTGTGGGGCGTCGGCGCTCGGACCGCCGAGCCATTGCACCGGCTCGGCATTCAGACGGTCGGCGACCTCGCCGAGACGCCCCTCGACACGTTGCGCCGAGCCGTCGGTACAGCCGTCGCCGATCACCTGTATGACCTTGCCCGCGGCCGCGACCCGCGCTCGGTTCAGCCCCACGAGGTCGAAAAGTCCGTCAGCTCCGACCGCACACTCGACGTCGATCTCACTGACGAAGCCGATGTGCTGCGGGAGTTGCTGCGGCTGTCCGGCGATGTGGCGCGCCGGCTGCGCGACCGGCAGTTCGTCGCGCGCACCGTCGGAATCAAGATCCGTTTCGCCGACTTCAAGACAGTAACGAGAGTCCGCACGCTCGACCATTGGACTGACTCCAACAGCGACATCTACGCCGCAGCAGTCGAGCTCTACCGCGGCATCGGGCTTGATCGGCCGCGCGTCCGGCTGGTTGGCGTGAAGGGCGAAGGTCTGCGCGAAGCCGGTGATGCGCCCGAGCAGCTCACCCTCGACCTCGACTCGACGCCGCTACGTGCCAACGCAGATCGGGCAGCTGACGCAGCGCGTGCACGGTTCGGCACTGCCGCTGTCCGTCCGGCCACCTTGGTAGCCGGTCCGCGAATCTCCGAGGAAACGTCGCGAATTCCCGAGGAATGAAAGAGCCAAACTTTCGATCCAGCGAAACGGCTCGTATGCTCGAACCAGCAAGAGAACACGCACGTGATATGTAGTAGCCGAACGATGAACGCCCCGCGCACGGTGGGGCGGCGAAGGAGGGCACCGTGCCGCTCTCCGAGCACGAGCAGCGACTCCTCGATGAGATCGAGCAGGCGCTCTATGCCGAGGACCCGAAGTTTGCCGCGACCGTCCGGTCGGCTCGACGGCCATCTCGCACGCGCCGGACCGCCGTTCTCTGCATCCTCGGCGTCGTCCTCGGCCTCTGCCTCGTCCTCGTCGGGCTACTCACGACGGTCATCGCGCTGAGCGTGGTCGGCTTCGTCCTCGTCGTCGGTTCGTGTGGCTACGCGGCTACCGCGCTGCGAAATCACGACCGCACGGGCAGCTCCAACCCAGGTCCTTCGAACGTCCGGCCGATCCGTCCGGGCGGCCTCCGCGGCCGCATGGAGGATCGCCTCCGCCGCCGGTTCGACGAGAACTGATCCTCAGCGCTTTCGACGCGGCACGTGCTTGGCCAGCCCCAACGACGCCGGCCAGAACCTCGACAAGAACCTCGTCCGCCCGCTGCGGCGTGACCGCAGCTCGCGGCTGACCGTGGCCAGGTGCCCACTCAGCCCCGACACATCGCGAGGTGTCTGCGCAGGCGCATATCGCGCCGACTCGACCGCCGCGACGAGCGTGTCCAACGATCCCGCCGACGTGGGCGCGTGCGGTCGCAACCACGTGGCGACCTGCCGAGGTGTGCGGGCAGGCGACCAGACGTAACCAAGATCAACAGCGGTGTCTGCGAGCTCGGCCCAGAGCGGGTCAGGGTCGCCGCGGTGCGCGGCGCGGGCAATCCGGCCGCGTCGTCGTAGCTGTCGCATTCCAGCCGGCACCAACGCGATACCCACTAGCAGCACCAGGACGCCGAGCGTCCAGATCGCCCCGGCGTTCGAGCCGGTTGACCCGTTCGACCCGGTGGTACCGGCACTGGCCGAGGACGACGCCGACGAAGCTGACTGACCACTGCTCGCCGAATTCGTCTTCTTGACGCCTGGGTCCTCAGAGGTGACGGCCTGCTTCGGATGCGGCGCCCACGGCAGGTCGGCAGCCGAGCCGCCATCGATGCCAGCGAGTGGGGTGGGGTCGAACGGCACCCAGCCGATGCCCTCGAAGTAGGCCTCGACCCATGAGTGCGCGTCGTTCGTCGTGACGACGAACGACGCGTTCTTATCGGGATTCGGGTGCGTGTAGCCGAGGACGATGCGGGCAGGCACTCCGGCAAGCCGCAACATGACGCCCATCGCGGCCGCATATTGCTGGCAGAAGCCTTGCTTGTGCTGCAGGAAGTCCACGAGTTCGCTGCCCGAATCGCCGGTCTTCGTCGACAAGCTGTAGGTGAACCCATTCGCCTTCGAGGTGAAGTAATCACTGATGGCGCGCGCTTTGGCGTACGGCGAGTTCAGGCCCGCCGTCAATTGCGTCACGAGATTGACCACATAGGTCGGCATGTTTGCCGGTAGCTGCACCATGTCCTGCAGCTCTGGCCTGACCTCGTCCGGTGCGGCAGTCAACTCGGCGACGGTGGGCGATGGCTGTTGCCACCCCTCGGTGATCTTCTCGCCGCCCGAAACACCGTCACCGACGAGCAGTAGATCTGTCTCGCTCCAGCGCGTATCTGCTCCGACGGGTCCGACTTGCGTCGGCCGATCGAAGACAGGGGGGTTGCCGGCCAGCCCGCTGATCGAGATTTCCGCCTTGAAATCGATGCCGTGCGAGACGGACGTCGGAGGACTGGTCTGGAAGCTTGTCTCCGCCACGGATTGCTCGACACCAGGCGTCGGCGAGCGCATCCATCCGGTACCGGTGAAATCGGAGAGGACGTTGACTCTCGCGTAGAACGGGATCGCCCTCGCCGGGCGGCTCGAGATCTGCACCGTGAACAGCGATTGCGGCTTGCTCCGCACGAGCTGGCCCTTCAGCGCCACGAAGGGATCGATGTTGCCGCCGCCCGTGCCGAAACCTTGCCCTGACCCGTTGCTGTTGCGGAACAGCTTGGTGAGCAGATTGCCGCTGTGCGTCGGGAGCACGAGCGGCAGCGCGAGCGCTGCGATGATCGCGATCACGCCGACGCGTTGTGCCGACACCCCGAGCCGCGATGGCGGCCGCGATCGGCCGGGGCGCGGGATGCGCTTACCCCACTCACGCCGGTCGTCCTCGGCGTCGAGGGCGAGGAGCAGCAAGAACCCGATCGCGCCGATGACGAACAGCGGCCAGCTCACCGTCCGCTTGGGTACGGCGCCGGCGACGGTGAAGACGACGAGGAGGGGGACTCCCGCCAGCGCGCCGCGTCGCCCGACGACGGCGATCAGGTCAACCAACGCTGCCAGCAGGCCGAGCATCGCGCAGAGGACGAGGCGCACGGCTGGCGTGCTGTGGATCGGCGCGACCTCGCGTGCGGTCGTGTGGTGAAGGTCGGTCAGTAGCTTCGAGATGTCATGCCAGGTGCTCGTCGTCGGCACGATGTGCATCCAGGCGTGCTTGGGGACGAAGACGAGCGTCAACCATGGGACGAGGAGCACCAGCCCGGGCCAGACGTGCCACGGCTCCGGGTCGCGCCGCAGTCGGAGCAGCATTGCCGGCGCGATGACGATGAGCATCGATGCCCACACGGCGAACAGCCACCCGAAGTCGCGGAACAAGTCCTTCAGCGGCAGCGCGCCCAGCGCGCACGCCACCAACGCGAGAAGGGTGCGCTGCGCGCCCGTCGACCGTGCTGCGCGCGTGCGCGGCTCGATCGAGGACGGGGCCTGCATGGTGGCCGTCATCGCGGTGTCACCAGCGTCGTGTCGCGAGCGGAGGCCGTATGGCCGAGCAGGGTGCGCCACGCGATCGGAGTCGCGTCGCCGCACCGCACGATCGTCACTCGCCAGCCAGCGCTGCGCAGCACCGCGGCCGCGGCCTCGCAGCCGGCTCCGGGTTCGACGGGCGGCCGACCAGCCCACGTATCGACATCGAGCAGCATGGCCAGGGCAGGGGCCGACCAGCCCCGCGGATGTGCATCGGCCAACGTCTCGAGACTCTTGCCGTCCAGCCGGCCGAGTATCGCGATCACCACCGAATCGCGCACGGCAGTGCGGAGCAGCCCACCGATGCCGCCGAGGTGCGAACGGCGCACCTCGGTGACGCCGGCCAGGTGGTCGACATAGCGTCCGGTCTCGGCGAAGCGGACCCGCTCGTGCGCCGCCGGGTCACCGACGAGTGCGACATCCCGCCCAGCGCGAATCAGATTGCAGCCGACGCTCGCCGCTGCGCTTACCGCCCACTCCAGGCTGTCGTTGTCGCGGTCGTCGAGGTGCGCTGGTAACGCCGCACGCGCGTGGGCCTCGGCGCGCGTGTCGAGCAACACCGTGCCTTGTCCCTGCCACGGACGCTCTTCAAGTCGCACCATGAGCGCGCCGGTGCGGGCCGATGACCGCCAGTGAATCTTGCGCAAGTCATCGCCCGTGCGGTACTCGCGGGTCGAGGCATCGTCCGCCCCGTGCACGCCGATCGAGTGGCTGCCGGCGTTCTCGCCGACGTCGTACGAACGCGGTGGTTCGACGACGCCGAGCGGATCGACGACCGGCGCGACGATGAATTCCGCGGCAGTGGTGAACGACCGCGTGAGGTCAACCATGTGGAATGGGTCGGTCAGGCGGATCCGCAACGGCCCGACGCGATACCGGCCGCGCCCTAGCCCCGGGATGCGATACGACACCGTGCGCGCCTCGTGACTGCGCAACGAGTCGAGGACGAATCGCGCACGGCCACTGACCCGGTCGGGCAGGCGATCCTCGAGCATGAGGGAGCCGGTCGGCAGCGCCGATCGATTCGTGATCGTCAGGTGCACGGTGACGGGTTCGCCGGCGCTGGCCCGGCTCGGCTCGATGGCTCGGCGGTTGGCAATGCGCAACTGCGAGCGACGCACGACGAGTGCGGCCACCAACGGAACCGCAGCGGCGAGGACGCCCGCGCGCACCAGGTCGCGTTCGCCGAGAAGCAGCCCGCAGAGCATGGCCGTGACCCCGGCTGCAATCAAGCAGCTGGCTCTCGTCGTGAAGCCGTGGCGCGCGCCGGACACTGGACGCTCAGCGCGCCTCGTGCGGACCCTGATTGGGCGTCGATTGGGGGATGCCGGTGGTGAACTTGACCCGAGAGAGAAGGTCGTCAGCGGTGCGACCGGCTACGTGGGCGTCCGCCGTCACGAGCAGGCGGTGCGCGAAGACCGGCGCCAGCAGGAACTGCAAGTCGTCGGGCAGCACGTACTCGCGCCCGTCGAGTGCAGCCCAGGCCTTCGATGCCCGCAGGAGCTGCAGCGTCGCTCGCGGCGAGGCGCCGAGACGGATCTCCGGCGCGCGCCGCGTGGCCTCGGCCAGGTCTACGGCATAGGCCTTGATCGCGTCCGACACGTAGACGCTTCGTACCGCACCGATCAGCGAGCGCACCTCTGTCGCGTCCGATACGGGGCGCAGATCCTCGAGCGGGTCGAGCGAGGCGTGTTCCGAGAGCATCGCGATCTCAGCGGCACGGTCGGGATAGCCCATCGAGATGCGCGCGGTAAAGCGGTCGCGCTGTGCCTCGGGCAGCGGGTACGTGCCTTCCATGTCGATCGGGTTCTGAGTGGCGAGGACGAGAAACGGCGACTCGAGTCCGTACGTGACACCGTCGACCGTGACCTGCCGCTCCTCCATGCACTCGAGCAGCGCCGATTGGGTCTTTGGCGAGGCACGGTTGATCTCGTCGCCGACGACGATGTTCGCGAAGACCGGACCCGGCTTGAACTCGAAGTCACGCTCCTCGGAGTTGTAGACGCTCACGCCCGTCACGTCGCTCGGCAACAGGTCCGGCGTGAACTGCACGCGGCGCACCGAACAGTCGATCGAGCGCGCCAGGGCCTTGGCGTACTTCGTCTTGCCCACCCCCGGGACGTCCTCGATGAGGAGGTGACCCTCGGCCAGCAGCACGGCGATCCCGAGGCGGATGGCGTCGCGCTTGCCCTCGATGACGCGTTCGATGTTGGCCCCGATCCGCGCGCCCGCCTCGCGAACTGCGGCGACGGCGAGTGCCGGAGTAGGTGGGGAAGCCGGTGCCGCGTGCGCGCCGAACGGGCGCTCAGCCGGGTGGCCGTAAGACTCGAGGTCAGGGTGGAGATCAGCCACGTAACAGCCCTTCATCACTATCGCGACCGCGGGTCGCGCGGCCGACTTGGCGCCCGGGGTGAGGCGCGAATCTCCCTGAGTATGCCGATCACATCCGCCGACGGCTCGTGTGCTTATCAAATCGGAACGAATTGATTGCACAGGAAACACCTGAGCACGCCGGTGGCTACATCGTTGACGGAGGGGAGATGTGGGTTAGAGTGGGGGGAAGTGGGGAAGCGTGGTGCCCATCCCTTGATCGACCGGTTCGGAGGTGTCGCCGATGTTCCTCGGCACGCACACTCCGCGCCTCGACGACAAGGGCCGGCTAGCGCTCCCAGCGCGATTTCGACCGGAGTTGGAGGGCGGCCTGGTGATCTGCAAGGGCCAAGACCGCTGCCTGTACGTCTTTCCGGTCACCGAGTTCGATCGATTCACCGAGGGCCTGCGCACGGCGCCGATCACCGACGTCAAGGTGCGCAACTACGGGCGGCACCTCTTTGCGAGCGCCTCGCATGAGTCCCCAGACGGGCAAGGGCGCATCACCGTGCCCCCGCATCTGCGCGAATACGCAGGGCTGAGCAAGGACTGCGTGGTCATCGGCGCCAACACCCGGATCGAGGTCTGGGACGCCGAGGCGTGGCAGCGCTACATGGACAACACCGAGCAGGACTACTCGGACGTGGCCGAGGAGGTGCTGCCCGGGATCTTCTAGACCGCCGCCCGGACGACGCTGTCTCCGGCCTCCTCCCGTCACCTCAGCTGGCGTCACTTCCCCGATGCCAGATGACGACGGTGGGGGACCAGTTGCAGCGTCCTCCACATCTCCCCACCTCCTCACCCGATTCCTGGCAACGACACGCAGAAGGCAGCGCAGATGGACGCACGGGACGAGCCGCGCGGCGGCGAGCATGCGCCTGCGCACGTCCCGGTCCTGCTCGAGCGGGTGCTCGCCCTGCTCGCACCGGCCATCGCCGACAAGCCGGCAGTCGTCGTCGATGCGACGCTCGGGCTCGGCGGTCATGCCGAGGCGATGTTGAGCGCGCACCCGCAGCTGACGGTTGTCGGCCTCGATCGCGACCAGGAAGCACTGTCGCGAAGTCGTGACCGGCTGGCCCGATTCGCGGGCCGCACCCACCTCGTGCATGCCGTCTACGACCGGATGCCTGACGTCCTGGACGAACTCGGCTTCCCGGGCATCGACGGCGTCCTGTTCGACCTCGGCGTCTCGTCGATGCAGCTCGACCTCGCCGAACGCGGCTTCGCCTATGCCCAGGATGCGCCGCTCGACATGCGCATGGATCAGAGCTCGGGAGCGACGGCGGCCGATGTCGTGAATACCTACGCCGTCGCCGACCTGGCGCGCGTCCTGCGCGAATACGGCGAGGAACGGTTCGCCCTGCGGATAGCGCAGGCCATCGCTCGAGAGCGGCGGGTCGCTCCGCTGAACTCGACAGCACAGCTCGCCGAGATCGTGCGGACAGCCATTCCAGCTGCCACGCGACGGCACGGTGGCCACCCTGCGAAGCGGACGTTCCAGGCGCTACGCATTGAAGTGAATGGCGAGCTCGATGCTCTGCGGTCGGCCGTGCCAGCCGCCATCGATGCGCTCTCGGTAGGAGGACGTATCGCCGTGCTGGCCTATCAGTCGCTCGAAGATCGCATCGTCAAACACGCCATCGCCGAGTACACGAGCGACCACACGCCGATCGACCTGCCGATGGCATTGGCCGGGCAGGGCCCGCAGCTGCGGCTACTGACCCGCGGCAGTGAACAGGCATCCGATGCAGAGATCGCGTCGAACCCGCGCGCCGCGTCGGTGAGATTGCGCGCCGCTGAGCGCGTCCGCGAGTCGGCATGACCCCGGCACGCGCACCTCGCGCACCTTTCGCGCTGCTCGTCACAGGTCTGATTGCCGGTGGCATGGCGCTGCTGCTCGGCTTGAACACGATGTCCGCGGCCAACGAGCTGCATCGCCACGACATCGCCGGCAAGGACGCGGCGATCGCCGCGCAGGTTCAGCAGCTCCAGATCGACGTCGCTGCCAGTGCAGCCCCGGACAACCTCGCCCGGGCTGCCGAAGCGCTCGGCATGGTGCCCGCCGACGACCCGGCCTTCCTCGTCATCAACGCTGACGGCTCAGTGCGCGTGATGGGTAGCCCGGGTCCGGCGACGGCGCCACCGGTGCCACTGCCACCAAAGCCGAAACCGAAGCCGAAGCCCAGCACGACCAAGACGGCGGCAAACACGGCGACGAAGCCGACGAAGACGACGTCAACTGTGCCCAGCAAGACGACGACCAGCACGCCGACTCCGCCACCCGTTGTGCCGTTGCCTGGAGGTACGCGATGACGCGCCCGACACAGCGTCGCCACCCGGCGCAGCCGCAGCGGTTCGGTCCGCCGCCACCGCGCCGCGGTGCGCCGCCGAGCCGTCGCAGCGCGCCACCCGCCCGTCGACGCCGACCCCCGCGGCGGCTCAAGCTCGGCACCCTCGACGGACGCCTGCGCTACGGCTTCGCAGCGGTCTGCACCCTGCTGCTCATCGTCGGTGGGCGGCTCGTGCAGCTGCAGGGCATCGACCACGGCAACTACGCCGGCGCCGCCTCGGCGCAGCGCGTGTACACGATCACGCTCAACGCGCTCCGCGGCGAGATCGTCGACCGCAATGGCACCGTCCTCGCCTATACGTCAGACGCGCAGGACATCACTGCAGACCCCACCCAGGTCGCCCCCGCCGCTCGAGCGACATACGCCGCCAAGCTCTCGCCGCTGCTCGGCATCGCACCGGACACGATCGTCGCCAGCCTCGGCAAGAAGGGGCACTACGCCGTCCTCGCCCGCGCCCTGTCACCGATGGCGGCGCAGAAGGTCCAGAACCTCGGGCTGGCCGGCATCTACCTGCAGGCCACGACGCAGCGCCAGTACCCGGGTGGCACCACCGCGGCGAACGTCCTCGGCACGGTGCACTCCGACGGCTCCGGTGCAGCCGGCGTCGAGCAGCAATTCAACGCCTTGCTCGCCGGACACAACGGCAGCCTCACCTACTCCGTCGACAACGTGGGGGATGTGAACCCGAGCAGCCGCAGCGTGCGCGACGCCGCGCGCAACGGCGCGACGCTCAAGCTGACGATCGACCAGAACCTGCAGTACATCGCCCAGCAGTACCTCGACGAGGACGTGCCGAAGTCGGGCGCACGCGGTGGCGAGTTGGCGATCCTCGACGCGCACACCGGCCAAGTGCTCGCGCTCGCCGCCAACGGCACGTTCAACGCGGCTGACCCGAACACGATCGACCCGAATCGGCCGATCGACCCGCCGGTGATGTCGGCGTTCGAGCCGGGGTCGGTACAGAAGTCGATCACCTTCGCCGCCGCGCTGCAGCAACGCGTGATTACTCCGCAGACCGTGATCACCGTGCCGAACAGCATTCAGATGGGCGGCGTGACAATCAGCGACGCCTGGGGCCACGCCACGCAGAAGTTCACGGCGACTGGAGTGCTGGCGCAGTCGTCGAACGTCGGCACGCTCAAGATCGCGCAGAAACTCGGCCCCGCCGAGTGGTACCGCTACGAAAAGGCGTTCGGCGTCGGCGAGAAGACCGGCATCGAACTGCCAGGTGAGAGCAGTGGGTACGTACCGCCGCTGTCCGAGTGGTCCGCCTCGTCGTTCGCGAACCTGCCGTTCGGTCAGGGCGAGAGCATGACGATCCTGCAGCTCGCGTCGATCTA
>Ga0068855_100011739_pt1 | contig 10590 bp, 8 predicted proteins | sample KBSCornC52_FD_66592 | JGI IMG/M metagenome (GOLD analysis project Ga0068855, IMG submission 66592) | Corn rhizosphere microbial communities from Kellogg Biological Station, Michigan, USA - KBS Corn C5-2 | ecosystem: Host-associated > Plants > Roots > Rhizosphere > Soil ... | reverse complement strand
CTAAGTCGGTCGATGATCGCGGTCGAGGCGCCCGGCTGGCGAGGCGCGACGAAGGCGCATACTGCTAGTATGTAACTGAGGAGCAACGAAGCCAGGCGGGATGCATCGGCCGCGAAGGCGATCGACTTAGCCATTCCCGGGCCCTAAACCTCAGCCGTCGATCGCCGCGAACCAGGCTTCGCCGATTGCGTACAGGTCATCTTCGCTGACGGCGTCGCCTTCGGGCACGCCGTTGGCAGCGCCGAACGAGTACACGATCCGTCCTACCGGAATCCCCGCGAGGAGCACGGTGTAGCTGTCGTCACCGAGCGCTTGAATGTTGTAGGTCTTGCCAGCGAAGGTCACGGTTTTGCTGGTGGTGTCGGCCACGGCTGCTTCGGTCGTCATGGGCGGCGCACTTAACACGCCGCCCGCAGAGTGGCACGGCCAAAGATGGGCCCGGACGCAGGCGCACGGAATGACGGCTCCCCGGACTTCACCGCCGAGCCGCCGAGGAGGGCTGCTCCGTGCGCTGTGCGGCGCGGAGCGGCCGTACGTGCTCGCCGCCCTGCGGGCTGCTGCGCGCGCCGGGCCCCTCAACCCCGGACGCGGCGCCAAGCCGCCGCGCGCGGGGGAGGGAGCCTTCGCCGCGCACGCCGAAGCCCGACGTGCGCGGCACGGACGCGTGCGCACGGAATGACGGCTCCCGGATTTCACCACCGAGCCGCAGAGATCAGGGCTGCTCCTTGCTTTGGGCGGAGCGGAGCGGCCGTACGTGCTCGCAGCCCTGCGGGCTGCTGCGCGCGCCGGGCCCCTCAACCGCGGACGCGGCGCCAAGCGCCGCGCGCGCGGGAGGGAGCCCACGGCGCGGACGTCAAAGCGCGACGTGCGTAGGAGCGCGCGGGCTTGCTGTCGGTTCGAGTCATGCGAGAGGGCGCACGTGGCGTGCCAGCCCTGCTTTGGGCAGCGCAGCGTACGGGGGCTGTCACGCCACCTGCGCCTTTAAGGGCATGACTCGAACCGACAACAAGCCCTTGTTTCGCAATCGCAACGGCTCGCGTCGTGCGGTGTTGGAAGACCGCGCTCGCACGCTGCGTGCGTCGCTCACGGCGTCCGAAGCGCTGCTTTGGCAGCGCATTCGCGGGCGAAAGCTCAGGGCAGTATTTCGCCGTCAGGTGCCGTTGCTTGGCCGCTTCAGCGCGGATTTCTTGGCGCCGGCTCAGCGACTCATCATTGAAATCGATGGCTCGTATCACGCTCTACGCGCGCGGGCGGATGTGCGCCGAGATGCCGCGCTCACGCGCGCGGGTTACCGCGTTCTTCGCCTCGATGCCGCGCTCGTAACGCGGGACATTGAAGCGGCCATCTCGCGCGTCCGTGCGGCGCTGACGGGGTAAGGCGCACAGGGGCGTATCAGCGCTCCGCTCCGTCCCACCGCCGCCGAGTTCCGAACTAACCCCCAAATCACCTCTGTGATCTCCGTGCTCTCTGCGGCTCGGTGGTGAACTCTCCCTCTCTCCTCTCCTCCGCAGCGCGACGCCGAAGGCTGGGCCGCCGCGCGACGTGGCGCGTGACCATCATGAAAATGAAAATTACCGGCGCGCGGTGTCGGGCGGCCGAGTGAGCTCAATAGCCGACGTCGGGCTCGTCGTTGTCGCCGGCTGTTCGGCGATGGGGCGCGCTGCTCACGCTCTTGGCTGGCGCGGGCGCACGGCGTGCGATCGTTCCGGCGTGCGCGCTGGGTTGCAGCGGAAGATTGGTGTTCGCGCTCACGCCGGGGTTCGGCGCTGCGGGCCGTGCGGGCTCACTTGGCTGCACGGCTGCGGGCGGGGGAGTTGCTGCAAGCGGTGCGGCGGCGGCGGCCGAGAGCGTCGTGGCCAGCGTCGGAATGGTGGCTGATTTCGAGCTCGACGCGGCGTGCGCTTGCAGAAAGAAGTAAGCGCCCGCGGCCGCCAGAATGCCGAGCCCAGCGAGCGCGGCGCGTTTGTAGGCGAAGCTTGGGCGAAGTTCGGCGAGCTCTGCGTCAGTGGCGGTGCCGGGTGCGGCGCCGGGGGTTGGCATGCGCAGCGCGGGCAACGCCGCCGAGCTCGACTTCTGCTTGGCGAGCGCGACCACGCCGCTCACCGGTTGCGTGGACGTGAACACCGCCGCATCGCCGAGGCTCGGCGGGTACACGCTGACGATCTCGAAATCCGGGCAGTCGATGCCGGCGTTTTTCAGCGCGTGATAGCAGCGCTCGGCGGAGATGCGCGAGCGACGCGGCGCGAACGGATAGAGCGCAATCGCGAGCTCGGCGATGTTGCTGTAGCGCTTCGAAACGTCTTTTTCGAGACAACGGAGGATGACCGCCTCGAGCTCCGCCGGTGCGTCGGGGATCAGCTCGCGCAGCGGCACCGCGTCGTGCTCCAGGATGGCGGCGCTGAGCTGCATCAGGGACGGTTCGTCGAAGGCGACGACGCCCGTGAGCAGCTCGAACAACACGCAGCCGAGCGACCAGATGTCCGTGCGTGCGTCGACCTGCTCCGAGGAGCGAATTTGTTCGGGCGACATGTACACGGGCGAACCGAGCGGCATTTGCGTGCGCACGTTGGCGCGCTTGCCCTGCGCGAGGGCGACTTTGGAGATGCCGAAATCCAGGATCTTGATGAAATCGAGACCCTGCGCGTGGCGCGTCAAAAATAGGTTTTCGGGCTTGATGTCGCGATGGACGACGCCGGCCGCGTGCGCGGCCGCCAGCGCCTCGCAGGCCTGCATCACGTACTCGACCGCGACCTTGATCGGCATCGGGCCTTGCTGATGGAGCACGTCGCACAGGTCTTGCCCGTCCAGGTGCTCCATGACGATGAAGGGCACGCCGTCCGGCAGCGCGCCCACATCGAACACGCGCGCGATGTGCTCGCTGCGGATCTTGGCCGCGGCGCGCGCCTCACGCGCAAAGCGCTCGACCAATTCCGGGATGGCCAGCGCCTCGGGTCGCAAAAACTTGAGCGCGACCTTCTCGCCGAGCTCGACGTGCAGCGCGGCGACGACGTAACCCATGCCGCCCGAGCCGAGCAGCTTTTGCGCTTCGTATTTGCCGGCGATGATCTCGCCCGGCAAAAACGGCATCTCGGTGATGTCTTCTTGGGCGAGCGCGACGAGTCCGCTCGAAGGGGGTCTGGGCTGCGTTGGGTTGGCCGGGATGCGTTTGGCGGGTGTTACCATCGTCGTGTTCGCCTCGCTCCGGTACGGTACGAAGCCACCACTTCTTTAGCGGTTTTGGTTACGGGCACTGAACGTACGTGCCAGTTTGCTGCTGTGACTTGATATCGAAGCTCAGCCCAGAGCTTTGATAGGCTGGTTTCGTGGTTGGTCCACCCACACACCACATTTCGAGCGTGCCGCCTTTTACCGCGCCGTTCGCGTCCCAATCCAACATGCCGAAGGTGCCTACCTCGGTCACCTCTTGTCCAGCGGCCAGCTTCTGGAACGCGGCCAGCACGTTCGTGCCGGTTGCTTCGAGCAGTGTGGTCCCGCCCGCGAGCTTGCGCAGACCGGCCGCAACGCTCTTGCCCGACACGGGCTGATCGGTCGTCGCCGCGAGCGCCAGGCCGATGGCGTAGGCCGCGTCGTGCGCCGGGCCCATGCCGGAGATGGTGGCCGAAGCGTTGAAGCGCACCTGGTAGTCGACCTGGAAGCCGTTGTACGTCTCGCCAGGGCTGTTCTTGCTGGCCGGCCCCGGAGTGATGCCCGTGCCGCGAATGCGTGAGCGCAGATCGTCGTTGTTGGTCACCGCCGTGAGCAGCTCCGGCACTTTGGTCGAATCGATCAGCACGTAGCTTGGTCGATCGGGCGCCGTCCATTGCGCTTCGAGCGGCACCATGATTTTGGTGATGGCTTCCGCGGTGCCCGCCAGCACGATGATGTCGGGCGCAAAGGCGACGTACTTGGTGACGATCGTTTGCTGCGTCGTGTCCGCGCCGCTGTACGGGTCAATTTGCACGTTTTGGCCGAGATTGAGTGGATCGGCGAGCGGCTTGCCGTTCAGCTCGAGGTCATTCAGCGAGGTGCGCGTGCCGATGCCGAGCGCGTCGTTTCGGAACAGCACGCCGAGCTTGACCGTGCTCTTCGAGCGCGCCGCTTTCAACGCCTCTTCGAGCGCATTGATCTGGCTGATCATCAGCGGGGCACGCTGCACGTCCGACGGGACCATCAGCCAAGTCAGGTCGTTGTCGGTCAGTGCGGCGATGCTCGAAGCGACGCCTGTCGGGCTCATCACCACGGTGCCGCCGGGCACGCTGACCTTGGTCGAAACGTCCAGCGTGTCTTGACTGGTGTTCGGTCCGACGATCGCCGGCACGTGCAAATCGTTCACCAGGTGACCGGCGGCGCGCACGAGATTCGTCGATTCGTCACACGAGACCATCACCAGCGGTCGCGGATTCGCGGACGTGCTGCCTGAAGGCACGCCGCCCGCGGCGTTGATCTGTTCGATGGCAAGCTCGGCAGATTGTTGGCGCGGCAAGTTGGTTGCGGCCGTCGTTCCCTTCGTCGAAAACAGCGAGCCGACGATGATGGCTCGATTGTTCAAGTAGTCGCCCGTGATGTGATCGCAATCTTCACTGAGCAGGTTGACGCAGTGACTCACGCCTTGCTTCACGCACACCGCGGCCACCGTGCCCGGCCCGGCGCCGGCAGCGCCCAGCGCGTCCGCTGCGCCCATCGAGGCGCGCTCGGTGCACTCTTGATTGGTCGCGCAATCACCGACGGGCAGCTCGCCCGAGCCGGCTTCACCGCCAGCGCTGTTGACAATGCCTGCTGACCCGCCATTCGCGGCGCCCGCGCTGCCCGAATTTCCGGAACCGCCAGCGAGCGTGTTGCCGTCACCACCGGCCGGCGCGCCCGAGGCCCCGGCGGAATCCGCCGGGTGCGCGTCGAGCGTGATTTTGTCGAGCCCGACGATGCTGTTGCAGCCGGCTCCAAATAAGAACAACGCGGCAATCGTGCCGCTCCTCGGATTAAGCATTCGAGTTGATTGCATCGCGTTCGGTGCAAACGGCTTAAGCGTTGGCTTGATAAGCCGTTGGTGACCCGCACACGCATGAGCCGTCTTCTCGTGTCTCCGCGGTTTCCGAGCCGCTGTTCGTCGCTCGTGCCGTGCTCATCGACCGCGTTAGAAGTTTCGGCTCTGAAAGGATTACGATGACATTTGCTCGAAATCGTCGTTCGTGGTCAATGCTCTTTACGTTTGCGATCAGTGGCCTGGCCGAATTCGCCATGCCGCGCTCACTTCACGCCGAAGAGGACTCAGCGACGGAGATCGCTGCCGCGCGCGCGCTCGCCGTCGACGGACTGAAGCTCGCGCAGGCCGGCAAATGCGAAGAAGCGGTGCCGAAGCTCGAGCGCTCCGAGAAGCTGCACCACTCGGCGATTGTGCTCAGCCACTTGGGCGAGTGCAATGTCAGCTTAGGCAAGCTGGTCGAAGGCACCGAAGAGCTGCGCCGGGTGCTGCGCGAGCCGTTGCCGCAAAATCCGACGCCTGCGCTCAGCAAGGCTTATGAGCACGCGCAAGCCGCGCTCGATGCGGCCAAACCGAAAATTGCGGCACTGACCATTTCGCTCAGCAGAGCAGCGCCGCCGGATCTGCGTTTGACCGTTGACGGCCAAGCCGCTCCCACAACGCTGATCGACACCGAGCTGCCCGCCGATCCCGGCGAGCACACGATCGAGGCGAGTGCCCCCGGCTATTTGAAGGCGAGCGTGCACGTCAGCCTGAGCGCGGCCGACAAAAAGACAGTCTCACTCAAGCTCGAGCCGGATCCGAACGCACCGGCGGTTCTGCCGCACGCGAGCGAAGCGCCGAGCCCCGGCAGCCTCACTCCCGCACCCAGCGCGGCGCTTGCGCCGGCAAGTCCGCCCGGCAGCGCGCCCGTCACCGAAGCGCCGGCAGCGAATCACGCCGCGGCGTACGTGGCGTGGGGCATCGGCGCGGTCGGCGTCGGCGTCGGCTCGACATTTGGCATCATCGCGCTCAAAGACAAACACGATCTCGTGGCGCGCTGCGGCTCGAACTCGTGTACTCCCGACAATAGCGGCTCGCTCGACAGCGCCAAGCGCTCGGGCAATATCTCGACGGTTGCCTTCGCGGTCGGTGGAGCCGGCCTGATCCTCGGCACCGTGCTGTACTTCACGGCGGGTGGTAGCTCGTCACAAGCCGGCTCGCTCGCGCAGGCGCGCCACTTTGCCGGCCTGAGCAACGGCCGAGCCCTGGTCGGTCCGGCTAGCGTGCAGCTCGCCGCAGATTTTTGAGCTCGCGTAGATCTTGGCTTTTCCGCGTTTCCATCGGCCAGCTCGCCGCGCGCTGAGCTGGGTCGCGAGCGCGCTCCCCGTTGCGGCAGCGCTCGAATCCGCGCCCGCGCACGCGGCCGGAAAACAGGGCGACGTGATTCAAACCGACACTCTCGGCGTGAGTCTCGTCAGCTACGATCTCGACAAAAAAACGACCAAGACCGTCCGGGATTTCGTCAACCTTTCGGAGTTCGTCGGCCTGCACGCGTACGTGGTCGATCGCGTGCGCGTGGGGGTCAATTTCCAATTCAGCGAACGACTGTGGCCGGCATTGCCGGCGTCGCAAAGCCGTCTGCAACGCTTTGCGTTGCTGCCGCAAGTCGGTTGGAACTTCTACGATCCGTTCTTCAGCGCCTTGGTCTTCGGCGTGGCACCGCGCACCGACGGCCGACAGCACGTCAATCTGACGGTGCAGGGGGTGCTCGGCGTCGGCTTTCCCCTCTCCGAGCGCGTTCGCTGGAGCTTTGCCGGCGAAGTCCCCTTCACCTACTACGACAAACACGCGCTCGGCTTCACTGCGCTCAGCGGTATCTCGATTCGACTCTGAGTCGCGACGCTACTTGCCGTCGCGAGGGCGCTGCGCGACGAGCTGCGTCCCCGAGATCGTTCGCCGTTCCTCCGCAGCACGGCTCCCAGTGCCGTCGGGGCGTTCGGGCGCCGGTGGCAGCACTTGCGCGCTCTTCAGCTGCATCATCGACACGGGTTCTCCGGATGGTCTGGGCGTGACCGAGTCCGGCCGCGGCGGCGCGCTCTCGAAGCTCGGCAGACGTGCAGGACCGAGGCAGCTCGCGAGCGGGCGCGTGGCCACGCGCGCGCGTTCCTCGCGCCACGCGCCGAAGGCCAAAAATCCGGTAATCAGCGTGGGCAACGCCACGCTCAGCGAGCCACAGGCTCGAGTCAGAAGACCGCCCAGCACGGCGCAAATCAGAAACGCGCCCAGCGCCAGTGCCACCGGGCCCAAACGCGAGCGCGGCCGGCGATCTCGCGGGCTCTGCCGCATCAGCTTGCCAAATACGCGATCGGCCAAATCGATCACGACCAGCGTCAAATTGCCGGTCATCACCGTGGTCGGGCAGGACGTGATCAATGATTCGCGCATGAGCGCATTCTGAAAGCTCATCGCGGCCACCGCGCAGCCACCGCTCGCCAGCATCGTGAAGCGCGCGGATTCGTGGAACGCGCGAGCGAGCGGCTCGCTCAGGCTGAACAGCGCGAGCGCGACCGTGATCAGCGCGAGCAAGCCAGCGAGCGGGCGCAGACCTTTGCGCCGGAGTACGCGCGCGGCAAACGCGGCAACGATGACCGAGCAAACGAACACCGGCAGCATCCAAAAATGCGTCGCGTGGTCGCGTGGGTGTGCGGAAGAAAACGCGATCGCGTCGCCCACGAGCTCGCCGGTGAGATGCGCCGGAAAGAGTCCGAACAGCGACGCGAAACCGGCTGCATCCACATAGCCCGCGACGCCGCTCAACAGCACCGAGTAAAGATGGACGTTCGCACTCGGCAAGAGACTCGCGCCCGGATGAGCGCTCGGTGAGATGCTGGGCAGCGAGGCGCGCGCCTCGGCGGCTTCGAAGCTCGGGGCGCGCGAGGAGTCGGTGTTGCGAAGCGGTACCAAGACCCTTATGAACGACCCGTTCGGCGCCGACTTGCGTCTTTTTGCAGCGCTTGCTCGCTTCGCCCCTGGCGAATTCCGCCGGATCCGGCCGATCTGCTGGCGTGAAAGCGAGAGGCAGCCTACGTTCCTGCCCCAAATCGAGATAACGATGCACCGGTCCCCGCTTCACGTGCCGAAACGCACTTGGTTTTTGCTGTTCCTTTCCGCGCTCAGTGCCGCGTGTCACTCGAGCGTCTCAGATGTCTCGGATGCGGGCAGCGATCCCCCGCCGCCCTTCGACGGCGGCAACTACCTGAACTTTTGTGATCTCCCCGGATCCGTGCAGTTCACCGCCGCCGGGGTGACGACGATCCCGGAGAGCACGAAGCCCATCACCGCGAACCGGCTGCAGTTCCTGCACCTGCCGAACGGCTTCTGCGCGCACTACTTCGGAAACATCGGCAACACCCGCCAGCTGCGCTTCGCGCCCGGAGGCGAGCTGTTCGTCGCATCGCCGACCACCGGCACGACGGGCGGCGGTGGCGGCGGCCGTCACGCGATCGTGATCGTCCCGGACGACAACGGCGACGGCTACGCCGATGCGCCGCTCACGTTTCTGGACAACCTGCCCTCGACGCAGGGGCTTTTGTTCACGAAAGATTTCTTTTACTACCAGGATGGCAAAAAGATCCTGAGGATGCCCTATCACGCGGGCGATCGCACGCCCTCGGGCGCGAGCGAGACGATGATCGAGGTCAGCGTGTACGACTCGTCGCTGCACTGGCCGAAACCGATCGACGAAGCGGACGACGGCACGATCTACGTCGGCAACGGCGGAGATCAGGGCGAAACCTGCGTCACACCGCACCCCTTTCACGGCGGTATCCTCAAGATTGACGGCACGCCGGGTGGCGCGCAGGTCTCGCAGGGCTTTCGCAATCCGATTGCGATCCGCTGCGAGCGTGGCAAAAACTTGTGCTTCGCCGCAGAGCTCGCGCGCGACTACTCCGCGACTCAAGAAGGCCGCGAGAAGCTCGTACCCATCCGCCCAGGCGACGATTGGGGCTTTCCGTGTTGCGCGACGAAAGGCAAGCCCTTCCCCGACATCACGCCCACGCCGGACTGCTCGGCGACGGCCTCGGAGGATGCTTCGTTCTTGATCGGCGACACGCCGTTCAGCTTCGATTTCGAGCCCGGCACTTGGCGCGCGCCGTACGCGCACAGCGCCTTCGTGCCGCTGCACGGCGCCGCCGGCAGTTGGGTCGGCGCGCGCCTGGTGATGATCGAAATGGATCCAGACAGTGGCATGCCGCTGCCTGCCACCGACATCAACGGTGCCACGAGCGGCGCAATGAGCGACTTTGCCACAGGCTGGGACGACGGACGACAAGACCACGGTCGCCCCGCCGTCGCGACCTTCGCGCCCGACGGGCGTCTCTTCATCGGCAGCGACAACAACGGCGAAATCTTCTGGGTCGCTCCGCTCGATCTCCGGCGCAAATAGCTTTTTCTTGATGGTCACGCGGCGCGGCGCGTGCCGGCATAGCCTTCGGCGTCGAGTTGCGGTGGAGAGGGGAGAGGGAGAGTTCACCACCGAGCCGCGGAGATCACAGAGATCACAGAGCTGATTTTGGGGGTTAGTTCGGAGCTTGGCGGCGGGGGGACGGAGCCGAGCGCTGACACGCCCTGTGCGCCTTACCCCCTCAGCGCCGCGCGGACGCGCGAGATGGCCGCTTCAATGTCCCGCGTTACGAGCGCGGCATCGAGGCGAGAACGCGGTAACCCGCGCGCGTGAGCGCGGCATCTCGGCGCACATCCGCTCGCGCGCGTAGAGCGTGATACGGGCCATCGATTTCAATGATGAGTCGCTGAGCCGGCGCCAAGAAATCCGCGATGAAGCGGCCAAGCAACGGCACCTGGCGGCGAAATACTGCCCTGAGCTTTCGCCCGCGAATGCGCTGCCAAAGTAGCGCTTCGGACGCCGTGAGCGACGCACGCAGCGTGCGAGCGCGGTCTTCCAACACCGCACGACGCGAGCTGTTGCGATTGCGAAACAAGGGCTTGTTGTCGGTTCGAGTCATGCCCAAAAAGGCGCAGGTGGCGTGACAGCCCCCCGTACGCTGCGCCGCCTAAAGCAGGGCTGGCACGCCACGTGCGCCCTCTCCCATGACTCGAACCGACAACCAGCCCGCGCGCTCCTACGCTCGTCGAGCTTCGGCGTGCGCGGCGTGGGCTCCCTCCCCCGCGCGCGGCGGCTCGGCGCCGCGTCCGGGGTTGAGGGGCCCGGCGCGCGCAGCAGCCCGCAGGGCTGCGAGCACGTACGGCCGCTCCGCGCCGCCCAGCGCAAGGAGCAGCCCTGCTCTCGGCGGCTCGGTGGTGAAGTCCGGGTGCCGTCATTCGTGCGCATGCGTCCGTGCCGCGCAGGTCGGGCTTTGGCGTGCGCGGCGTGGGCTCCCTCCCGCGCGCGCGGCGGCTTGGCGCCGCGTCCGCGGTTGAGGGGCCCGGCGCGCGCAGCAGCCCGCAGGGCTGCGAGCACGTACGGCCGTTCCGCACCGCCCAGCGCAAGGAGCAGCCCTGATCTCTGCGGCTCGGTGGTGAGTCCGGGAGCCGTCTCTCGCATCCCTAGCCATCACTCAGCCTCACTCAGCCTCACTCAGCCTCACTCAGCCTCACTCAGCCTCACTCAG
>Ga0068855_100011735_pt1 | contig 10591 bp, 9 predicted proteins | sample KBSCornC52_FD_66592 | JGI IMG/M metagenome (GOLD analysis project Ga0068855, IMG submission 66592) | Corn rhizosphere microbial communities from Kellogg Biological Station, Michigan, USA - KBS Corn C5-2 | ecosystem: Host-associated > Plants > Roots > Rhizosphere > Soil ... | reverse complement strand
GGCAACGACGCGAGCGCGATGATCGAGGATCGGCTCGCCGATCCGGGCCTGTTCGACGGCGCGGAGTACCGGCGCATCGCGACGCTGCCGATCGGCGTCGAACGCACGCGCGTCGCCCGGAAGTCCACGGCCGAGTCGCCATAGCGTTTCCTGTGGGAGCGGCGGAAGCCGCGATGCATTTTTCCGAGTCCGCCCGCAACGACGCTCACTCGCGTGGCAGCACGCCCTGCATCAATTCCCCCGCAGGCGACTTCGGGCCGCGGTGCGTGCTGACGAGGTTGCGGCCGCCGGTCTTGGACAGGTACAGCGCGGCGTCGGCGCGCTCGATGAGGTCGTCGGGCGTCATCACGCCGGCATCCAGTGTGGCGACGCCGATGCTCATGGTCAGGCCGACGCGCATGCCGGAAATCAGCATCGGCAGTTCCTCGATGCGCTTGCGGATGCGCTCGGCGACGCCTTCCGCATTGCCGACGCTCGCCCCCGGCAGCACGATCAGGAACTCCTCGCCGCCATAGCGCCCGAGTGCATCGCCCTGGCGCAGCTCGCTCGCGATCGGCGCGATCACCGCGCGCAGGCACTGGTCGCCGGCGCGATGGCCATAGCTGTCGTTGACGCGCTTGAAATGGTCGAGGTCGAGGAACAACACCGCGAGCGGGCGGTTGCGTTCGCGCGCTGCGAGGAATGCGGTGCGCAGGCGCGCGAGGATCGCTCGCCGGTTCAGTACACCGGTCAGCATGTCGTGTTCGGCGAGGCGATGCGCGACGTCGCGCTCGTGGCGGATCGACACGATATGGTCGGCGAGGCCGAACGCGAGCACGATGCTGGCGAACGCGAACGCGGCCGGCAGCGCGAATTCGAGCCAGACCGGCTGCGGCCAGTGCAGGATCAGTTGCAGCGCGCGCACGATCACGAACAGCAGGCCGGGAATCCACGCGCACAGGTAGTAGGCACCGCGCTGGCCGCCCTGCTGCCAGGCGAGCAGGCCCGCACCGAGCAGCATCGGCGCGAGCACGAGCAGGGCGAACGCGAGTGCGTCCTCGATCCACCAGCCGCCCGCCAGCCATGGCGCCGCGGCGAGCAGCGCGAGCGCGACGAGCGGCCAGCGCATCCACGCCAGCACGCGATCGATCACCGGCGCGCCATGCGGCAGGTCGAGGAACTGGCGCGCAAAGTCGATCGACAGCACCGCGGCAATCGCCGCCATCAGCCACGGCACGCGCACGCCGAGCGGCGACAGCCACGCGAACGGCGGGTATTCGTAGCCGAGGCCGAATTCGTACAGCTCGAACAGCACGATGAACAGCATCTGCGCGGCGAAGTACGCGTACATGCGTTCGCGCAGCACGAGGAAGAAACTCAGCATGACCAGCAGCGTCGCCAGCTGGACCGCGGGGAACAGCAGGTCGAGGCGCGCGTTGACGATGTCGCGTGCGCGTGCGTCGACCATGCGGACGACCGCGACGCGACGCGGCACGGCGATGCCCGGCGCGATGTGCAGGTAGACCGGCACGCCCGCGTGCAGGCCGACCGGCAATACGATCGCGAGTGCGTGGCGGGTGAATTCGCCGCTCGCATCGGGTCGGTACATGCTGTACGGCACTCGCGCGTAGGCAGGCGGCAGATAGGCATCGACCGCGAGGCCTTGCGGCTCGGCGATCGTCAGCACCGGCGGGCGCCGCTCGGTCCAGTCGCTGACCAGGCGAAGGCGATACCAGGTGCCGCCGCTGCGCGACGGCGTCACCGCCGCATACGACTCGCTGATGAAACGATCATCGTTGTCACCGGCCAGCACGCGCGAAGCCTCGGCTGCGTCCAGGTCGAGGCGGTCGATCCGGATCGGCGTATCGGCCGCGCCGACCGCCTGCACGAACAGCAGCGACGCCAGCAGGATCGCCCAGCGCCCCAACCGCTTCGTTGTCGACCGTTCGTCCACGACACGTTTCCCCGCTTCTCCATGAGGAATACGCAAGTTGCGGGCCAACCAGGGCCCCCTGTTCATGACGCGTTTTGTCGCTTTTCCTCACAAAATGCGCGAACCAGGCCGATCGCGCGGTCGATCGCGCCCGCATCCACGTCCAGATGCGTCACTGCGCGCACGCGCGTCGCGCCCATCGCAACCATGCGTACGCCGCGCGCCTGCAGCGCGCGGGTGAACGCGGCGGCGCCGTAGCCGCTCGCGCCTACATCGAAATAGACGAGGTTCGTCGCGACGTCCGCCGGCTCGATCGCGATGCCGGCCAGACCCTGCAGGCCTTCGGCGAGGCGACGCGCGTGCGCGTGGTCCTCGGCAAGGCGCTCGACATGGTGGTCGAGCGCGTGCTCGCAGGCGGCCGCGATGATGCCGCCCTGGCGCAGCGCGCCGCCCCAGCGCAGCTTCAGGCGGAACGCGTCCTCGCAGAACGCGTTCGTGCCCGCGAGCACGGCGCCGCCCGGCGCGCCGAGTCCCTTGCTGAAATCGATCCAGACCGAATCGTAACCGCGCGCGAAGTCGGCCGCGGCGGTCGCGCTCGCAACGCAGGCATTCAACAAGCGCGCGCCGTCCATGTGGGTCGACAGGCCGGCCGCGTGTGCCGCGGCAGCGACCTCGTCGAGCGTCGCGCGCGGCCAGATCGCGCCACCGCCGAGATTCGACGTCTGCTCGACCACGACCAGGCGCTGGCGCGGCGCATACGGTGCGTCGGCGCGGATCGCCGCGCGCAATGCGTTTGCATCGAAGATGCCGCGCCGTCCCGTCAGGGGTTCGATCATCACGCCCGCGAGCGCGGCCGGACCACCGCCCTCGAAGCCGATGATGTGCGAGGTCGCATCGCACAGCACCGCCTCGCCCGGGCGGCAGTGCACGGCGAGCGCGATCTCGTTCGCCATCGTGCCGGACGGCAGGAACACCGCGGCCTCCTTGCCGAGCAGGTCGGCGCAACGCGCGACCAGGCGATTCACGGTCGGGTCCTCGTGCGCGCGCTCGTCGCCGACGTCGGCGGCGGCCATCACCGCACGCATCGCCGCGGTCGGCTTCGTCTTGGTGTCGCTGGCGAGGTCGATCAGGTCGGCGGTGCGCATCCATGGGCTCCACACGGGCGAGGAACGCCCATCGTAATCCCATCCGGCAGCCTCGGCATGCGCCGGATGGCACGGGAAAAGCGCATGCGCGAGGACTACGATGCGCGCATGGCTCGCCTGACGCTCGCCCTCGCCTGTCTCGTCGCCGCCGCGTCATCCGGCGCGACCGAGGTCTACCGTTGCACCGATGCGAACGGCACGACCTACCAGGACACGCCGTGCGCGCCCGGCTTCGCGCAGACCGTCACGCACTATGCGGACCCCACGCCGCCACCGGCCGACCCGTCGCCGCCACCCGCAGACGACACGGTCCCGACCACGGTCGACAGCGGACCCGCGCCTGCGCCGGCGCCGCAGGTCGCGCCGCCGGCCTTCTTCCTGTGCACCGCGACCGACGGCAGCCGCTACATCAGCGAGGACGGCATCGGGCGACGCAGCGCGGTGCCGTACGCGATGGTCTCCGGCAACCGCCAGACCCTCGCGCAGGCCTACGGCGGTGCGAACGGGATCGGCGTGTCCGCGCCCGAACTGCAACACCGCCCGACGATCCCGGCAAGCCAGGATCCGCTCGGCTCGAGCTATGTCTGGGTCGTCGACCAATGCCACCACGCTGCCGCGGACGAAGCCTGCGCGTATCTGCGCGGCGAACTCGACAAGGTCACCGGCAAGCTGCGTCGCGCGTTCAGCGACACCGAGGCACAGTTGAAGCAGGATCAGGCGGCGCTGCGCCAGCGCATGCACGGCTGCCCGAGTCCGTAGGAGCGCACCCTGTGCGCGACCGATATCGACGCGACGCAATGGCTTCGCCAGGGTCGCCCACAGGGTGGGCTCCTACAGATGCATGCCTGAATCCCGACGAAAGCAGTTGCCCCTACGACAACGTGAGCGGGATCCGCGGTGCGTGGCGGCGTTCGTGCGCGAGCAGCCACTGCTTGGTCGGCAGGCCACCGCCGAAACCGGTCAGCTTGCCGTTCGCGCCGATCACGCGATGGCAGGGCACGATGATCGGCAGCGGATTCGCGCCGTTCGCCGCACCGACCGCGCGGCTCGCCAGCGGGTCGCCGATGCGCCGCGCGAGTTCGCCGTAGCTGATCGTCTCGCCGTACGGGATCTGCACGAGTTCATCCCACACGTTCTTGCGGAAATCGGTGCCTTCGGCCGCGAGCGGCAGTTCGAACGCGTGCAGCGAACCGGCGAAATACGCTTCGAGCTGTTCGATGACGGCGCCGAGGTGACGGCGACCGCGGCGCCAGTCCGCGCCGATGCGCTCGCCCTGGTCGCGCCGCTCGAATTCGACGTAGCGCAGGCCGCGCTCGTCCGCTGCGAGCAGCAGGCGGCCGATGGGTGTGTCGAGGTAGTCGTAGTCGATCATGCTTCGCCTGTGGATTCCCGATCGCCTTGGGGTTCTCGCTTTCCTAACTGCTGCGCCACAACAACATCACCGCATACGCGCGCCATGGCCGCCAGTCCTCGCTGAGCTGCTCGAGTTCGCGCGTGCTCAAGGTACGTCCCTGCCCGGCCGCGCGGCGCAGGATCAGGTCGGCCGCGGGAAACGCGTCGGGCTGCGCGAGCGCACGCATCGCGATGTAATGCGCGGTCCACGCGCCGATGCCCGGCAGCGCGACGAGGTCGCGCTCGAACTCGACCAGCGGCTGTTCCGCGCGGAAACGCACGCGCCCGTCGAGCACCGCCGCGGCGAGGCCGCGGATCGTCGCCGCGCGCGCACGCGTGATGCCGAGCTGTTCGAGCGGCGCATCGACGAGCCGTTCCGGCGTCGGGAACAGCGCGCTCAAACCGACCGTTTCGCCGTCCGCGAACGGCATGCCGTGCGTCGCGGCGACACGCGCGGCGAGCGTGCGCGCGGCCGCCACGCTGACCTGCTGCCCGAGCACTGCGCGCACCGCGAGTTCGAAGCCGTCCCACGCACCCGGCAGGCGCTGTCCCGGCCAGCGCCGCAGCAACGGTTTCAGCAACGCGCTGTGGCGCAACGCGACTTCGAGCGCGCGCGGATCCGCGTCGACGTCGAACATGCGCTTGACGCGCGCGGCGATCGCACCGAGCGCACTGCTCGCCGGATGGTGAACGCGCAATGCGAGCGCATCGTCGCCATCGATCGCGCTGACCGAGAACCAGCCCGGTACGCCATCGACGACGATGCTGCGTCGATAGCCGCGTTCATCGACGGATTCGACGCCGGGAATCGTGCGGCGCCCGTAGAATCCGAGCAGGTGTGCGAAATCGTACGGCGCGCGATACGGCAGGCGCAGCACGAGCTCGCTCGCGGTGCCGTCGCCGCCGCGGCCGCGGCGGAACTCGCGCGGCGGCTTGCCGTACGTTGCGACGAACGCCGCGTTGAAGCGGCGCAGGCTCGCATATCCGGATGCGCCGGCGATGCGCGCGATCGGCAGCGCAGTCTCGGTCAGCAACTGCTTCGCGAACAGCAGGCGCCGCGTCGCCGCGACGTCGAGCGGACTCGCGCCGAGCTCGTCCGCGAACACGCGACGCAGGTGGCGCTCGCCGACGCCGACGCGCGCAGCGAGCTCCGGCAGCGAACCTTCGTCGAGCGCACCCTGCTCGATCAGGCGCAACGCACCGGCGACGAGATCGCTCTTCGCATGATGCAGCGGCGAACCCGGCGCCGCCTCGGGTCGACAACGCAGGCACGGACGGAACCCGGCGGCCGATGCCGCCGCGGCACTGTCGTAGTAGCGGATGTTCTTCACGCGCGGCGCCGGCACGGGACAGACCGTGCGGCAATAGATCCCGGTCGACGTCACCGCGATGTAGAACAGGCCGTCGAAGCGTGCATCGCGGGTCAGGCGTGCCTGGTCGCAGATGCGCGGATCGAGGCGGGAGGTGGGCACGGGCGCGGTTTGCATGCGACCATGCTAGCGCAGCCGGAGGCCATCGACTCGCCGTTTTCGGCTGTCGAAGTCGCGACCGGACCGAGCCGTCGGCGACGAGGCCCTCTCATGGATAAACTGGCGTGGGTACTTTCAGCGACGATCGGCGCGGTCGCGATCGTCGGCGCCGTCTGCAACGCGCTCGTGCGCAACACGATCCTGGCGATTGCGCTATCCATGGCTTGCTCGTTCGCGCTGTGGTGGTACGTCACGGCGCGCCACGATCCGTTCTGGCCGATTGCCGCGCTCGTGGTCGTGCCGATCATCATCGTGGTATCCGTCTTCATGGGCATGCTCGGTCGTGCCTCGCGGCGCGCGATCGACGCTGCGGACTGACGCGCCGTTCGCAGGGCGATGCTGCGGGTCCTCCGTTCCAGGGTCGTCGCCGGACGTGACCCCGTCACCGATCACCGCGCCGGGATCATCGACGAGCACCGGTCGGTCATCGATCACCGAAATCCGGTCATCGACGCAACCCTGGCCTGCGTTCGCCACGGGAATCCGGTGATCGATCACCGCCCGATCGTCAGCGCAGGGCCCATCGATCATCATCGATGACCGGCCGACACTGATCGACCTCCGCAAACCGGTCACCGGCCAGCGCGCGGCGGTCGCGTGTCACCGGAGTCCGGCCGACGCTCACCCGCATTCCGGCACCCGAGCGCGCGCAGCGGTCGATCGCCTCCGGAAATCGGTGATTCGAATCGCCCGGCCGGAGGGCGATGTCCGGAATTCGCAAGCGGCATGGAAAAAGCGACTCGCCGCTGCAACCCGATCGGTGCCGTGAAACAAGAATTCGCTGGTCGGCGACGCCAGCGCGCTCCCGCTGGATCCGTAGCGGGCAACGCGTTCGAAACGGGCGCATCTCAGAAGCCGTACCGCAGGAACCCGCCGTCGACCGCGATGCATTCGCCGGTCACGTAGCTCGACGCCGGCAGGCACAGGAACGCGACCGCGCCGGCGACCTCTTCCGGTTCACCGATGCGGCCGATCGGCGTGCGCAGCAGCACGTCGTCGAGGTAGTCGGGATCGGCGAGCGGCCCTTCGGTGCGCTGCGTGCGGATGTACCATGGCGCGACCGCGTTGACGCGGATGCCGTCCTCGGCCCATTCGCAGGCGAGGTTGCGCGTGAGCTGGTGCAACGCCGCCTTCGTGAAGCCGTACGGCGCACCCGTGCGCACATGGGTCAGGCCCGACACCGAGCCGATGTTGACGATCGCCGCATTGCCGTGTTCGGCGAGATGCGCATGCGCGAGGCGGCACATCTCGAACGCGCTCAACACATTCGTCTCGACCAGCGCGCGCACTTCGTCGAGCGAATACTCGAGCACCGGCTTCGTCGCGTTGCCGCCGACGTTGTTGACGAGCAGCGACAGTTCGACGTCAAGGTCGGCGATCCAGTCGAACACTTCGAGGCGCTGCTCCTGGGTCGCGAGGTCCGCATCGCAGGCGAGGATCTCGCGCCCGGGGAATTCCTCGACGAGTTCGGCGCGCACCTGTTCGAGGTGGATTTCGTCGCGCGCGACCAGCAGCAGGTCGGCGCCGAGCGCGGCGAGCTCGCGCGCGCAGGCAAGTCCGATGCCCTTGCTCGCGCCGGTGACGAGCGCGGTGCGACCGTCGAGCCGCCAGCGTGACGGATTCGTCATGGCGATGTCCTCCTGCTTGTCCGCTTCGGGGCTGCGGCGCAGACTGTAACGGATCGCCCCTCCGGAGTTCGCCATGATGCGCATCGCAGCGCTCGCCCTCACCCTCGCCGTGCTGGCCCTCGGCGCCTGCGGCGGCAAACCGTCCGCCGACACGCAGGCCGATGCCGACCAGGCCGCGGCGGACAAGGCCGCCGAGCAGGCGGCGGCGAAGGAGCAGAAGACCGTATTCGACGACCAGCTCAAGGCGCTCGACAAGGCGAAGGCGGTCGAACAGCAGTTGCAGGACGACAAGGAAAAACGCGACAAGGCCTTGCAGGCGCAGGAGAACGGCGGCTGAGCCATCTCTTTCTGCGGAAGCGGCCTCCCCGGCGTCGTCGAATTGTCGGGCAGTGCAGATTTGTAGGAGCCCACCCTGTGGGCGACCCGGACCACGATGCGATGGGACGGCGACGGTCGCGCACAGGGTGCGCTCCTACGTTGGAAGCATCGATGGTGCGGCGCGCTTTGCACGACGGCGGCACAAGGTCTAGTCTCGCCGCGTAGCCATCACTCAGCGTTCCAGCAAGGGGCCCGTAGTGCAGCCAACCGATACGCGTGATCCCGCCTATTTCCACAAGGTTGTCGACTGCCAATGGGCCTGCCCGGCCCACACCCCGGTCCCCGAGTACATCCGCCTGATCGCAGCCGGACGCTACTCCGACGCCTATCTCGTCAACTGGAAGTCGAACGTGTTCCCGGGAATCCTCGGGCGCACCTGCGACCGTCCGTGCGAGCCCGCGTGCCGGCGCAGTCGTGTCGAGGAAAGCGCGGGCGGCAAACCCGAACCGGTCGCGATCTGCCGGCTCAAGCGTGTCGCGGCCGACTTCAAGGACGACATCCGCGATCGCCTGCCGCCACCGGCCGCGGTGAAGAACGGCAAGCGCGTCGCCTGCATCGGCGCCGGCCCGGCCTCGCTGACCGTCGCGCGCGATCTCGCGCCGCTCGGCTATTCCGTCACGGTGATCGAGGCCGACGCGAAGGCCGGCGGTTTCATGCGCACCCAGGTGCCGCGTTTCCGCCTGCCCGAGGAAGTCATCGACGAGGAGACCGGTTACATCCTCGGCCTCGGCGTCGAGTTCGTCGGCGGCCGGCGCATCGATTCGCTGAAGGGCCTGCTCGCCGAGAACTACGATGCGGTGTTCGTCGGTTGCGGCGCGCCGCGCGGGCGCGACCTCGACCTGCCGGGTCGCGCGGAAGCGGCCGCGCACATCCACATCGGCATCGACTGGCTCGCCTCGGTGTACTTCGGCCACGTCGAGAAGGTCGGCAAGCGCGTGATCGTGCTCGGCGGCGGCAACACCGCGATGGACTGCTGCCGCTCCGCACGCCGCCTCGGCGGCGACGAGGTCAAGGTCATCGTGCGCTCCGGCTTCGACGAGATGAAGGCGTCGCCGTGGGAGAAGGAGGACGCGATGCACGAAGGCATCCCGATCCTCGACTACCGCGTGCCGAAGAGCTTCGTGCACGAGGACGGGCGCCTGACCGGCATGACGTTCGAGAAGGTGCGCGCCGAACGCGACGCGAAGGGTCGCCGCAAGCTCGTGCCGACCGGCGAGCCGGACGAACTGCACGCATGCGACGAAGTGCTCATCGCGGTCGGCCAGGAGAACGCGTTCCCGTGGATCGAACGCGACATCGGCATCGCGTTCGACGAGGAATGGGACATGCCGGTGGTCGACAAGACCACGTTCCAGTCGACCTTGCCGCATGTGCTGTTCGGCGGCGATGCCGCGTTCGGGCCGAAGAACATCATCTGGGCGGTCGCGCACGGCCACGAGGCCGCGCTGTCGATCGACAAGCTGCTCGGCGGCGGCGACGTGCGCGATCGCCCGCTGCCGATGGTCGAGATGATCTCGCAGAAGATGGGCATCCACGAGTGGAGCTACGACAACGACGTCTCGCCGGACGAGCGCTACAAGGTGCCGTGGGCGGATCCGTCGAAGACGCTGAAGAGCATCAAGCTCGAGGTCGAGCTCGGCTTCGACGCGGAGACCGCGTGGAAGGAGACGCAGCGCTGCCTCAACTGCGACGTGCAGACCGTGTTCACCGACAAGCAGTGCATCGAATGCGACGCCTGCGTCGACATCTGCCCGATGGACTGCATCACGTTCACCGCGAACGGCGAGGAAGCGGACCTGCGCCAGCGCCTGTCCGCGCAGGCGCTCAACACGAGCCAGGACCTGTATGTCTCCGGCACGCTGAAGACCGGCCGCATCATGGCGAAGGACGAGGACGTCTGCCTGCATTGCGGCCTGTGCGCCGAGCGTTGCCCGACCGGCGCCTGGGACATGCAGAAGTTCCTGCTCGAGATGACGCATGCGGGTGATGGCTGCCGCTCCGGCGCACCGAAGGAGAAGGCCGCATGAACCCTTGTCGTCGTCCCGGCGCACGCCGGGACCCAGCGACTGTGGCGGGCGCAAGGCACTGGGTTCCGGCGTGCGCCGGAACGACGGTGAATGCATGACTCCGATCAGCGCCACCAACGACTTCGTCATCAAGTTCGCGAACGTCAACGGCTCCGGTTCGGCCTCCGCGAACGAGCTGTTCGCGAAGGCGATCCTGCGCATGGGCGTGCCGGTGAGCCCGCGCAACATCTTCCCGTCGAACATCCAGGGCCTGCCGACCTGGTACGAGGTGCGCGTCAACGAGCACGGCTGGCTCGGCCGGCGCGGCGGCGTCGATCTCATGGTCGCGATGAACCCGCAGACCTGGGATGGCGACGTGAAGGAACTCGAAGCCGGTGGCTACCTGCTGTACGACTCGACGCGACCGCTGCCGAAGTCGAAGTTCCGCGACGACATCCACGTCATCGGCATCCCGCTGACCGAGATGTGCAACCGCGCCTGGACCGACGCGCGCCAGCGCCAGCTGTTCAAGAACATCATGTACGTCGGCGCGCTGTCGCTGCTGCTCGACATCGACGTCGACATCATCGAGCGCCTGCTC
>Ga0068855_100011733_pt1 | contig 10592 bp, 9 predicted proteins | sample KBSCornC52_FD_66592 | JGI IMG/M metagenome (GOLD analysis project Ga0068855, IMG submission 66592) | Corn rhizosphere microbial communities from Kellogg Biological Station, Michigan, USA - KBS Corn C5-2 | ecosystem: Host-associated > Plants > Roots > Rhizosphere > Soil ... | reverse complement strand
GCGACCCTGCCGGCCAACCTCGCCGCCGACCCGCTGATGGGCGTGCTGCTCGGCGTGGTGCTGCTGAAGGAGCACATCCCGCTCACCCCTGGCCACCTCATCGCGTACGTCGCCTGCCTGGCCGCGGTCGTCCTGGGCGGGGTGCGGCTCGCCGACCCGCACGCCGGCCCCATCGAGCCGGACGAGCTTCCGGCCGCCGCCGCGTAGAACGCGTGCGAGGATGGGATCGATGAGCCGCGCCACGCTGGACAAGGAACCGCGCGATGTCGCGCGCATGTTCGACGGCGTGGCCCGCCGCTACGACCTGACCAACACCGTCCTGTCGTTCGCGCAGGATCGCCGCTGGCGCCGCCGCACGCGGCAGGTGCTCGAAGTCGGGGACGGGGACCGGGTGCTCGACCTCGCCGCCGGCACCGGGGTCTCGACCGTGGAGTTGATCCGCAGCGGGGCGGCGGCGGTCGCGTGCGACTTCTCCCTCGGCATGCTCCGCGCGGGCCGCGGCTCCCGGGGTCGCCGGCACGTCCCGTTCGTCGCCGGGGACGCCACCTGCCTGCCGTTCGCGGACGGCTCCTTCGACGCGGCGACGATCAGCTTCGGGCTGCGCAATGTCTCGGACGTCCCCCGCGCGCTGCGCGAGATGGCGCGGGTCGTGCGCCCCGGCGGCCGGCTGGTCGTGTGCGAGTTCAGCCGCCCGACGTTGCAGCCGTTCCGCGGGTTGTACCTGAACTACCTCATGCGTGCGCTGCCGTGGATCGCCCGCCGGGTCTCTTCGAACGCCGACGCGTACGTCTACCTGGCCGAGTCGATCCGCGCCTGGCCGGCGCAGGACGAGCTGGCCGGCATCATCGCCCGCGCCGGGTGGACGAGCGTGCGCTACCGGAACCTGACCGGCGGCATCGTCGCGCTCCACGTCGCCGAGCGACCGGCGGGTTGAGCGCGGAGCGACCGGCGGCCTGAGCGCGGTCGGGGTAGTCGCTCATTGCCGATCTCACTAGCGTGAGTGGGGACGGCCCGACAACGAGAGGACGACCCATGGACAGCGAGAACACGATCGGTGACGGCGGCGCGGACGGCGCGGCCGACGGTGGCGGCGACGGCGGCGCGGGCTTCGGCGACGGCGGCGCGGACGGCACGGCCGGCGCCAAGGGTGACGGCGGCGCGGACGGCGCGGCCGACGCGGGCGGCGACGGTGGCGCGGGTCACGGCGACGGCGGTGCGGACGGCGCGGCCGGCGACGGCGGGGCCGACTCCGGCGGTGACGGTGGTGCCGACGGCGGTGCCGGTGGCGACGGTGGCGCGGATGGCGGCGCCTGAGTTCGATCAGTGAGCACTGATCTCGGTTCCAGCGAGGTCCCTTCGGCCGGCGGTGTGGCGCTCGCGCGCTGCATCGCCGGCCCGTCCGCTGTGTTCGCCGAGCAGCACTGGGGCAAGGCGCCGCTGCTGAGCCGCGCGGCCGAGCTCGGCGGCGACTTCACCGACCTGCTCTCGGCCGCGGCGGTCGACGAGCTGGTCTCGCGGCGCGGCCTGCGGACGCCCTTCCTGCGCATGGCGAAGGAGGGCACCGTCCTGCCGGCGGCGCGCTTCACCCGCGGCGGCGGGGCGGGCGCCACGATCGGTGACCAGGCGGCCGACGACAAGGTGCTCGCCGCGCTGGCCGACGGCGCGACGCTCGTCCTGCAGGCGCTGCACCGCACCTGGCCACCGCTGGTCGAGTTCGGCACCGCGCTCGCCGGGGACCTCGGCCATCCGGTGCAGATCAACGCCTACGTCACCCCGCCGCAGAACCAGGGCTTCGCGCCCCATTACGACGTGCACGACGTGTTCGTGCTGCAGGTCGCCGGGCGCAAGCAATGGCGCATCCACGAACCGGTCGTGCGCGCGCCGCTCGATGACGACGCCTGGGAGAACCACCGCGCCGCCGTGGCCGCCCGCGCCGACGAAGCGCCGTTGATAGACACCGTTCTCGAACCGGGCGACGCGCTGTACCTGCCGCGCGGCACGATCCACTCGGCGGTGGCGCTGGGCGAGACCTCGATCCACCTGACGGTGGGCGTCCACCCGGTGAGCCGCTACCAGCTCGTGCGGCACCTGCTCGAACTCGCGCAAGACGACCCCGAGCTGCGCGCCTCGCTGCCGATGGGCGTCGACCTCGCCGATCCGGCCGTCCTGGCCGCCGAGCTGACGGCCACGCTGGCCAAGCTGCACGAACGCCTCGACGCGGTCGAGCCGGCGGCCGTCGCCGCGCGGGTCGGCGCCAACCTGATGCACCGCACCCGACCCGAACCGATCGCCCCGCTGGCCCTGCTCGACGCGGCGGCCGCGCTCGACGCCGCCTCGCCGCTGCGGCTGCGGGCGAACCTGCGCGTGCGCGTCGAGGCGGACGACCGTGAGCTGCGGCTCGTCCTCGTCGACCGGACCCTGCGGCTGCCCCCGGCGGCCGCCGACGCGGTGAAGGCGGTGCTCGCCGGCGCGGCGATCACTCCGGGCGAGCTCCCGGGCCTCGACGCCGGCCAGCAGCTCGAGGTCGCCGGGCAGCTGCTGCGCGCCGGCGTCCTCGTGCCGGCTCAGATCTTGCGGTAGCGCGCCTCGACGAACAGGTACAGCCCGAACGCGAAGATCAGGGCGGCGAGGATCCACAGCAGCGCCGGCCCGCCGCTGCTGTTGGCCAGCATGCGGGCCGAGCCGTCCACGCCCTTGCCCTTGTCGGGGTCGTTCTCGATCGCCGCGTGCAGCACGAACCAGCCGACCAGCGCGTACGCGCCGCCGCGGCCGACGTAGCCGGCGACGCCGAGACCCGTCCCGATCGAGCGGACGCGCGGGCTCATCCGGTACTCCTCGAGGTGCTTGCGGAACTTGCGCTTGACCGCGCGGTACACCTGGATGCCGGCCGCCACGAAGAGGGCGACCCCGAGCGCGCCCAGCCAGAACCACCCCGCCGGCCAGCGCAGCACCTCGGCGCTCCACTGGGTCTGGCGGCGGTTGGAGTGCCCGCTCGAGCCGCTGGAGCTGCCGGCGAACACCTTGACGAAGCAAAAGACGCCGAAGGCGCCGTACAGCGCGGCCCGCCACAGCGACGACCCGCGCTTGGCCCACACCTTCGCCTCGGAGTCGTCGCTCTCGCCCTTGTTGCGCACGGCGTCGACGACGCAGAACAGGGCGAACAGCAGCATGCCGATGCCGAGCAGCACCAGTGCGACGTCACCGCCGGTCTGCTTCTGGATCGCCTGCGCCGCACCGGGGCCGCTCGCGGAGTCGTTCGTGCTGCCCCCGAGCGCGCCGCCGGCGATGCGGGCCACCAGGTAGGCGACGACGAGGAAGACGAAGCCACGCGCGCCGATGCCGAAGCGTAGGGCGCGTTCACCCCACTTGTTGTCGGCGACGTCGGATGCCGCGTCGCGGGACGCGTTCTCGGCCTGCAATGCGCTCCGGCGGGCCGACGCCGATGCTGCGCTAGTCACGTCTGGCAAGTACCCGGGCGGCAAGGTCGACTATCCCGGCTGGCACGCTGCAGGGGTGAGTACTGGGGGCCGCCCGCACGTGCCGCGGCCGCGCGAGACGATGGATCGGTGCGCGCTGCGCGCCCAGCTGCGCGGCGACCCGATGCTGGGGACGGCCTTCCCGGCCGCGCGCATCCTGCTGGTCGAGCAGCCCGGCCCGTGGGGCGAGCGCGGCCTGCGTGACTCGCACTTCGGCGAAGGGGCGGCCACCGAACTCGAGGCGCGGGCCACGCGGGCGGGCGTGCGGGTGCAGGCGGTCCGCCGGCCGGGTCGCACGCCGAAGGACGCCCCGCGGCGCTGGGCCTTCGCCGACACGCGGGACGGCCACGAGTCGCTGCACTGGGGCGAGTACCGCGACCCGGCCGAACTGCTCGACCTGCCGCTGGACGGCTCGGCCGGCACCCCGGACGACCAGCCGCTGTACCTCGTCTGCGCGCATAGCAAGCACGACACCTGCTGCGCGCTGCGCGGCCGTCCGGTCGCCGCCGCCCTGGGCGCGTTGCGGCCGGGCCGGGTCTGGGAGAGCAGCCACGTGGGCGGTGACCGGTTCGCCGCCAACGTGCTCGTCCTGCCGATCGGGTACCTCTACGGACGGGTGCTGCCGTTCGCGGCCGAGGAGTTCGTCGCGGCGGCCGAAGCCGGCGAGGTGCTCGGCGCGCTGTTGCGCGGACGCGTCGGGCTCCCCGCCCCGGCCCAGGCCGCGCTGGCCTACGCCTACGAACACCTCGGCGTGCGCCGCCGCCGTGACATCGCGGTCGAGTCGGCCACGCCGATCACCGGTGGACAGTCGGTCGTGCGGGTGCGCGGGCCGCACGGGCGGCTGGAGATCACCGTGCAGGTCGATCGGGTGGCCGCCGCTGGGCTGACCTGCCACAACCCGCGCCCGAACCAGTACCTCGCCTACCGGCCGTTGACGATCGTCCCGCTCGACGAGCCCTGAGCGTCGAGCCGGGCCCGCCACTCGACCTGCGTGCCGCCGCCCGGCGCCGGCGAGACCCGGCAGGTGCCACCGTGCCGGCGGGCCCGTTCGTACAGGTTGATCAACCCGCTGCGCCGCTCGGCGACGCCGATCCCCACGCCGTCGTCGCGCACCTCGAGCCGCAGCCAGCCGTCGTCGGTGGTGGCCAGGGTGACCGAGACGGCGTGCGCGCGGGCGTGCCGGGCCACGTTGGTCAGCGCCTCCCGCCCGGCGAGGACGACGTCGTCGGCGAGGTCCTCGTCCACGCCGTCGAGCGCCCCGGCCAGCGTGAGCTCCGGCGGCGCCTCCAGGATCTCGGTGATCTCCTCGACCAGCTCGGCCATCCGGTTCGGCAGCCGGTCGGGGCCGGCGTAGCCGGGCTGCCGCAGTCCGAAGATCGTCGAGCGGATCTCGTTGATCGTCTCGTCCAGGGACGTGACGTGGTCGGTGATCTGGTCGGCCAGCGGGCCGGGGCCGAGGTGATCGGCGACGTGCTGCAACCGCAACCCGGTCGCGAACAGCCGCTGGATCACCTGGTCGTGCAGGTCGCGGGCGATGCGGTGCCGGTCGGAGAGCACGAGCATCCGCGCCTGCTCGGCCCGCGCCTCGGCCAGCTCGACCGCGACGGCCGCCTGCGACGCGAAACCCGACGCCAGCTCCAGCTCGGCCGCGGCGAACGGCTCGCCCCCGACCGGACGCGCAAGGACGACGGCGCCGAGCAGCCGGTCCCGGCCCAGCAACGGGACGGCGGCGAGTGGCCCGACCTCCGCCTCGAGGTCGACCTGGGCGGTCGGCGCGTCCGTGCTCAGCCGGCCGTCCGCGCAGGCGGCCGCAATTGCGCGGGCCGCGGTCTCCGAGCGCTCGCCGGCGCAGGGCAGTGCACCGGTGCGGGTGCCCGGGTCGACGAGCATCGCGAACTGCGCCTCGCCGGCTTCGCGGGCCAGTTCGCATACCCGCTGCAGCGGCGCCGCGCACTCGCCGGAGAGCAACTCGGCCGACAGCTCGCCGGCCGCGGCGAGCCAGCGGTTGCGTCGTAGCAACGCGGCGTGCATGCCCCGGGCCTCGAGCAGGTTGCGCACCCGTAGCACCAGTTCGGTGGCGTCCAGCGGCTTGGTGAGGAAGTCGTTCGCGCCCAGCTCCAGCGCGCGTCGCGTGGCGTCGCGCGTGGTGTCGGCGGTGAGGACGAGCACGGGCAGGTCGGCCGGCCCGAAGTCGCGGCGCAGCCGTTCGAGCACCTCGTACCCGTCGAGGCCGGGCATGTGCAGGTCGAGCAGCACGAGGTGTGGGGCCAGCTGCGGCAACCGCTGCAGGAACTCCCGCGGGTCGGCCACCGCCTCGACGCCGGGCAGCCCGCTGCGGGCCAGCAGCGCCTGCACGAGTTCGGCGCTGGGCCGGTTGTCCTCCACGACGACGAGGCGGGCACCGGCGTGCGCCGCCAGCATCGCCTCGCTCGCCCCGTCCTTCATTTCGCCGTCGCCCGCTCAGCCGTCGCAAGCGCCCGGTCCACGATCTCGAGCAACTGCCGTACGTCTATGGGCTTGGTGAGGTAGGCGGTGGCGCCCGCGGCCAGCAGGCGCTGGACCTGCCGGGGCATCGCATCGGCGCTCACGATCACCACCGGGATCGTCGCCGTGAGCGGGTCGTCGCGTAAGGCCCGCAGGATCTCCTCGCCGCCCACGTCGGCCAGGTTGAGGTCGAGCAGGACGAGCACGGGGCGGTGCTGCCGGGCCAGCTCGAGGCCGAGCCGGCCCTGCATGGCGGGGATCAGCCGGACGCCGGGCCGCTGGGCGAGCACCCGCTCGACGAGCTGGATGTTGGCGAGGTTGTCCTCGACGTGCAGGACGGCCAGCCGCTCCGGCAGCGGGCGGGCCGGCACCTGCGCGCCGACCTCGCCGAGGCGCTCGAGCCGGTCGACCGGTCCCTCGACCTGCGGGAAGTCGACCCAGAACGTGCTCCCGCGCCCGGGCGTGCTCTCCACGCCCAGCGTCCCGCCCATCACCTCGGCCAGCCGGCGGGAGAGCGCGAGCCCGATGCCGGTGCCCTCGATCGTGGTGCGCTCGGCGCCGAGCCGCTCGAACGGGGTGAACAGCAGCTCGAGGTGTTCGGGTGCGATACCCGGACCGGTGTCGGTGACCTGCACCCGAACCGTCCCACCCGCCGGAGCACTGCAGCTGATCGAGACCGTCCCGCCCTCGCGGTTGTACTTGATCCCGTTGCCCACGAGGTTCAGCAGGATCTGCTTGAGCCGCTGCCGATCGGCGAAGACGTGGACGGGCGGCCCGGGCGGCGTGCCGTCACTGAGCAGGGTGATGCCGCGCTCGGCGGCCAGCGGCCGCAACAGGTCGATCGTCTCGGCGATCACGGCGCGCACCGGCACGGCTTCGGGCGACAGCGTGAGCGTCCCCGTCTCGATCTGGCTGATGTCGAGGATCTCGTTGATCAGGTCGAGCAGGTGCCGTCCGCCGCGGGTGATCTGCCGGACGGACTGCTCCTGCTCGGAGCTGAGCTCGTCCAGTTCGAGCAGCTGGCTGAACCCGAGCACCGCGTTGAGCGGCGTGCGCAGCTCGTGGCTCATCCGCGAGAGGAACTCGCTCTTGGAGCGGTTCGCCGCCTCGGCCGCGAGCTGCGCCTGGTGCATCGCGCGGGTGCGCTGCTCCACCAGGTTGAGCGCGTACTCGCGGCGACGGGTGAGGACGTGCACGAGCAACGCGACGAGCGCGGCGAGGACGAGGCCACCGGCCAGCACGAGCCACGGCACCAGGCTGGTGAAGTCGCCGACGAGCGGTCCGTGCCCCGCGGTGACGATCAGCACCCGATCGTTGCCGATGGAGGCCACGACGTGCACCGGGTGCGCGTCCGGGTCGGGCCGGGCCCCGCTGATCAGGATGAGGTTGTTCTCGGTTGCGCGCGTGCCGATGTACAGGGCGACGTCCAGCTCGCGGTAGGGCGAGGTCTTGGTGGTCGGCACGGTGACCGGCTTGGCCGGCAGCAGGCCGGTCGCGAACGCGACGGTCGGGGTGCGGGCGGCCACCGCCACGGCCTGGACGTACCGCTTCACCGGGCCCTCGGGGTGGAGCGTGAACGCCATGCCCGGCTTGGCGATTGCGTGGCGCAGCAGCGCCTCGGTGACGGCCGGTACGCGCTGACCGACCTTGGCCAGGGGGCCGTCGGCGGCGATCGTGACGAAGTGGTTGCCGCGCTGTTGGGCAACGGCGACGGTGCGGCCCTGCGTGACCAGGACCTTGGCGAGCGAGTGGAACAGGCGGTCGGAGTCGCCGGCGGCGACGGTCGCCTCGCCGACCGCGGTGAGCTGCGCGGCCGTCTGCTGGCTGCTCGCGGCGAGGTAGGCGGACAGCTCGGCCGCCCGCTCCTTGAGCAGCCGCCGTTCCTGGTTCGCGACCACGCTGCGCAGGACGAGTGCGGCGATGACGGCGATCACTGCGATGACGGCGAACACGCCGGCCGCCAGTGCGTGCCGGCGGGCGGCGTGAGGGAGGCGCGGTAGGCGCGGTGTGGGCACGAGCTCCATCCGCATGCGACGGGCCGGTTCGGGCGTGAGGTCGCCGTTAGCGAGATCACGCTCAGTCCAGCACGCCCGGCCCGTCCGAGCAAGCCGACCCGCCCCGACCCGGCCCACCCCGCACCCGCGCGGGGAAGGAGCCGGGGTCAGTGGTGGGCGGCGTCCGGGTTCTGCTGGAGCCGCTCGAGCGAGCGGACGATCTCCGCCTCCGCCTCGGCCCGGCCGACCCAGTTCGCGCCCTCGACCGACTTGCCCGGCTCGAGGTCCTTGTAGACCTCGAAGAAGTGCTGGATCTCCAGCCGGTCGAACTCCGGCAGGTGATGGATGTCGCGCAGGTGCTCCAGCCGCGGGTCCGTGGCCGGGACGGCGAGCACCTTGTCGTCCCCGCCCTTCTCGTCGGTCATCCGGAACATCCCGATCGCGCGGCACTTCACCAGGACGCCGGGGAACAGCGGGTCGCCCTGCAGCACCACGAGCGCGTCCAGCGGGTCGCCGTCCTCGCCGAGGGTGTTCTCGATGTAGCCGTAGTCGGCCGGGTACTGCGTCGAGGTGAACAGCGTGCGGTCGAGCCGCATCCGTCCGGACGCGTGGTCGACCTCGTACTTGTTGCGGCTGCCCCGAGGGATCTCGATCAGGACGTCGAACTCCACGATGGGGCTCCCTCGGCGATCTTGGTGGCGGGCGGCCGGTGCTCCGGCCCGACTAGTCTGACGCATCATGACGCGCCGACGCCTCGTGGTCGCCGGCTTGGTGCCGCTGGTGCTCGTCCTTGCCGCCGCGGCCGGGGTGGGTGGGTTCGCCGTCACCGACTCCGCGCGCAACACCACCGCGCCGTCCTCGCCTCCGCCGCCCACGCCGCGGGCCTACGCGGCCGCCGGCGCGCGACCGTCGCCGCCGGCGACGAGCGCGGCCGGCACCGCCCCGACGGCGGCCGGGGTCGCCGCCGCGCTGCGCCCGCTGCTCGGGGCGGCCGGCTTGGGTTCGCGGGTGCGGGCCGAGGTGCTCGACGCGGCCGACGGGACGACGCTGCTCGACCGGGGCGGCGCTATCCCGGCGGCGCCCGCGTCCACCGCGAAGCTGCTGACCGGGGCCGCCCTGCTCGCGGTGCGCCCGGCCGACTACCGCATCACCACGAGCGTCCAGGCCGGCACCGCGGGCGCGCTCGTCCTGCTCGGCGGCGGCGACCCGACCCTGACCGGGGCCGCCGCCGGCCAGCCGGGGGCGTACGCCGGGGCCGCCCGCCTCGCCGACCTGGCGGCGCAGGTGCGGCGGGCCGGCGGGCACTGGACGCGCATCGTCGTGGACGATCGGCTGTTCGCCGGTCCGGCGGTGTCGCCGAAGTGGGCGCCCGAGGACGTCCCCAGTGACTACGGCGCGGCGATCACGCCGGTCATGCTCGACGGCGGCCGCGCCGAGCCGGGCGACACCATCCGCAGCGCCGCCCCCGACCTCGCCGCCGGGCACCGCCTCGCGGCCCTGCTCGGTGTCCCGGCGCTGCCGGTCGTGCGGGGGCGCGGGCCGGCCGGCGCGCGGCTGATCGCGTCGGTGCGCTCGGCCCCGCTCTCGACGCTGGTCGCGCAGATGCTGCAGTTCTCGGACAACGTGATCGCCGAGTGCCTCGCCCGCCAGGTCGCCGTCGCCGTGCACGCCCCCGTCACCTTCACCGGGGCGGCCGCCGCCGTGCGCACCGTCCTGCGCCGGGTGGGCGTCGACCCCGGCGCCGGGCTGGTGGACGGCAGCGGGCTGGCCGCCTCCGACCGGGTTCCGGCGCTCGCGCTGGCCCGGGTGCTGCGGCTGGCCACGACCACGCCCCGGCTGCGCTACCTGCTCGCCGGCCTGCCGGTCGCCGCGTGGTCGGGCACCCTCGCCGACCGGTACCTGCGCGGAGCGGCCCGGGCCGGCGCCGGCGTGATCCGGGCCAAGACCGGGACGCTGACGGGGGTGTCGGCGCTGGCCGGGCTCGTGCACGACCGCAGCGGGCGGTTGCTCGTGTTCGCCTTCGTCGCCGACCGGGCCGGCGCGACGTCCGCCGCCGAGGCGGCCCTCGACGACCTGGCCGGCCGCCTGGCCGGCTGTGGGTGCGGCTAGCGCGTCCTCGGCGTGGCGGGCCCCGGATCGGTAGCGTGAGGGGATGAGCTCGCTGATCGACTGGGACGTGGCCACCCGGGCCGCGCGTCGATTCAGCCCGCCGTCGCCCGCGGTCAACCGGCGCGAGGCGGACGACGTCGTCGGCGAGCTGTACCGCGCGACCGCGATCGCGGCCGATCACGTGGCCGAGTTGACCAAGCTCGCCGAGCCGCCGGTCACGGCCATCACCCGGGTCATCGACCGTCCGGCCTGGATCGACACGAACGCCAACGGCCTGCGGACGATCATGGATCCGCTGGTCGACCGCTTGACCGCCGCGAACCCGGTCGGGGCCATCGCCGAGCGCATCGGCGGCCGGGTCACCGGCCTGCAGGTGGGCGCGGTGCTCGGCTTCCTGTCGGGCAAGGTGTTGGGTCAGTTCGAGTTCTTCGAGCGGACGGGCGGCCAGTTGCTGCTCGTCGCCCCCAACCTGGTCGCCGTCGAGCGCGCCCTCAAGGTCGATCAGCACGACTTCCGGCTCTGGGTCTGC
>Ga0068855_100011732_pt1 | contig 10593 bp, 6 predicted proteins | sample KBSCornC52_FD_66592 | JGI IMG/M metagenome (GOLD analysis project Ga0068855, IMG submission 66592) | Corn rhizosphere microbial communities from Kellogg Biological Station, Michigan, USA - KBS Corn C5-2 | ecosystem: Host-associated > Plants > Roots > Rhizosphere > Soil ... | reverse complement strand
CCCCGACGCGGCATAGGCGCCCAGGGTGGGATGGATCAGCATATCGCAGCTCTTGCGCAGCGCAGCAACGGTATCGCGATAGACCTCATAGCTGTGGTCTGGCACGCCATTCGCACCACGCGCATGGAAGTGGGCAATGGATGCTCCCGCGGCCTGACATTCTTTAGCGTCCTGGGCGATCTCGGCGGGGGTCCAGGGAACATGGGGATTGATGTCCCGCCTGGCGTATTCGTTCTGCCGGACCTCGATGATGACTTTCCGCACGGCCGCCTCCCGCCTGTATGCTTCTGTCGTTCCTGGCCAGTCTAACAAAGCTTCCGGCCTTGCATAGGGCGGCATCTTGCACCGCCGGTCGCCTTCCCCCACAATCTCGTTGGAGAGCACGAGTCCCGGGTCAAGGGCGGCAAAGCCCGAAGTCCAAAGAACGCATGAAAATCCAACATCTGCCGGCGGCGGACCGAATCTGTTTGACGATCGTCGCGGCTGTTGAGCGACCTTCAACACGGGAAGAAAATTGTTCACTTGTGCCGCGAGAGTGATGCGCTAACTCCCATTGCAAGGAGCGGCGGGCGACTCGATAAGCCCGGCGAAGACATCGGGAGCTAAGCGGGAGGAGAGAATGGAGTCAGCCACAGGAATCGAGAGGACAGCCACAGCGGGCCAGGGCTGGCCGCGCACGGTGGTTATCGGCGCGGGCATGTCCGGCGTCCTCATGGGCCATCGTTTGCGTGAGGCCGGGCTTGGTAATTTCACCATCTATGAAAAGGGCGAGAGCGTCGGCGGCACCTGGCGCGAGAACCATTACCCCGGTCTGCATTGCGACGTACCGTCGCACCATTACTGCTATTCCTTCGCCCCCAATCCCGGCTGGAGCCGCGAGTATTCGCCGGGGCCGGAGATCTGGCGCTATTTCGACCGCACGTCCCGGCAACTGGGCATCACCCGGCAGATCCGTTTCAATACGGCCGTGACGGAGGCCCGCTGGGACGGTGCAGGGTGGCAGCTGCGGTTAAGTGACGGCACGACCGACGTCGCCGATATTCTCGTATCCGCCACGGGCGTGCTCCATGTGCCCATGTACCCCAACATCCAGGGCCTGGACGATTTCGGCGGTGTGAAGTTCCACACCACCAAGTGGGACCATAGCGTGCCTCTCGCCGACAAACGCATCGGTATCATCGGAACCGGCTCCACCGCTGTGCAGATCGTCGCCGAACTGAGCGGCAAGGTCCGTGAGCTGGTGTTGTTCCAGCGCACCGCACAGTGGGTCGCCAAAACACCTAATCGACATTTCCCGCTGTGGAAACGATTGCTGTTCCGGCTGTTCCCATCGATTCCTCGCCGCCTTTACAAGGAGGCCATGTCCATCACGACTGCCGTTGTGGGCAGTATCATCGGCGAAGACCCCGCCGGCCGCGCGGCCTTGGTCAAGAACGTGGAAGACAACCTGGCATCCGTGAAAGACCCGGTGCTGCGGGCGAAGCTGACGCCCAACCACGAAGTCGGCTGCAAGCGGTTGATCTCATCGCCCAATTTCTATGAAGCGATCCAACATCCGCAGAGCCGCGTCGTGACCGAAACCATCGATCATGTGGAGCAGCGCGGCATCGTCACCAAGGACGGCCGCCTGCATGAGTTGGATATCCTGGTGCTAGCCACGGGTTTCGATCCCACTGCGTATGTGCGGCCGGTGAAGCTTTATGGACCGGACGGTCACGATCTCGATTCGCTATGGGCGGAGCGGCCGATCGCTTATCGCTCCATCGCCGTACCGCATATGCCAAACTTCTTCATGATCGGCGGGCCATTCTGCCCCTTCCATAGTATGTCCTTGGTGCTTATGTCCGAGTGCCTGGTGGACTACATCATGAAATGCATCCGCGTGATTGCCGAGCGTCGCGTCGCCATGGCGCCGCATGCAGCCGCAACGGCAGAGATGATCAAAACGTATCGCGAGGCGGCGAAACACACGATTTACGCCACAGGCGGATGCGCCAGTTATTATCTGGACAGCGAGGGCGTGCCGTTCATCTATCCCTACGGCCCACAGCGATTCCGCGATGACATACGGCAAGACCCCGTCTTGAATGATTATCACATCACACCGTTGCCGGCGTTCGCGGCAAGATGACGTTTTCCGGGAGGAATAGATGAAGAAGACCACGTTGATCGGCCTTGCCCTGACCTTAAGCATGGGCGCCAGCTACGGCGCCGATACTGGCGGGACGTCATCTACCGACCCCTATCTGGATACGTCCACCAACGGCAACTGGCCGGGATACGGCCGCACGTACGGCGAGCAACACTACAGCCCCCTCAGCGCCATTGACGGAAACAGCGTGAGCAAGCTGGGACTGGTGTGGTCCCTGGATCTGCCGCCGGCTAATTCTGTGTCCGCCCCGGTGGAAGCCGACGGCATTGTCTATACCTCGACCGGGTACAGTGTTGTCCGTGCCATGGACGCGGCCACGGGCAAGCTGCTGTGGACCTACGATCCCAAGGCCGCCGAAGCCTCGGGTGACAAACTGCGCGAGGGATGGGGCAGCCGCGGATTGGCCTGGTACAAAGGCAAAATCTACGTCGGCACCCAGGACGGGCGTTTGATCGCCCTCGACGGCAAGACCGGCCGCGAGATCTGGAGCGCCATGACGTTGGAGAAGGAGGATTACCGCTTCATCTCCGGCGCGCCGCGTGCTTTCGATGGCAAGATCATTATTGGCCACGGCGGCGCCGACGCAGCCAACACCCGCGGCTATGTCACCACTTACGACGCGGAAACCGGCAAGCAACTCTGGCGCTTCTATCTCGTGCCTGGGAATCCCGCCAATGGCTTCGAGAACAAGACTATGGAGATGGCCGCCAAGACGTGGTCGGGCCAGTGGTGGAAATACGGTGGCGGCGCAACCGCTTGGAATACCTTTAGTTACGATCCCGACACGGATACGGTTTTCGTGGGCACAGGCAACGGCGCGCCGTGGAACCATAAAATCCGCAGCGAAGGTAAGGGCGATAACCTTTTCGTCTGCTCCATCGTCGCGCTGGATGCAAAGACAGGTGCCTACAAGTGGCACTATCAGGCTAATCCCGGTGAGAGCTGGGACTACAACGCCGCCATGGATATCCAGTTTGCCGATCTGATGATCGACGGCAAGCCGCGCAAGGTGCTGATGCAGGCGCCCAAGAACGGATTCTTTTACGTCATCGATCGTGTCACCGGAGAGCTGATCTCCGCCGAGCCTATTACACGCGTAAGCTGGGCGAGCAAGATCGACCTGAAGACAGGGCGTCCTGTGGAGAATCCCGCTGCCCGCTATCCCAATGGAACCACCTTCATCATGCGGCCGGGACCGGTCGGCGCCCACGGATGGCCGCCGTCATCCTACAGCGAGAAGACGAAGCTCATTTACATTCCAGTCATCGATCAGAGCTTTTCGTACAGCGACGCGAAAATCGACAAAGCCCATTGGACACGGCCGCCGGGCGATCAGGTCAGTGGCGCCGTGACCTCCTTCGGCGTGCCGCCGGACGGCAAAAGCCCGGACGGCACCACGTATCTGCTGGCCCGCGATCCAGCAACGCAGAAAGACATATGGAAGGTGGCGACGGGCGCGCCGTGGGGCGGTGGCGTGCTGACAACAGGAGGCAATCTGGTATTCGAAGGCCGATATGACGGCAATTTCGATGCGTATGATGCCGCCACCGGCAAATTGCTGTGGAGCTTTGCGGCACAAGCCCCGGTGCTGGCCCCGCCCATTAGTTACGAGGTGAATGGCCGCCAGTATGTGACGGTGCTCACAGGCGTCGGGACCAGCGCAGGTTTTCGGTATGATATTTTGCCATTCCCCACGGACTATCGGAGCCAAGCCAGACGCGTGCTCACCTTTGCCCTGGGCGGAACCGGTACGTTGCCGAAGGCCGAGCCATATACGCCGGCCGCCGTCTCGGATCCCGACTATAAGGAAGATAAAGCTGCTGCGGACCGTGGCGCCGAAACTTACATCCACTGTCTTGTTTGCCATGGCATCGACGCCCACGGCACCGGCGCTGCACCGGACTTGCGTTCGTCACCAATTCCGACATCGGCGGAAGCATTCGACAGCATTGTCCGCCAGGGCGCGCTGGTATCGCAAGGCATGCCGCGCTTCCACGAACTCACGGACCAGGAGATGCGCGACGTCCGCCAGTATATCCGCAGCAAAGCGGCGGAACTCCGCAAGGTCACGCAATAGAATCTAGGAAGGAGCAGCGCCATGAAATCGCGACATCTGGTGGACAAGGAACTGGTGGCGATGCTGGATGCATTCCCGCCTATGACCTTCAGCGCCGAAACCCTCGCCGACGCGCGGGGATTCATGAAAGCCATGGGCGAAGCCGCCGTGCCGCCGCCGCTGCCGGTGGAAGCTGAACGCCGCATGATCCCTGGCCCCAAGGGCGCGCCGGAAGTGCCGGTGCACATCTATCGGCCCAAGGGGGCCAAGGGGCCCCTGCCCGCCTATCTGGACATCCACGGTGGCGGTTACATCGGCGGCACGCCGCTCATGGGCGATGTGAGGAACCGCACCCTGGCGCACGAACTGCAATGCGTCATCGTGTCCGTGGATTATCGTGTTGCTCCCGAGACTCCGTTCCCTGGACCGGTGGAGGACTGCTATGCCGGTCTCTTATGGCTGCACGCCAATGCCAAGGAACTGGGAGCCGACCCGAAGCGCATCGCCATTGGCGGCGACAGCGCGGGCGGCGGACTGGCGGCAGCCCTGGCGCTGGTGGCGCGCGATCGCGGCGTGGTGCCGGTAATCCTGCAGGTGTTGATCTATCCCATGCTCGACGACCGCACCAGCACTGTGCGGGAAGACCATCCCTACGCGGGAGAGTTCATGTGGACTCCCGCATCCAACCGCTACGGCTGGACCAGCTACTTGGGTAAAGCGCCCGGCGGTCCCAATACACCGGGCCATGCGGCCCCGGCCCGCGCCGCCAATCTCGCAGGTCTGCCGCCGGCGTTCATCGCCGTGGGCGCGCTCGATCTGTTCATCGACGAGGACATTGAGTACGCCCAACGCCTGATTCGCGCGGGCGTGCCGACGGAGCTGCACGTCTATCCCGGCGCGTTCCATGGCTTCGATTTGGTACCCGATGCCACGTCCACCAAAGCCATTCAGGCCAGCATGCGCACGGCGTTGAAGCGCGCCTTTACGGGCGCCTGAGCGCGATCACGCGGTTCTGATCACCGTGGTCTTATGCAGTTGGGACGGTGCGTGCCGTCCCATACGCCGCCCAGCGAACCAGAAATGAATACCTGCAAGCAGGAACGTCACGCTGCTTGCGGCGAGTGTCCAGCGCAGCCCATTGGCGATGGCTGTGTCGCAGTTGGACTTGAGCACCGGGTCGCCCGCCGATGCCGCGCACGCCGCGAACGATGAACCAGTCGCGGCGAAGAAGGTTTGATGGGCGAGGATGTCGCTCACATAGCCCACCAGCGGCGGACCAAGACCTAACCCCACGAGATTAATAATAAAGAACAGGAACGCCGCCGCCGTGGCGCGCATGCGCGGCTGTACCATGTTGTGGGTAAGCGCGAACGCCGGGGCGAAATAGATGTAGACGGCGATGGTCCCCGGTCCCAGGAACGCGACCACGCTATTCACGGACTCGGACATGAATGCCATCGCATGCAAAGGTGCGGCGAGGGCCGCGAACCCGGCCGGGATCCAGACATAGAAGCGGGCATCATCCCGCGCGAACCGGTCGATGAGCACGCCGCCCAACAGCGTGCCGATCCCGGCGGCGGCGCCGGTCACAAGACCCATCACCGCGCCCACCTTGCCCAGGGGCAAACCAAAGCACCGGATCAGGAATGAACCGAGAAACAGATTCACGGCAAAACCGCCAATGACGATATATGACGCGCCTATGGCGAGATGACGGAAATCCGGTCGTCCCAACAAAGCGCGTATCACAGCAACGAATGGGACCAGAGGGCCAGTCTCATCGCCGTGATCGTCGCGCCCGCCGCGCGGCATCTCACGCACCGTCAACATGATGACGGCTGCTAAGTTAATACCCGGCACGCCGAGTAGGAAGAACGACACACGCCATCCCCACAGGCCGGCGATGGTCCCCGCACCAAAGGCACCGAGGAACGCCCCTGCCGGCGCGCCCACGGAATACACCGCTAGGGCAATCGCGCGCTTTGCCGGCGCGAAATAGTCGGTGATGATGGAATGGGAAGTGGGATTACCACCCGCCTCGCCGATGCCGACGCCCATGCGGCAGGCCAGCAGCTGCGGATAGCTTTGCGCCACACCACACAGCATGGTCATCCCGGACCACGCCACCAGGCAGAGGCCCAGCACGACGGCGCGGTGATAGCGCTCCGCAAGCCGTGACAGCGGCAGCGCGAATACGGCATAGAACAGGGCGAAGGTCGGACCGCCCAGCAAACCAAGCTGGAAATCACTAAGCAGCAGTTCCTTGCGGATCGGCTCCTGCAACACGCCCAACATGGTGCGGTCGGCGAAGCTGCAAGTGTAGGACAGCGTCAGCAGCACAAGCACGAGAACGGCGCGGCCACGGGATGGCATGACCATCCCCAGACGCGCCACGGCCGATACGGTCATTGCAGTCCCCCAACGCCCAATGACCGCGATTGTACTACGGCGCGGCGCTTCTGTCGCCCACCAGCGGTGCCGGCGGCCGCACGGCGCGATGACCATCGGCGATGGCATACTGAAGATCGCGCGGTGCCAAGGCGTCACCGATGATCTTCACATCGGGATGCTTGCGGTAAATCTCGTCATACAGTTCGCGCACGGGATTATTGAACGTCACCAGCACCACCGTGTCGGCAGGGACAGTCGCGCGCTTTGTGGGCACCTTGGTGGGATGGACGACGGCATTGTTACGCCCGATTTCCGCAAGGTGATGATTCACCAGTAGCGTGAAATCCTTGTTGTAAAACCGCTCCAGCGCTGTCTCGCCGCGATAGTTGAACTGCATGTGCGGCGCAAAACAGGTGTGCCGGGTCACGAACGTCACCGCGCACCCCTTGGACAGTAGCTCATCGGTCACGGCGATGGCTTCGTAGTGGCCGGTCTCGTCCAATACCAAAGCGTGTTTACCGAGATCGCGCGGCGGGCCCATAAGCAGATCAATCGACGACAACACGTGGGGCTGGTCCACGCCCTTGGCGGGTTCGGCGGGACGCATGGCTTGCCAACCGTCCATGCGCGGCACGGAGCCGGTGGCGATAATGACGGTGTCGGCCTTCTCCGCCAGCACGTCGTCCGCTTCCATGTAGGTGCCGAGGCGCACTTCCACGCCCAGACGATACACCTCACGCTCCAGCCAATCGGCGATATCGCCGAGGGTATGCAGGACCGGCGCACGCTTCGCCGCCAGGGCCGCACCGCCGAGGCGACCGCTGGCCTCGGCCAGAATCACTTTATGCCCTTGCATAGCGGCCACGCGCGCGGCCTCCATGCCTGCAGGACCGCCGCCGACAATGAGGATTTTCTTCTTTTCCGTGGCTGGGGTGATGAAGGTCTCGTCCAAATCCTTCTCGAAGCCGACCGTGGCGTTCACGGTGCAGCCAAGCCACTGCTCGCGGAACAAACCGCCGACGCAGCCCTGATTGCAGGCGATGCACGGCCGCACTTCCTCGGCGCGGCCCTCGCGCGTCTTGCGGACGAGATTGGGATCGGCAATCTGGGCGCGGACCATGCCCACCATATCGGCGACGCCTTCATTCAGAACCTGCTGTGCTTCATCGAGGGTGCGGAAGCGGCCCGCAACAATACGCGGCAACTTGACGCCCTGGGTGAGCTGGGTGGAATGCGGCAGCATGTAACCCATGGGCAGCGCCATGGTGCCGACCATGTTGGGCGCGTCATAGTAGTCGCCGAAAGAAGCATTGAGATAGTCGATGAGGTCCTCGCCGATGACGGCGGCCACGACTTTCTTGAGATCGTCTTCCGTGATGCCGCCTTTGGCCAGGCTCGCGGACAGGCGGAGCCCAACCACGTAATCGCGCCCGACGCGTTTGCGCACGGCCCGCAGCACCTCCTGCAGGAAGCGCATGCGATTCTCCGGCGAGCCGCCCCATTTGTCTTCGCGCTGGTTGACCAATGGGTTGAGGAACTGGTGAACGATATAGCTGTGCGCGCCGTGAATCTCGACACCATCGAGGCCGCCCTCGCGACACCGCCACGCAGCGGTCGCGAATGCATCGATGAGCATCTCGATCTGCTCCTCAGTCATGGCGATCGGACAGCCCTTCAGCTCCGTGCCGGGCGTGGCCGATGGCGCCAGGGGCGGACGCTTGCCCGGCTGATGGGCATTGTGCCCGCCGTGATAGAGCTGCTGAAACATCTTCATGCCGTGGCGGCTGATGGACTTCACCATCTTCTGAAAGCCGGGTATCACGACATCGCTGGCGTTGAACAACGTATTGACGCTGGTGTGGTGCACCGCCGTGGCCTCGACGATGGCAAGACCGCATCCGCCGCGCGCCCGCGCGGTCATATAGGCGATAGCCGCCTCGGAAAAGGAGTCGTTCGACAGGAACGTCCCGTGCGCCGTATAGACCACGCGGTTAGACAGGGTGACCTTATTGATGGTTATAGGGTCAAGAATCTTAGCGGCCATTCACGTGATCTCCGGGCGCGATGCGTTGAACTATTTCGAAGGCGAAGGCGGCAGCAACGTGCCGATAAGCGTGCTTTGGAATTGCCAATGGGCTTCGTGCACGCGCGTGGCGATAACCCAACGGCCGTCCTCCATAATGTATGTGTCGGTATACGCCAGGCCGCGCACCAGGATCGGAGCGCCCGGCTCTCCCGCGCCGGCCACATAGGCGAGCGCGAACAATTTTCCCGACGCCCGCTGACCATCCACGGCAATGTCCATGCTCGCGATCAGATGGCAGGTCTTTCCGCGCGTCAGAAGATTGCGGAATCCGGCCTCAAGGCCTTCGCGCCCTTCCAGTTTCATCTCTTTTTGCGTCGCGGATGAAAGTTTGCCGTTTTTGGCAAAGCAATTCGCCACCGCTGTCGCATTCTGATTGTCGCAGTGAAAGAAGTATTGATCCGCCAATTCGCGGATCTTCTGCCGTTCTTGGAAAGTCGTCGCGTCGACGGAACTGCTCATCTTCTCTCTCCCTCGTTACTATGCGGCCGCAGTTTGAATATCGATTTGCGCGGCGAGCCGCGCCGCGCGCGGGCCTGCGATCAGTCCGACGACGTACAGGCCTGCAAAGGTCAAGGTCAGCGAATCCGCGATGCGGTCGGGCGACGCGAACACAAAGTCGGTGATCGCTCCGACAATGAGTGGCCCCAGTCCCGCCACGCCTGCGTTCATGAACAGACCCACTGAGGTAACGCGCGCGCGTAAATGTGCGGGTGCTACCAGCGGCAGCGGTGTCATGACGGATGTTAGTGCCGCAGCCATGATAAAAAAAGCCAGTGCCAGCAGGACCAGAGCGGTATTCGCCGTGGGTGCACGCGACAGCAGAATCAGCACGGGCCCGAGGACGACGAATAAACGTAACATCGTCTTCACCACATGGCTCAAAGCACGTTCGTTCGTGCTGCGGCTCATCAGCCATGAACCAAAAATGGCGCCGGCGATACCCGCGCAGACGAAAACCGTGCCGACCTTGAGACCGGCCGCTTTCACGTCAAGCCCATGGATGCGGATAAGGTATGTGGGCATCCAGGCATAAAGGGTATAGCTCACCATATTCACCATGGCCGTGAAGCAAAGCAGCGAGGAAAGAAAAGCCCGCTTCTCTCGCAGGAACGGCCACACCGAGCCTTTGTGGGCACGCGAATCCGGCAGATCGCGCCGCACGGGCTCGCGCATGCCCGCCCACACCAGCAGCGCAATGATGATGCCCGGTGCTCCCAAGATCAGAAAGAGAGCGCGCCAGGGCTCGAGCGCGCTAAGCATGGTAAGCCCGTTTGGGCCTGCCCCGCTCAGCCACGCCAGCAGCGGACCGCCAAGAAGCAGAGTACCACCCGAACCTATATAAGGCGCCGCCATGAACAATGCCGCCGCACGCGGCACCGAAGCGCGCGGCGCGATATCGCAGATGATGGACAACACCGCCAGGGGGACAATGGACTGGGCGAAGGCGAGTGCCATGCGGGCAACCAGTAAGGTCTGGAAGTTGGGCACAAATCCGCACGCGATCGTGACCGACGACCAGATCAGCATGCAAATCGCCACAAGACGGACCCGGTTACCTCGGTCCACAAGTGGCGCCGTCATCGTCGGGGCCACGGCCAATACCATGGTGAAGGCGACGCCCAGTAACAGGCCAATCTGAAAATCACCCAGCCCAAGGCTTTGTTTCAGAGGAGCCACGGCAATGCTGGGGATTTGGCGGTGAATGCAAGACACCACGTAGACCAGCTCGAAAACCATGAGGGTTGGCAGCCAGGACCGCCACGACAACGCGGCGTCGGGCACGAGAACCGACGAATTATGACCGTCAGGTAGAGACTTAACCGTGCTTTGGGTCATTGTGTTCGCCGGTTTGCGTTTCCCCTCCAGGACCGCTTGTGCAGCGTTTCCCGGCCCACCGTCAGATCCTGG
>Ga0068855_100011730_pt1 | contig 10594 bp, 11 predicted proteins | sample KBSCornC52_FD_66592 | JGI IMG/M metagenome (GOLD analysis project Ga0068855, IMG submission 66592) | Corn rhizosphere microbial communities from Kellogg Biological Station, Michigan, USA - KBS Corn C5-2 | ecosystem: Host-associated > Plants > Roots > Rhizosphere > Soil ... | reverse complement strand
GGAAACCCTAAGCCAGTTCATTGACGGTAACAAGACGTTCAATGCCTGGGGCGCGATGGCCAACTCATTGCCCTACTTCTGCGCGACGATAATGCAGGAAGAGATTTTGGCGGGAGAGATTCCGCACGCGATCGGAATCCTGATTCCCCACACCAACGGGACCGCTCGCTGGCCGGCGCAGCGCTCCGACTCCCCGGGAAGCACTTTGCCGGCCGGCGGAATCTGGCAAATCGACCCGTCATTCGATATCTCGAGCCTGAACTCGACGGGCTTAAGTGCCGACCAGATCAATATCCGCACTTTGATTCTGACGGCGATGCAGAAATACGGTGCCATCCCGGTCGATACTACGGCCGGCGGCAACCTTGGATTTCGTTTCGAGGCGGCTGTAACCCATCTCTTCACGTCAGGCAACCATTTTTCACCGCTGACGATAGGCAGCGTGACCAGCCCGTCAAACACGATCGACGCCATGATAAAACAAGTTCCCACATCAGCCTGGCGGATGATTGACGCGAGCTACCGGCCGCCGGTGCTGACTGGAACCTGGACGGTCGGAATGAAGTCTTAGCCAATTGGTCAAAAGTAAAGTCGGATTTGCTAAAATTAATAGGTGTTAGGAACGGATTATTTAGGCAATTCACCTACCAAATTACTGGCAGGTCTGAATTCAGAACAGTTGCGGGCAGTCGAATGTACTGATGGCCCCTTGCTGATTTTGGCCGGGGCCGGCAGCGGCAAAACCAAAACATTAACCCACCGCATCGCCCACATTTTGGGTAGTCAGAAAGCCACGCCATATAACATCTTAGCAGTCACTTTTACCAACAAGGCGGCCGGTGAGATGCGCCAGCGGGTAGCCAGATTATTAAGCGAAAATGGGCAGGATCGTAGTTTCATGCCTTATATGGGCACTTTCCACTCAATCTGCGTGCGGCTGCTGCGCCAGGATGGCGAACATATCGGTATCCCGCGTAATTTCGTGATTTGGGACGAGGGTGACCGGCAGGCGGCCGTTAAACAGGCCGGCCGCCAGGCCTCAGTCGACGAAAAAGCCTTTCCGGCCAGATTGATATCCTCACTGATCAGTAGCGCTAAAAATGAGATGGTCGGCCCGGCCGAATTTGCAAGTACCGCCGAATACAGTCCGGCGACCCGGGCGGCCGCCAAAGTCTACCCGCTTTATGAGCGCATGCTCAAGGACGCTTCGGCGTTGGATTTTGATGATTTGATCGGCCGGACAGTACAGCTGCTTGAATCACAGCCGTCGATCCGTCAAAAGTGGCAGAACCAATTCAAGTACGTGATGATTGACGAGTATCAGGATACCAATGCCGCCCAGTACCGGCTGGTCAAATTCCTGACCGGCCCTCATAAGAATATCGCGGTGGTCGGTGATGACTGGCAAAGTATTTACTCCTGGCGCGGCGCCGATTTCCGTAATATCTTGAATTTCGAAAAAGATTATCCGGATTGCACGGTGATTAAACTTGAACAGAATTATCGCAGTACGAAGAATATCCTTGAAGCCGCCCATAATGTAATCGCCAGCAACAGCGTGCGTAGCGATAAGAAACTCTGGACGTCAGAAGGCGACGGTTTGCCGGTACAGGTTCTTCAGGTCAGTTCAGAGCGGGCCGAAGCCGAAGCTATTGTCCGGCGGGTTAAGAACGCGGTTGATATCAGGGCTAGGTCTTATAAAGACTTCGCGGTGCTATATCGGACCAACGCCCAGAGCCGAGCTATCGAAGAAGTCTTTGTCCACTACGGGATACCGTATCGGATCGTCGGTGGAGTCCGGTTCTATGACCGTAAAGAGGTAAAAGACATTCTGGCGTATCTGCGCCTGATTTACCAACCGGAAGACACCGCCAGTTTTGAGAGGATAGTCAATGTACCGGCGAGAGGCATCGGCGCTAAATCGCTGCTGAGTTTTCATGATTGGCGTTTCCAAAACGGCTATAGCCTAGCCGAAGCTCTGGCCAAAGCTGATGATTGCGCCGAGATCACGCCTAAGGCTCGACAAGGTTTCAGGCAATTATCCGATATCGTCCAGAGTTTCCAGGCCCAGGCTGACGAGCTGCTGCCGGCCACACTCATCGATGGATTGCTGCGCCGTTTAGATTACCTTCATTTTTTATCAGATGGCACACCCCAGGGCGAGGCTAGGATCGAGAACGTCAAAGAGCTTATCAGCGTCGCCAATGAGTATCAGGATGCCGGTCTGGACGGCTTTTTGGAGGAAGTAGCTTTGATTAGCGATCTGGATACCGCCGATATGAACAGCGACGCCGTGATCCTGATGACACTGCATGGAGCCAAGGGACTGGAATTCCCGGTCGTCTTTATCACCGGCCTGGAAGAATCGATCTTACCGCATAGCCGGGCACTGTATGACGCCAGTGAAATGGAGGAGGAACGTCGATTGATGTACGTGGGAATGACCCGGGCCAGGCAGGAGTTATATCTGACTTACGCCATCGAGCGCAATTTATATGGCGGCCGCCAGCACAATCCGCCCAGCCGCTTCATTACCGCCTTGGGTCCGGCCGCCAACAGCCAGCTGAGCGAATACGGCTTTGGTTACCAATCGCTCTTTAAAGAATCGGCCGCTTCTTCAGCCAATGACGAGCCGCGATACGTGCCGGAGCTCGAGGAAGGGGACGGAGTGAAACATCAACTATTTGGCGTGGGCACAGTCGTGGAGATTGATGGCGATAATGCTACGATTTACTTCAAAGGCAAGGGGACCAAAAAGCTTAACATTGCCTTCGCTCCCTTGGAAAAGCTATAATTGAACCTGTTTTTGAGCGCTGATCAACCGGGTGGGCCAAACCAGCCCAGCGCATTTTCAAATGAGTTTACTACCAAAAATCATAACTAAACATTTTCACCGGGTCCACCACGCCGGCCGGCGCCACATTCAGCGGCGACCATACTTATTACCTATCTTCGGTTTAGCGATTGGCATAGCGATTGTCGGTGTGCTGGTAGCGTCACGGGGCGGCACTCCGACCTTCCGACCCAGCGACTCACATATAGTCTTTGTTTTTAATGAGGGCAAGAAGCAGACGGTCGATACCAAAGCCAAGACAGTCGGCGAGCTTATCAGCCGGCTGAACCTTCATCTGATCCCGCAAGACGTGGTCGAACCATCATCCGATACGCCGATAGTGGAAGATAACTTCCGGATCAATGTCTATCATGCCCGCCCGGTAACAGTAATCGATGGTACGAATAAAACCGTTACGCTGACCGCTCAAAAGAGCGCCCGAGTGGTAGCCGAAGGGGCCGGATTAAAGGTAAACCCGGAAGATATCGCCAGTTTCGCGGAGGGCAGTGTATCGGAAAACGTCATCGGTGAAAAAGTAGTGGTCGGCCGAGCCACACCGATAACCTTGAATCTTTACGGCTCACCAATTCCGTCATATACCCAAGGGCAAAACGTGGCTCAGGTACTGCGTGAAAAGCATATCAAGCTTGAAAACGGTGAAACGGTAAATCCGGCGCCTGAGTCAGCCGTGACGCCGAATATGCAGATATTCATCCTATCCAAAGGCAGTCAAGTGGTAACTACCGAGGAGACACTGCCGTTTCCCACCCAGACCGTCAATGATATAACTCTCAGTTTCGGTACGACGGTTGTCCGCCAGCCCGGCCAGCCCGGCCGCCAAGCCGTCACTTACCTGATAAATACTCAAAAAGGGGTAGAGGTCAGCCGCAAAATAATCCAGCAGACGATTGTTCAAGCACCGGTACCGCAAATCGTAGCCCGCGGTTCGACCATCGATATCAATGGCGACAAAACCGCTATTATGGCCGCCGCCGGCATTTCCAGCGGTGACTATGCCTACGCTAACTTCATTGTCAGTCATGAATCAGGCTGGCGGCCGACAGCGTCCAATCCCAGCGGTGCTTACGGCCTGTGCCAAGCGCTGCCGGGGAGCAAGATGTCTACAGCCGGCTCCGACTGGCAGACAAGCCCAATTACCCAGCTGAAGTGGTGCTCGGGCTACGCGTCCAGGGCTTATGGCGGCTGGGCCGCGGCTTACAATCACTGGGTGGCTTACAGGAACTGGTAGTGACCGAGCCGAAAAAAAGCCTGGGTCAGCACTGGCTCAAAGATAGCTCTACGCTTGAAGCGATTTGCGAACTGGCGGAGCTTGATAATAGCGACATAGTCCTAGAGGTCGGCCCGGGCCTGGGCCATTTGACGAATCAGTTGGTAAAGCTGGCGGATAGTGTAATCGCCGTCGAAGTCGATGAAGCGTTGGCCGATAACTTAGGGATCAGCTCAAGAGGTCCTAACCTGGAAGTCATTCAGCAAGATATACTCCGCTTTGACTTAACCCAGCTGCCAACTGGGTACAAAGTTGTGGCCAACATCCCCTATTACTTAACCAGCAATCTGATTCGGAATTTAAGCGAGTCGGCTAACCCGCCGGTATTGATGGTCTTGCTGGTCCAAAAAGAAGTCGCCGAGCGGCTGGCGGCGGCTCCCGGACAGATGAGCTTATTGAGTGTCAGCGCCCAGCTTTATTATCGGCCCGAGCTCGGGCCGGTCGTCCCGGCCGATCTGTTCGAGCCGCCGCCCAAAGTCGATTCACGAGTTATAGTACTGCGCCGCCGCCAGCCGCCGCCGTTTGGAAATCTGGATGCCAAGCTTTTCTTCAGGGTGGTCAAGGCCGGTTTTTCCGGCCGCCGTAAGAAACTGCGCGGTAGTCTGGCGGCCGGCCTCGGCATTGATAAGCAGCAAGCCGACCTTTTGTTGTCAAAAGCCGGCATCAGCGGCGACTTGCGGGCTCAGAATTTGGATATATCAGATTGGCATAAGCTCTATACAGCCATGCTAAAATAAAATCATCATGAACAAAGCCAAACGGTTCGTTTTCAGCTTATCAACCTTAATCTTATTCAGTGGCGTGGCGCTGGCTACGGCTCCAGTCTACGCTGAGCATAGTAGCTCCGGGGGTGGCTCTGACGATCAGGTAGCCACAACTGCCGATGACTCCAGCTCAACCACTGGCAGTGAGACCCAGACCGAAGTCGAGAATCACGCCAACGATCTGGTCGAGCAATTTAGGATTCAGGCCCAGGAAAAACTAGCCGCTAAAAAAGCCCAGGTCAAAGAACAGACCCAGGAACATCGCCAGCAAGCCTGCGAAGCCCGTAAGACGGCCCTCACTAAACGAATGAGCAACGCTGTGACATACGCTCAGCGACATAAAGAGGTCTTCGATAAAATTTACAGCCGCGTCCAGGATTTCTATACCAACAAGAAGCTGAACGTATCGGACTACGATAGTCTGAAAGCCAGCGTTGACGCCGCCCAGGCCACTGCCGCGGCCAGCATTGAGGCGCTGAAAACTACCGATATTTCAGTTGACTGTACCTCATCGACGGTAGCTCAAAGCGTCAGTACTTTCCAAACGGCCGTCGGCGATACCCGGGATTCACTCAAAGCTTATCGAAAGGCGCTGGTCGACCTCATCAATTCGCTCAAAGGCGCTTCAACCGGAGCCAGCCAAAACACTAACGACACAACTAACACGACTAACCAATAGGAGAAAACAATGAAGAAATCGCAAAAAGGATTCGCTCACTTAGGCCTACTGCTGCTCCTGGTAGCCGTGGTGGCTGTGGTTTACGTCGGCTATAAAGTCGTTAAGAATCACCAGGACACGACTGCCGCTAACCAAACCAGTACATCGCTAACCCAGTCGGGCGTCATCAATACCAGCGCCGATTTAAATAACGCTTTAAACACTGTTAACAGTCAGAATGTCGATAGCGATTTAAACCCAAGCTCGCTGGACAGTGACGTCAATAGCCTACTTTAAATCCCTGCCCCGCAAAATGCTTGACTTGTTAAGTATATGAGATTAGCATTAGCCATATGAGAAGTAAAAGCGCCGCCAAAAGGAACAGCTTTCCTCCCCTGCTCCACTTGTCGTATGTATTACAACAATCGGCTGATGAAATTTTAGAGCAAGAAGCCGGGGTAGGACTATCGGCGGCCCGCATCATGAGCGCCCTAAGCCAGTCCACGCCCCAGTCCCAGCGGGTTGTGGCCGCTGAACTGCGCCAGACCGAGGCTAATGTTTCGCGCCAGCTGCATAATATGAAGAAACAGGGCCTGGTTAGCATCACTAAGAATAAAAAAGATAGCCGCCAGCGCGACGTGGTATTAACGGCCAAGGGTGCCAAAAAGTATCAGGACGCCGAGAAATTATTGAAAAAACAGCAGTCCAGGTTCCTGAAAATCCTCAACACTGGCGAGGCCGATATCCTGGAAACCGCCGCCCAAAAATTGTCCTAAGGACAATTAAGGCCTGACTTTAATCATCACCCGAAGGTTTGTCAGGTAATTCTGGGGGTTTATCTTGGGGTGTTCAAGCAGATAGGTCAAGTGCCATTCCTGGAAAGATAATAACTTGATCTGTGCCGCCTGGACTTTCAGGTGAGATGACTTGGTGTTTAGCGTCTCATCAAGCTCCATCTTATTAAGAGCCTGGCATATGTCATTTTCGGTCATTGGTCCAAAGCTCATGGCTTTTTACTTTTAGGTTTTTTTATTTCTCTGGACTGGGGGCCTCTACCTTTTGACATACGCGTCCTTTCCGGACTCACTTATAGTTTAATTGTACTCTTACACCTATCAGCGGCCTAATCTAGCTCCAGGTTTTTAGTAAAATATCCTTGACAGCAATTAAGTAATAAATTAATATTCAACTAAATGGTTGAATATACTTTTTCACTTGATGATGTTTTTGGGGCATTGGCCGATCCGACCCGCCGTGATATTTTGCTGAGAGTTTCCTCTGCTGAGATGTCAGTCGGTAAAATCGCCAGTTATTATGATTTGACGTTCGCGGCTATCTCTAAGCACCTCAAAGTTTTAGAAAAAGCCAAGTTAGTAATTAAACAGCGCCGAGGGAAGGAGCAAATCGTGCAAATCGCACCACACGCTTTGAAAAATGCCGATGACTACCTGGAGTTCTACCGCAAAATCTGGGAAAGCCGATTCGATGCCTTGGAAATTTATTTAAATGAAAGCGAGGAATAAGATGGGCGAGAAAAAAGAAGTAAATACGGAACGGGTATTTAACGCGCCGCTGGAACGCGTCTGGCAAGCCTGGACCGACCCTGAACAGGTGGCTAAATGGTGGGGGCCCAACGGAACTTCCAGCGTAAAGTGCATCTGGGAGGCCAGGCCCGGCGGCAAAACCCAAACCATCGTGAAGGCCGGTGAAATGTATGGCCCGGCGGCCGGCACGGAATGGCAGAGCGCCGGCGAATTCAAAGAAGTCGTACCCCAAGAAAAGTTAGTATTCACTAACAACCCGATACTGAATGGCGAGCCAGTGGCCGAGCACCTTACGACCGTCATTTTCGAAGAGCAGGGTGGCAGGACCAAAGTGAGTATGCGTAATCTCATCACGACCGCCAAAGACACGCCGGAAGCTAAAGGCGCGCTAGACGGCATACCGATGGGCTGGAACCAGCAGTTAGATAAGCTGGGTGAGCTGCTTAAGTAGCAGGCCGGAAAGCGTTAAACCCTGGCCGCGACCGGTTTAGCGCTAACTGAATTGAGGTAGTCTCTCAACGAGACATTGGTCATGGATGGCGGCGGCCCTTGCCGCCCCTGCCATTTATGCACGCCTCAGCAAACAAATTGGCCGCGGCGATTCCAAACCCCCGCCGAAAGACACTAGAGGGGCAGACTCACGATGTAGATTCCAGCGTTTTGGCGCCGGAACTCATTGAATTTTTTACAGAAAAAGACGACGAGGTATGATTAAATTGTTCGCTTATAGTAACAGTAGCGGAAGGACTCAATGATGCAAAAGATAACACCGTTTTTATGGTTCGATAACCAGGCCGAAGAGGCCATGAATTTCTACGTTGACGTTTTCAAAAGCTCCCCCAAGGAGGATGCCAAAGATTCCGAAATAGTCCACATCAACCGTTATCCCAGTGGCTATACTGAAGGCCCAATGACGGATATGGAGGGAAAGGTGCTAACCGGCATTTTCAAACTGGCTGGTGTAGGGTTTATGTGCCTCGACGGCGGCAAACAAGGCTGGAGTTTTAACGAGTCCACATCCTTTTATGTGGAGTGCGAGGATCAGGCCGAGATCGATTACTTTTACGAGAAGTTATCAGCTGTACCGGAGTCTGAGATTTGTGGTTGGTGCAAGGATAAATACGGATTAAGCTGGCAGATTATTCCTAAGACTATGGAGGAGCTGATTTCTAAGAATAAAGCCGCTATGGATGCTATGCTCAAGATGAAGAAAATCAATATTAAAGAGCTGGAGGCGGCCGCAAATGGATAGACTAAGAAGAAAAATCGGCGGTATCGAAACCCGCTGGCTGGCATTGTTCGTTCTATGTCTCGGCAGCTTAATGATCGTGCTCGATGCGACCATCGTTGGCGTCGCGCTGCCTTCAATTAAAAAAGATCTTGGCTTTAGCCAGGCCTCCTTAGCCTGGGTTGTTAATTTGTATCTCCTGACGTTTGGCGGCTTCCTACTGCTGGGCGGACGGTTCGGTGATTTATTCGGGCATCGAAAAATGTTTTTGATGGGGATTTCCTTGTTCACTGCGGCTTCACTGGCCTGCGGCTTAGCGACCAGTCAAACGTTCTTGGTAAGCGCCCGGGCGGTGCAAGGTATTGGCGGGGCTATCACTTCAGCTGTCTCTCTGTCGCTGATGATGTCGCTATTCACCAAACCGGCTGAACGGGCCAAAGCCATGGGTGTTTTTGGCTTCGTGGCATCCGGCGGCGGTTCGATCGGAGTACTGTTGGGCGGGATAATTACCGATACCCTAAACTGGCACTGGATCTTTCTTGTAAATGTACCTATCGGTATACTGGTTTACTTTTTATCGCTTAAGCTATTGCCAAAACTTCACCAGAGAGCCGAAGGAGTCAAGTTAGATCTATTCGGAGCACTGACTATCACTGCTTCCTTGATGCTTCAAACCTACGCCATCGTAAACGGCAATGATAAAGGCTGGACTTCGCTGTACACCCTAGGTTTTCTGGGAGCTGGCTTAGCCATGTTAGCACTATTCCTCGGCATAGAATCAAGAGTCAAGTCCCCGTTAATGCCATTGTCGCTGTTTAGGTTGCGCAACCTGGTTGGTGCCAATATAGTCGGTGTGCTGTGGGCTGGCGCTATGTTCGCCTGGTTCTTTATGTCGGCACTTTATCTGCAGCTGGTACTGGGCTACTCGCCCCTAAAAGTCGGACTGGCCTTTTTGCCGGGCAACTTGATAATGGGGGTTTTATCGATTGGATTATCGGCCAAGCTAGTGATGAAGTATGGCATTCGTCCGCCGCTGTCGGCCGGTCTTTCACTGGCCGCGCTCGGCTTGCTGTTATTTGCCCGGGCCCCAGTGGACGGCAATTTCCTGGTCGATGTCCTGCCAAGCATGATTCTGCTGGGGATCGGTGCCGGCACGGCGTTCAACCCCGTGCTACTAGCCGCTATGAGCGACGTTAAGCCGGAAGAGTCCGGTCTGGCTTCAGGAATTGTTAATACTTCATTCATGATGGGCGGAGCCCTTGGTTTGGCAGTGCTGGCCAGCATCGCCGCTTCGCGGACGAGTGGTCAATTAGCTGCTCAAGTCGATAGAGCGACCGCGCTGACCAGTGGTTATCATGCCGCCTTCTTGGCCGGTGCTGTTTTTGCCGGGCTGGCAGCGACTGTCGGAGCACTCATGCTGCGGACAACTAAGACTGTCTCGCCTGAGCATGTCGAAGCGTCGGCGGAGTTCACCCCAGGTAGCGCTTAAAAACTCTAAAGGTAAACAGCCGCCTTTAAAGGATGAGTTTGCGTTCCATGTAGTAGATCGCGGCCCGCCAGGCGGCTATAGCGAAGATAACTAAAAAGCCGACGTGCCAAACATCGCTCCAGCTTAGCTGAAGGAAAACCGAGTCGCGTACCAACTGTACGCAGTGATATAGAGGATTGGCTTCACTGGCGACCCGGGCCCAATGCGGTAATTGATTTATGGGGAAAAAGGTGCCAGCCACCAAAAGCAGTGGCGTGAGCAGGCCGCTTTGCCAATAGGAAAAGCTCTCGATCCGTTTGGATTTACCGGCGATAAAAATACCAAAGCTGGCCCAGCCGAAACCGGCCAGGAAGGCGATGAATGGAATCAGTAACATACCCCAGCTGGGATTTAAGCCAAACACCATAGCTACCAATATGGGGACGATCGCGAAAATGCCGACTCGCGTGCCGATCCAAATCGCCTCGCCAGTCACGATCTCCTCCGTATCGACCGGGGCTGATAGTATGGCATCATAGGTATGCTGGAACTGGTACTTGACGAAGACTCCGAACATCGCCGGAAAAGTACCCGCAAACATAACAGTGGTCCCGACAATACCGGTGCCGACGAAGTCGATGTAATTATGCCCGCCGACTCTTGAGACCAGCGTGCCAAAGCCCAAGCCGAAAGCTAGCAGATATATCGTAGGATCAAGCGTCGATGAAAAAGCCGAGCCCTTCCAAAAAGAACTGAAATTGACGACTTCTCTGACCAGAACGCCGCGGAGAGCGGCCGGTTCTAAGCGGCC
>Ga0068855_100011729_pt1 | contig 10594 bp, 11 predicted proteins | sample KBSCornC52_FD_66592 | JGI IMG/M metagenome (GOLD analysis project Ga0068855, IMG submission 66592) | Corn rhizosphere microbial communities from Kellogg Biological Station, Michigan, USA - KBS Corn C5-2 | ecosystem: Host-associated > Plants > Roots > Rhizosphere > Soil ... | reverse complement strand
TCGCCCGGCAAGTACGTGCCGCTGAAGGAAACCATCCGCGCGTTCAAGATGATCGTGGACGGCGAAGTGGATCACCTGCCCGAGCAGGCGTTCTACATGGTGGGCGGCATTGACGAGGCGATCAAGAAAGGCGAGGCCATGGCCGCCGCCGACCAGAAGAAGGCGGCGTAAGGAGCCGGCATGGCCACCATTCGTTGCGACATCGTCAGCGCCGAAGCCGAGATCTTCCACGGCGAAGCGAGCATGGTCATCGCGACCGGGATCAGTGGCGAGCTCGGCATCGCGCCCCGGCACGCGCCGCTGATCACCTTGCTGAAGCCCGGCGCGGTCGAGGTGATTGACGACAAGGGCGGCCGCCATCCGTACTACGTGTCCGGCGGCATCCTGGAGGTGCAGCCGAGCGTGGTGACGGTGCTTGCCGATACCGCATTGCGCGCACGCGACATTGACGAGGCTTCGGCCCGGCGCGCCAAGGAAGAGGCCGAGCGTGTGCTGGCCAACCGCGGCGATGCCAAGACCGTGGCCGAGGCCCAGCAGCAGCTGATCCAGGCCGCCGCGCAATTGCAGGCGCTCGAGCGCCTGCGCAAGAACCTCCAGCACTGAGCGAGCGCAATACGCCATAAAGAACGCCGGCCCAGTGCCGGCGTTTTCTTTGCAGTCCAGCTTTCACGTGGCGTCAATACCACCGCGTGCGGCAATCGGGTATGTTTGCGCGATCCTGGGAGACTGGTATGAGCCAATCGCTGCACGTGATCATCCTCGCGGCGGGCGAGGGCAAGCGCATGAAATCCGCGCTTCCCAAAGTGCTGCTGCCGCTCGCTGGTCGCCCGCTGTTGGCGCATGTGCTGGAGACCGCACGGCAACTGCGACCGGATGCGATCCACGTGGTGTACGGGCATGGTGGCGAGCAGGTACGCGCCGCCTTTGCCGAGGCAGGCGACGTGGTGTGGGTACATCAGCCCGAGCAACGCGGCACCGGCGATGCGGTGCGGCTTGCGTTGGCCAGCGTGCCCGAACGCGCGCGCGTGCTGGTGCTGTATGGCGATGTGCCGCTGCTGCGCGCCCACACGCTGCGCACACTGGTGGACACGGAGGCGCTGCTTGCTCTGCTTACCGCGGATCTGGCCGATCCGTCCGGCTACGGTCGCGTGCTGCGCGATGGCCTCGGGCGCGTGCGCGCCGTGGTCGAAGAGCGCGATGCCGGCGCCGAGCAGCGCGCGGTGCGTACGGTCAACACCGGCGTGGTCGCGGCGGACGCGGAACGCCTGCGCGTCTGGGTGGGCAATCTTTCCGATGACAACGCGCAGCGCGAGTTCTATCTCACCGATATCTTCGCGCAGGCAGCGGAAGAGGAGCATCCCGCGCGGGTGGTGGCCGCCAGCGATCCGGTCGAGGCATTTGGCGCCAACGATCCCTGGCAGCTGGCACAACTGGAGCGCTATTTGCGCGAACGGTGCGCCCGTGAGCTGGCGCTGGCGGGATTGCGCATCAACGATCCCGCACGGTTCGACGCACGCGGTCACATCAGCCATGGTCACGACGTCGAGATTGACGTGGACGTGATTCTCGAAGGCGACGTCACGCTGGGCGACGGCGTGCGGATCGGCCCGTTCTGCCGGTTGCGCAATGTGTGCCTGGCCGCCGGCACCGAAGTGCTCGCGCATTGCGATCTGGATGGCGTCACCACCCACGGCGCGTGCCGGATCGGCCCATTCGCGCGGTTGCGGCCCGGCACCGAACTGGATGCCGGCGCGCACGTCGGCAACTTCGTGGAAATCAAGCAGGCGCGCTTGGGCGAGGGCTCCAAGGCCAATCACCTGAGCTATCTGGGCGACGCCATGATCGGTGCACACGTCAATATCGGCGCCGGCACCATTACCTGCAATTACGACGGCGCGCACAAGCACGTCACCCGCATCGAGGATGGCGCCTTCATCGGGTCCAATAGCGCGCTCGTCGCGCCGGTCACGGTGGGTGCGCGGGCCACCATCGGCGCTGGTTCCACCATCAGCAACGACGCACCGGCGGGCGAACTCACCGTGGCGCGCGCGCGCCAGGTCACGCTGCCCGGCTGGAAGCGACCGAAGAAGAACGGAAATTGATGTAGGGCGGGCCTGGCCCGCCGTCGTCAAATCATTGGCGGGTCAAGACCCGCCTTGCGCAAACCGCCAGCCATCTATCTCCACCAGCAACTCGCGGCGGCAGATGTCGCCATGCAGGATCAGGCGCGGCACGCCGGGATCGAGGCGCTGCGCCAGCGCGGCCTGCACCGCTTGCGCGTCTTCGGGACAGCGCAGATAGACCTTCAAGGGTGAAGCGGCATCGAAGTCCGGCAGTGCCGCGGTGTCCAGCAAAGCGCGCAAGTTGACGCAGGTCTCGGCGACCTGCGCCTGCAGATCGCGGTCGTGATAGGACGCATGCCCCACGACCGCGGCGGTGCCGGAAATGGCCAAGCCGTCGCCGGGCAGGCGCATCGCCCGCGCAAAACTGGGCGGGGTCGGGCCGTATTCGCGCGGATAACGCCAGGCACTCACCTGGCGTGGATTTTCCAGGGCCTCGCCGGGCTGCATGGCGCACAGCGCATAGACCTGCAGCAGGTTCGGCGCGATGCGATGGCCGATCGCCGTGGCGGCCGGATAGCGTTCGACTCCGTTTGCGCTCAGCCCGCGCGCCCGGCCGATGCAGAAGCGCCGATAGCGTTCGCCGTCGCCTTCGCCGTCATTGATCGCATGCAGGTAATTCCAGATGCGCAGCAGATGGTGCTCGTTGCGCGCAGCAACGAATCGGCACAGTTGCCGATACGCATGCTCGGCGGTGGCCTCGATGCCGCCGAATTCGGCTTCGTCCAATTCCAGGGCGACGAACAACCAGCCGCCACCGGCCGACCAGCGCAGCGCTCCCTGTCGGCCGTGCGTGACGGCGGCTTCGACGTGCCAACGCTCGCGCAGCGATGCCGGGCCGAGCGTCTCGAACGGCACGCGCAGGCGGCGCGGGTCGGCTGCAACGGGGTTGCTGCCGAACTCCAGCAACGCCAGCGTGCCGTCGGCCAGATCGTCCGATGAGCTGTAGTGCACCGTCAGGGGTGCAAGCGAGGACGCGCTCACCATCGGCAACCGTCAAGAAACACGGCAAGGCAGAACATCGTTGCGTAAGTCCGTCAAAAGCTCGCTATGGTACACTGCGCGGCTGCCGTGGGCAGCCGTACGCATCTGAAACACCATGACCGAACAGACCGCAGCCGAACGCGAACTCGCCGAATTGATCGTGACGAATCTCAATCTGGAAGGCGTATCGGCCGAACAGATCGAGCCTGAGGCCCCGCTGTTCGGCGGCGAGCTGGGGCTGGATTCGATCGATGCGCTGGAACTCTCGCTGGCGATTTCCAAGCGCTACGGCTTCCAGTTGCGTTCGGACAACCCGGACAACCGCCGCATTTTCGGTTCGCTGCGCGCGCTTTCCGAACATATCCAGCGACAACGCGCGAGCTGATCAGTTGCTGGCGCTGTCCTGCGCCTTGGCGCTCAGCGCGCGATAGCGCTGCAAATCCGCGTCCTGTTGCCGCGCCATTGCGTCGCGCTGGCTCTGCAGGTGCTCCACCTCGTCGCGCTCGTCGGCCACGTTCTGACGCTGGTCGGCCAGCCGCTTGCGCAGCTCCGGCGGAACGGGTTTGCCGCTGCGCTCCAGATCCGCCGCGTGCGCCAGCAGCTCGGCCAGGTTCTGTTCCTGGCTGCGCAGGTTGGTCTGGGTGGTGTTGATGGACTGCTGCATCAGCGCGAGCTTGGCCTGCTGCGCTTCGCGCAATTCTGCTTCGCTCGGATAGGAAGCCAGCAATTGGCGATCGGCCGAAGCCTGGTTCTCGACGGCGCGCTGGGCCGCCGCGATGCGAGCGGCCTCGGCATCCGCGGCTGCGCGTTCGGCGGGGGTCTTCTGGCGGTCCACATGCCGCACCAGCAGTCCATTGTCGTTGAGGATGTCGTAGCCCAGATACACCGCGTTCGGGGGAATGCTGTCGCTGTAATGGAGTCCGCCCTGGGCGTCGTGCCAGCGGTAGTGGAACACCGGCGTGTTGTCACGGGCGGCGGCAACCGTGCTCAGGCACAGCAGGGCGGCGATCGAGGCGGACAGCAGGGCAAGGCGCATGGGGGTGGCTCCACTCACGGCGCGAGTATAGATTTCCGCATGCCTTGCAAGTTGCGAGCCGCGTCAGGGGTTTGACGCCCGGATTTGCCGTTCAGACGCCGTATCGGGCGCGATAGGCGGCCATGCGTTCATCCTGTCCGGCGAGCTCCGGATGGCTGCCTGCGAACTCCATCACATCGCCCAGGCCCACGATCGCGATCACCGGAATGCCCTGTTCGGCAGTCAGCTCCTGGGTGGCCGAGAGTGCACCGCTGCCACGTTCCTGCCGGTCCAGCGCGACCAGCACGCCGGCCGGCTGCGCGCCGGTGGCGCGGATCATGGCAAGCGACTCGCGCACGGCGGTGCCGGCGGTGATCACGTCATCCACGATCAGCACGCGCCCCTGCAGCGGCGCGCCGACCAGCACACCACCCTCGCCGTGATCCTTGGCTTCCTTGCGGTTGTACGCCCACGGCACATCGCGTTGATGTGCGTGTGCCAGCGAGATTGCACAGGCCGCGGCAAGCGGGATGCCCTTGTACGCCGGCCCGAACAGCATGTCGAACGACAGGCCCGATTGCACGGCAGCCGTGGCGTACGCATCACCCACCGTCGCCAGCGCCGCGCCGGAATCCATGCGGCCCAGATTGAAGAAGTACGGGCTGGCCCGCCCGGACTTGAGGGTGAAATCACCGAAGCGCAGCACGCCGCGTTGCAGGGCGAGATCGAGGAAGGTGCGTTGGTGGGCTTCGAGCATGGGAGGCGGAAAGCTGGAAACGGAAAGCGATCTTAGCAATGCGCCGCGATTTCGGCAGTCGAGCACGGCAGCGCGTCCGGCATCGGGTAATCTTCACTCACTTCTATCGGCCCACCCCTCCCAGCTCGTGAAAATCATCACCTTCAATGCCAACGGCATCCGTTCGGCCGCCAACAAGGGCTTTTTTGAATGGCTGCGCGCGCAAGCGGCCGACGTGGTCTGCCTGCAGGAAACCAAGGCGCAGGAAGACCAGTTGGGCGATCCGATGTTCCGTCCGGACGGGCATCATTGCTTCTATCGCGATGCGACCACCAAGAAGGGCTACAGCGGCGTCGCCATCTACGCGAAACGCGAGCCGGATGAAATCCGCAACACGCTGGGTTGGGATGCATTCGACAACGAAGGCCGTTATCTGGAAGCGCGTTTCGGCAATCTGAGCGTGGTGTCGCTTTACGTGCCGTCCGGGTCATCGGGCGAGGAGCGCCAGCGCTTCAAGTTCAAGGTCATGGAATGGATCCGGCCGATTTTCGATCAGTGGCTGGCGAGCGGTCGCGACTACATAATTTGCGGCGACTGGAACATCGTGCGTGCGCGCAACGACATCAGGAACTGGAGCTCCAACCAGAAGAACTCCGGCTGCCTGCCGCAGGAGCGCGCCTGGCTCAACGGCATGATTGCCGACGCGCACGGCGACGGGTCGCCCGCGCCGAAACATGGCTGGCAGGATGCGTTCCGGGTGGCCAAGCCGGAGGCCGGCAACGAATACACCTGGTGGTCCAATCGCGGCGCGGCGCGTGCCAACAATGTCGGTTGGCGAATTGATTACCAGATCATCACCCCCTCGCTGCGCGAACGCGTGCGCGGATGCACGATCACGCCGAGCCCGCGCTTTTCCGATCACGCACCGATGCTGGTGGAGTACGCATGAGCGCGACCGCGGTGCCTGCCCCCAAACCCGCCCGGATGTCGGTCTGGCGCGCGTTCACGCAGCCGGCGGCGTGGACGATGTGCTTCTTCGGGTTCTCGTCGGGGCTGCCGTTCCTGCTGGTGGGAAGCACGCTGGCGTATTGGCTGAAGGCCGATCACATCGTGTTGCGCGACATCACCATGATCGCCAGCGCGGGCATGACCTATGTCTTCAAGTTCCTTTGGGCGCCGCTGCTGGACCACTGGCGCTTGCCGGGATTCGCGCGCCTGGGGCAGCGCCGTGGTTGGCTGTTGCTGGCCCAGTTCGGCGTGGTCGGCGGGCTGCTTGCCATGGCTTGGCTGACGCCCGCGCGGCTGGATGCCTTCATCGCCGCCACGCTGGCGGTGGCGTTCTTCGGCGCCACCCAGGACATCGCGGTGGACGCGTACCGCATCGAGATCGCGCCGATGAACCAGCAGGGCGCGCTGGTCGCCACCTATTCGCTGGGCTATCGGCTCGGTTGGCTCGTCTCCGGTGCGGTCGCGTTGATCGTCGCCGACCATTTCGCGTGGACCTGGGTGTATCTGGTCATGGCGATTGCAATGGCCATCCCCGTCGCCGCAAATCTGCTTGCGCGTGAGCCCGATGTGCATCGGCTTGCGCCGCCGCGCTGGCGCGACGCGATGCGCAACGCGGTGGCCGATCCGTTCGCGGACTTCTTCCGCCGCTATGGCGTGAAGCTTGCGCTGCTGACCCTGCTGTTCATCCTGCTGTTCAAGATCCCCGAGCAGGCCATCATCGGCGGCATCATGAGCCCGTTCTATCGGGACATGGGTTTCACCCTGACCCAGATCGCCGGTGTCATCAAGATCTACGGCATCGGCATCGGCATCGTCGGCGCTTTCGTCGGCGGCGGCGCGGTGATGCGCTTCGGCATCAAGCCCACGCTGCTGGTCGCGATCGTCGCCTGCGGCTGCAGCAATCTGCTTTACCTCTGGCTGATGCAGCATCACGGCAGTGTCGCCGTGCTGACCATGGTCATTTCCGGCGAGAATTTCACCTTGGGCGTGCTCGGCCCTCCCACCGTGGCGTTCTTTTCCTCGCTGGTGAACCGCCAGCACACCGCCACGCAATATTCGTTGCTGAGTTCGATGGTGAACCTGCCCGGCAAGGTGCTGGGCTTCTTTGCCGGCGGCATCGTGATGACGACGGGCTACGGCTTCTACTTCGTGCTGACCGTGCTCGCGGTCGCCCCGGCCGTCGTGCTGATGCTGTGGCTGTGGTCACGTTTGCGCGACGACGGCGAGCAGCCGGCGGCGTGAAGGCGGTGCTACCGTAATCCCGCACTGGTCCGAAGAGAGACGACCGTGGCCGAGATCGCCCTGCAACTCGACGACGCCCTGCTCGAGCGCCTGCGCAAGCTCGCACGAGCGCGAGGTTGCAGCGTGGAGGTGCTGATCGCGCAATGCCTGGACGCGCAGTTGCCCGTGGAGGCCGACGCGCCGGACGCGAACGATGCCATGACCTCGCACTGGAACCAGGAGGAGGCCGCGTTCCTGCACGACACGGTACGCGCCCTGGACGAGGTGCCGACCAGCACGCCGCTGGTGCCGGGGAAGGCGACGGAATGGGACAAGCCGGGTAGTTGAGTGGCGCCGTCGCGGCGGGATCGCCTGCAAACAGATTCCTACAACGGCTTTTCGAAAATCCCACCGAGCATGCGCGGGCCCTTCGCGCCGGTGACGCTGGGTAGATTGCCCGGCCTGCCGGCAAGACGCTCACGCGCGAGCCACGCGAACGCAGTGGCCTCGACGTAATCCGGATTCACGCCATGCTCGAGGGTGCTGTGCACCGGCAGTGGCGCCAGCGCGGCCTGCAGCGCACGCATCAGTAGCGGATTGTGGGTACCGCCGCCGCAGACCAGCAATTCGCGCGCTGCACCCGCGTACGCGCGCACTGCGTCGGCCACGCTGCGCGCGGTCAATTCGACCAGCGTGGCCTGCACATTTTCCGGCTTGCGCGAATCATCGCGCAGCCTTGCCCGCAGCCACTCCAGGTGAAACTGCTCGCGGCCGGTGCTCTTGGGCGGTGCGGCGCGGAAGTACTCCTCGTCCAGCAGGCGCTTCAGCAATGCGGGATCCACCTGCCCGCGCGCGGCGAACGCGCCGTCACGATCGAATGCCGCGCCCGTGTTCAGCGCGCACCAGGCGTCCAGCAATCCGTTCGCGGGACCGATGTCGAAGCCGAGCACGCGACCGTCGGCCTGCAGCACGGTGAGATTGGCGATGCCGCCCAGATTCAGCACGCCGCGCACCTCGCCGGGGCGTGCGAACAATGCGGCATGGAAGATCGGCAGCAGCGGCGCACCGTGTCCGCCGGCGGCGAAATCGGCACGCCGGAAATCCGCGACGGTGGTGATGCCGGTGCGTTCGGCAATGAGATTGGGATCGCCCAGTTGCATCGTGAAGCGTGGCTGGGCGTTGGGGCGATGGCGCAAGGTCTGTCCATGCGAACCGATCGCGCGCACCGCGCGCGGCGATACATTCGCGCGTTCCAGCAACGCCAGTGCTGCTTGCGCGAAACACGCCGCGATCCGCGCATCCAGGGCGCCGATCTCATCCAGCGTGGTGGCACCATCGCCTTGCGCCAGCTCCAGCAGGCGGGTGCGCAAATCATCCGGGTAAGGGTGCGTGAGTGCGGCGCGCACTCGCGGCGCCGGATCGAACGAAGCGAGCGCGGCATCAATGCCGTCCATGCTGGTACCCGAGATCAACCCCAGGTACAGCGATGTGGAGTCGGCGTGCACCACGCCGAGGCTCAGTCGAGGTTGCGGCTGCTGCTCTTGCCGCTGGCGGTGGCCAGTCGGCGCGCATCAATCATCTGGATGCGTGCCATCAGGGTCGCATTCTCGGCGCGGAACTGCGCCATCAGCTTGCCCGAGAGCGGTTCGGGCTTGGGCAGGGTCACGGTGAGCGGATTGCGCTGCACGCCATCCACGCGGAATTCGTAATGCAGGTGAGGACCGGTGGCGAGCCCCGTCATGCCGACGTAACCGATGATCTGGCCCTGGCGCACGTGATCGCCCACGTACTCGCCGGCGGCGAAGCGGGACATGTGCCCATAGGCTGTGCTGATGTCCTTGTTGTGCTCGATGACCACGAAGTTGCCGTAGCCGTTCTTGACGCCGCGGAATTTGATGACACCGTCGCCGGCGGCATAGATCGGCGTGCCCTTGGGGGCCGCGTAATCCACGCCCTTGTGCATGCGCATGCGGCCGAGGATCGGGTGATCACGCATGCCGAAAGTCGAGGAGATACGGGTGAAATCCACCGGCGTGCGCAGGAAGGACTTCTTCAACGGACGGCCGTCCGCGCTGTAATAGGAGACGCTGCCGGTTGCGGGATCCTCGAAGCGCACCGCGGTGTAGCGCTTGCCCTGGTTCACGAACTCAGCGGCGATGATGTCGCCCTCGTGCAGATATTCGCCGTCGCGGTAGACGTCATCGTAGATCACGGTGAAGCTGTCGCCGGGCTGGATGTCCTGCGCGAAGTCAATGTCGTAGCCGAACACCTTGGCGAGCTTGAGGATCATCGCGTTGCTCATGCCGGCCTTGCTGCCGGCGGCGAACAGCGAGCCCTCAATCACCCCTTGCGCGATGTGCTCGCGGTGCTCCACCGCCCGCGGGGTGATTTCTTCCACCAGCGGGCCGCTGGCGTTCTCGAAATGCAGGGTGACGCGGGTGGCGGCGTCGCGATCGAAGCGAAGCGCGCGCAGTTCGCCGGATGACCCGAGCAGGAACGCGATCTCGTCGCCGGGGTGGATGCGCTTCAGCGCGTCTATATCCTTGCCGCTGCCCAGCACACGCGCCAGGTCGGCCGACGAGAGATCATGATCGTGGAAAATGTCCGCCAGCGTCTGTCCGGCTTGCACACGCGTGACCTGCCAGTCCTCGACCGCCGGGACCGAGGGCTGCATCGGCAGCGGCGGCAGTTGCAGCGCCAGGGTGGTGCGCCCGACCGGTTCGGCGGGCTGGCGCATCGCATGCGCCCACGCCGGCAACCCGACCAGCGTCAGCAGTGCGAGCAAAAGACCGCTGCCGGAAAGCACCCAGCGCTCGCGGCCCCAGCGAATCGGCGCCGCGATAGCATTGCTGTAGAACGACCAGTGCGTGCAGCGCGCGTAAAAATGCGAATGGCGTTGCTGCGCCTTGCGACAGATCGCCTTGCGACGGACGTGGTGCGGAATGGCGCGGCGCAGGTGAGGATTCATCGGATTTCCAGAGGACAGTCGCAACGGCGGGGGGTACCATAGCCATCCTGTCAAGGGCGCGTCAATGCTTTGTTGGACAAACATTTGCGAGATATTTCTCGTTTAACGCACAATTAACTTCTACGGCACTTTCACGCTGCGAAGCGGCCCGCATTTCCCGCTTTCCGTTTCCGGCCCAAGGCACCCACTGATGACCACCGACGAACGCGCACTGGCGCTGATCCGCCGCGGTGCGGAGGAAATTTTGAAAGAGGGCGAGCTGCGCGAACGGCTGAAGCTCGACCGTCCGTTGCGGATCAAGGCCGGCTTCGATCCGACCGCGCCGGACCTGCATCTGGGCCACACGGTGCTGCTCAACAAGATGCGCCAGTTCCAGGATCTGGGTCACCAGGTGATCTTCCTGATCGGCGACTTCACCGGGATGATCGGGGACCCCACCGGCAAGAACGTCACCCGCAAGCCGCTGACGCGCGAAGAAGTGCAGGCCAACGCGGAAACGTACGCCGCGCAGGTCTACAAGGTCCTGGATCGCGCACGCACCG
>Ga0068855_100011728_pt1 | contig 10594 bp, 9 predicted proteins | sample KBSCornC52_FD_66592 | JGI IMG/M metagenome (GOLD analysis project Ga0068855, IMG submission 66592) | Corn rhizosphere microbial communities from Kellogg Biological Station, Michigan, USA - KBS Corn C5-2 | ecosystem: Host-associated > Plants > Roots > Rhizosphere > Soil ... | reverse complement strand
CTCGAGGCGGATGAAGCCAGCAGACCTCCCGGAGCGCTCGGTGCGCTCGCGCACGTTGCGCTACTCCCGGACGTGACGAACGAGACGATGCTCTGTGCCGGCAACGTGTATGCAAAAGAGCCATTCGAAACATTGACCGGGCTCTGCTGCATCAGGCCACCGGCCGAGGTGGTCTGATAAGGAATCGCCGAGCTCGGTGAGAGACCCTGCAGCGCAAACGTCATGGAGACGGGAGTGCCGTTGGAATTGATCGCTACGATCGTCCCGTTGGAGCTGCCTTTGTACGCCGAAATGTAAACACCCGAGGCCGGGCTCGTCGCGCTGACGCGGACCGCCCCGGGCCGCACGAACCGCGAGAACTGCCCAATGGCATAGCCGTAGTAGGTGGGATTGCCGCTAACGTCCACCAAACCGGTGTTGATGTTGGCGTTGCCGGAGTTCTGCGCGATCCACCACCAGACGTAGGCGTTGTAGGAGCCCACCGTCATGGCGGTATGAACCTCGATGGCGGCCGCGATGGCGTCGCCTATCGCCGCAGACGCGCCCGACGGGGTCAGATAGTGCTCTGTCGCCCAAACGTCCTTACCGTGGTTCTCCGCGTTTGCGTAATAGGAAATGGTGGCTCCGTAAAGGTGCCCGGCAATGATGCTTACGTGTCCGACGGCGTTCGGGTCATTCAGAGTGGCATCGGACTGGCTGAAATTGAAGCTGGCCGATTCGGGCATCATGAGCCGCGTAGTCAGCACCGACGAATTGTTCGCGACCCAGGTGTCCATCTGCTGAGCAGTCCAACCGCACCCCTCGTAATTGGGTACGAAGTCCGGCTCGTTCTGCATGGAAATAGCGTAGAGATTGACGCCACCGCTGGCCATGTAATTGACGAAGCTCTCCAGGTAATTGGCGAACGCTCCATAGTAGGTTGGGCTGAGGCTGCCGCCCACGACGTTACCATTGGTTTTCATGTAGGCCGGTGGACTCCAAGGAGTGGCGAACTCGACGGCTCCTCGCGCCACGGCCTCCTGCGCGTTCGCCAGCTCTGTGCCCCAGTTGGCCGAGCCACCCGGATCGATGCGCGCCCGGTTGATACTCAATCCCAACTCGCTCCCGCTCGTACCCCAGACTGCATCGGCCTGCGCCGTGGTCAGCACGGCCGTCCAGGCTGTGGAGGCGCCGTAGCCACGGATAGTTTGATACGTCGTTCCGAAATCGACCGTGGAAGTCTGCGCCCAGACGTGCAGGGGGAGCGCCAGACTGCAGAACGCAATGCCCGCTCGGATGGAACCTCCAACCCTCACGTCCTTCATATCGAGCCTCTCACATTGAAATTTGATGTCAGCTGCTTGCGCAGACAGACACGTTGGCCTCACTCGAAGTACGGTGAGCAAGGGATTGTGGGTCAAACAGCCGCGCATCACCCATTGCTCGCACATGTGCTCGCAATCGTGAACTGCCGATTAGATGCGGAAATCCCTGATGCTACGGATTGTAGGAGCCCGGCTGTTGTCGCGCCAATGACTCTTTGGACCGGATACTTATCATTTTTGCATGGCGCACCAACTCACCTAAAGCTGCTAGCCTGTTTGGTCGGCAATCTGCGACAACTGGCCGCTCAGTTGAATAGCCGTCATTATCCTGACCTCTAGCTACGAATGAGGATGTTGTCCGGCGAGGGCCACCTTTCGGTTTAGATCTGGCCGCGCCGATCCGTGAGGAAAAACAAATGAACAGTACCTACTTTGGCCTGTTCGCAGAGCTCGGAGAGGCCAACATTCCGTTGGTGCGTAACGGCACCGACCCGTCGCCGCCATTCACGAACGCCGGCTGAGGCGGCACGAACGCCGAGTCCGGGGCGGCACTCTCGAACAGTCTCACGATGCTCTGATACTTTTCGATGTACCACCGGTTCTCGTTGTTGTATTTCGGGATCCTCACCGGACGGGCATCCGTGCCTTCCGCTTTCCAGACGCAGGGACAAGTCACCGAAGCTCCTGTGAGCTGCACTCCCGGCCGGCTCAGTACGTCGAGCTTGACGTTCATTCTCGTCAGGACACGATAGAGCTTCATGACGTTGCGGGATCCGCCGTTGTACGCGGCGACCGGAAAGATGCCCAGCACTTCCGGGTTGGCACGATACGCGCGACGAATATCCGCCCGCATTCCCGCCAGATTGAAATCCAGCAGGCAGGCCGCCGCTTTCATGGCGTTGAGCAGATTCGTCGCGCCGCTCTCGAAGACCGGATCGAGCTTTGCGCCGCGGCAGCGTCTGACCAGGTACGCGTACGTCCCCTTGCCCTTGCGGTTGGTGAATTGCATGGGCCCTAACGCGTTTGCGTCCGAGACGCTATACCGATAGGCCTCGCCCCGCTTCAACCCGTACTGGCTCAGCACCTCGTCGAAGGCGAGCGCGTGCTTCTGTATGTAGTCCTTGTCATCGGTTTGCTCTATGACCGCAAGTGTCGTAATGACCTGCGGAGGAATGGCATCGGCGAGCAACTCTCCGTGAAAGGCCGCACTCGGCACCTTCGCGAGACGCAGCTCCTCGATCGCCTGACCCGCCGTGGTGATCAGAAATTCCTTCCCGCTGCTGACAAAACCCGGGTCGAAGGTATCTTCGGTGAAGGGCAGATAGACGATTGGCTTCGCGGTCTGGACGACGGCGCTCCACTGCCTGCGCTTGATGAGGGTGTTGTCGAATACGGGGTACTTGCGGCCATAGACTTTCAACGGATCCCCGTCCCGGGAGAAGGCGAACATCAGCCGCTCGGCACCGGTGCCCTTCACGTGCCGCGCCTCGATACCCGGCGTGAGAGTGCGAAAGGCCAGGGGCTTCCCATTATTGGGGTTCCACTTGATCGGCGGACGCGGGAGTTCGATCTGCGCGACGGACCACTCCTGCTTCGTTTCGCTCCACAGCGCAAAGGCGACAGGGCGCCCGCGGAGCACCTGGTTCTTCCCTTCTCCAGTAAAGACGTATTGGAGCTCGACATCACTGAGAAGTGTCTGCGCTTCGGCGACGAGCTCGCGGATCACCTCACGACGGTTACGGCTCCCTCCGACGACGGTCTCCTTGGAAGCCTGATCGTGTTGCTCCGATCGGGCAACGGCAAGTGGCACCTCGCCTTCTTCTTGCTCCCAACCTCCGTCCGCGATGGGAGCTGTCTCCTCGATCGAAGCTGCCGCCTCATCGGTCAGCGTCGGCTGCAATTCATCAGTGGCGCGGCCTGTCATCGCACGTCCAGCAAAGAGCAGGGACGCCAGTAAGAGCAGAATCAACGCAGCCGAGTGTCTGGCAGTTCTGTTCATGCCACCGATAGTACTCACGACCGGGCGCGGCGCACGCGTACTCGTATCAAGGAATTCGATGCCGTTGAGGAGAATCCGCTAGCTATCGGTTCCGACATCCACTGTTGTAGCCATGTGGATACATGAGATTCTTCCACCGCTCAGCACTTGTCATAATCGGCGCCACGCGGAAGGTCGCGGCAGGGTGATGTCGAGCCCATTCGAAGCCAGACGTCAGCAAGCCCTTGGTCTCGCCTGCAAAATCTTCATCCTGCGCGCATGTGGAAGAAGGAAGCTCAATTTCTCAAGACTTAACAGATCGCTCGGGTTCTCCTTCGTCGTGGCCGCGCACACCTGCTTTGAGGCCTATAACGACCGCCCCACCCTCTCTCGATCGTCGCTGTTTGTTGATCAGCTCGATGCGATCAGACGCACTGACAATCCAGGAGACGTGTCGCGGCAAACTGCCGTGGACGCGAGGCGTAAAGTTGACGGCGACGCTCACCGCTTACTTTCAGTAGATAGTATCGATGGCGCCAACAGCGTCCGCGGTTGCTGCGTCCGCTAGGGCTGCAGGCTCTCGCCGACAATCAGTCCGCTCGCCTCCCCGCCGTGGTGAGCTGAGGGCGTCCAACCGAGCCGGAAATCACGGACTCATACACCACTCGCCGGGGCACGATCTGCAGGCAGGACAGCCTCAGCCGCCGGCGATCTTGCGAATCAGCTCGGGGGAATACGCTCAGGCCCGGTAAGCCCGGTAACACCCGGCGAGGATTCCGCATTGATGCGCAAAATCTCCGGGAACTCGTCAAGGCGGGCATCGCGAATGACAATATCATTGTGCATATAGCAACCTAACCCCCCAAGGGCAGGCTGCCCTGCGTGGGAATTGCCCACTGCAGGGCACGCGGTGCGCTTTCAGCGGTGGAAAAGCTCTGACCGGCTGACTCAGCTTCCTGTAGTCACCCTTTCGTCGGGTTATACGCTCAATCAGGTGGAGCAAAGCATCTGGCCCAGCGAGGATCTTTAATTTACCTGTATAGCTAGCTGTCTTTCCTGATGGCATAGTCAATACTCCTTACGCTGGGCTCAATATACCCCGCTCGCGTGCGCGCCATTGCATTTGTGCCGGCAAGCGTTGGACGCTGGCCAACTCGTTCACGTGCCGTCCGATTGGCGAGGACACCGAGCGGGCTTCAGTGCTCTAGAAACGCGTTGATCGCGCCCGCATACAGGTTGAGGTAGACCGGAAGAGGGGCGCGCTCATAGACTTGGCGCCAGCAGGATCTCGCTCTGCTCATCATCTGTTTGCGTATAGAGGAGCCAGCGTCCGTCCGGGGAAACCGCGATTCCGGCTGAACCAAACAGCACCGGAGTTTGCTTCAGGTTCATCACCCGGCGCGTCGAATGACTTGCGAACTCGTAGAAGTTGAGGACCACCGGTATCGATGCGGAATCGCTGAAATAGATCCCGGTCGTGGTCGCCGCCCATGAATCGTCGTAGCGAAGTGTCGGCATCTTCTCGAGAGGCACCTCCGGCCCGCCGCTCACTGGGCTGCTCCAAAGAGAGATCCCACTCGCCGCGGCGACGCCGAAAATCAGCCGGTCTGAAACCACGCTCACGCTCGAATAGGGTGAAGGCCGGTTGGTTACGCGTTCAGCTCGTCCGCCGACCGAGGGAACCCGATACAAACTAAAATATCCGTCGTACGCAAACAGCCACCGACAGTCTTGCGACCAGACCGGTGAGGACAAGTTAACTCCCGACGTAACGAGTTTGCGGGGGACTCTCTCGCGGATGTCTTCAATATAAATAGCCGAGCTTCCGGACGCGCGGGAGTCGAAAGCAATGCGGCGGCCATCGGAACACCAGCTCGGCGAACCGGTGACCGGTCCGTTGAATGAAGTCAACTGATCCGGATCGGTGCCCTGCGAGTCCGCTGTCCATATTTCTGTGCTCCCCGAGCGATTGGATTGGAATGCGATGTGCGCGCCGTCAGGTGAGTAGCGGGCAACCATCTGGGACCGTGTGGAATCGATCAGCCTGACTGCGGATTCTTCCGGATGCGCCGCTGTGAGATCCACACGCCAGATATCAACAGTCTTTCGGTCGCGCACGTAAACCAGTCGTCCAGTGCGCGCTGCGACCGCAGGGGCAGAAACTTGTTCGCCGTATGGAAGCTGCGTCATCTGCCCATCCAAACTGAGCTCCCATAACTCACCGCCATCGCCCGGATCGCTCGAAAACACCAGTCGGGTGCCATCCGGGGCCCAGGCAAGCCCCTGTGGATAGCCGATGATGGCGCCCAGTTTCCGCACGGGTCCGTGGGGCAATCCCACCAGGTCAATGGAATAAACCGCCGAGCTCGAACTACAGGCCATTGCGAGCTGCTTGCCGTCCGGCGAGAAAGTGGCCTCGGCCGCATCCAGACAATCCGGCGCGGGCGAGAGAGGCTGCCTGCTCAACGAGTCCAGCGAGAGCAGATACACCTGGGGTACTCCACTGGTTCCGTAGCCCATATACGCAAGCCGCCGACCATCCGGCGACCAACTGATCTGTGGGTATGTACCAGAAGCAACCCCGGTGCTCACGAGCTGCCTTTCGGAACCGCCGAGGGCGGGTATGACGAAGATGCCCAGTCCAGTTCCGGCGGGGCTCTGTCTGAGAAACGCAATCATACTGCCGTCTGGCGACCACGCCGGACTGATCCAATCGGCAGGATGGTGGGTGAGCCGCAGCAGGCGCTCCGATCCCACGGACTTGACGTACAAATCAAACTGATGAAGCTCACCCGCTTCTCCGTTCCACGCGAAGGCGACTTGACTACCGTCGGGGGAAAACGTTGGTGCGATCACGCGACCGCGCAAGCTGGTGAACGGAACAGCCCGCTGCCCGGTTGGCCGTCGCAGGGTCGCAGGACGCGTGATCACCAACCAGGCGCCAGCGATGAGCAGCACGAGAACAGCGCCGAGTAGCATCGTTAGACGCATTGGGGTGATGCCGGAGCTCGGGGATGAGCCCACGACTACCGGGAGCTCCGCGGGTCTGCGCACCTGTTGCTCCACACCGGTATCTGCGAGAGGCAGCGGCGGCGCTCCTTCAACACCTGCCGAGGCGCTCGACGCATCGGGGACAGGTGGGACACTCGACTCATTACGTTCGATCGCCGCGATGAATCGGTAGCCTCGCTTGGGCAGAGTCTCGATGAAGCGCGGTGCCGCTGCCGAGTCTCTCAAGGCTTCCCTGAGGCGCTTGATCGCCGTATTCATCGCCTGGTCATACTCGACCAGTGCGCCCTTCGGCCACAATCGGGCACGCAGCTCTTCGCGGGTGACGAGCTCCCCTGCCCGCTCCACCAGCATTGCCAGGACGCGAAACGACTGCTGGGGTAAGCGAACCCGCCGGCCCGACCTGCACAACTCCTCCGTGCGCAGATCCGCTTCAAATCCCCCGAACCGGACGCGGCCCGAATCGGATTGCTGCGAAGTCATTCAAGTTCGTCGCTGCTGGGAGCGCGCTGAGTGCTCAGAAAATGCTCTATTTTCAATGAAGTGGGCGCTCAGATAAATGTAATTCACGTGCCGCCCCGAATCAATTGCAATGCGGGCGGCTCCGCCGTTCCATTGGCGAAACGGCGACTTCCCGTCAGAGGCTGCCCGAATCTCGCCACACATCCTAAAAAGCCAGTCTCCAGTTTTCTACTCCACCTGAGCCCTGCAGTTTTCAACATGCTGCAAAAAGTATCCCAGCAACGATCGGCATGTGGGCCGGCGTCAGCCCACCCATGTCTGCATACATGAACCCTCTTCAGCGGCGGGAGTTTCTCGGTTTGGGCGGCGCGCTGCTCGCGACAGGCGCGCTCGCTGTGGATGGACAACCGGGGCAAAAACCTTCCCGCCCAGCCCCGGCCGCCGCTCTCCCAGATATCTGGATCAACGCTCCAACGGTTCCGTTGTGGCCCGGCGAACCGCCGGGCGCTGCAGGTTTCTCGCCGCAGCCCCTGCCACCGGACTGGGCTTCCGTATTCGTGCGCAACGTCGCGAAACCCGAGCTGCGTGTGTTTCGGCCGGTCCGCGCAAATGGCCACGGATTGCTCGTGATACCGGGGGGCTCGTACTGGTTCGTATCCGTCGCCAACGAAGGGGCCGAGGTTGCGGCCCGGATGACTGCCCTCGGGATGACCGTGTTCGTGCTGACGTACCGACTTCCAGGTGAAGGTTGGCAGAAACGCTCAGACGTCCCCCTACAGGATGCCCAACGAGCGATGCGTCTGATCCGTTCCAACGCAGCGCGCTTTGCAATCAAGCCGGACAATGTCAGCGTTGTCGGCTTCTCCGCGGGCGGCCACCTCGCCGCCACTCTTGCAACGCAGCATGCAGAGCCCACCTATGCAGGAGTCGATGCAGCGGATGCAATGAGCGCTCGGCCTTTTGCTGCGGGCTTGGTGTATCCCGTGGTCACAATGGAAAGACCGTGGACACACCAAATATCACGGAACCTGCTGTTGGGTGAGCACCCCACTGACCTGGAAGTTGCGCGTCGGTCGGCCGAGCGGCACGTCAGCTCGACGACTCCGCCAATCTTTACTGTACACGCGATCGACGATGGGGCGGTCCCCGTGGAGAACAGTGTGAACCTGATGAACGCGATGCGTGCAGCGAAACGTCCCATAGAGGCGCATCTCCTGCAAGAAGGAGGTCACGCGTTCGGCGTTGGCCATCCAGGCACTCCGTCAGAGTACTGGATTTCCCTGTTCTCGAGCTGGCTCGGGCGGGTCGCCTCGCTGGGCTGAGATGTGCCTGAACGCCCGGGATCACCTTAACATCAACAACATACGTGGCCACATAAATGTCATTCAAGCGACACCGCGAATCAATTGCAATTGCCGGCGAGCTCGCTTTCTATCCTTGACCCAAGCGGGATTCTCGAGGGGGCATCACGATGCTGGAAGACTTGCTGACTGTGGCGACATCGCGGCTGAAGACGCGCCAGCTCGCTTTGCTCGTTCATCTCGATGAGGAGGGGACGTTGACGGCCGCCGCCGCCGCTGCCGGTCTGACGCAGTCGGCCGCCTGCAAGTTGCTTCATCAAGTCGAAAGCACCCTCGCTGTAAAACTGTTCGAGCGCAGGGCGCGCGAAATGGCGCCGACCTGCTATGGCGAAATCCTCGTGCGGCATGCTCGCATGGCGCTCTCGGGTCTCGGGCTCGCGCGCGAGGAAATCACGGCGCTCAAATCGGGGCTCACCGGCAGGGCCACAGTCGGCACCGTAATGAGTGCCGGTATGCACATCGTGCCGCTGGCGATCGCGCGAGTGAAGCAGCAGTATCCGGGTCTGCTTCTGGGCATGGAGATCGATCCCAGCACGCAGCTCGTGAAAAGACTCCTGCAAGGCCATTTCGACATCGTCGTTGGAAGGGTGCTGGAGCCTCGATGCGCGGATGAGCTCGTGTATGAGCCGCTCGCGACCGATGAGCCGCACGCGATCATTGCGAGCGCAGACCATCCGCTCGCCAGAGGCCGGGGCTTGGATCTGGAGGATCTGGTCGACCAGCCCTGGATCCTGCCTCCGGAAGGCAATCTGGTGCGCGACCGGTTGTTTTCCATGTTCATCCAGCGCGGCTTGGCGCCGCCGACCAACATCGTGGAAACGCTTTCGCTGCCCGCCATCACCAGCCTCTTGCAGCAGGGGAATTACGTCGTAGCCCTGCCGGAGCAAGCCGTGCAGCCGTGCTGTAAGGCGGGAATCCTCAAGGTGCTGCTGCGGAATCTGCCTTTGGCGATCGGCGGGTTCGGTCTCGTGACCCGCCGCCATGACAAGCTCTCGCCCGGGGGGCAACGACTGCTCAATACCCTGCGCGAGGTGGGCAAAGAGCTGAATCCTCGCGGGAATCGCGCTCGGCTCACCGCAGTATGAAATATGTTTGACGCGCCTCGCCGCGACCGGCCCGAGGGGAATTAGCCAGCACCGTGCACACGCTCGTGCGCGACAGTGCAGCGCACACGAGCGCGGCCCGGCTCGAAAGGCAAGCTCAGGTGTGGGCACGTACGGCCGTGGCGCCACGCGAGCGGATCATTCTGTTTTCTTCCAGGTGGAGTTTCTTCCATCATTACAGGTCGGCCAAGTTCGTTGGTTCGATTCCGCTGTCAGCGCAGAAATCCAATGATTTACACGGAATTTGTTAAGCCTCGATTTTTGTTGGATCGGATATGCCTCCGATCCGTCTTTTCAATTTAGCTCTACCTTTTCCGATGTTATCTTTCGCGGCAGCGTGGCATAGGGATTTACAACACGGAAGACACGGGCACGAGACAAGCCCATTCGCCTCGCACGGGTCAGGATCAGTAGTAAACAAAACAGACTGGCATGCAACCGCTGATGCCGTGTTGGTTCGAGAAGGTCTGTAACGTGAAGCTCGAGTAGCGGGTCGAGCCAGGGGGATTGGCGTGGTTGCAAAGAAGCAGGGCTCTTTGTCCGTGCGGGTGAGTCCGTTTTCGCAAATCGAGCTGGCCGTCCGACGCGCGGTGCGCGGTCCGGTTGTGGCACTTGGAGCGCTGAGTCTCCTCGGAGCGGCATACTCGTGGCCGGCCTTGGGCGCCGATGCGGCGGCGGCCGCGAACACCAACAGTCCCAGCTCGTCGTCGACTGACGACCAACTGAGCGAGGTCGTCGTATCGGGCCAGCGAATGGCGCTGGACTCGGCGCAGCACTTGAAGGAAGTCGCCCCCGAAATCGTCGACTCGATTGTCGCCGCCGACATCGGCAAACTGCCCGATCGCTCGGTCCTGGAAGTTCTGCAGCGCGTCCCCGGCATCAGCATCGATCACACGTATCGCGACATGGGCGGGCACCTGGACCCGGAGCATTTCGACCTCGAAGGAGCAGGACTTACGGTCCGGGGACTGTCTTATATCCGCTCTGAGATCAATGGCCGCGACAGCTTCACCGCCAATGGTGGGCGCTCGCTCAGCTTCGCAGACGTGCCGCCCGAGTTGCTGGCTGGCCTCGATGTATTCAAGAACCCTTCAGCCGAGCAGATCGAAGGCGGCGTCGGTGGACTGGTGAATCTGCGCACCGCGAAGCCGCTCGATTTCCCCGGCGCTCGAATGAGCGGTACCGTGGAAGGCGTATGGGGTGATCTCAGCCGCGGCAATGTCAAACCGGCGGCATCCCTGCTGCTCAGTGATCGCTGGCATACGGGGATTGGTGACATCGGAGTGCTCGCCGACATTGCCTATGCCGAAGTTTCGCAGCGTACCGATGCTATTGAGGAATATCCGTATTTCCCGCGTGTGTCGGCCCTGGAACCCA
>Ga0068855_100011724_pt1 | contig 10595 bp, 22 predicted proteins | sample KBSCornC52_FD_66592 | JGI IMG/M metagenome (GOLD analysis project Ga0068855, IMG submission 66592) | Corn rhizosphere microbial communities from Kellogg Biological Station, Michigan, USA - KBS Corn C5-2 | ecosystem: Host-associated > Plants > Roots > Rhizosphere > Soil ... | reverse complement strand
GGGCTCAGGTCGGGGCTCAGGTCAGGGATCAGGTCGGGGATCAGGTCTGGGATCAGGTCTGGGCTCAGGTCGGGGCTCAGGTCGGGGCTCAGGTCTGGGATCAGGTCTGGGCTCAGGTCTGGGCTCAGGTCAGGGCTCAGGTCGGGGCTCAGGTCAGGGATCAGGTCGAGGATCAGGTCTGGGCTCAGGTCTGGGCTCAGGTCAGGGCTCAGGTCAGGGATCAGGTCTGGGATCAGGTCTGGGCTCAGGTCAGGGCTCAGGTCGGGGATCAGGTCAGGGATCAGGTCTGGGATCAGGTCGGGGCTCAGGTCTGGGATCAGGTCGAGGATCAGGTCAGGGATCAGGTCTACCGGGCCGCCTACGGCGCTCAAGATATGGGCTGGGTGGCGTGGTTCACGGCCATGCGCTCCATCGGCGTTACCCTGCCGCAATCCGCAGCGACGATTGCCGCAGTGTCCGAAAGCGTCGGATGGTGGTGGCCGTTCGAGCGGGCTGTTATCGCAACGGAACGCCCGCGCGTAATCCGGTTCGATGGCGAACGCCGCCTGCACTGCGAAACCGGGCCAGCGGTGGAATATGCCGATGGATTCGGTATCTATTCATGGCGCGGCCTTCGTATCCCCGGTGAGTGGGTCACGGATGGGCCGCCGCCCTCCGCTGACATAATGCGGCTCGAAAATACGGAACAGCGCCGCATCGCCTGCGAAATGCGGGGTTGGCACAATATCCTGCCTGAACTGCCCGGTGCAAAGCTGATCGACCGGCACCCGAACCCACAGATCGGAGAACTGTGGGAGGCGGACCTGCCGGATAACGGCCGGGAGTGCTTCCTCAGGGTCCGCTGCGGGACCGGGCGCACCTTCGCCATGCCAGTTGGCCCGAAGTTCAAGACAGCGCTTGAAGCCAATTCTGCGACCTACGGCGTTGCCCCGCAAATTCTCGAAAACCTGCAATTCCGCACTTGAAAGGAAAGACCATGAAGACTGCCAAGCACGTTATCGGCCTCGCCATCGCTCAGGGCGATGTAATGCTAATCCCCGTGGCCGAACTTCCCGCAACTGGCCACAGCCCAGCCAAGACCGAGCATGGTGCGTTCATCGTCACCCACTCGGAAACTGGCCATCATCATGTTGTGATGGAGCGCCCCGGCGTCCAGATGTTCCAGGACACGATGGACCTGTTTCGGTCGTGGCTGGTTGTGGAAGGCCAACCCGCCGATCTGGAGCATCTGCGCAGCACGGACACGCACGAAACGATCCGACTTGAACCGGGTGTGTGGGAAATCCGCCGCCAGCGGGAGTACAGCCCTGAGGGCTGGCGCAGGGCTGCGGACTGATGGCTGTCCCATGCATCTTCGCCACGGCGCGTCCCTCGCTGGTCAGTTGCCCGGTCATCCCGATGGACCCTGCCGAACAGGCGGTTCTGGACGAACTGCGCCGCCGCCGTCTTTCACGCGCTGCCTCGCCTATCACGGAAGCGCGCCCATCCCATACCGATCCGGTCGAGGCCCGGACGGCAAAGGGGAACGCGATATGAACGCACCCGCAACCGTGCAACCGTCCATCGTGGCGGTCCTCGCCAAAGTCCTCCCCGAGCTTGGGGCGGTCCACAAGAACAAGAAGAACCCGGCGTTCAAGTCCAACTATGCGGACCTGAGCGCGGTCCTGACGGCTCTTTCACCCATTGCCGAACATGGACTCTGGTTCCGCCAGGTTCCCGTCCGCATTGATGGCGGGGTCGGAATCGAGACGTTCTACGTCCACGAAAGCGGCGAGGAACTGAGCGCCGGGATCACCCCGGTCCCGGTCAACAAGAACGACGCCCAAGGGCTTGGCAGCGCGATGAGCTATGGCCGCCGCTACGGCCTGATGACGGCTTTTGGCCTGTCTGCCGAGGACGACGACGGCAACGCGGCGGTCAAGGCCGCCCGGCCGGAGCGTATTAGTGATGCGCAGTGGGCCGAACTGGTCCAGCTGGTCGAAGCCACCGGAACCGATGCCCAGAAGCTGTGCGGCGCATACAAGGCCGAAAGCCTCAAAGACCTGACCGCAGAGCAGGCGACCGCCGCCAAGTCTATCCTGACCAAGCGCCTTGCCGCCATGGCGAAGGAGCCGGAACATGCTTGACCTTATCCAGGGGACGCCTGAATGGGCGTCGGCACGGGCCGGGAGCTTGGGCGCATCGTCCATTGCGGACGCGCTGGCAAAGACCAAGACGGGCTGGGGAGCATCCCGCGCCACCCTCAAAAGCCGGATCGCGCATGAACGGCTGACCGGACGCCCGGCGGAAAGCTTCACCAATGCCGCCATGCAGCGCGGCACGGAACTGGAACCGCAGGCGCGCGATATGTACGCGCTCCACACCGGCTACGACGTGACCGAGGTGGGCATTGTCCTGCACCCGTCCATCAAGCATTCGCATTGCAGCCCCGATGGGCTTTGCGATGCTGACGGCATGGTGGAGTTGAAGTGCTGCGGCGCGGCCCGACACATTGAACTTCTGGACGATGGTGCGCCGGAAGATCGCTACGTCAAGCAGTGTCTGTGGCAGATGGCCTGCACCGGGCGCAAGTGGGTGGATCTGACCTATTTCCACCCCGAGTTTCCGCCCGAAATGCAGCTCGTCATTCACCGGATCGAACGGGACGAGGCCGTGATCGCCGCGCTGGAAAGCGAAGTCACCACATTCTTGGACGAGGTTGCAGCCACGGTGGCCAACCTGCGCGCCCGCTACATGACGAGGGAAGCCGCCTGATGCAGACCATTACCATAGCTGGGCGGATCGGCCGAGACGCCGAACTGCGCAACACCCAATCCGGCGATAGCGTGTGCGGCTTCACCGTCGCGGTGGACTATCGCAACGGGCGGGACAAAGCGACCAACTGGTGGCGCGTATCCCTGTGGGGCAAGCGCGGCGAGGCGCTGAGCCAGTACCTTACCAAGGGCGCAAGCGTCACCGTGGTCGGGGAGTTCAGCCTGTCCGAATACGAGGGCAAGCCGCAGCTGAACGTGCGGGCCAGCGAGATCGCCTTGCAGGGCGGACGTCAGCAGGACGACCGGGAGCGCAGCGCCAATGCCGATCGCCAGCAGGCGAGGGGGAGGACGCAGTCATTCGCGGATGAACTTTCGGACGAAGTGCCATTCTAGATGGGTTGGTCGCCTCAACACGGGCGGATCAAGCCCAAGTACAACCCGCGCCCGAATGCAGTGGAGCAACGCCATGAGGACAGATTACGGCAAGAACCCTGTATCGGGTGCGGTGCCTTTGGGGTGGAGTTGCACCACACTATGCTTCCCGTCCCCGGAAAGGCCGGGCGGCGCGATCACCGTTTCCAGCTTCCGCTATGCCCATCCTGTCACCGGGGAGCCAATGGCGTTCATGGGCTGGGGTCTGAACGGAAATGGGCCGAACGCCACAATCTCGACACCGGGCTTGTCGCGCTCGCGCTCTGGCGCGTCTCCGAGGAAATAGAGCATGGCTGACAAACCACCCCTGATTTTCGAGGTCCGCTTCGGCGCACTGCACCCTGTCAGCACGGCAGCAAGGGAGGCGGTCAAGGCGGTCCCTGCCGGGCCGGTGCGGGTCGAGATCAAGCGCACCCGTGCCAACGAGCGGCGGCGAGGGTTCTACTGGCTGATGCTGGACGTGGCCGCAGAGGCGATGACCGACCGCACCGGGTTCCCGTTCGACCAGGAGCTTTTGCACAACACGCTCAAGCAGAAGCTGGGCCTTGGGCAGACGTTCACGACGCCGAGCGGGCACACGATCTTCAAGCCGCAATCGACAAGCAACCGGGCGATGACCGAACCGGAGCGCGCCCGCTGGACTGACCGCTGCGCCAATGCGCTGAGCCACTGGCTCGGGGTTGAGATCAGCGAACTCATGGACGAAGTGCGCCGCCGCGAAGGTCGGGCCGCCTAATGGAGGGAATGATGGACTACGCCGGATGGATATTTGCTGCGGTGGGGTGGAGTTTTGGGGCGTTGGCATGTTGCTGGGTCATTTATGTGCAAAAATTGCACAGAATGGACCGGGAGATTGCAGACCGCGGGATACGTATCGCCCTCACTCTCACCAACCTCCGAAACAACTGCTTCATCACCAATGAGAAGGGCCATCGGGTCCGGTACTGGAATGCTTCGGCAGAGCGCCGGGCAAAGGCGGAGGGGTGAGATGAGCGTGCCCGGACCCGCTATCCTCAATTGGGATACCGCCGAGTGCGTCTATTGCGGCCGGGACGTCGAGATAGTCGGCGCACCGGGTCTGCGGCCGACCAAGGACCATATCATTCCCAAGGTGCTTGGGGACTTTGGGCGGTTCAACGTGGTCCGCGCCTGTGCCGACTGCAACCACCTGAAGAACTCCCGCACGCCGCCCGAGATGCGGCTCCTGGCGCATATGGCCGAGCAGCAGGCGAGGCGCTGGCGAGACATGGCGGATACGGTTGACAGGCTTCTGGAGGAACGCGGGCTTATCGCCCCATGGTGCGGGGAGATGGTGGGGTGACGCTTCCTGACTGGCCGCTTATGCTCAAACGCGCCATGGCCGCGGCCTATCTCGACATGAGCGAGGCCTCATTCGAGCGGGAGATCGCGCAGGGGCGGTTGCCCGATGGCGTGATGCTTGGAGGCCGGGCGCACTGGTATCGCCCGGCACTGGACAAGGCCATTGCGCTGATCGCTGGCGAAGGCGAGCATGACCCCGAAGCAGAATTCTGGGAGCGGTTCGGTGACAAGGCGGCCTGAGACCCCCAAGCTCAAATACGTGAAGTTCACCCGCGCCAAGGGGAAACTCTACGCCTATTTCAACACCGGCCGGAAGGTGAATGGCAAGCCGGTTCTGCTGGCGCTGCCTCAGTTCGGAACCGTTGGGTTCTACGACAGCTACACCGCCGCCCTGGGCGCGCGCACCAAGCGCCGCACGGTCGTTGCCACCGTGGCTGGACTGATCGAGAGCTACGAGGCCAGCGACGCGTTCCGGCTGCTCTCGCCGGGCACGCAAAAGGTCTACGGGATCTACCTGAAGAAGATCGGCGACGCCTTCGGTAAGCTGCCGATCGAAACCATCACCCGCAAGCACGTGCGCCACGTCCTTGGCTCCATGGAAGGGGCGGCCTCGCGCAACATGTTCGTCGCGGTAGTCGGCGCGCTCTACAAGTGGGGCAGGGGCCACGACATGACCGAGCGCAACCCGGTCGTCGGAATCGAGAAGTACAAGACCGGGGAACATGCCCCGTGGCCGAAAGCCCTGCTGGAGGACGCCCTGAGCGCCGAGGACGACGCCGTGCGCCTCGCGGTCCATCTGCTGTTCTATTCAGGGCAAAGGCTGGGCGACGTGGCGAAACTGCCATGGTCGGCCGTGCGGGCAGGGCGGCTGTCCCTTCGCCAGCAGAAGACCGGCAAGGACGTGTCGATCCCGCTGCACAGTGCTTTGAGCGCCGAGCTGGACCGTACCCCGAAGCGTGGCGTTTTCATCCTCTGCCACCCCAACGGCCGGCCGATCAGTGCCGAGGCGATCCGCGCTCGGCTGAAGACGTTCGCAGCCGCGCGCAACCACCTGGTTGTTCCCCACGGTCTTCGCAAGAACGCCGTCAATGCCCTGCTTGAGGCAGGCTGCACGATTGCCGAAGTCCAGTCCATCACCGGGCAGACCATGGAGATCGTCGCGCACTACGCGAAGGGGGTTGATCGGGATAAACTGGCAGACGCTGCCATCCTCAAATTCGAGGGAAGGAACAAAAAATGAAGACGCAAACCGAGTTGCAAACCTTGACGCGACTCCGCAGAAAAGCTAGGGTTTCAGTTAACCCCGCTTTTGGCTGGACCGACGCATTTCCGGGCTGTTGCGGGGTTTCGCAATGGAAAACCCCCATGAATGTTCCCAAAGAGTTGGCGTCCCGGTTGCAAACGCCATTCCTCCTCAGTCCCTACGCGCGGGAGGGGGTGTGATGGAATTCTTCACTGAGCGAACGGTCAAAGCGGCCAAGCCTCATCGGTGTTCTGCTTGTGAGACGCCAATCGAGATTGGTGAGGCGCACAGCTACCAGTCAATGAAGTATTGCGGCGACTTCACCACCAACCGGCAGCATCTTGACTGTAGGGCTGCGGAGTGCGCGCTGGCAAACTTGCACGGGCTGTATGGTGGAGAGGATTGGATATTCCTCAATGATCTAGATGAGCGCGATGATCTCGTATGGTTGCGCGAACACCATCCGACCGCATTCGCGCGCGTCGCTCCGCTCTATGACCACTGGTTTGAAGCCACCCCTCCCTCTGGTGACGCGCGGGAGGGGGTGCTGTGAACTCCTGCGAGACTTGCCGCTGGTGGAATGGCCGCATTGTTGGCCGCACCTATACGCCCGGAGATTGCCACCGGTATCCGCCGTCAGTGCTGGAAGTTGGTGACCGTGGCGGCCAACATCGAGTTTGGCCCGTCATGCACCCACGAGACTGGTGCGGCGAACACACTCCCACCGAGTCCACCCCATGAAGGCGGGGGAGATACGCACCGATCCGGCGTTCCTGCGCTATTACGCCCGCGTCCTGCTGCGTGAGGCAAAGGCTCGCCGGGGGACCGAGTTCAGCCGCTTTCTGATCGAGTGCGCCGCCCGTGCGCGCCGGGAAGCTATCGCCACGGTAAAGCCGGTCCAACCGGACCTGTTCGGGAGCGCAGCAGCATGATCGCGTTTCACTCGTCCGACGCCCTTATGGTGGTGCTGGGGGCTGTCAGAAGAATAGGGGGAAATAGAGATGACGATTGATCCCATGGCGATGCCTCCGGCCCGCGCTGCAACCCCTTCGGGCCGGAGCCGCCTGCGCGTCTCCGGCATAGCTTGCATCGCTATCGCGGGAGGCCGCTGATGGCGTGGAACTACCGCATCATGCGCCACAATGCCGGCTCTGCGGCAAACGACGAAGCGCACTATTTTGTGCATGAGGTCTACTACCAAGATGACGGATCGGTTCTTCGCTGGACCGAGGATGGTGTCGGTTGCTCCGGTGAAACCGTTGCGGAATTGTCTAAAGACATCGCGTGGTATCTTACCGCTCTGGTCAAGCCAGTCTTGGACTACGCCACCGGCGAAGAGGTGGAGCCAGCCCAACTCCTCGAAGATGACATCTACGCGATGATGAAGCCGGGGTCGGAAATGGCTCGGCAGGCCGTCAGGCAGCATGGTGCCGAGCGCATTGCGCAAGCGATCGAAGCCCGAAGGGCCGCGACTACAGGCGCGGTTCACGAGAGCGCGGTCCCCGCAGGGGATGCGCCCAACGGAGGTTCCGATGCCTGACCCCAAAGCACTAGCGGACGAGATCGAGCGGTTGGCGGTCCTTTGCAAGCGAGACCTTGAAGATTGGGACAACGACGAACCGCGTGAGGACTTCTGGAGTTACCAGCGCCTTGTCGCTCTCATCGTCGAGAACAGCGGCCCGATCCTCGCCGCCCTTCGGAAGGACTGAACCATGACCGATGAACTGAAGCCTTGTCCGATGCCTAGTAGTTTTTGGGACAGGGCAGAGGTCGGCGCGCCTGACGAATGCTGGCCGTGGATCGGGGCCAAGAACGCGCGAGGCTATGGCAACTTTCGGTCTCGGTCGGCGCACGTAGCGGCATACGAAACCAGATACGGGCCTGTCCCGAACGGACTGTCGATCGATCACCTGTGCAGGAATCGCGCGTGCGTCAATCCAGCGCACTTGGAGGCCGTAACCATTCAGGAGAACATCCGGCGGCACGTCGAGACAATCACTCATTGCGTCCATGGTCACCCGCTCAGCGGCGACAACGTGAAGCTTGTCGTCCGCGCTGACGGCACTCGAAGAAAATGCAGGGAGTGCGATCGAACGCAAAAGCGAGCGGCCACTCGGCGCAAAGCTAAGGAGGCATCCCATGGCTGAACCAAAGAAGATCGACACCCCTGACCGTGAACTGATCGCTGAGTTGGTTGCGGCGCTTGGCTCATTGCACGATGCGATTGACACTGCCCGCGACAGGGTTCCGGACGATGATGAGGGAACGGCGGCCATGCTGTTCTGCCAAGTGCTCAATGCCGCACAGAAACCCGCCCGTGCCGCCCTTCGCAAAGCCAAGGAAGCTTTCAGCGATGCGCCCAACACCAACCCGGAGACTCCCCATGGAGAGTGAGAACAAGGCTGTGGCAGATAGGTACCAGAAGCTTCGCGTTGAAGATCATGTGGAGCGTCAAGAGGGACGGACTACGCAGTGGGCCGAACTGCGGGGTGGTGAAGCTGGGCAATATCAGATTGCGCACTGTGCGGAGCGTGAAGACGCGGAAGCGATATTGTCGGCCCTATTGGCCCACCAGCGCCCGCAAGGGGAGGTGGGGCTGCGATACCGACACGTAAAGCGCGGGACCGTCTACACCGTCATCGGAGAGGCGGAATTGCAGGTGGCGGTCTGCAACCCCGTTGAGGGTGACCTGCTGACGATCTACCGGGGCGACGATGGCAAGTTGTGGGCAAGGTTCCGCGACGAGTTCCTTGATGGGCGTTTTGAGCCGGTCGCCCACCCCGCACCCGAACCTGGCGGGAAACACCCTTCACAACGGACTAGGTTCTCTGATGCATCGTCATTCGACGAAGTATGCGAAGCCTGCGGTGCGACGGATATAGCCGGAGGGGGGTGGGGAAAGCTGGCTCAACCTTGCCAGGCTGCACCCGAACCTGCCCCCAATACCTGCACAGCCACTCATGAGGTGGTGCAGCCCGTATTTTTAGACGAGGACGCACCCGAACCTGCCGGGGATCTGGTGGAGGCGATCAAACGGCTGCAATTCAATGCCGACTACCAGAGAGGCTATGGGTCAGATTGGTTTAGCATGGCACGAAAAGATGCCGACCTAATCCTTGCCGCACTCCGCCCCGACGATGCACGGGAGGAGAATGCGAAGCTGCGGGAGGCGCTGGGCCGGATCGAGGTCATGTCCTCAGACGAACAGTCCCGCATATGGGCAACCAATGCTCTTGAGGGTGCCGGGGCGGGCCTGCCAGCCGACGTAATCGCGCTGGTGATCGCCGCCCGCGACGTGTGGGATACGCACGGGGAGAGTCGAGACGATCTCGATGTCGCGTTGGAGGCATTCGCGTCTCGGGTGCCCTACGACGATGAACCGCAAGCCCTCGGAGATCGCCCATGACTGACCCAGCAGCAATAGCGGCATCGCTGAGTGAGGCGCAGCGGGAGCGCATCACAGGTTGGCAAGGGCTAGCAGGCTCCGCCTACAATTTTGTCAGCGAAGACCTGTGCGAAATGGGCCTGCTCAACGCGGATTGGTCGCTGTCAGAAATCGGCTTTCTAGTCCGCGCCCACCTTCAGGAGAACAGCAATGCCAGTTGATGAAAAGGCGGTGCGGCTCCCGGCGGGCATGGAGCCAAAACCATGGTGTTCAATGTGTCTCGACACAGTGTCCTTATCCAAAGGGACTTACCGCGCACGAGGTGGCGTCACCATGTACTGGATAGAGTGCGATGAATGTCACGACATGGTGGCCGAATCCTCTTTCCCCGATGCCGTGGCTGCTTGGGACGATCGTGCCGCAGGAGAAGCAACATGAGCGTAGACGAACAGGCGGTGCGGGAGAAGCCGGCTTATGTCGCTGAGTGTTCGCTCGCAGCGGCGGCCCCGGAACTGTGCGCCAAAGCCCTCGCCCTCCTTGACGAAAAGGACGCCCATCTACAGGCGAAAGAGGATGGCCTCCGCGTCAGGGATTCCCGCATTGCCGAACTTGAAGCGGCGATTGCAGAGGCGTGGGACAGGGCCTATGTCGAACCCCTCCGCCCCTTCGTGAAGCAGCCGAGCGATCCGCTGGTCGAGGCATGGAAGGACGCATGGCCCGGCACACCCGACGAGAACGCCCGCGAGGAAGCGGACAAGCTGCGCGGTGTTCTTTCTCGCCACGGGCTCACCATTACGGAGGTCGGACCTTGCCGAATCATCCCCTCCATGCGCACATCGGAACATGGAGAGAACGAAACTATCCGCCAGTGACCTGAGGATGCGCCTGAGGATCAGGCTGGCCGTGGCTCCCCGGCATCTGTTCCACGCGCTCTGGAAGCCGAACACACCGGCAGATCAGCGTGACGACACCCGGCGGGATCTGGTCGAGTTCATCACCCAGGGATGGGACTCGCTCGATATCGAAGCTACCCCTACGCACGACAACACACGGCATACAGTGCCGCCGGCAAGCCCTATTGAGCAAGGGCGGTGAATAGGTGATTCTCTGGGGGCTGCGGTGACCCGAGAAGAACGGACGAGGCGACTAAGACTCCGGGTCGGTGAAACTCCGAATAAGCCGCAGCTACTGACTGACCGACAAGGCCCATTCCCTGAGCTTCACGGCGAAGATGGTTGCTTCGGAGCAGGCTTGCACGTCAGGCTCGCTGACAGCCACGAAACTATCGGCGGGCAGGGCTGGGCGAACTCCGGCAGGATCGGCTTCACTGACGGGCTGGGCGGGGCTGACACGGGATGGCTGCACCCGGTGAGCAGCAATATACCGGGCAGTGTCAGAACGAGCGCCAGCCAGAGCGGCGCGGTATTCGGTATCCGCTTCATCGGCCTTCTCCTGATAGTCC
>Ga0068855_100011721_pt1 | contig 10596 bp, 8 predicted proteins | sample KBSCornC52_FD_66592 | JGI IMG/M metagenome (GOLD analysis project Ga0068855, IMG submission 66592) | Corn rhizosphere microbial communities from Kellogg Biological Station, Michigan, USA - KBS Corn C5-2 | ecosystem: Host-associated > Plants > Roots > Rhizosphere > Soil ... | reverse complement strand
CCCAACGGATGCGGATCGTTGGAATGCGTTAAAGGAGCGGATTCGTGAGCATGGCTTGCGTAATTCCCTGCTCCTCGCCATCGCGCCCACTGCAACGATTGCTTCCATCCTGGGCGCGTACGAATGCATTGAACCGCAAATCTCCAATCTATTCAAGCGCGAAACGCTCTCGGGTGAGTTCTTGCAGATCAACCGCTACCTGGTGGAAAAGCTGAAGGAGATTGGCCTTTGGACGGAGGACATCCGTAATCGCATCAAGCAGGCCGAAGGTTCCATCCAGAACATTCGAGAGATACCCGATTCTGTCAAAAACCTCTTCCGCACGGTGTGGGAAATTCCCATGCGATCGCTTATCGATATGGCAGCCGATCGCGCGCCGTTCATCGATCAGAGCCAGTCGCTCAATCTGTTTGTAGAAAGCCCTTCCATCGGCAAGCTTTCGTCGATGTATATGTACGTTTGGCAGAAGGGCCTGAAAACGACTTACTATCTGCGATCCCGGCCCGCTACCTCGATTGCTAAAACCACTGTATCGCCTGCCGCTGCTTGTGCACTCGAAAATCCCGGCTCGTGCGAAGCGTGCCAATAGGAAAGGACACAGAAATGATTCTCGACCCCGGAATGGATTTAACACTCCGCCCGATGAAATATCCGGCTTTCTACGACATGTACAAGGCCGCCATCAAGAACACGTGGACGGTGGAAGAAGTTGATTTTTCGACGGACTTGACCGATCTGCACAGCCGCGTCCACCCGGCAGAACGTCACCTCATCCAGCGCCTGGTGGCCTTCTTTGCCACCGGAGATTCTATCGTTGGCAATAACCTGGTCCTGAATCTCTACAAGCACATTAATTCTCCAGAGGCCCGCATGTATCTCTCGCGGCAGTTGTTCGAGGAGGCGCAGCATGTGCAATTCTATTTGACGCTCCTCGACAATTATCTTCCGGAGATGAAGGAGCGGGAAGCCGCCTTTGCGGCGGTGGACAACATTCCCTCCATCCGCCGTAAAGCCGACTTTTGCTTCCGCTGGATGGATTCAGTCCAAAACTTGGATCAGCTTCGCACCGTGGATGAGATGCGGACGTTTCTATTGAACCTCATCTGCTTTGCCGCTTGTATCGAGGGACTCTTCTTTTTCGCTGCCTTCGCGTATGTATATTTTTTGCGTTCTAAAGGTTTGCTGCACGGTCTCGCCACTGGGACGAATTGGGTATTCCGTGATGAAAGCGCCCATATCTTGTTCGCATTCGAAGTGATTCGCACGGTGCGGCGCGAGTTGCCCGAGGTATTCGACGAAAACATGGAGAAGAACGTCATCGCCATGATGCGCGAGGCGGTCGATTGCGAAGCGGCTTTTGGAGAAGACGTGCTTGCCAAAGGCGTTGCCGGCATGTCGCTCGCCGATCTCCGCAAATATCTCGAATATGTCGCCGACCGGCGACTCGAATCGCTCGGCATCATGCCCGTATTCGGTTCGAATAATCCGTTCGACTTTATGCAATTGCAAGACGTCCAGGAGCTTGCCAATTTCTTTGAGCGCCGCTTCAGCGAGGAATTCTGAAAATGCGTGCCACGCCAACTAATCTCGGGTTTCCACGCATCGGGGCCAATCGGGAGCTTAAGAAAGCCCTCGAAAGCTATTGGGCGGGAAAACTGAGTGAGGTCGATCTGCTAGCCGCCGCCAAAGCACTGCGGCGCCGCCACTGGCAATGGCAACAGGAGGCAGGCATTCAACATATTCCTAGCAACGATTTCTCGCTTTACGATCAAGTGCTCGACACCACAGCTATGACCGGTGCCGTGCCGTCACGTTATCGGTGGAGCGGTAAGACTGTCGATCTGCAGACCTACTTTGCTATGGCCCGTGGATCCTCGGACGGCGCGGGCGTCACGGCCATGGAAATGACCAAATGGTTCGATACGAACTACCACTACATCGTTCCTGAATTTGAATCAGGCCAGGCATTTCGCCTGGCATCGACTAAAGCCGTCGACGAATTCCTGGAAGCCAAGACTCTCGGCATCCAGACGCGGCCCGTCCTGCTTGGCCCCATCTCTTTCCTGCTGCTCGGCAAAAGTAAAAGTCCTTCGTTCAATCCGCCTTCGCTCGCCCCAACGCTCGTTCCCGTTTACGAAGAAGTGTTGCGGCAATTGAATAGGGCAGGTGCGGTCTGGGTTCAGATCGACGAACCCTGCCTCGTGCTGGATCTTCCCGAAACGATTCATCCGGTTCTTGCTGAGACGTACAAACGTCTGAGCTCCGCTGCCGGAAGCACCAGGATACTTGTCGCCACATATTTCGAAAGCCTGCACTCGAACTTAGCAGCGGCGCTACGCCTTCCAATCGCTGGTTTGCATCTGGACCTGGTCCGTGGGCCTAACCAGTTGGATGCAGCTTTAGCAAACGCGCCTTCGCATCTAACGCTCTCCTTGGGCGTCATCGATGGGCGGAATATCTGGAAGTCCGATCTGAGCCGGGCCATAGCAGTGGTCGATCAGACCATTCAAGCCATAGGTGGCGAACGCGTTCTGGTGGCGCCCTCCTGCTCCTTGTTACATGTGCCGGTGGATCTGGAGCCCGAAACCGGTCTCGGAGAAGTGAAGGACTGGCTTGCTTTTGCTCGCCAGAAACTCGATGAACTGGTCACGATCTGCGCTTCAAGCCCGGCGCTCGATGCGAACCGGGCATCTAACGAACGGCGCCGTGTCTCTGCGACCATACACGATCCCGCCGTGGAGCAGCGCTTGGCGAGTCTTCAGGCCAAAGACAGCCAACGCAGGAATCCCCACCCTGTGCGCCGCAACAAACAGAACGCAGCGCTTGGGCTGCCACTCTTTCCAACCACGACAATAGGCTCATTTCCCCAAACCAAGGAAGTGCGTGCCGCCCGCGCTGCTCATAAGGCAGGCAAGCTAAACCAAAACGACTACGATTCCTTTCTCCGCGCGCAGATCGAACAGGCCGTCCATTTTCAGGAAGAAATAGACATCGATGTTCTCGTACACGGTGAATTCGAACGTAACGACATGGTCGAATATTTCGGCGAGCAACTCTCCGGTTTCACCGCCACCGCCAACGGGTGGGTGCAAAGCTATGGCTCGCGTTGCGTGAAACCGCCCGTCATTTTTGGCGACGTCAAACGTCTAAAGCCAATGACCGTCGATTGGTCTAGCTACGCTCAATCGCTCACGACAAAGCCAGTGAAAGGAATGCTGACCGGCCCCGTGACCATCCTGCAATGGTCCTTCGTACGCGACGATCAACCGCGTTCCGAAACCTGCCTTCAAATCGCGCTCGCTATTCGTGACGAAGTGGCAGATCTCGAAGCCGCCGGCATCCGCGTGATCCAAATCGATGAACCAGCCCTGCGCGAAGGCCTGCCGCTGCGTAAGTCCGATTGGTCCGTTTATCTCGCGTGGGCTGTCGAAGCATTTCGCCTGACGTCCGCCGTGGCAAAAGACGAGACTCAGATACACACCCATATGTGTTACGCCGAATTTAATGACATTATGGAAGCCATTGGCGCGCTCGACGCGGACGTAATCTCGATTGAAACATCGCGATCGCAAATGGAACTCCTGGATGCGTTCGCCCGCTATCAGTATCCAAATGAAATCGGTCCCGGCGTATACGATATCCATTCTCCGCGCATTCCGAGTACGGAAGAAATGTTCGCGCTGCTCAAGAAGGCACGGGCTGTCCTTAAGGCGGAACAGCTCTGGGTGAACCCCGATTGCGGCCTGAAAACAAGAGCCTGGCAGGAAGTGCGACCCGCTCTCATCGCAATGGTCGCCGCCGCAAAACGGCTACGATGCTAGCATGCTGGGCATGCGGTGTGCGTGCGCCTTCGCCGTGGTCCTGATCCCAAAACTCATCACCGGATGCCATTGTCCGGTATCTTGGTCGGCTTGTCAGGACGCTGTGACGAGCAACCTCGTTTTCATCGGAACCGTCGAGGCGATTCAACCCAGTCTCTTAGACCGCTCCAAGCCTTCCGCAAACCCCAATTGGATGCAAACTCCGGAGGTCTTCGCGCTGCAACAGGACAAGTCGGCATCTGGCCTTGGACGTTTGAAGGATTATTATCTAAGGCTGCTATCTGATCTGCCCGAGATCAGCAAGGCTCGTATCCAGTCCGCGAAGACACAGGAAGAACTGCGTGGAGTGATGACCTGGATCTTGAGCCAAGGGACAGAGGTTCGATTTAAAGTGAAAACTCTCTTTCGCCAGGATGACGACGATGCCGACTCGAACTCGCCCAAACGAGCGAAGACGAAAAGCATTGAAATATGGAATGAACCTGGCGATTGCGGGATCTCCTTTCAGCCGGGAGAGACCTACCTGGTCTACGCGACTGATGACGAGAAATCGGGTCATATGGAGACCGGCGTGTGCCATCGCACTGCACGGCTCTCTGATGCCGGCGACGATTTGGCATATCTTTACTTTGTTCAGAACGGCGGTTCCGAATCAATCCGATTGGAAGGTTTCGTCACGTCCGACATCGATCAACTGAATCCAAATCGGTTTCACTATTCAGGAAAAATCCAGTCCCCCGTTTCCGACGTCGTCATTGAATTGAAGTCTGATCGAGCTGCGCGATACTCCGAGCCCGACGGTAACGGCAGATTCGTCTTTGATGGCCTGTCGCCGGGCGACTATCAAGTCTCCGCGCTCGACGCGACGTTTCCCGCCCGTACCAAGGTTTTGAGTGGACCGCGGCGCGTTGACGTGAAAGCGGGAGCTTGCCCTGGTACAACGCTGTTGGTAATAATTCGTAGTCTCAGGCGTTAAACATTCGCCAGCTATCGTGCCAAGCTAAACGCGAATAAACTGTCTCCAGCGCCTACAATCAAATATTGCCGCCCATCGATCGAATAGCTCTCCGGTCCATTGCTCACATTGGCCGAGAGTCCGGCATGCCAGAGAATTTTGCCCTTCGAGGGGTCGAACGCCACCAAATGCTGCGATCCGTCACCCGAAAATAATAAGTCGCCTGCGGTGGAAAGAAGCCCCGAAAGGCCGCCGCTCGGAAATTTGTGCTCCCATACTGTCTTGCCATTCTTGTAGTCGATGGCACGCAAGGAAGATCCGAGACTGGCTACCGCTCGTTCAGCCGCTCCATAGCCTTCCGGATGCGGATCGGTGTCTGTCAAGTAAAACATGCTGTACGAGCTGGTCGTTGTCACATAAAATAATCCGGTTTTCGGGCTGAAACTCGGAGAGGGCCAATTCGTCGCACCCCCCGACGGAGGCGACACTAAAATTCCAGGAATTTGCGGCTCTTTCGCGGGATTCGGTATCGGCTGCCCTGCCGCATTCACTCCCTTCGACCAATTTATCGTCTCGAGAAAAGGCTCGCTCACGATGTTCTTTCCCGTCACGCGATCCAGCACAAAAAAATAGCCGTTGCGATTCGCCTGCGCCAGAAGCTTGCGCGGTTTTCCGTCGATCTCGCCGTCAAACAACACCGGCGTTTGCGCCGAATCCCAATCGTGCGTGTCATGAGGGGAACCCTGGAAATACCAAATTAGCTTCCCCGTATCGACGTTCAAAGCCACGATCGAACAGGTGAACAGATTGTCGCCCTTACGGCTCTGTCCCGCCATCACTGGATTCGGATTGCCGGTACCAACATAGTAAAGATGCAATTCCGGATCATATGTACCCGGAATCCAGGTCATGCCACCGCCGTGCCGCATCGAATACTCGTTGGGCCAGGAGTCGGCGCCCGGATCGCCTTTCTTGAGCGGCTCGCTCCACCATTTCCACTGCACCTCGCCGGTCTCCGGATCGCGAGCCTCCAGAAATCCGGGAACGTCGAGCGAATCTCCACCTGTGCCAAGGATCACGTGATTGCCCACTACTACTGGCGCCGACGTGGAAAAATACTCTTGCTTGACGTCCGCGATTTCTTTGTGCCAGCGCTCCTTGCCGGTCCTTGCATCGAGCGACACCAGATAGTTATCCGGTGTTTCAAAGAATAGCCAGTTGCCATACATGCCCACCCCGCGGTTTCCGATGTGGATGCCGCCACGGGTGCGCCAGAAATAGTGCCAAATCTCATGACCGGTGCGCGCATCCACCGCCCAGGCGTTGTCGGGAGTGGCGAAGTACAGGACTCCGTTCACCATCAACGGCGTTGCCTTGACCGACGGTCCGCCGAATGCGTTTGAGCCCTCGCCTGGCTTTGCCTTGGAACCCTCACCGCCTACAATGGCGCCGGGCGTTTCGCCTACGTTCAAGCGATAGATCCAAGCCAGGTTCAGGTTTTTGATATTCGATTGGTCAATCTGCGTCAGTGGGCTGAAACGGCGTCCGGAATAATCGCCATTATAGGTGGGCCACGCGTCCATCGGAGGCTTGAGCAACAAGCCCGGATCGAGCGCTTGCGAAAAAAGTAGGACCGGTGCCAAATAAAAAAGCAAAGAAGTCAGGCATCTATTCATCCGTGCTAGTTCCTGAATAGTTCGGCTTCAATCTCGATTGCGACTTCGTCACTCACTGCAACTCCACCCGATTCCATCATCGGGTTGTAGAGGATTCCGAACTCTTTGCGGCTGACTTTGGTCGTGCCGCTCACTCCGATCTTTTCCCTTCCCTGCGTATCGCGGATCGGAGGCGTAGGCCCATCCACATCCAGAATCACTTGCCGCGTAATAGCGTTGATCGTCAGATCGCCCGTCACCTTCAGTTTGTCAGGACCCGCAACCTCAACGCTCTTTGATTTGAATTTCATCTCCGGGTAACGTTTGACATCGAAAAAATCAGCACCCTTCAAATCGGAATCCCGCTTGGCCTGTCCAGTGTTGAGTGTCGTGACGTCGATTGTTGCCTCCACACTCGCAGCCGCTGGGTTTTTGGGATCGTAGACAACATTGCCCTTCACTCCGCCGAACACGCCGCGCACTTTGGAAATCATCATGTGCCGCACTGTGAACTGGGCGCTGCTGTGAAGCGGATCAATCCGCCATGTCACCCCCTGAGCGCGCGCCGCCGGAGAAACAACGGCTGCCAGTCCAAACACAACAGTAATGAGGATCGAGCGATTCAGCTTCATGTGGGTGTTTTTTTAGTGATCCAGCGCGATCACGCCCCAAGGGCTGGTCCCGGCTTTGACTTTCCTAGTCACCGTATTCGTCGCGAGGTCCACCACAGAAACGTCATTCGAAGGCCCATTTGCCGAATAGAGCATCTTGCCATCTGGGGAAAGCGCGATGCCCCAGGGTCGGGCTCCCACCTCCACCGATCCCTCGACCTTATTCGTTGCCGTGTCGATGGTGAACACGCGATGTCCGCGCCCGGTGCTGACATACAATTTGGCCCCGTCCGGAGACATCAAGACAGCCATCGGCTTCACGGCGCCCGCTTTGCCGAGCGCTATCGGCTTGATCATCCGTAGCTTCTTGGCATCCACCAACACCACGGTGCCATCGTTTTCGGCATTGACATATGCTTTCGAACCGTCGGGCGAAAATGCTACCGATCGCGGCCTGTGCCCTACTTTAAATGTCTTGTTGATCTTGCCCGTTGCTGGATCGAATACGGAAATCGTCCCGGTTTCTTCCGAAGTAACCCAAACGGTGTTTCCATCGGGCGTTACCTTTACCCCTTCTGGTTGCGCGCCCACTTTGGCTGATTTCACAACCGTGCCGGACGCCACATCCACAACGCTTACTGCCTCATCGTCTTCATTCGAGATATATATCTGGCTGCCATCTTTGCTCAGATCGAAGTTCTCCGGATCGGAGCCGCCCTTGATCACGCGCACGATCTTTTTTTGCGCTACATCGAATACGCCGATTCCATCCGCCGATTTATCCGGCGGCGGCAGAGTGCTTTCATCCACGTCCGGCCCGCCAATGGGCGAACCACTGAGAGCCACATAAATAGTCTTCCCATCCGGACTGGCATGAATGCCCCGCGGCCGTTTACCCAGCGGTACCGTGGCAATCACGTTTAATGTCCCGGCGTCTATGATCGTCATGTCTCCCGAAACTTCATTCGTAACGTAAATTCGCGGACCGGATGGCTCTTCCATCGGCTTTTGTTCCGCCTTCTGAACCGGCGCGAGTTGGGAGCAGCTCAAACAAAAAACGGCGAGCGACACGGGAAGAAGTAAGTACTTCAGACTGGTCACGGATTATTTTCCTTTGAAGGTAAAGTTGCTCTCGATCTTACCGGATGGCGTGACGGATACCTTCTGCTCCTGCGTTCCGAGTTCCTCTTGCCATGCGGCAAGCACGTAGTCACCTGGAGGCACATTGGCAATCTCAAATTTGCCGTCCGTGCCGGTCACCGCGAAATAAGGATGATCCAAAACACCAATGAACGCGTGCATCCAACTATGGATATTACATTTCACCCGAATCATCACTTCCGGCTTAACGAATCGCCGCGCCAGCGGCGCATCCCCCTGACCCTGGCTGTGATTCCATTCGCGGTTGATCTCGGCAAGCGGGTGGATATTATGCGTCACCGGATCGGAATTGGTCACCCGCAGCGTTTGGCCTGTCCGAATACCCAGCACACGCGGATGAAACCAGCAGCCCTGCTGGTCGATGGTAACCGGCGTCGCGGGTGTCTCGAATGTCTTTCCCTCGAGCCCGCTTTTGATATATACAAACACGTTCGCCAAAGTACGATTCGGGTTCTCGACAATCGATTCGTCATAGGCTTTGCCATGATGCGCTTCGACACAAGCCGGATCTCCGCTCATGTCGACCCGCTTCCGAGCCGGCCGCGGCCCCGTATATCGTATGGTCCCGCTCAACACTCCCGCTGTACTCGGGTCGACCTTGAAGTACGAAGGCGCGGCGGGCGGTTTCGCTGCAGCCTGTGGCTGCGGTTCCTTTTTCGTAGTTCCCGAGCAACCAGTCAGAATTGCAATAGCGCAGGACAGTGTAAGTAACGTGCTTCGGTTCATTTCAAACTAGTCGTTTCTGCCGTCTCGGGTGGGGCTACACCAGCCGGTATTTCGCCCGTCAATGATTGTAGAAATTCAACCAGATCGGCGCGCTCCTTGCCCGAAAGCTTGATCTCTTTGATCTCTTTATCTAGATAAGGATTCGAATTCCCGCCCCCGGCGTAAAAATCGACCACGCTCTTCAGAGTCTTCAGGCTTCCGTCATGCATGTACGGCGCCGTCTCTGCCACGTTCCGAAGTATCGGCGTTTTAAACGCTCCTTTGTCGGATTCGATCTTAGTCTCGTTGTATCGCCCCAGGTCCGTCAGTTCGCCCTCCCCATTTACTCCCACACCGATGTTGTGAAACTTTCCATCGGAAAACAATGCGAAGTTCTGATTGATCGTGTGGCAGGCCGTGCAATTGCCCCTCTTCGGATCTGTGAAAATCGTTAGCCCGCGAATGGCCGCCGGGCTGAGCGCCTTCTTGTCACCACCAAACTGATATCGATCGAAGGGCGAGTTACCGCTGATCACAGTACGCTCAAACGCCGCCAGCGCTTTCGTCACTTTTCCGACTGTCACGGGACCCGCACCGAACGTCTTTTGAAACGCAGCCTTATACACCGGATCGGCATCGAGTTTTGTGACCCACACCGTGTGACCCTGTCCCATTTCTATCGGGTTCGCGATCGGTTTATCCGCCTGGTCTTCTAAGCTCGCAGCCCGCCCATCCCAAAAGAGAGACGGGAAATAGGCCGTATTAATTACCGTAGGCGCGTTGCGAGTGCCGATTTTTCCGCCCACTCCTGTCGAATGCTTCCGCCCATCGGTAAAAGCTAGCCGCGGGTTGTGGCAGGAAGCGCAGGCCAACGTATTATCGCGCGACAATTTCTTTTCATAGAAAAGTTTCCGCCCAAGCGCGACACTTTCGGCGGTTTCCGGATTGTGGATCGGAATCGGAACCGGCGGCAATCCGAGCGGAGCTTCAACCTGAATTGGCGCCCCGATGGGCTTCTCACTCGAGTTGGTAGCCGTACTGTATTGATGGTTCCCTCCGCATCCCAATGCCACCATCAGTAAGGCTATTTGCAAAGAAAAGAGCGCCGCTCTAATCACTCAAGCTCATCCATCGAATACTTACCTTTTCATTGTGTCACTAGAGCTGTTCAAAAAAGACGCGCTTAAAAAACACTGAACAACCAGACCGTTTTCGGAATCTCTGAATATGGACTTGTTTCGCGCCGTCCGCAAAACGCGGACGATCGCCCTCTGCTTGGCGCTCCTCGGCGCCGCTGCCCAACTCGAAGCACAGCAGCCAACCGGTGAAATCAGGCTTTCTGTGAAAGATCCTTCCGGAGCAGCGGTCGTAGCGTCCGGAACTCTCCGGAACTCTGCCACTGGCGCAACTCGCGCCTTCGAAACGGATAGTAGTGGTCTATTTACACTAGAAAACTTGCCATTCGGCCGCTATCGTTTGGAAGTTACTAAAAGCGGCTTCGCGGTCGAGTCGTCACTAATCGATGTGCGATCGGCAACTCCCATTTCGCGTACCGTAAACATGATTCTGGCCACGCAGGCATCGGAAATTGATGTGGTTGCCCCGACCGCGCTCCCCGGAACGGACCTCGCGCTCGACGACATCCCAACTCCCGTCCAGACCGCCAGCGCGAGAGATGTTGAGCAGAG
>Ga0068855_100011718_pt1 | contig 10596 bp, 8 predicted proteins | sample KBSCornC52_FD_66592 | JGI IMG/M metagenome (GOLD analysis project Ga0068855, IMG submission 66592) | Corn rhizosphere microbial communities from Kellogg Biological Station, Michigan, USA - KBS Corn C5-2 | ecosystem: Host-associated > Plants > Roots > Rhizosphere > Soil ... | reverse complement strand
GCTGCCGTCGGCGCAGGACAACCGGCCGCTCAAGTTCGAGGAGTTCGTCGACCGCATCGGGCAGACGGTGTACCTGTCGGCGACCCCGGGCTCGTACGAGCTGGGGCGCGCGCGCGGCGAGTTCGTCGAGCAGGTGATCCGCCCGACCGGGCTGGTCGACCCGGAGATCGTCCTCAAGCCGACCAAGGGCCAGATCGACGACCTCATCCACGAGATCCGCGTGCGGGCCGAGCGGGACGAGCGGGTGCTCGTGACGACCTTGACCAAGAAGATGTCCGAGGACCTCACCGACTACCTGCTCGAGCAGAACATCCGGGTTCGCTACCTGCACTCGGAGGTCGACACGCTGCGCCGGGTCGAGTTGCTGCGCGAACTGCGGCTCGGTGAGTACGACGTGCTCGTGGGCATCAACCTGCTGCGCGAGGGCCTCGACCTGCCCGAGGTGTCGCTGGTGGCCATCTTGGACGCGGACAAGGAGGGGTTCCTGCGCTCCGGGACGTCCTTGATCCAGACGATCGGCCGCGCGGCCCGGAACGTCTCGGGCCAGGTGCACATGTACGCCGACACGATTACCCCGTCGATGAAGACGGCGATCGAGGAGACCAACCGGCGCCGCGACAAGCAGATCGCCTACAACCGCGAACGGGGTATCGACCCCCAGCCGCTGCGCAAGCGCATCGCCGACATCACCGACCGCATCGCCCGCGAGGCGGCCGACACCGACGACCTGCTCGGTTCGACGCCGGTCGGCGGCTCCGGCCGGTCGCAGTCGCGCGGCAAGTCGGCCGTCCCCGGTCGCTCGGGCCGTGGGGTTTCCGGCGGCGTGGTCGGCGTGGGGGCCAACGCGGGCGGCGGGCTGGACGTCGCCGAGATGCCTCGGGCCCAGCTGGCCGACCTGATCCAGCAGCTCAACGAGCAGATGCTGCACGCCGCCCGGGAGTTGCAGTTCGAGGTCGCCGCCCGGCTGCGGGACGAGATCGCCGAGCTGAAGAAGGAGCTGCGCGGCATGGACGCGGCCGGCGTCGGGCGGTGAGCCGAACGTGAGCTTCGGGTTCCAGGTCACGTTCGACGCCCACGAGCCGGAGCGGCTGGCCCGGTTCTGGGCCGAGGCGCTCGGCTATGTCGAGCAGGCGCCGCCACCGGGGTTCGCGAGCGCCGATGAGTTCATCCAGTCGCTCGGGTTCGGCCCCGACTGGCGCGAGCAGTTCTTTGCCCTCGTCGACCCGGAGGGCAAGCGGCCGCGGCTCTACTTCCAACGCGTGCCGGAGGGCAAGGCGGCGAAGAACCGCGTGCATTTGGATGTCAACGTGGGCGCCGGGCTGGCCGGGGACGAGCGGCGGGCCGCCGTGCGGCGGCGCGCCGACGAGCTCGTGGCCCTGGGCGCGACGGAGCTGCACGAGGCCACCGAGCACGGCCAGTACTGGGTCACGCTGCAGGACATCGAGGGCAACGAGTTCTGCGTGCAGTGAGCCGGGGCTGGATGCTGGCGGCCGCCCGGTGCCGGCCACCCGATGCCGGCCGAAGTTACGCGACCTGCCGGCCCGAGCGTCCCCGCCGCGTTGATCAGCTCGGGTTTTCGTGCCAGATCTGGCACCTTTTTCCGTCTTGATCATCGCGCCGAAAACGGATCCGTCCAGCGCGGCGTTCGGCCACCGTTCACCACAACGTTCCCGGTCAGCCATCCGACGCGACGACGCTGCGGCAAGTAGGCGGCGACGGCGACGAGGAGTGCTCGTGTTCAAGCGATCGGTGACCCTGGCGGCGGCGGCCCTGCTGACCGCGGCGGTCGGGGTGGGCACGGCCGGGGCCGACGCCGACAAGGACGGACCGGCGCACGGGGGCCCGAACGCGGCGTTCACCGTCGCCGTGTACGGGGACGCGCCCTACGGCACCAAGCCCACCGACACCGCCGAGTTCACGGCGACGCCGGCGTTCATCGACTCGGTCAACGCCGACCCCGACGTCAGCACGGTGATCCACGTCGGCGACATCCACTCCGGCAAGCAGTACTGCACCGAGGCCTACGACCGCTCGATCTACGACCTGTGGACCCGGTTCGCCGATCCGCTCGTGTACACGCCCGGTGACAACGAGTGGACGGACTGCCACAAGCCCGGGGAGGGCGGCGGCACGTATAACGCAACCAGCGGCCAGATCGACTACGTCACCGACCCGGCCACCGGGCTACCCCGGGACTACGCGCAGGGCGACCCGGTAGCGAACCGCCGGCTCGTCCGGTCGATCTTCTTCGCGCATCCGGGCCAGACGCTGGGCGGGGGAGACCTGCGGGTTCTGTCGCAGGCCCAGGTCGCGGATCCCGCGCACCCGGCCGACGCGCAGTTCGTCGAGAACGTGATGTGGCAGCGCTACCGCACCCTGTTCGTCACCCTGGACGTCCCGGGCGGCTCGAACGACGACGCCGACCCCTGGTACGGGGCCCCGGCCGAGAGCGCGCGGCAGCAGCAGGAGCGCCAGCAGCGCGAAGCCGCCGACCTGCGCTGGCTCGACCTCGCCTTCCTGGCCGCGCACCGCAGCAACGTGACCAGCGTGGTGCTGGTGACGCAGGCCGACACGTGGGATCTCGACGGCAAGTCCGCCGCCCACCTGAGCAACTACGAACCGCTGATCGGGGCCATCGCCGACCACACCACGGCCTTCGGCCGGCCCGTCCTGCTGCTCAACGGCGACTCGCACGTCTACCGCTCCGACAACCCGCTGCAGGCCGGGTCGGCCTGTGACGGCGAGCCCGGGGTCTGCGACGCCGACGCCTGGACGAGCCACCCGTCCTACGACGTGCCGAACTTCCACCGGATCGTGGTGCACGGCAGCACGTTCCCGCTCGAGTGGCTGAAGCTGCGCATCGACCCGAAGGTGGACGCGCCGGCGAGCGCGACGGCTTTCGGGCCGTTCAGCTGGACGCGGCAGACGCAGGGCTGACGCCGCCGATCCGGCGGCTGATGGTCGCGGACGTGCGGGCGACGAGCCCGGCTACCCGCTCGCGCGCCGCGACCGGCAGGCCCGCGCCCGGGAACGTCACGGCCACGCCGGCGACCGGATGGCCGGAGTGGTCCAGCACCGGCGAGGCGATCGAGGCGAACCCCGGGGTCACCTCACCGTCCTCGAGCGCGTGCCCGCGGCGGCGGACGTCCACCAGCAACGCCCGCAAGGCCGACGGGGAGCGGGGCCCGACCGCGGTGCGCAGCACGAACGCCGCCGGGTCGGGGAACAGCGCCCGCACCTGGGCGGCCGGCAGCTGGGCGAGCATCGCCCGCCCGCTCGCGGTCAGCTGGGCCGGCAACCGCACGCCGACGTCGGTGACCAGCGGGGGACGGCCGGGCGCGCGCTCCTCGATCACGTAGACGACCTCGCGCCCGTGCAGCACGGCGAGATGGGCGGAGTGCCCGACGCGGTCGACCAGGTCGGCCAGGGGCACGCGGGCCACTCGCTGGAGGGGCGCCTGCCGGACGTAGCCGGTGCCCAGCTCGTAGGCGGCTAGGCCGAGGCCGTAGCGGCGGTCCTCGGGCAGCCGGGTCACGAAGTTCTCGTCGGCCAGCGTGGCGAGCAGGTGGTACACGGTCGAGCGCGGCAGCTGCAGGTCGCGGACGATCGACGCGGCCGCGACGGGGCCGGCCTGCCGCCCGAGGTAGCGCAGGATCGCCAGCGTCTGCTGGGCCGCCGGGACGGTCGCCATGCGGTGCACCGTACCGGGGGAGTCTGGGATCCCAGACGCCGGACGGCGCGCCGCCGTGGTCGCGGCGGCCGGCGGGGGTGTGGAATGGAGCGCATGGAAGGTGCCCGCCCCGTACAGGCCGCCCACGGATCGTCCCTCACTGCCCGGTCGTGGCAGACCGAGGCGCCGCTGCGCATGCTCATGAACAACCTCGACCCGGAGAATGCCGAGCGCCCGGACGACCTCGTCGTCTACGGCGGCACCGGTCGGGCCGCGCGCAGCTGGCCGGCGTACGACGCGCTGGTCCGCACGCTGACCACGCTCGAGACGGACGAGACGCTGCTGGTGCAGTCGGGCAAGCCCGTCGGCGTGATGCGCACCCACGAGTGGGCGCCGCGGGTGCTGATCGCCAACTCCAACCTCGTGCCCGACTGGGCCAACTGGGACGAGTTCCGCCGCCTCGAGCAGCTCGGCCTCACCATGTACGGCCAGATGACCGCCGGCTCGTGGATCTACATCGGCACGCAGGGCATCTTGCAGGGCACCTACGAGACCTTCGCCGCCGTCGCCGCGAAGCGGTTCGACGGAACCCTCGCCGGGACGATCACGCTCACCGCCGGCCTCGGCGGGATGGGCGGTGCGCAACCGCTCGCGGTCACCATGAACGGTGGCGTGGCGATCTGCATCGAGTGCGATCCCACCCGCATCCAGCGGCGGCTCGACCACGGCTACTTGGACGTGTGGGCGAAGGACACCGCCGACGCGCTGCGGCTGGCCGAGGAGGCCCGGGCCGCCCGCCGTCCGCTGTCGATCGGCCTGCTGGGCAACGCAGCCTCGCTCGTCCCGCAGCTGCTCGCCAACGACGCACCGATCGACATCGTCACCGACCAGACCTCCGCGCACGACCCACTGTCGTACCTGCCGGTCGGCGTGGAGTTCGAGGAGTGGCACGACTACGCGCAGCGCAAGCCGGAGGAGTTCACCGCCCGGGCCGAGGCCTCCATGGCCCGGCACGTCGAGGCGATGGTGAAGTTCCAGGACAAGGGCGCCGAGGTCTTCGACTACGGCAACTCGATCCGGGCCGGTGCGAAGTCGGCCGGGCTGACCCGGGCCTTCGACTTCCCCGGTTTCGTCCCGGCCTACATCCGTCCGCTCTTCTGCGAGGGCAAGGGCCCGTTCCGGTGGGCGGCGCTGTCCGGCGACCCGAAGGACATCGCCCGCACCGACCGCGCCGTCCTGGAGCTGTTCCCGGAGAACGAGTCGCTGGCCCGGTGGATCAAGATGGCCCAGGAGAAGGTGCACTTCCAGGGCCTGCCGGCGCGCATCTGCTGGCTCGGCTACGGCGAGCGGGACAAGGCCGGCGTGGCCTTCAACGACCTGGTCGCCCGGGGCGAGATCAGCGCCCCGGTCGTGATCGGCCGCGACCACCTCGACTGCGGTTCGGTCGCCTCGCCCTACCGCGAGACCGAGGCGATGGCCGACGGCTCGGACGCGATCGCCGACTGGCCGCTGCTCAACGCGATGGTCAACGTGGCCAGCGGCGCGACCTGGGTGTCGATCCACCACGGCGGCGGGGTGGGCATCGGCAAGTCGATCCACGCCGGGCAGGTGTGCGTCGCCGACGGCACCCCGCTCGCCGCGCAGAAGATCGAGCGGGTGCTCACGAACGACCCCGGCATGGGCGTGATCCGGCACGTGGACGCCGGCTACGACCGGGCCGAGGAGGTCGCGGCCGAGCGGGGCGTGCGGGTGCCGATGGCCGAGACCGCATGACGTTCGGGGCGCTGTGGGAGGCGCTGGAGCCGATCGGTCGCGACGCGCGCACCGGTGGCTACCGCCGCTACGCCTGGACGCCCGAGGACGCGACGCTGCGCGAGTGGTTCGCCGGTGAGGCGGCCGTGCGGGGCCTCGAGGTCGTGGAGGACCGGGCCGGCAACCAGTGGGCCTGGGACGGCGACCCGGACGAGACGCCCGGCGTCGTCATGGGCTCGCACCTCGACTCGGTGCCCGACGGCGGCGCCTTCGACGGGCCGCTCGGCGTGGCGGCCGCCTTCGACGCCCTCGATCGCATGCGCGGTCTCGGGCTGCGGCGGCCGAACCGGCCGATCGGCATCGTCAACTTCGCCGACGAGGAGGGCGCGCGCTTCGGCGTCGCCTGCGCCGGCTCGCGGCTGCTGACCGGTGCCCTGGCGCCCGACCGGGCGCGCGGGCTGCGGGACGCCGACGGCACGACCCTCGCCGAGGCGATGCTCGCCGCCGGCCGCAACGCCCGCCACCTCGGACGCGACGACGAGGCGGTCCGCCGCATCCACCACTACCTCGAGCTGCACGTCGAGCAGGGGCGCGGACTGGCCGACCTCGGGCGTCCGGTGGCCGTCGGGTCGGGGATCCGTCCGCACGGCCGGTGGCGGGTCGACCTGCCCGGCGAGGCCAACCACGCCGGCACGACCCGCCTCGAGGACCGCCTCGACGCGATGATCTCGGCCTCCGGCTTCGTCCTGGCCGCCCGCGCCTCGGCGCAACGGCACGACGCGGTCGCGACCTGCGGCAAGCTCACGGTGGAGCCCAACGGCGTGAACGCGATCCCGTCGCACGTCACCGTCTGGCTGGACGCGCGCGCGACCGAGGAGGCGGCCGTCCGGGCCGTCGTCGCCGAGCTGACCGAGGTCGCCGGCAACCTCGGCGGCACGGTCACCGAGGAGTCGTGGAGCGACGCGACCTCCTTCCCGCGGACGGCCGAGATCGCCGCCCTCCTCGACGACGCGCCGATCCTCGACACCGGGGCCGGGCACGACGCCGGCATCCTCGCCAACGCCGGGATCCCGGCGACGATGCTGTTCGTCCGCAACCCCACCGGCGTCTCGCACTCGCCGGCTGAGTACGCGGAGCTCGGCGACTGCATGTACGGCACCGACTGCCTCGGGACGCTGCTCATCGAGCTCACCTCATGACGCAGTCGTGGTTCGCGCCGGTTGCGCTGCTGCCGGACGGGCTCGCGCGCGACGTTCGGTTCGAGGTGGCGGACGGCCGGTTCACCGCGGTCACGCCCGGGGCCGACGGCGCCGGCGCGACCACGCTGCCCGGGGTCGTCCTGCCCGGGTTCGCGAACTGCCACGGCCACGCGTTCCACCGCGCATTGCGCGGGCGCACGCACGACGGCGGGGGCACGTTCTGGACGTGGCGGCAGCGCATGTACGCCCTCGCCGGCCGCCTCGACCCGGACCGCTACCTCGCCCTGGCCCGCGCGGCCTACGCCGAGATGGCGCTGGCCGGGTTCACGACGGTTGCCGAGTTCCACTACCTGCACCACGCCCCCGGCGGCCGTCCCTACGCGGACCCGAACGCGATGGGCGAGGCGTTGCGGGCCGCCGCGGCCGAGGCGGGCGTGCGGCTGACGCTGCTCGACGCCTGCTACCTGGCCGGCGGGCTCACCGGTGCCGGCCACGACCCGCTGGACGAGGTGCAGGTGCGTTTCGCCGATGCCTCGGCCGAGGCGTGGGCCGAGCGGGTCGCCGCGCTGGCGCCGGACGCGAACACCCGCATCGGCGTCGCGGTGCATTCGGTGCGGGCGGTGCCGCGGGGCGCGCTGGGCACGGTCCGGACGGCGGCCGGCGGCCATCCGCTGCACGTGCACCTGTCCGAGCAGCCGGCCGAGAACGAGGCCTGCGTGGCGCACTACGGCCTGACCCCGGCAGCGCTACTGGACGAGGAGGGCGTGCTCGGTCCGGCCACGACGGCCGTCCACGTCACCCACCCGGGGTACGGCGACATCCATCGGCTGGCCGCGGCCGGGGCCATCGCCTGCCTGTGCCCGACGACCGAGCGGGATCTGGCCGACGGCATCGGTCCCGCGGCCGACCTCGCCGGCGCTGGGGTCGCGATCTCGCTCGGGACGGACCAGCACGCGCTCGTCGACGCGTTCGAGGAGGCCCGCGCCGTCGAGCTGCACGAGCGGTTGACGACGCAGCGCCGCGGCCGGTTCGGTCCGGCCGACCTGCTCGCGATGCTCACCCGGCACGACAGCCTGGGCTGGCCCGACGCCGGGCGGCTGGCGACCGGCGCCCGGGCCGATCTGGTCGCGGTGCGGCTCGACTCGCCGCGCACCGCCGGAGTCGATCCGGCCCAGGTCGTCTTCGCCGCCGGCCCGGCCGACGTCGACACGGTGGTGGTGGACGGCCGGCCCGTCGTGAGTGGCGGGCAGCACCGGTTGGGGGACGTCGGGCGCGCGCTCGACGAGGCGATCGGAGCGGCATGGCGGAACTGATCACCGGCATCGCCGAGCTGTTCACCGGCGACGACGTGCTGGTCGACGCCGCGCTCGTCGTCGACGGCGCGCGAATCGCCTGGCTCGGCCCCGAGCGGGACGCGCCGGAGGCCGACACCCGGCGGGATCTGGGCGGGCGGGCCGTCGTGCCCGGCTTCGTCGACTCGCACACCCACCTGGTGTTCGCCGGGGACCGGGCCGGCGAGTTCGCCGCCCGGATGGCCGGGCAACCGTACGACGGTGGTGGGATCGCCTCGACGGTGGCGGCGACCCGCGCCGCCGGCGAGGAAGAACTGCGAGCACTGCTCTCGCAGCGGGTCGCCGAGCTGGCCGCGCAGGGCACCACGACCTTCGAGGTCAAGAGCGGCTACGGCCTCGACGTCGAGCACGAGGTGCGCCTGTTGCGGCTGGCCCGCGAGGTCACGGCCGAGACCACGTTCCTCGGCGCGCACGTCGTCCCGTCCGGCATCGATCGCGCGCAGTACCTGGAGCTCGTGACCGGCCCGATGCTGGCCGCGTGTGCACCGCATGCCCGGTGGATCGACGTGTTCTGCGAGCCGGCCAGCCCGCACGCCTTCGACGCCGACGAAGCGAGAGCAGTGCTCACAGCGGGGCGGTCGGCCGGGCTCGAGCTGCGGGTGCACGGTAACCAGCTCGCCGCCGGGCCGGGCGTGCGGCTCGCCGTCGAGCTCGGTGCGGCGAGCGTCGACCACTGCACGTACCTGACTGACGAGGACGTCGAGGCCCTCGCCGGCTCCGACACCGTCGCGACGCTGCTGCCCGGCGTCGAGTTCTCGACCGGGCACCCGTACCCGGACGCCCGCCGGCTGATCGACGCCGGTGTGACGGTCGCGCTGGCCACCGACTGCAACCCCGGCACGTCCTACACCTCGTCGATGCCGTTCGTGATCGCCCTGGCCGTCCGGGAGCTCGGCCTGACCCCGACCGAGGCCGTCGCCGCGGCGACGACCGGCGCCGCGCGGGCGCTGCGCCGCGACGACGTCGGGCGGATCGCCGTCGGTGCGCGAGCCGACCTCGCCGTGCTCGATGCCCCCAGCCACCTGCACCTGGCGTACCGGCCCGGCGTGCCGCTGGCCCGCCGGTTGCCGGTCGGGCACAGCGGGACCTGATTGGATCGGCGGGTGCTGCGCCGCGTCCTCATCGCCGTCGCCGTCCTGCTCGCGCTGCTCATCGGCGCCGACCGGGTCGGCGTGTACGTCGCCGAGCGGGTCGCCGCCGACAAGCTCGAACAGTCGCAGCACCTGGATGCGAAGCCCGAGGTCGACATCGCCGGCTTTCCGTTCCTCACCCAGGTGGCCAGCGGCGACTACGACAAGATCACCGTCGATGCCAAGGACGTCTCCGCCGGCACGGCCGCCCAGCTGCTGCAGATCGCGCACCTGCACGTCGTGTTGCACGGCGTGCACGTCAGCGACTCGTTCTCCCGGGTCCGGACCGATCGGGCCGACGCGAGCGCGCACCTGGACTACGCGCAGCTGAGCAAGCTGCTGGGGGCCAAGATCGCCTATGCCGGGAACGGCGACGTGCAGGCGACCGCGTCGGTGACCGTCCTCGGCCGGACGGTGTCGGGGTCGATCACCGCTCGGCCGGAGCTGCACGGCGCGTCCCTCGGCTTCGGGACGGTGCAGGGGAGCGGTCTCGCCGCCGAGCTGCTGAGCGTGCTGCGCCGGGCGTTCGCGATCGAGATCCCGCTGTCCGGGATCCCGTTCCAGGTGCGGGTCGACTCCCTCACCGCGGGGCCGGGCGGCATCGACCTGAAGCTCTCCGGCCAGAACCTCACCTACGTGAAGCGCTGAGCGCCGCCAGCGCCGCCGCGCCGGCGAGGGACAGCGCGGCCAGCCGTCCGGTCCCGTCCGCGGTCAGCAGGGACGTCACCGCGATCGTCCCGGCGGCGGTTCCGGCCGCCCGGCTCGCGCTGACCAGGCCACCGGCGACGGCGTCCGCGCCGGCCGGCGCCGCGCCCATCACCTGCGCGTTGTTGGCGGGCACGTGCAACCCCAGGCCGGCCCCGGCCACGCCGAGGGCGAGGGCGCCGGGCAGGACGGCCGGCAGGCTGGCCGCGAGGCCGACCAGCCCGAGCCCGGCCAGGACGAGTCCGAGCAGGCTCCGCCGCCGGTTCGTCCACCGCGCCGGCAGCAGCGCGCCGCCGAAGGTCGCCCCGGCCGCGAACCCGACCGGCAGCGCGGCGACCGCCAGCCCGGCCGCGAGCGCCGTGGAGCCGGCCGCCTGCCGCACGGCCGGCACCAACACGATGGGGCCGAACAGCAGCAGGTAGCCGAGCGAGGCGCCGGCGAGGCCGGGCAGCAGGGGCCCGACAGTGCGGCGCAGGGCGGGACGCTCCGGCCGCAGCCGGCTGCGGGGGATCAGGTAGCGGCCGGCGAGCAGCCCGGCGAGCCCGACCGGCACGTTCGCAGCGAAGACCCACCGCCAGCCGGCCGCGTCGACGACGATGCCGCCGAGGCTCGGGCCCAGCGCGAGGCCGACGGCCTGACCGGCTGCCTGCAGCCCGAGCGCAGTGCGCAGCCGCGCTTTCGGGGCGGCGGTGGCGACGATCGCGATGCTGTTGGCCTGCAGCATCGCCGCCCCGGCGCCCTGCGCGGCCCGGGCGAGCACCAGCGTGAGGAGGTTGGGCGCGACCGCG
>Ga0068855_100011717_pt1 | contig 10598 bp, 14 predicted proteins | sample KBSCornC52_FD_66592 | JGI IMG/M metagenome (GOLD analysis project Ga0068855, IMG submission 66592) | Corn rhizosphere microbial communities from Kellogg Biological Station, Michigan, USA - KBS Corn C5-2 | ecosystem: Host-associated > Plants > Roots > Rhizosphere > Soil ... | reverse complement strand
GGCGAGTTTTTGCTGAGAGCTTTCACGCGCATGTTGTCCGAGGCAATCCGAAGCTATCCGATTCTTGGAAAGCCGACCAAATTTGACTTGGGCGAAGCACGTGTTGTCTCGATCGATCTGGACGAGGTCGCAAAGACAGGTTCGGCTGCTGCAGATCATCAGACGGCCGTGTGCTATATGTTGGCGCGCTTCGTCAGTGCAAAGAATTTCTATCTCCACGAAGATCATATCCCGACCTTCCCGACTCGCTATCGGGCGTATCACGAGAAACGTGTGCACGAAATTCGTCAGGATAAAAAACATATTCACTTTGACGAAGTGCATCGGACAAAGAAGATTCAGCCTGTGCGCGAACAAATTGTCCTGGATGAACGCGAAGGCGGGAAGATGGGCGTAAAAGTCACACTGATCTCTCAGTCAGTTCACGATTTTGATGAAGCGATGCTTGAATTTGCAACTGTCAAAATCGTGATGTCCAAGCAGAACGAGGTCAATGCTAAGACCATGCGTAAGTTGTTCGGCTTGACCGACACATCTGAATATGCAGTTCGCCATTTGATTCGGCCACCAGGCCCGCAAGGGTCAACGTTTGTTGCGATGTTCGCGACCAAGCGGGGCGATGCTGTTCATGTCCTCAACAATACGATCGGCGGTATCAAACTCTGGGCATTCTCGACGACAAACGAAGATACCTACGTGCGTGATGTCTTGTATGGAAAGCTTGGCCCAGTCGCCGCCCGTCAACTGCTCGCAAGACTGTATCCGGGCGGGACAATTACTGACGAGCTCGAACGCCGGAAGAAGCGCAATGAGAATAGCGGACTCATTGGCGACACGAATGATGATGGCGTGATCAATGGCTTGATCGACGATCTCCTGAAAGAACACGAAACATACAAAATTAAGGTTGCAGCATGATGAGAAATATTGCCGTGCTATTGCTGCTTGCGCAGCTGTCGACGCCAGCGATATCGGCGGGTATTTTCAACACAACGCCGGTGCAGCCGCAACCGGTACCGCCGGCCGTCAACTATGCTCCAGCGCCGGCCCCGGGATCTCTGCCTGCGCCTATTGGTCAATCTGGCGCACGCGCGCCGACGACGACATATCAGCCAGTGACGCCGCCACAGGCATCGGTGGTGCCGCCAATGAAGGCCGATCCTAAAGTGATGGCGCAGTTCGACCGCTTTCCGAACGAGCCGGACGAACCGTACTTGGCGCGGATGAAAGTTATTTCTGATCGCGCTGTCGCAGAGCTTGAACGCGTTGGCAAGGCGAGCATAGAGAAAATGCAGTCGCTTGCTCCTCCACCTTTGCGCTGATCCGCACAGTTGACGATATGACGGAAAGAAGCCTTTCAAAGGGAAACGCAATTGAGCTGCCTGTGGACTTCTCTTCGGCGCTTGAGGTGGTCGAGCGTTCTGGAACAGTAGCTCGCAGAGAGTGGCTTTTGCGAGATCCGAAGAGCAATCAACTCTATCGAGTTACGCCCGATTTGATAAAGGATCGAGTGGTGCAGGTCCTTCAGGCAAATGTTGGTCCGAGCATCATCATTGCTGCGCAAGGCGATTTCGTCGTCGCGTTGCATCTACCAACAGCGCAGATTTATAAAACGGGGGCACCGCCGGCGAGACTTGCTTGAAGCATTCGGCGCAGAATTACAAACCGACTTCCAAACCTGACGCGGAAAGATTCACACCGAATTTGTTTTTCAGAAGACTCAGATCAAGCCGCCACTCGAACTGAGAGCGAATCTGATGTTCTTGCAAGCATCGAAGAACATATTCGACGGCTTGTTTATTGTCGATTTGGTTGACTGCTGCGAGCCATTGGATGGCATGCCTGGCTGCCTGAGAATGGATCGCCAAGCCGATGTGTTTGACCTGATGGCAGCGTGGGCAAAGTGTTGCGAGATGGTGAAGCTGCTGTATGCAACGACGATCATCGTAGTGCCAGATTTCATGCAATTCAACGGGGTGACTGTGACCCCGGCCGCCGCAAATCTCGCATCGATATCCTGCCGCGGCGAAATGTAAATTCTGAAGGCGGTCCCAGGTTTGAGGAAGAACGTTGGAACGGACGTTGCTGTACCAGCATGTTGTGGGAACGAGCTCGATAGTTAGGGATAGCTGCACAAAAACACCTCGTTTTGACCCTGATTTTTTGCGTATTAAGCGTTATTAGTATTAAATAATTTTCTATAATAGGATAATATAAGCAAATGAAAGTCAGCGCTATTGATTCCGACAACACTGCCAAACTGGCCGCTTGGATGGGGTATTTGCGGTTGGCAAGGAAAATGACATTGCAGCGCTTGGCGCAGCAGCACGGGACGCAGAGGAGCAATTTGTCAGCCTTTGTCACATCCGGGGGCAAGATCAGGAATGTGTCGTTGGACAAGATCCTCGGAGTCCTATTCGATCTCGGGGTCCTGGAAAACGGACTCATGACGCCAGGGCTTCATCGCTGGCAAGTCAGTGTTGAGATGGTGCCGGAGATGTGTGGCCTGCTTGCGATGAATGGCTTCGAGCGTGCAATTATTTTTGAGCTTGGCAGTGGATATGGCGCGTTCGTCGTTGCACAGGTGGCGAGCAATATTCTGATATTTGCCAGTCTGCCGGCGGGGTTGAGTAGCGAGCTGCAGAACATGCTGGGCTCGTTAGCGGAAAGAGTTCAAGTGGTTACCCTGGATAGGGCCGGTGATTCACAGATTCAAACACTCTGGATGACGCAAGATGACAAGGCGGTTCAGAGCAGCTTAGTGACCTTGATGGGGTAATTTTGGTCTGCCTATAAGGCAGTGTAGATGTTGAATATGGCGACAAAAATCGAAGGATAATTTATGAATTCCACAAATCCAGCCAAACGCCTGAAGGCGAATGAATTGGTCCTGCTGCTCTCGGGCTTGCTCAATTTTGATGTCGATCTGATGGCGCGTGTTTGCAATCTTCCTGCGCAAAACCTGCGTTCCTGGCTGTCGGGTAAAAAGGACAATCTGCGCGCGCAGTCGGTCATCAACTTGATGACGCAGTTGGGGCTTGTGGTGGACAATGGAATTCATCTCGACAGCAAGCGTGTCCACTTCTGGAATATCCACGACGGCACCTTCGGTAGCAGCAAGGCGGCGTATGGCGCGTTGAGCGCGCTGTCGAAATTGCTTTCCGGCTGCAGCATCACGGCAGTACAGCCGCCGAATTTTTCGTGGTTCGACAAGCGGACCAGTGCATACTATTTGATTTCCGGACGCGGCATTCGTGTCGTCGTCAGTGTCGCCAAAGGATTTTTTAAGGGCGCTCGCCTAACGCCAGAAGTCATCAAGGGCGCGATGTGGCGCGACGAAAGTGACTCGCATACGATTTCAACCAGCGCGCAGCGCTGGGCAAATCTGGTCGACAAGGACCTGACCAGTTACGAGTTCGACGCCATCTTCAACCAGATCGATGAGACAGTCAGCTGGGCTGACGTATCGTTGATGGCACGCGAATTCGGCGTCACGCCGGCCAATGCAGCGCAATGGATCGCTGAGCAGTACGGCGGCAAAGTGTCCCATTCGCCAGCAGACAGCGACGACGGCGGCGGCATGGATCTGGAGGGTGGCGGTCGTCTGTTGTTCTTTGTGGCGAACAACGATGGTAAGGATCGCCGCGCTGCTTGATGCAAGTCTATTGCGAATAACCAATTCCAAGAACACCAGGTTTCCACCTGGTGTTTTTCTTTGTGGACATATGTGCTTGACATGGTACACAATGTGTACCTACAATGAGGCATCTAAAAAACGAAATGGAGAGCGATATGGGTCTGATGTGCGATGAAAGCGCGGGGGATAAAATGATTGCTGGCACAAATGGTTGTTCAGCGGTCCTTCATAAGGACGCACTCCATATCGAGATCTGGTGCGAAGACTACGAGCGTCATTACGGCAACGTGCCGGCGGACTTTACAGCAGAGCAAATTAATGTCGTGGTGCACTTCTATCACGTAGGAGAGAGCCGGGGCCGTGAATTCGGGGCAAAGCAAAAACAGCACGAGATTCGTAGCGTGCTGGGAATTCACTAGAACGGATCAGCGAGGGCACTATGCAAATTGTTCGTGCATACAAATTGGGTAATGGCGATCGAATCGAAGTCGAACTCAACATCGATATTGAAGAGATCGCTAAAGAAGCAGCAGTTCGTGCAGCACACAATCGGTCTGGAAAAGCGAAATTGATGGACGGAGCGATTATCGGTAAATTGTTGAAAAGAGAGAAATCACAGTGAATGCGGATCAGAAGATCAAGCAGCTTGAAGCGAGGCTTGCCATGCTCACAATCGCAGCTCGGAAAGTCCTAAGCGATATCGATGATGATGGACAAGCAGAACGTCATGACATGGCGGTACAGGCGCTTCGCAAAGCAGTCGTGGACAATCCCGCTGATAAAATCCTCGATGTCGTCGAGTGCGCGCGTCGTGTCCACAGCAAGTTTGGTAGCGAAAGCGACTGGTCTGAATGGCGAGATCTTGGTGAGGCTATTGTTGATCTCGACGTGGCGCTCTACGAATAAGAGAGAGGGAAACAGAATGGACATGAGAGAAGATGTGTTTGCAAGCGAGTCATACGGTAGGATCGCGCTTGAAAAGATTCAGCCGACTAGCGAGAACTTCAGACTCTACAGTGCAGGCTGGATTGAAAATGGTGGCAAGCCAGAAACCTGAGAAGTCATGGAAGTTACTGGTGCCGAGTTCCGCGAAGCAAAGAGCGGACCGAACAAGGGCAAGTTGAGCGTTCTGGTGCCCAATAGCAAGCGCACGGTCCATGTCCATATCAGCGAAATGATTGCTCTCGAAGCTACGCTGAAAACACTCTAATACAGGAATAGCAGAGGTAAAACACTATGAGAAAAAATAATTCTCTGATGACAGTTGAGAGTGGCGGAAGACTGGAAATGTTTGGACCCGATAGAAAGCCGTGGCGCGAAGCAACCGATGCCTTTCTTACTGATGCGATCAAGTTGGCAAAAACGGATTCAACAGGCGCGCTTGCGCTAGCGAAGGACTTAGTTGCAAAGGAACGGATTCAGGGGATTGTCCGCTTTCGTTGTTCATGCCTTGCGGAATTAAATTAGTTAATATCATCAAGGAAGATCCAATCACAACTTTTTCTCAATAGATCCAAGGTCAGCTTGCCGTATTGGCAGTGGCGGGACGCATGCATGGTATCTGGTAATAAAGATCGGAAAAATAGATGGGAAGTTTTGGTGCAACGGAGCAGCTGTGGTTTTTCGCTGGTGGCATTGCTGTCTTCATCCTCATCCAGATCGCAGGCTTGATTAAGACTGTAGCTGGCCGACCAAGTGGGATGAAAGAATTGAAGCAAGCCGAGGAGGTTTTGGCACGCCATAAAATGTCTGTCTACTCCTATATCCCGACGATAGGAATGGACGATACAGAGTTGCGCGATGCGCTTGACCTGGCAGCTATGCATGGCAAAGTGATTCTCAATGCTGACGGACAGGTCGTCGGGCGCTTGTTACCTAAGCCAGAAAGCAACGTCGAAACCAGGCTGCGCCTTATCGTCGATAACACAAAATAGATCAAGGAAAACGATGGATCTGAACACAAAACTATATATCGTCGCAGCCGTCATGCTTGTGGTTTCTGTCGTCTTGAATCGACTTGATGCGTACGACATTATTGAACTGCCGGAATTTCTTGAAATGCCTCTTCGTGTTCTGCCGTTTTTGATCACGTTGGTTGCAGCTGGGGCTTGGGCTGTCGAAAGCGGCGTATTTAAAGCGCATACTTAGCAATAAGGAAACTATGAAAACACCCCTCGGGGTGTTTTTTTTTCGTCCTGGTATTGCGTATTGTTGCTTTTGTTTGGTAATCTTTGCCGAAGATACTACAACGAAAGTCAATATCATGAGTGATCTGAAATTCAACGCAGAGCAAACGGCAGTCATTGAGAGTGATGGCCAGGTGGTCAAGGTCACCGCCGGCGCTGGATGCGGCAAAACCTCAACTTTGGTGGGTTTATCGAAATTCCGTCCAAAGGAACGCCTGCTATACGTTTGCTTCAACAAAGCCATCCAGATCGAAGCTGCGGGGAAATTCCCTGAAAACGTCACCAGTCGCACGGCGCACTCGATCGCCTATGGTGCATTCGGGCACAAATTTGCAAATACACCGAACAAGCTCGCCGGCGACATCAAGCCCTTTCACATTCAACGCCATTTGCAACGGTCGCTGGCGAGCATTCCAATGGCGGCCGGAAACCTCTACGGTGGTCGCGTCATTGAGACAGTGAAGAATTTCATGGTTTCCAGCGACAAGGAAATGACGCTGCGCAATGTCTCGGTCGGCAAGGCTCCAGTCGAAGTGAAGCATTTTGACGAAAAAATGATCCTGGCCGACGCAAAGGCTATCTGGGCTCAAATGCAGGATCTGAAGTCTGAAGTCCCAATGCTGCATGACGGATATCTGAAGCTGTACCAGCTGTCGGATCGCCGTTTGCCATTTGATCGAATCCTGTTCGACGAAGCCCAGGATACGAATCCGGTCACGCAAGCAATCGTCGAAGCTCAAAGTGCGCGGAAGGTGTATGTCGGTGACAGACACCAGGCGATCTACGGCTTCCGAGGCGCGACGAACGCCATGGAGCAGATTGAAGCGGACGCGCATTTCTCGTTGACCGGTTCCTACCGGTTTGGCCAAGAAGTGGCAGATATCGCAAATTCGATCCTGGCGGTCAAAAACGAAACAATGCGACTGCGCGGCCTCGGTGCACCAAGCAAAATCCGGCCAATTGCCGCATCTGAAGGTTATGCCTTTATCAGCCGCGGCAACGTCGCAATTTTCAATCGTGCCGTGCAATGCCTGACCAAAGAGGAACCGTTTTCGTTTGTGGGCGAAATCAAAGGGTACCGCTTTGACCAGATCCTGGATGTCTTCAACCTGTCTATTGGCGCTCAGGTCAAAGACCCCTTCATCCGCTCCTTTGAAGGTTTTGATCAGCTCGCGGAATATGCCGAACTCATCAATGATCGCGAGGTGAAATCGCGCATCAAAGTAGTCACTAAGTACGGTTCCGAAATCCCTAGCCTGCTGGACAGGATCGAGAAGCGGGCACTGCCGCCAGTCACCTCGGCAAATCCGAGCGCATACGAAAAACGCATCATCCTCACGACCGGTCACAAGGCAAAAGGCCTGGAAATGCCACGCGTTCGCCTGGCCGGCGATTTCATGGAACTGATCGATGACGAAGGCCGTATGTTCGATGTCTCCACGGCATCAACTGAACAGATTGAAGAAGTCAATTTGCAGTATGTAGCAGCAACCCGCGCGCAACATGTGCTCCAGTTGTGCGAATCCCTTGAAACCTATCTGGAGCACGTAAGAGAGTTTGATGCCGACGCACCGCGCCGCATGACGGTGTAAGCATTGGTTTGTCAGTAGTTCGAAAAATTCACATTTGATAAGGAGTTAGAAATGGCCCTCTTGAAGAAACTGCAGGAAAATAACAAGGCCAATGGCGGTGCGCAGCAGTACAACGCATTCGGCACGGTGTTTGCCGTCAAAACGGCGAAAGAAGAAGGCGGCGCGCTGGTCTTGACCGGCAACGTCTTGAATACCAATCCCAATATCTCGACCGATGAAGTGCTGACGGTCAAATTCCGCGGCGACAGTGCCGGCAAGTCGCTGACGAATTTCATCAAGGGCAACGGCAAAGGTGCTCTGAAAACGCCGGAAGAGACTGCCGGTACCTTCCTGACCCTGGAAGGTTGCTTCGTCGTCGCCGACGAAAAGGATGGCGACAACCGCATCCTGAGCGCTCGCTGGTTGAACACCCTGGCATCGTCGCGCAGCAATGATCACGAAAACCGTTCGTTCATCGAAAACGTGATGGCGACTGCGCCACGCATTTCCTTCAAGAACCCTGAAGTGCTGAACGGCGAACCGGAACGCATCACTTTGCCAGTGAACGCCAAGAAGATCACTGCCAAGGTCAAGAACGATCACGGTACTTTCGATCGCGAATTTACCGCAGCATGGGCGGTCGAAAAACTCGGCAAGCTGTCGCCAGCGGACAAGCCAGTTGTCACGATCGATACCATCGAGCCGGCCGGCGCCGTACCCATCACAAGTAAAGAAGGCCTGGAAGCGACACTGGGCGAGCAGCTGGTGCGCGGCACCAAGGCTTTGGCGCTGCTGCGCATCAGCGACGGCGAAGATGTACTGACGCGCGCAGTCTACGTGCAATTCAAGAAGGACGGCGACGACTACGTACCTGACATCGAAAAATCCCTGGAAGACCTGTTCAAGAACAACGTATTCAAGGGCGTGCCGAACGAAGACTTGTTCGCCGGCCTTTCCGACGGCAGCATCAAATTCGAATCGATCCCTGGCTACCGGATGTCGTACGCCGGCGATCCGACGAAGGACGATAACGCCGCGTTCAAGCTGATCAGCGATGTCAAGAAGGGCCTCACACAGCGCTACGAAATGATCTTCGGTACCGAAAGCAATGGCTACGCCAAGGTCATTCTGCCCGGTATTGCACGCACCGACGAAATCGGCGGCTTCTCGCCGTTCAACATTCTGGCCGAAACGCCAGGCACCTTCCAGGCAAACCAGTTCAATACGGCGTTGATCGCGCCGAATACTGAACCAAAGCCGGCGGCACAACCGGTCGATGAAGCCGGCCCTGCGCCAGATTTTAGCTCGCTGGAAAGCGAATTCGACAATCAAATGCCGCAGGATGAAGAAAACGAAGCATCGGCGGGCATGCGTCCATAAGTAGCATCAATCAAGGCTTGCACAGCCGCCCAAGGGCGGCTGTTTTTTTATCTACGTCTACGTGGTCGAGAAGGAAAAATGATGGCAGCAGCAAAGCAAGTTTCGTCGGCAAAATCAAATCTTGTTAGCTGGATACAGTTGAATTCGGCAGATCCGGACACAAAAATCGTGGCCGTGAAATTTCCGTCAGGTGCGAAGCGCCTGGTGCTTGTCACGCAAGAGCGGCTGGCCGATGCACAACTAGCAGAGCTTGCAACGATGGGGTTCTATCACAGCCCGTCGGGCTTCTTGGTACGCGACGATCTACAATTCTCGTTGCCGATGATTCACAAGATCTTCCCACTCGCTACGCCGGTCAAGATACCGATGAACAGCGTGACGCGCATCATGCGCGAGCGCGCGGAAGGGGAAGACAAACCGACACCCACAGAGACCCCTGTAAGCATCAACAACGCAGTGATGACTGCGATACCACTCGGGACAAATTACCTGGGACAGATGGTGCTGCAAGGTGAGGATGGTCGCTTCGTTAAAGATGAAGAAAATCTGGTCATTCGGGCAGATGGGGCACGAACAGGCGCGGTCTTCTTGTTCGCCCGATCGAGCGAGGACCTGGCGCTATGTTCCGATGGATTCGTCCGCGAAGTTGCCGCCGGCAAGGTCATGCGAATCGATGACCTCAAGAAGTTTGCCGCAGTCGTATCAGAAGTGCCCGAATCCGAGATAGTCAACTCTCCTCGATTTCGAGTTGTGCAAGAAGCCGTGGAAGCGGCACTAGTACGCTACATGGGGCAATACTCGGGCCCGGAGATCGATCAGAACACTTTCAAGATGGCGTTGCGTCTTGAAGAAGGTCAGCCGCCATTTTCGGCAAGAACATCGGAGTCGGTCTCCCTGCAGCAGTATTCAACACCAATCACGATGAGCGTGGCCGTTCAGCGAATTCTTGGGAATACCGCCGGCAAAACAGTTCTTGATCCGACGATAGGAAACGGGTCATTGGTGTTCTCACTGAACGACGCCAACATCGTAGGTTGTGATCTTGATCAAAGCCGATTAGATAACGTTGAGAGGGCACGCAAGGATGCCGTACTCATCAACGGCGATGCTACCAGTATCGACCTACGCGAGCTCAACGACAATCATCCTTACGACCTGGTAATCGCCAATCCTCCATTCGGTGGATTGAAAGTCGGCCGGACCTTACAGGGCTTGAAAATCACAAGGCTTGATCATCTGATTTTGATGCGTTCACTGTTGGCGCGCAAAGATGATGGCCTGGCGGTGTACATCGTTGGTGCTGACAGTGTCATACCGAACAAGGCCGGAGCTGTATCTGGCGGCTCTCGTTATCTCTTCAACTGGCTTGCAGATCATTACCAAGTCGACGTGGTCGAAGTCGACGGTCGGATGTTCGCCAAACAAGGAGCAACATTCCCTATCCGCATTGTTGTTGTTGGGGCGAAGGGCAAGGGCTTCGATCAGATCCCAGACCAAGTGCCTATCGTGCACGACCACGACCAACTCTTCGATTGGTCGAGCAGCATGCGATCAAAATATTCGCCTGCCGCAATCGTAAATGATGTGCCGGCTTCTGACGCGGACGCAGCAACTCAGAAGGAAGCGTCAGATGCGCCGAATGTTTCTGAGCAGGACGAGAATTCTTACCAGTCGCCTTATGTTGCTTTCAGCAGAACAAGTGAAGCGACAGCGATGGTTCCTCGGAATTTGGCAACGCCAACTCGAATGGCCCTTGGGCAAGTTGTCGAAGATTCCGGCGATATCGACGGATTCGTCGCAGGCGAACTTGGTTGGTCTGTTGAA
>Ga0068855_100011716_pt1 | contig 10598 bp, 7 predicted proteins | sample KBSCornC52_FD_66592 | JGI IMG/M metagenome (GOLD analysis project Ga0068855, IMG submission 66592) | Corn rhizosphere microbial communities from Kellogg Biological Station, Michigan, USA - KBS Corn C5-2 | ecosystem: Host-associated > Plants > Roots > Rhizosphere > Soil ... | reverse complement strand
GGAAGTTTCACAGCTCAGATGGGGACGGTGCTGCGAAACACGCCTTGGCTCATTCCATTTCAAATCGCGCGGGCAATGTGCTGGGTCGCGCTGGCGGTGCCCGTGATTCGGATGCTGAAAGGGAAGTGGCCCGAAACCGCCGTGTCGATCGGATTGCTGTTCTCCGTCGTGATGAACGCCCCACTGCTGCTCCCGAACCCTTACATGCCCGGCCCAGTGCGAATGGCGCATCTGCTCGAAACAGCTTCATCCAATTTGATCTTTGGAGTGTTCGTCGGTTGGCTGCTGACCCAACTCCATTCTACAAAAATGCGTGTCGCCCCCGCGATGTCCTGACGCTATACTCTCACTCGTGCCGCACCGACCCCGCCCAGCTGTCAGACAGGCTATCATCGCCATTCCTTTTCTAGCTGCGATACTGCTCGCGATGCGACTGGATCGCGGGCCGAGCCGCGCGGCCGCGGACGCTGCGCATCCCGGATTTGCCATGCGTGACGAGACCGCGGCAGCCGGGATTAATTTCGTCCATCACCGGCCAACATTTGATTCGAAGATCGCGGGCATCGAGCCGCATGTAGCCGCGCTCGGAGCATCTGTGTCCGTCACGGATTTTAACGGCGACGGAAAACCCGATCTCTACTTCACCAACAGCGCCTTCGGACAGGCCAACGCGCTCTACCGAAATAAGGGCGACGGAACGTTCGAGGAGGTCGCAGCCAGCGCCGGGCTGGCTGATCTCAACAAGCCGGGTGACGGTGTCTCGATGGGCGCCATTTGGGGCGACATCGACAACGACGGCCGAGAGGATGTGCTGGTTTATCGATACGGGTATCTGGCGCTGTTCAGAAACATCGATGGCCACCACTTCGAGGACATTACTGAAAAAGCCGGTCTTCGCCGCTGGGTGAACAGCAACGGCGCGATCTGGATCGACTACGATCGCGATGGGCTTCTCGATCTATACGTGACGGCGTATTTCCGAAGCGACATCGATCTCTGGCACCTGAAGACGACGATGATCATGCACAACAGCTTCGAATTCGCCACCAACGGTGGAAAGAATCTGCTCTTCCACAATCTGGGCGGCGGCAAATTCGAGGACGTAACCGACAAGATGGGCGTGGGTAGCACGCGCTGGACGCTGGCCGCCGCATCGGCGGACTTCAACGGCGACGGATGGCCGGACATCTATCTCGCCAACGACTACGGCCCCGAAGAGTTGTATCTGAACGATCACGGCAAGCGTTTCGTTCTCAGCACGGCCGGTCTCGAGAGCGAGTCGAAGAGTGGAATGGCGGTCGCGCTGGGTGACGCGTTCAATAGCGGCCGGCTCGATGCATTCGTCACCAACATCTCCGAGCGCGGGTACCTCTTTCAGAACAACAACCTCCGTGTGAACGAGATGTCCACGAAGGGTCGGTTCCGCAACGTTGCCGAAGGTGCGATCGCTGACGCGGGTTGGGCGTGGGGCGCGCAGTTCGGCGATCTGAACAACGACGGCGCCAACGAGCTGTTCGTCGCCAACGGATTCATCTCGGCTGACCGCAAGAAGAGTTACTGGTACGCAATGTCCAAGATCGCCGGCGCCAACGGCCGACTTTTCGAGGACGCCGCGACCTGGCCCGCCTTTGGTAACGCGAGCCTCTCCGGGTACGAACCCTCCCGCGTGTACATCAATCGCGGCGTGGCAGGGTGGGTTGACGTCGCGAAGAATGTCGGCGTGACGGACCTGTACGACGGCCGTGCGGTGGCGCTCGCCGATCTTTCCAACCGCGGCGCAGTCGACGTGATAGTCGCCAACCAGAATCAGCCGGCGATCGTGTACCGCGACTATCCGGATAGTGCCAACCACTGGATCGAATTCAAGCTCATTGGCACGCGCAGCAATCGAAGCGCGATTGGAGCCGAGGTGTTGCTCGAAGCGGGAATTCTCAACCAGCGGCGGGTGGTCGATGGCGGCTCGGGCTTCGCTAGCCAGAACGACCGTCGATTGCACTTCGGACTTGGATCGCGCGAGTGGGTGGACCGCGTCACAATCTTCTGGCCGTCCGGGATTCGGCAGGTGGTCACCCGTCCAGCTATAGATGGCATCGTGACCATAACCGAGCCGGAGCGATGACGCGATGAGCGACGTTACCGCCACGACCGCCTCCGACCGCAATCCGCTCGCGCGGGCGTGGCAGCGCGCCAGCAAGATCGATCCGCGCTACCTCATCGCGTTTCTCATTACGCTCGTGCTGGTCGCGGCGCAAGTCCGCTACCACATGCTCGGCAGCTACGATCGACTCGTCGTGGCGCTGGGTGTGTGCATGGCGACAGAGGCACTTCTCTCGTGGTTCGACCGGGGGAGGGTCGTCAATTTGCTCAGTGCGTACATCAGCGGCATCAGCCTGACGCTACTGATCAAGCCGCAGGGCGGCGCGCTGTGGCCATTCGCTCTTGGCGGCTTTCTCGCGATCTCGTCGAAATACGTTCTACGCTATCGCGAGAACCATCTCTGGAATCCGACAAACTTCGCGATCGCCGCTCTGCTGCTTGCCGCGCCGGATCGCGTCTCAGTCCTAAGTCACCAGTTTGGTAATGACCTCACGACGAACCTGGTGATATGGACTTTCGGCTTGATCATCGCGGCGCGGGTCGGGGTGATTCACATCACGCTCACTTATGTCGCCGGCTTCCTGTTGTTGAATGGGGCGCGGGCGCTGGCGTTCGGACAACCGTTGCTGCCGGAAATCGCGCCCATCACGGGACCGATGTACCAGCTCTTCATTTTCTTCATGATCACGGATCCGCGCACCGTCGTCCGCGGGCGGCGCAAACAGATCATCGTGGCGGTGTTGATCGCGGTCATGGAAACGTTGATCCGGTTCGCGTCCGACAAAGGGTGGCCGATGCCGACGGCGTTCAATGTGGCGCCGGCGTTCTTCGCGTTGGCGACAGTCGGCCCGGTGGCGAAGTGGATCGATCTTCGGAGAAAACGACCAACTACAAACTGAACGGGATCCGTGATCTGAGAAACTCAAGATCTCAGGAGGTAGTCACCACTCTCTGACCGTATGTCACGCGTATCAGATTGCAACCGACCGCCTGTACCATAACGCCACTCAGATATGTCGCAGCGTAGTTACTGAGCTCTGGTATCTGCGCCGCTGAGATCTCGGATCACGTTCCCTTGGCAGGCCTGCGTTCAGTTGCTAGTTGTTGGTTCAGGTAACAGTTCCGCCTACCTGGCCGGCGTGATAACGATATTTCGGTACTCAACCGGCCCGTGATCGCCCTGAAGATAAATCGGACCAGGCTCACCCTCGTTGCTGTCTATCGCCCCGCCGGTGATCCCCGGAATCTCCTGATTGCATATCACCATTTTGCCGTTCGCGACCACCGTCACCATCCGCCCGATGAGCGTGATGTCGTAAGTCTGCCACTGTCCCGCCGGCTTCGCCGCGATTTCACTCGGCGAGATGAATCCGTAAACCCCGCTGAAGCGATGCGAGTCTGGCGCTTGCCCGTAGTCGTCCTCGATTTGCACCTCGTGGCGCCCGCGCAGGTACACTCCGCTGTTGCTTTCCTTGGGATAACGAAACTCGATGTGAAGCTTGAAGTCACTGAATGTGCGCGACGTCCGCAGATTCACTCCGGACTTCGGACTGGATAACACCCCGTTGTGAACGACCCATTGATTGGGTGAGCCCATCGCCAGCCAACCGTTGAGATCGTTTTGATCGAGTAGCGTGATCGGCGTGCCCCAGGCTGGGGCGTGCGCGCGCACGAGAAGCGGAGCGCGGACACCTTGCCAGCTGCGCGTGGAATTGTCGGGAAAAGTCATGCGGCCGACTAGGCGGTTGCCTTGCAGCCGACCCACGACGCGCAGCTCGCCATTGCCATTTTCCCACTGGCGCGGCACCGCGAAACGCAGTGAATCACCAGCGACGATGATCTCGGTGATCGGGCGCGCGCTACCCACAATTCCGGTTATGCGTCCCACCAGCGCTTCACGCCCGGAGGAATCGATCTCGAGCCACGACGGCGCACTACCAGTCGGCGTAGTGATCGTAATGTCCCATCTTCCGATCAGGCGCACATCACGTGGTGCTGCTGCCTCTGGCCGAACTCTGAGCCCGGCTCCCCCGCCTGTGGTCAGGGCCGCAACGATCAAGGCAATAAAGCGATTCATTCTATGCCTCCCTTAGGCGTGGGATGCCCAATCTCTGTCGCCGGGCTTGTAGGGCACGCACGGGTCGTAGCGGCCCGGTGACTCCACGTAGCGCAGCGCCTGCGTCGCTCCAACTTCCGACGTGAAATAACCGAGCAAGGCGAGCTCCTTCATCATGCGGAAATATTTATTGGGAGGCTCGCTCTCGATCTGGGTGGCCGGATTGATCTTGGCCTCAGGAGCGTTCTGTTGGCTCGTGCTGTTGATAAAGGCGTCCGACTTCTTCAGCCGCTCGGCGCGCTGCTTTTCCGAGTAATCGTGCTGTTCCTTATCGAGCTCCTGCAACAACGCCAGCCGCTGCGCCGGAGTCGCCTTCATGAATGACGCGCCGCCGTTCTTCTGCTTGCTCAGGTCGTCGAGCTTTCGCATCCCCTCGCGGAAGGTCTTGTCGTCATCCTCGTGGTAGGTGTCCGTAACCATGAGCGCCATGAACGCGCCTGTCTTCGCCGCCTTCGCGCCGGGAGTGCTCGTTGTCGGAAGGATCGTGTCCGCGATCTCATCGAGGTAAGCGATGTCGTCGGCGCTGAAAGGCGCGCCCAGGGTTCCCGTTTTTTCCGCTTTGCAACCCGAGATCAGCGCGCCCGATCCGATCAGCGCGACACCGCCGAGGAGTGCGGTCATGCGAAGGATGGCTTCGCGTCGACTGATCAGATCGGCGCTCAGCTCGTTGGAGACATCGATCTGGGTCATTGTATCGTTCTCAGTCATCGATGGCTCCGGTTAGAGTTCGCGGCGATTCAGCGCGCCCACCGCATAGTCAGCGGCTCGCGCGGTCATCGCCATGTAGGTGAGCGACGGATTCTGGCACGCGGTCGAGACCATGCACGATCCGTCGGTGACGAAGACGTTCGGGGCGTCCCATACCTGGTTGTGCGAGTTGAGAACCGAAGTCTTGGGATCCTTCCCCATCCGAGCCGTTCCCATCTCGTGAATGCCCATACCCGGGAAAGAGCCCGCGTCGTAAACCTGGACGTCCTTCACGCCGCACGCCTGCAGCGTCTCGGCCATGTCCACCTGCATATCGCGCCGCATCATCGCTTCGTTCTCGCCCGTCGCGCAGTCGATCTTGACTACCGGCATTCCCCATTTGTCCTTCTTGCTGTTGTCGATGGTGACTGTGTTGGCGTGATTGGGAAGCATTTCCGCGAACGCCGTCGCACCAATGTTCCAGGTACCCGGCAGGGACATGTCGTCCTTGAACTTGGCTCCTACGCCGAGCTCCGAGACCGCTCTTCCCCAATCTTCTCTTCCCGCGCCACCCTGATAACCAAAGCCGCGGAGATATGGTCTCTTGTCGCCGAACAGATTCTGGTACCGCGGAATGTAGAAGCCATTGGGACGGCGACCGAAGATGGTCTTGTCATCCAGTCCTTCGAGTCTGCCCTGGGCGCCGGCGCGGAAGTGATGGTCCATCAGGTTGTGACCGAGCTCGCCGGAGCTGCTGCCGAGTCCACCGGGCCAGATGTTCGTTGCCGAGCGCATGAGAAGCCAGGCAGTGTTGATCGTAGAGGCGCAGAGGAAAATTATCTTCGCCTTGTAGTCGATCGCCTGATTGGAATTCGCATCCACTGCGCGAACGCCGGTGGCACGTTTGGTATTGGGATCGTAGAGAACCTCGCTTACGATCTGGAACGGCAACAGTGTGAGTCGTCCCGTTTTTGCCGCGTGGGGAAGCGTCGAAGATTGTGTGCTGAAGTAGGCCCCGTACGGACAGCCGAGCCAGCACGCGTTGCGATACTGACATTGCGTGCGACCGTCGTGCGCTACGGTAAGATTTGCCGAGCGTCCGGGAATAATTCGGCGCGCTGCTCCGAATTTTGTTTTCTTCAGCCTGTCCGATACGAGCTGCTCGCCGCAGTTGAGCGGCATCGCCGGCAGGAACTGTCCGTCGGGGAGCTGCGGCATTCCCTCGTGTGATCCGTTGATGCCTGCGTGCTTCTCGACGTGATCGTACCAGGGGGCGAGGTCGGCGTAACGGATCGGCCAGTCGATGGCGATTCCTTCCTTTGCGTTTGCCTCGAAGTCGAAATCACTCCAGCGGTAACTTTGGCGGCCCCACATCAGGGAGCGCCCGCCAACGTGGTAGCCGCGAAACCAGTCGAAGCGCTTCACCTCGGTGTAGGGCGAATCTTTGTCCGAGGCCCAGTAGTCGAGATTCGTTTCGTTCAGCGGATAGTCGCGTTTCAGGACGGGGTAGAGCTCTTCCATCGCCCGCGTCCGGCCGCCGCGATGCGGATACTCCCACGGAGCCTTGGTCGCGTTCACGTAGCCCGTGATGTGCTCGATGTTCTTGCCGCGCTCGAGCATGAGAACGCGCAGACCTTTCTCGGTGAGCTCCTTTGCGGCCCACCCTCCGGAAATCCCGGACCCCACGACTATCGCATCGTACTCAGGCTTCTGCATCAAGTCCTCGCTGTCGATTGTTGTGACTTCGAGCCCGGTTTCGTCTCAGCGGGTGGAACTGTCGACCGGCGACCAAGAATATGCGGGTCCGGGGCTGGATTGCTCAAGACCGATACAGACTGAAACTGAACTGCAAGATCAAAAGAACGGGATCCGAGATCTCAGAGGGCATAGATCTCAGGATATAGTCACCGCGCTCCGACCGTATGGAGCGCGTTTCCGGCTGATACACACCGCCTCCACCGTAGCGCCACAAAGAAATGTCGCAGGGAAGTTTCTAAACCCTGGTATCTGCGCTTCTAAGATCTCGGATCACGTTCTTTTAAGGTCGCAGTCGAGATCTCGGCCTACGTTCAGTTTGCAGTTGAGGGCGCGCGCCCGGCCCCGTACTTTGTACCCGATGGAGTCATCTGATCGAAGCACTACGTTCGGGAATCCCGGAGCGTTTTGGGCTGGCCTCGCTGCCGTGATCCTGGGGGTAACCCTCCACCTCCCGATGTACGTGCAAGCCAAGGATATGGGGTATCGCCTGGCGGGCATGCCGGTGGACGTTGGCATGATCGTCGGGATGGTGTTGATCGTTAGCGGCTTGGTAGCGACCATCTGGGGGCTGATTCCAGCCGACCACGTGCACATGCTGGCGTCCGACGTGCACGTCCGGGTGCGGGCTCTGGATGAGGTGCCGATACGTTCTTCTCACGTGGCGCTGATGCTCGTCATGGCGGCCGCCGTCACCATCGACGTGATGAAGCCGGCGACGCTGTCGTTCGTTTTACCGGGGATGACTCGAGAGTACGGGCTGAGATCTCCACTGCATCCGACAGGAAGCATTCCGGCTGCGCTCCTGCCCCTTGTCGGGATCACCGGCACGGTGCTCGGCTCCTTCCTCTGGGGTTGGCTGGGCGATCGCATTGGCCGTCGTCCGTCGATCCTCATGGCCGCGATGACCTTCATCGCGACGAGCATCTGCGGCTCGATGCCCAGCTTCGCGCTCAACATGGTGATGTGCTTCGTGATGGGGCTCGGTGTGGGCGGTATGCTGCCGATCATGTTCACGATCATGGCGGAGACAATTCCGGCGCGGCATAGAGGTTGGCTGCTGGTGCTGATCGGTGGGGACGTGGCTGGAGCGTACATCCTCACGAGCTGGCTGGCCGCAGCGCTGGTGCCCTCTCTCAGCTGGCGCATCCTGTGGCTGATCGGTTTTCCGACCGGCGTGTTTCTGATTCTTCTCAGTCGCTGGATTCCAGAGTCGCCGCGCTTTCTTCTCGCTCACGGACGAACTGGCGAGGCGGAGAAAGTCATGAAGCGATACGGTGCCGTCATCGTCCGCGAGTCGGAACGCGAGATCGATGCGGAGGCCGCCGCCGGCAGCGGAATTCGCCAACTCCTCCGCCCTCCATTCCTTCGAGCGACAGTCGTGGTCGTGCTATTGGGCTTGGGAGTCGGCCTGGTGTCGTTCGGATTTCAGTTGTGGATTCCCTCGAATCTGCAGAAGCTGGGATTCGCTGAGGGAGCCGCGAATCGTTTGCTGAGGAATTCGGCGATCATCGGATTTCCGCTCAACTTTCTGGTCGCGTGGCTCTATGGATTCTGGAGCAGCAAAAAGACGCTCATCCTCGTGACATCCCTCACGGCGCTGTCGTTATTCGGGTTTGTCCTTGCCGGGAATTCCGTGGCGACGAACCGGTTCCTGCTTTACGCTCTGCTCATCATGCCGATCTGGGGTATCAGCTCGGTGGTCGCAGTGCTCTCGGCGTACAGCGCGGAAATCTTCCCGACGCGTTTGCGGTCACGCGGCAGTGGACTGGCGGCCGGGATCAGCAAGGCGGCTGGCGTTGTGATCATTGCGCTCGTCGCAGTGTCGGTCGCGGCCCCTTCGATCGCCGACACGGCACTCATGGGTGCGCTCCCGATGGCGCTTGCTGCAGTCGCAGTGGCCCTCTTCGGGCCGGAGACCCGGAATCGCCAGCTAGAAGCGATCACGGCCGAGCAGCTCGGCGTGCTGGACGGGAAGGCCGCGCTGGCGGGTTGAGTCGCGGGTCAGCGCGGGCTCGGCACCCATACCGCGGAGCGCGGGCAGCGCCTCTACGACCTCGGCCCGGGTCATTCCGAGCAGCGCGTGCTGCTCGATCAGCGCATCGAAATCGACGGGGTAGAGATTTTTCCGCTTCGTGTCAGCGAGGCCGGCAATGTTGCGCGGGGCGATTCCTCGCGTGAGCCACTCGACGAATTCTTGCCGGTCGTCGGCTGTGCCCGCTTCACTGCGATTCTGTGTGATCTGCCTGAGTCGCTGCAGCGCCTCGCGTGGAAGCGGCCCAAGCACCGGATCTCCAACTCCGAGGAAGCCGTTCCATGCCACCGCGTCATGGGGAAGGAGTCGCTGGTTCGCTTCGGAGAATGACACGGCGGCGAAATAGAGCATCGCCTGCGCGGTGAACAGGTCGAAGTGCGCCATCGCCTCGTAACCGCCGGCAACGACGAGATCGATTTGATCCGCTTCCGCGGCGAGCGCGGCGGCGTAGCGAGCGAGCACGTCGGGATCAGGAACCCGCCGATTGGCCGCCGCGGATTCGAACGCGAGTGCGAGCCGCTCGACCGCCCTCAACCCCCACGCGATTCCCGTCGAGAAGAGCGGATCGACGAAAGCGTACGCGTGAGGCATCAACGCCCATCGCTCGCCGGTAGCGCGCGTGAGCCGATGCTGGATCGCGGGGAGAAACGCTATCGGCATGAGCGGGGTCGCGTCGGTGAACGCGGTCGCAAGTGTAGGGTATCGCTCGAGCAATCTCTGCCAGAGCGACGCCGCATCGATGGTGCTTGACGAGCTCAGCTCGCCAGCGCCCGTAGGTGTTGCGTTGGTCTCTAGCTTCTTGACGTCCGACGATTGCAACGACGCCATGCCTCTGGGCGTGAGCAGGAATCCCGCGCTCGTCACGCCATCGTCGAACCGCAGCGAGTACATCCAGCCTTCGTCGATGATGTGGTGCACCGCCGCCCAGTCGTCGGGGTGGGGGCCCGCCGGCAAATTCGGCACTGTGTCCTTCATGAGTCGCACACCGTCGAAATGACTGAAGACGAGCGCGGATCGGGTCTCAGTTTGTCCGAGCCCCGACGGAATCGAGAGCTGTCGCGCGAGAAAGCCGCCGGGACCAGACGCGTCAATGAGAAAATTTGCGCGCAGCTCGAAGGGAGTACCGTTCCGCGTACCGCTCAGGCGGACAGAATCCGGTGCGACATCCGCTGTCGTCAGGTTCACGCGATCCGTGTAGTCGACGCCGGCAGCGATGGCCTCGCGGACGAAATGATGATCGATGTCCGCACGCATCCAGTGTGTGTCGGACAGTGAATCGTGCGGACTTGCCGCAACGAGCAGTCGCTCGGAGTCGAGACCACGATTCGCGAACGGCTGATGGGGATGATGCCTATAGTAGGTGAAGCCGCGCTTCAGCCCGCGACGAAGCTCCGGGAAATGCCTCAGCCAGCGGCCGTGCGTAGCCAGCCGATAGCAATCTGGCAGCCCGTAGCGGATGCCGATTCGCTCGAGTGACAGGTTCGCGAGCGGGGTCGACGACTCTCCGATTGCGAAGCGTGGGTGCGTGCCGCGCTCGAGCAGCACGACGTCGTACCCCTGCACAGCGAGTATGCGGGCCAGAAGCGATCCGGCGAATCCGCTGCCGACGATGGCCACCTGGCACGATTTCATATCGCGACGGACCGCGGAAACCCCGGCAAGGCAGTCGACAAGCTCATTTCATTCCGCTCCGCAAGCGCCGCAGGAGACTCGCGACTGCACTCGTCCGCTGAGATTCGCGCGCTGGAGCCGTTCCACGCGCTCGGTGCGGCAGGGCTCGCACGCTGGCAGGCGGTCGACATCCCATAGGTCTGCGGTGACGACTGCGCTCGTGAACTTGAGAGAAAGGTCGAGCGATTCCTCGAGCTGTGACAACGTCGGCGGCGTGAAATGCCCCAATCCCTGAAG
>Ga0068855_100011713_pt1 | contig 10599 bp, 12 predicted proteins | sample KBSCornC52_FD_66592 | JGI IMG/M metagenome (GOLD analysis project Ga0068855, IMG submission 66592) | Corn rhizosphere microbial communities from Kellogg Biological Station, Michigan, USA - KBS Corn C5-2 | ecosystem: Host-associated > Plants > Roots > Rhizosphere > Soil ... | reverse complement strand
TGATGGTGTAGGTCATGATCTTTCCCCTTACGCCGCCGGATTGGAGTCGTAGAACTTCCACATGAACAGCGGGTTGTTCAGCGTCAGTTCGCCCATGAAGCCGATATACTGGACGCGAGCATCCTGATTGATTGGCATCATGGCCTGCTTAAAGATGGTGTCGAAGTTTCGCCCCGGATTGTACCGCATCCGCATATTGTCGGTGGCGATGCCATAGGTGACGTTGCTCGGCATGTTGGTGCCGATACCGCCGTCCTGCACGATGGTAGCCGAGCGCCCTGCCCCGAAATACTTGAGGGACTGGAAGCCGAGCTTGCCGAGGTCGGTCACATCGTTGACGCGCTGGATGGCGACCGTCGCCGCGTCATAGGCAGCGTAGTGCTGGTAGGACATCAGGAGCAGATCGGCTCCCTGCGTCCCGCGAGTGCGCTGCGTCATGATCTGGTTGAGGAACGGCCGAATGGTGGTCGCCGATACCTGCGTGCCGATGGCCGTGTTGAAGCCGTTGGCGTCGAAGGTCGACGTGTCCCAGATCGCATTGGCGCCGCGGTCGATGCCGCCATAGACGCCGGAGTTCACCACCGTAGGAATGGCGAGCTGAAGGCCCCCCAGTTCCTTGCCGCCAAAACGGGTGCCGTTGGACTGGAGGGACGTGTCCATCTCGTCCGTAAGCTCGCGTTCGGCCGCAGCCATGTGCGCTTCCATCACGTCTTCGATCTGGGCCGCACCGGCGTTGTTGAGGATTTCCTCGCTCGAGAGCGAGACGCCGATGGCAACCATCTTGGCGCGGAATTCCGCGTCATTGAACAGTTCAGCCGGCGAGTTGTTCATGAAGTCGTAGCCGTTGTACCACGCGGCGTTGCCCGTCTTGTTGTAGAGCAGGGTTTCGCGGATGGTCGCACCGGAATAGCTCTTCCAATTGCCCTTGGTCTTGAGGGTATTGAGCAGAGCATTGCTGTTGGAAACGAGGTCCTGGTAGCCGGTGGAGCGATCCTCCAGGGCCAGGGACATGATTTCCTGGTTTTTCTCGACTGAAGTGAGGGACATTTGCCCGTCCTATGCTGAGTCAGGCCACCTGCTGCATGGCGCGGCGGATCGACTCTTTGATTGAGGAAGAGGGCTTGTGGGTCGCGGGGGCTGAGCCCGCACTTGGAGCGCCTGCGATGGATTTTAGACCAGCCCGGAGGGTCTGAGCCTCGACAGGTGGAGGGGCGGGAGCCGCGGCCGGCTGGGCGATGAACCCGAGGCGCCGCGCTTTGTCCTGTGCCTCAGCAACCGCCTTATCATAGGCATCCTGCAAAGACAAGCCATTGTTCTTGATATGCGCGGCAATGTCTGTGGACAGTTCATCGAACAGGGCATGATCGGGATGCGAACGGAATGCGGCAATCTCCTGCTCGACGGTTTGGGTCTGCTGCGCCTGGATATGCGTCGATACCCCGCCGATCTGCTGCTCAAGGCGAGCGATGTGCTGGCGCAACTGCACCACTTCAGCGTTCGGTTGCGCCTGCTGCTGTTGTGCGCCCGGCTGCTGAGCGGGGGCCTGCTGACCCAGCACCTTCGCGGCCCACTGGCGCGGATCGACGCCCTTGTTCTGAAAAATGCGCTGCAAGCCGGCGTCAAAATTCTCGCCGAGCATCTTGTCGATGTTGACGTATTCGCGGAGCGCCTTGGCGGCGTCGACGTTCACCGACTTGGCGAGGTCGTGGAATTCCTTGAACGGCGCATAGTTGTCGGCGTGCTGTTTGATCCCCGCCTCAAGCTCTTTGACCGCACGATGCACTTCCGCCTTCACGGGGTCGGGTGCGGTCGCCCATGCGGCCTTGGCATCGGTCGAGAAGCGGGCCGGCGGCTCGGCGATGTTGTGGGTTGCGCTGGGCTTCGCCGCCGTCGCATCGGGCTTTGCCGCATCGGTCGCGGGCTTGGCCGTTTCCGCCGTCGCATCTGCTGCCTTGGGGGCGAACTTGCCCTTGTCGTCGCGGGCAGCGCCCTCCGTGGACGATAGCGGCTTGGCCTTATCGGTTGTCGTCGCCGTCGCGGTATCCTTTTCGGCCACCTTGGCGGCAGCTCGATCAATGGAATCGCGGATCGACGGCTTTTTTTCGGGCGCTGCGGCCTTATCGGCCGGCGCCGCAGGCTTGTCCCCTGCCTCTGGGTTCTGCGGTTCGGTGTGGATCGGATTCGGCAGCGATACCGGCTCGGCTTCGGGAGCGCCCGAGGTGCTGGTAACGGCGATATCTTCGGTCATGGTCGGGCTCCGTCTGAGGGATTGCTAGGCGTTGAACGATGGCTTGAAAGCGCCGCGCGGCACGGGAGGGCCGGCGTCCGTATGCTTGTGCTTCGGTGGCTTGGTGCCGGGGCGAGTGAGCATCAGCGCCTTGGTCTGCTCGCGAACGTCGCCCCGCTCGACGCGCGCCGCGGCTTTGCGGATACTCTCGCGAATGGCCTTGCGGTCAGGATCGGGAGGCGTGACCTTCCTGTGGCGCGCCGGGTCGTTGCCGACCTCGATCAAGCCATCGCGCCGATAATGCTTGCGGATTTCCGACTTGGAATCGTACCAGCGGCCGTTTCCCTGCGACTGGATGGCCGGCATGATGTCGCTGATGACGGCGGGCGCACACACCACTTCGCCCGGGCGACGATGATTGTTGGGCCAGTCGTGCTTGTCGTGCAGTTCGCCGCAGTCCGGGCAGCGCCAGAAGCGCAAGGAGCCGGTCATCGTACGGGCCTCGCGCGAACGAAGTGCATGAAATCTCGATATCCGAGCGAGCGGCACATACGATCTAGCGCTAGACAGAGGCGCGGCGCGCGGGGTGCTTCCTCGGGCGTCCATTCGTAGCCGAACCGCGTGCGCAGATCGGTGCCGTCTGCGACGAGCGAAATGACCCTCTCGGCGCTCGCCGCTGACGTGCAGTTGAGCGCATAATTCCTCATAGAATTGCATCCACGGTTTGGCCCATGCCTGCCATCTAATGGCACCCAATGCGGCCTCGGAATGGACTTGAGCCTAGGCCGCAAGCAACAACGCCATCATCATCGCGTTGTGCCGCTGGGTGATCCGAAGCACCGCCCCGGCCTCGATGCGCTCCGTCATGGCCTTGATGCGGGACAGGTCGGCAATAAGCCCCTCAACCTGGAGCTGCAGCCGGACCGCCTCGACAACAGCGCTTCGGCTGCTGCCCTCCGCGGCCGGCGCGGGCGTCTGGTCAGGTGGAGCGGGTGCCAACACCGCCGTGTCATCCGGGGCGAGCACTTTGGCAACGGCATTGCGGATGATACGCCGCAGATCGTCGCGACTGGCGCGCCGGAGTTGCCGTTGCGCGCGTTCGGCCTTTTCGCGCTCGTCGTCGTCCCAATCGGCACCCCCTCCGCCGCCGAGCATCGGGAGTCCCTGCGTGGTGCCTGCCACATTGACCAGCGCGCCATAAAACGCATTGTCGTTGGCGTAGAGGGCGCCCCCGATAGACTGGGCACTCCCGGCCAGCGAAACCACGCCCGCGAAAAACTGGTCCGCATCGGCGAACAGGGCACCGGCAACAACAACAGCACCGGGCGCCACGGTCGCGGCATCGAAGGTGTTCGTCTCAACCAACAGCGAAGCTGCAATGCCGTAAGAGGCGCCAACCACCGCCGCAGGAAAACTATCGGCGTCGGAATAGAGGGCGCCAGAGATAGTGACAGCCCCGCGCCCGAGTGTCGCCGCCGGGAACGTGTCGGCATTGGCGAATAGCCCGCCCGCAATGGCGGCAGCGCCCGGAGCGACGGTTGCAGAAAACAGCGTGTCGGCATCGGTGTAGATCGCCGCTGTGATTGTCTGCGTCGTGCCACCAGAGGCGTTGGTTTCGACCTTCTCTACGGTATAGTCGGTGCCCGCCAGCTTGGTCATCGTCTGACCGACGCTTGCCGGATCGGCTATATTCCAGAGGCCAGTCCCATAGGCGACGAAATAGGTATCGACATTGCTATTGCTGGAGCGGTAGCGCTCGCCGCCGGCCGTCGAGCCCACGTCGATACAGACGATGACGGCAGCGCCCGACCCCGCGGTGAACACCGCGCTATGGTCGGTCAGGTCGCTGGTGATCGATGCGCCGGCAGCAATGCTGAAACCGCTGACGCCGCCGAACTTCAGCTCGACCGGCGTGGTCGTGGTGACCGAGCTAGTGCTGCTCGAAGAAAGACCGACAGAGCAATGATTGGCCTGGAGCCCAACATTGCTGCGCGCCGTGAAGGTGACTTGCAGCTTGCCGTTGCTGCCAGCGCTGAGGACGCAGCGCACCCGGAAGGCGAGGCCGATATTCGTATCGTCGGCGTTGAGAACACCGCCCGAAGGCGTAAATACGGTGCTGACCACGGCTCATCCCCTCAGAGGGTGAATATCCCCGAGGCGTTCCACGTGATGGTGATATCTCCCCCATTCGGCGTGACCGGCAAGCCAGTCTGCCCGGTATCGAGATAGCCCACCAGCCGCGAGGTCGTGGTCGTGCCGGTATCGATGTAGAGCACCAACGCCTCGACGCTGGCGCCCGTCACCGCCGTGAACGTCGCATCAGCCGCGTCAAAGGTGCCGTTGGTATAGGTGTGCGTGCCGATGGCTTGCGGCGTGCCGACGACGCCCGAGAGGTCGCTGAAAAACTGGTGCGCGGCCGAATAGGTATAGGTGCCGGTATCGACCAGTGCCGCCTTGACGGTGCCCGTCAGCGCCGAGTTGGCGGAGGCCTGCACCAAGGCTTCCTTCCATTTGGGATAGAGTGCGTTCGCCATCGTCAGTTCCTCACGGTTTCAATGCCCGCCGGCATGCCATCCGGTCCAACCACAATGCGCTTCGGCGCCGCGTGGGCTTCCGCCAGCGCGCGAAGGCCGTCGCCGAGCGAAGCCATGGCCGCCATCATCTGAGCATGGTCCGGTTGCTGCGCCGCTGCCGGAGGCGTTGCGCCCGAAGTGGTTGGGGGAGACGCGGCGGGACGCTGGGGTGCCGCCGCTGCGTCGGGCTCGCTCTGCTGCATCGCAATCTCGTGCTCGTGCTGGTCCTGCTGCATCATCTGCTCGTGCGTCTGCTGCTGAAGATTGGCGATGCTCTCCAACTGGTGCGACAGGAACTCGCCTTCGTTCTCGGCCTTGGCGTTGATTTCAGCGACCTGGATATCGACAACCGCGTCGAGCGCCTGCCCCTGCCGCTTCGTCTGCTCGATGGAGTGGTGCTTGATCGCCTCGTTATCAACAGTCTGCTGGGCAATGAGCGCGTTGGACTTGGCGACCGCCTGATCCAGTTCCAATTTCGCCTGCGCGAGAGCGATATCGGCCTGCGTCTTGGATGCCGCCAAAGCCGCCGCCTGCTGGGCAATCTTGATGTTGGCCGCGTCGAGCTGGGTCTGTACCTGCTGTTTCTGGCCCTCAAGCTGGAGACGCTGGCCGTCGATCTGGTTTTGCGCCTGCGCGGCCTGCGCATGCGCCTGCGCCTTCATCGTCTCCGGGCTCGGTCCCTTCGGCTGATTGGCGATCTGCGTCATCTGGTCGGCGAATTCGTCAATCACGCCTTCGATTTCACGGCCAACACGGAACTGGCTCGCGGCGAGCTTCAGCACCGCGGACACGACCGGCGCGATCTGCGGCACCTGCTCAACCATCGGGATTGCCTGCCCCAGATACCCGCCAATCGCTTCCACAAACTGCGTCATCTGCATCTGTTGGCGCGCTTCGTCGGGCGCAATCGTGCTGTCCGTCTCGATATCGAGTTCGAACGGCCGCATGCGGTCATCGCGCAGCAGCTTCACCACCGCATCGATGGTAATGACCTCGCCGAGCTTCTGAAGCTGGCCCTGCAAATCCTGCCCGTGCTGCTGTGCCTGCTCGATGATCTGCTTGGCAGCGTCCGGGTTTTTCTGCGCCATCGCCAGAATCTCGGGATCGGTCGACGCACTCTGGATTTCCTTGCCGAGATGCGCCAATTGCGCTTGCAGCGGCTTAGCCTGCGCGCGAACATCGGCATCGGTCGGCAACTGCATCTGCGACATGTCGAGCAGCGTCTTGCCGCTGAAATTCTCCGCGACGATTTCGGCGGCCAGCCGCGTGATGTCGCGCGCGATGCGCACAAGTTCGGCCTGCCGGTCATGGACGCGGATCGAACCATATTGCGACTTGAGCTGCTGGGCGCCGAGTGTTTCGTCCGGCTCGGTATCGCCGCGCATGATGTCGCTGAGGCCAGTGATCTGATACACGTCATCGATCATCTGCTTGCGCAGTTCGATCAGGCTGGTGATCGTGGTGCTGACCATATCGAGCGGCAACCACAGCACCGCGTCTTTTGCCGCACCACCGCCGAGCGCTGCCCAATTGCTGATCGGGATCAGGATGGCGTTGTTCTTGCGGTCCTTGATCGCCGACTCGATGGCATCGCCGATTTCACCCGCACCGGCCGGATAAAAGCCCTTGAGACGCAGACTTTCGGTCAGCGCGCCGATGCGGCCCGTCAGTTCGTTGATTTCCTCGAGCTGGTCCTTGTAGAACAGCATATCGGGGACGGGGATCAGCGAATCCCGCTGCAAGGTGCCGTAAGCCGGGCGTGGGCACGGGAAAAACCCTTCGAGAACCAGATGCGGCTTGCTGTCATCGAGCAGCTTGTCGCAGCCCTCAGCGACCCACACCACGCGGTTCTTCGACTTCGACCACAGTTCCCAAAATCCGGCCTTCAGCGTGCCGTCATTGTCGCTTTCATCGTTCGGGTCTTTGCGGATCGCATAGGCGGCATTCTTGTATTCGTCGGCGCTGGTGTCGTAAAACCGCTTGCGAGCCTCCCTGCGCGTCAGCCAGGAACGCTTGGCGACCCAATCGACTTCTGTCCATTTGCGGGCAGGATCGTGCAGGTAGTCGCGCCGGCTCACATGCTCGATATGGACCCGCTGCTTGCCGTCCGATGTATCGTAGCGCAGCCACACCGCGCCGCGGGCGACCGCCAGCATGTCGTCGCGCAACAGGCGCATCGTGAAGTCGATATCTTCGACGCGGTAGTTGGTGACCGAGACGCGCTCAAGCAGTTCCGATGAAGTGCGGTAGAGCGGGCGCTTGTCCTTGAACGCCGGCACCACGACCGGCACCGGCTGGCGCGAATAGACGGACGGCGCGAGCACTTGAAGGTTGGCCCAGAAAAGCTGAAACTCGCGCTCGCGAACACTGGTCGCCAGCCGCTCGAGGTTGGCATACCACTTGTCGAGATTGTCGCATTTCGACTGCCACGCCTCGAACGCCTTTTCGCCGCGCTTGATCAGCGCCAGCCACGACTTCGCCGATTTGGGGTCGGTGGTATCGATGCCTGCGGCAATATCGTCGGCGTTGTCGGGGAGGTCATCTTCGGCCATGCCCCCAAACTAGAAGCGGGGGACCGGCGGTTGAATGGACTTGAGAATAGCCTAAAGCTTGATCCTGGTGGCGCTCAGCGGCTCTGGCATGGGCAGGATAATGTGGCCCGGCGGCGGCGTCGGGGCCCTATCCTGCTGCAGGGCCGCCGGCGCAACACGCCAGCTCAACGCCATGTATCGAAATGCATCCGCAAGGTGGCTCGTCCAATCGTGCACTTCATCGGCGCGGAACGTCTTGCGCTCATCGTCCCACTCGCGACGATATTGCTCAAGCGCCGCCATGCCGACCTCATCGGTGCGGGTGTGGAAGATGCAGCGGGCGAGCGTTGAACGCGCCGCCTGGATGCCGTCGAGCTTCGACGCCATCGGCACAAGCTGGGGATGCAGCCCGAGAGACTGCATCGTCTCGACGCGGGTGCGTCCTGTCCCCCATTCCTTGACCTTGGCGTCGTGCGGCACAAAGTCGATGCCGTCGAGCCAGCCGTGCTCCTGTCGCCGCTGGAAACATACCTCGGCATAGTGATCGACGCCGGCGCCGGATGCCGTGTAGCAATCTAGGATGTAAATGCGCTTGCCAACAACCTGGAACCACCAGATCGAGGTATCGTCGCGGACGCCAATATCCCATGCGCGGTGCACTGGACGATTAGCGATGGCGGTTATCTCGCCAATCCGGTCCTCGCGGCGAACGGTCGCCATTTCGCGAGCGTAGAATGCTCCGAGGATCGCAGCGTTGAAGCTGCACTCGTATTCCTGCTCGTACTGGGCCCGGCCCAAATCCTCGCCGTAGAGCGTAGCATATTCGGCGCGGGTTTCTTCGAGCTGTGCCTCGGTCAGGGCATGCGTCTCGTGCACGCTGCTGATGTTGGCAAACCACCGCGGCGACTTGACGGCGAGGTCATACATCGCCTTGGCATGATTGCGCCCGCGGGGCGTTGTGATGAACGCAGCCCAGCCGCCGTTTTCCTCGACCATCGGCCGGATGTAACCCCAGCTCGACGGGTTGCACAGCGCCCATTCCGAGAACGTCACGCCGGCCACGCCAGCACCCACCAGGCTATTGTATCGGTCGGAGCCGATGACCTGCCAGGTCGAGCCGTTTTTGAAGCGGATGAACATCTGCTGCTCATCCTTGCTTTCACGCAGTTCGGGCGGGAAAGCCTCGTCAATGCGCCGCATGCCAGTGTGCGGGTTCACCGCGGCCCAGATCGCCTTGCGGGCCTGCTCATACTCCGGCAGGCAATGCCAGTACGTGGCGACACGCTCATGCGCTGCGATGGCCGTGCGGTGCAGCAGCACATCATCCTTGCCCCATCGGCGGTGCGCTATCTCGACTGCACGGTCACCACCACGCTCAAGATAATCCCAAAGCGGTCGCTGATGCGGGCGCGGGTTCCAGTTATTCGGTAGGCTCAGCATAGCGCCTGATTTCAACGACCACCGGGCCCCCGTTCTTGCCGCCAAACTCGACGGCGGCGAGTTTCGGGTGCACGTACGGAGCGGCCTTCTCAGCAGCCCACATGCGATTCTCGCTCGACTGCCCCTCATCCCGCAGGATCGCCAGCATGTATTCGAGCGGCGTAAGACCAGCCGCGACAGCATTATCCGCTGCCTCTCTCGTCCGCCTAGTAGCAGCACCCACCTTGCGACCGGCGCCGGCACGTTTACCGCCGTGGGGCATCTTGATTAATCCTGATTGTTTTCATCATCATTCAGCTATTTCAAGTGCGCGCCTGGTGGCCGCATGGCGTACCACGGCTCTAGCGTCACCGATCTTGCGCGCGGCTCGCAAGTGCTTTGAGATTGCATCCGTGCTCATGTGGGTGATGTAGGCGATAGTATCGATGGTGACACCGGCAGCCCACAGATCAAGCACCCGGTTGCGCCGCGCGTTTGTGGTCGGATGCTGGGCATGACCGCAGCGGGTCTGCGACGAGTAGCGCCAGAATTCTACCATGTCACAATGATCCTTTCGGGGTAGCCCCAGCTCGCCGATAGTGTTTCGACCATGAATGGCTCTGCCGTGTCGGCTAGCGCCTCGCAACCAAGGTGGGCTCTGGTTATCTCCGCCCTGAGCTGTGTGCGCGCTATGTCTTCGGCCTCCTGCACCTTATCGACGCCGAGCCCCATCAAAATGAAGCAATTCCACCGGAGATTCGGCAAAATGCTCCTGATGCCAATGCCCACACCTTCCGCTGCTGCCAATGTCTTTGCCCCTTGGCGAGTGTCGGGCGGGATTTGCGCGAGTATTCTGGCCGCATCGGTTGCAACCCGAGCTGTTGGGTGAATCCACGCCATCACGCCACCCTGCCATCGACAGTGCCACAAATCGCAACGCGCGCTTTCGAAACGATTGCCTCTCCGAAATATTGCCGTTGCATGAAGATCGGGACCGGTCGCGTCAGCGCCTCGCAAGCCTTGAACAGCGCCTCGTCTTTCCAGCGGTCGAGCAACACGCTTTTTGGCGGCGAAGCCGCCTCTTCCTTCAAATCCAATTTCCCCTCTTTCTTATATTGATATGGAAGTGGAGACGCGCGCGTATGCTTGAGCTCAGCTTGGGCTACGCCCTTGTTTTTGTTGGAGGTTGATCGTTTTTCGGCGGATTTTTCTCCACCTTTCGCTCCACTTTCAGCGCGTTCTCGCGACGTTTTCGCGGATATTTCGAGCTCTTCTTCGGCCCGATGGTTCGACAGACACCCGTCAACGACCTCGATTTTGCCAAGGTCAATCAGCCGCTGGCGGATAGAATTCCACTTCCGAACCGAGCAATTGCAAACGCCAGCGATGTATCTAGGCTCGTCTGGAACAGGTCCGCCTCGCACATAGATGAGGTCGATTATCAGCCCGTATGCGCCCTTCTCTTCGAGGGTGAGCCCCACAGTGCCGGCGATGAAATTGTCAGGGAAGCGACGGTACCAAGGACGTTCGCTCATACCGCCTTCCCCGCATCGATCTGCGCCTGGTACTTGGCAATGCCGTGCATGATGGTCGTGTGGTCTCGTCCGCCCAGCCGGTGGCCGATATCCGGCAGGCTCATCGGCGTCTCGTGCCGCATCCGCCACATGGCTTCATGGCGAGCGCGGACGCTGGGCCGATCACGACGCGGGCTTGTGAGGTCACCAACTGCGATGCGATGTTTTACCGCGACTTCGGTCATGATCTTGCGCCAGCGCGGCCGCTCCCAGCCGAGTTCCTCGATGCACGCGAAGCGCACCGGGGCCCCGACGAAATCGCTGAGCAATGACTT
>Ga0068855_100011712_pt1 | contig 10599 bp, 9 predicted proteins | sample KBSCornC52_FD_66592 | JGI IMG/M metagenome (GOLD analysis project Ga0068855, IMG submission 66592) | Corn rhizosphere microbial communities from Kellogg Biological Station, Michigan, USA - KBS Corn C5-2 | ecosystem: Host-associated > Plants > Roots > Rhizosphere > Soil ... | reverse complement strand
GGCCAGCTGCATGTGCAGGTCGCGCGCCTGGCGCCAGGAGATCACGCCTTGTTCGCGGGCGCGGTCGATCTTCCAGCCCAGGTGATTCACGTACGAGGTATTCAGCCGACTGTCAGAATAGCCATGGTGATAGGGCTGGGCCTGAGCAGTCGTCGCCATCGTCGCGCCGCCAAGCGCAAGCGTAGAAGCGGCGGCGGCGGCCAGGATTTTAAATTTCGTCATTGGTCAGTTCCTCTGCTTCGGTGTCCCTCTGCTTTGGTTCTGCCCCGACACGCTCAGAAAACTCTCTTTCGGCGACATGGTTTCCTCGAAACCACGCATCCATTGCGCGCGCGGGCAGCCCAGCCAGCGCAGGACATCATCCCGCGGCTGAAGCCCGCCTGAGGCTCTCGTTGTTTGCGGTTCAGCCCGCGCGCGCAGCCGCGGCGGACGGGTATCCCGCCTGACCGGTGGCGGCGGCGTTGAGCGCCGCGCTGATCGCCTCGTACAGCTTGGCGATCTCGATGGGTTTGGCGACGTGCCCGTCCATGCCGGCCGCCAGGTATTCCTCGATCTGGTGGGTGAGCGCATTGGCGGTCAGCGCCACGATCGGGATGCGGCGGCGATGCTCCTTGGCCTCCAGCTCGCGGATCTCGCGCGCGGCGGCGATGCCGTCCATCACCGGCATCTGGATGTCCATCAGGATCAGGTCGTAGCCCCCGAGCCGCCAGGCCTCCACCGCCTCATTGCCGTCCGGGACGATGTCGATGTCGATGCCGAGCGAGTCCATCACCGCGGCCAGCACCTGGCGGTTGGTGGGGTTGTCCTCGGCCGCCAGCAAGCGAAGGTCGCCGTCGTCGGGACCCATCTCCGCGCCCTTTGCGGCGGCTTCGCCGGGCGCGCCGCGGGCCAGCGGCAGCTCGACGGTGAAGGTCGAGCCCTCGCCTTCCCGGCTCTCCACGTCGATGACCCCGCCCATCATCTGGGTGAGCTCGCGGCAGATCGCGAGGCCGAGGCCCGTGCCGCCGAAACGGCGGGTGGCCGAGTTGTCGGCCTGGGTGAACTTCTCGAACAGAGTCGGGAGCTTCTCCGCGGCGATGCCGACGCCGGTGTCGCTGACCACCGCGCGCAAGGCGCCGGTCTGCGGATTGATGTCGATGCGGGCGTGCACCGAGCCGTGCGGCGTGAACTTCACGGCGTTGGAGAGGAGGTTGCCGACGATCTGCTTCAGGCGGTCGGAGTCGCCGCGCCACCAGCCGCGGGCGTCCTCGGCGACCTCGAAGTAAAACGCCAGGTTCTTCTGCTGGGCCAGCACGCGGAAATTGTCGGCGGCGGCCGTCACCGCCGGCTCCAGGTCGAAGTCGTCGATAACCAGGCTGAGCTTGCCGGCTTCGATCTTCGACAGGTCGAGGACGTCGTTCAGAACCGCGAGAAGCAGCCCGCCCGACTGGCGGATCACATCCAGCCGGTCGCGCTGCACATCGGCGAGCTCGCCCATGGACATCACCTCGGCCATGGCGAGCACGCCGTTCAGAGGCGTGCGGATCTCGTGGCTCATGTTGGCCAGGAACTGGGTTTTGAGCACGTTGGCCGCGTTCGCGGCGTCGCGAGCGAGCTCAAGGTCGTGCATGGCGCTCTTCAGCTCGGCCTCGCGTTCGGCGAGCTTGCCGAGCAGGTGGTTGAAGCTGCTCGTCAGGCTGCGGAACAGCTCGTCGGCCGCGGCGACCTCCACCGGCTCGAAGCTGCCGCCGGCGGCGACATTGTGCATCGCCTGCGACAGCCGTTGGACCGGCGCGATCACCCGGTGGGCGAGGCTGCGGGCCAGGAACAGGGCGACGCCCACGCCGCCGAACAGCAGCACGGCGGTGAGCGCGATGAACTGCGGCAGGAGCGGCGCAAGGCTGGGCTTGGCGACCACGAGCGTCACGCGCCCGAGCGCGCGGCCGCCGTCGCGAACCTCCGTCTGGATGGCCTCCTGCTCGCCGTGGACCGGCTTGGCGGCGCGGTAGCCGGCGAGGCTCCGGCCGTTCGGCGCATCCAGCCGCGCCGCGACCACGCGCGGGCTCGCCGCGAGCGCGTTCAAAGAGGCGCCGTACGCCGCTGGATCGCCCCGTTCGAGGGCCTGCGCGAGGTTCACCGCCGTCACCTGCGCCAGCGACACGTGGACATTGTGCGACTGGGTGCGGGCCACAGCCCATTGCTGCAGCATGAAGGTGCAGCAGGCCGCGAACAGCACCACGACCGTCGTCACCAGGCCGACACGGGCCACGCGGCCATGGAATGTGGCCACGTGGGCCGGTTCGCGGGAGGAAGTGGGCCGGGTCATCGCCTTCGCTTGGAACGCACGGGACCCGCTGTAGCGGGATTTTCCTAACGGTTCGCTTCACCGCCAGCGGTTGCGGGTTTCCCCGGAGGCGCGAATCCGAGCTTTCCCTGTGGCGCCATCGCCACACCACAACCCCCGAGAGCGAGAATCATGGTTAACAACCCATGAATCGGTTGCGGAAGGCTTCACCATTCATTTACCGTCCGCCCGTTGTTGTCGTTAACCCGCAATATGGGGGCTGTGATGGAAAAGGTGTTTGTGGCGAAGAAGGTGGCTGCGAAGCTGTTCGCCACGGAAGCGGCGGTTGACACGGCTCTCGTGGAAGCCTCTGAATTCATGAGCGAAATGCTCAAGGCGCGGCAGGACGTGAATGCGTCTCTGGTGTTCGCCGACGACTGCCAGGTGAAGCTCATGGACGCCCTCAAGGCGCTCAGCGAAGCCCGCACGGCGATGGTCGCGGTGCACGAGGAACTCAACGAAGCCAAGCTGCGTCTCGGCATCCGCACGAAGATGAACGGCCAAGACAAGCCGACCTTCCTGGCGGATACCGACTCCGAGCGCACGGTCGCCGAGGCGGTCTGACTTCATAGTTGCAGAACTTTAACTGGTATCGCGCCTCTAAATGGCTTTAGGGGCGCGATGTCATGTTTGGCCTGTCGATCAGACTCTTAATCGACCTGTTCTCCGTCTTTGGCGCGGGCTTCGCCCTCTGGAAGGGCGGGATCGCCGAACGCCTTGGCGCCGGCGTGGTGATCGCGAACGTGCTGATCGGCGACGTCGGCCAGTGGCTTGCGCCCGACGCCGAAGGGGTGATCCGGCTCTGCAATGACGGACTGGCGGCGGTTGTCCTGCTCGCCATCACGGTGCGCTACGGCGCGCTCTGGATGGGTGGGGCTATGCTGTTCTACGCCGCCCAGTTCTCGCTGCACTCCTATTACCTGGTGACCGACCGCTCCGATCGCGACTATCTCCACGCTGCGATCAACAACTTCGACTGGAGCGGGATCATCTGGTGTCTGATTATCGGCACCATGGTGGCCTGGCGGCATCGGTGGCGCGCCGCGGGGACTCTGGAGACGCCTGCGCCCTAAGGTCGCCGTCGGGCCAGCCGCCGAATCTTTTTCTTGCACTGCAGCACGAACGGGGGTTCTTGGCCGGCGGGCCACGTCCTCCCAACGGGACGCCGCCCATCTGCAAGGATGGGAGACATCGCTGTGATCACGCCTCCGAAGCCGGCCATGCGCCCGGCTCGCCCCGAATTTTCATCCGGCCCCTGCGCCAAGCGCCCCGGATGGGCTCCTGAGAACCTCCAGAACGCCGTGCTCGGACGGTCGCACCGCTCGAAGCTGGGCAAGGCGCGCCTCAAGGAGGCGATCGAACGCACGCGCGACGTGCTGCAGGTTCCCGACGAGTTCCTGATCGGCATCGTCCCGGGCTCCGACACCGGCGCCATGGAGATGGCCCTGTGGTCGCTGCTGGGCGCGCGCCCGGTGCAGCTTCTGGCCTTCGAGAGCTTCGGCAAGGACTGGGTGACCGACGTCACCAAGCAGCTGAAAATCGAGGCCGAGGTGTTGGATGCGCCCTATGGCCAGCTGCCGGACCTCGCTAGGGTCCGCAAGGACGCCGACCTGGTGTTCACCTGGAACGGCACGACCTCGGGCGTGCGCGTGCCCGACGCCGCCTTCATCGCCGCCGACCGCGAAGGCCTGGTCATCTGCGACGCGACCAGCGCGGCCTTCGCCCAGGATCTCGACTGGTCGAAGCTCGATGCGGCGACCTTCTCCTGGCAGAAGGCGCTGGGCGGCGAAGCGGGCCACGGCATGCTGATCCTCGGGCCGCGCGCGGTGGAACGGCTGGAGAGCCATGCGCCGCCCTGGCCGATGCCGAAGCTCTTCCGGCTCACCAAGGCCGGCAAGCTGAACGCCGAGATCTTCGAGGGCTCGACGATCAACACGCCCTCCATGCTCTGCGTCGAAGACTATCTCGACGCCCTGCGCTGGGCCGCCTCGATCGGCGGTTTGGCCGAGCTCCGCCGCCGGGCCGACGCGAACCTCGGCGTGCTGGAAGCCTGGGCGCAGGCGACGCCTTGGATCTCGTTCCTGGCGGAGGATCCGTCGATCCGCTCCAACACCTCGGTGTGCCTGAAGGTGATCGATCCGCGGGTGACCGCCCTGCCGGAGGAGGCCCAGGCCGACTTCGCCAAGAAGCTCGCCGCGGCGCTGGAGAAGGAAGACGTCGCCTACGACGTGGCCGGCTACCGCGACGCTCCGCCCGGGCTTCGGATCTGGTGCGGCGCGACGGTGGACGCCTCCGACCTCGAGGCGCTCACGCCCTGGCTCGACTGGGCGTTCCACGCCACCGCCGCCGAACTCGCGCCCGCGTAACCCGCGACGTCATGGCCGGGCTTGTCCCGGCCGCCCATGAACAACCATCGACGTCGTTGGCCGCGGCTCCCGGACACACCACCCCTGCATCGCCGAGATCATGGGTGATCGGAACAAGCCCGGCCATGACGGTCAGGAAGAACGAGAAGAACCAAATGCCCCGCGTGCTCATCGCCGACAAGCTTTCGCCCGCCGCCGTCGACATCTTCCGCCAGCGCGGCGTCGACGCCGACGTCAAGACCGGCCTTTCGAAGGACGAGCTCCTGAAGATCATCGGCGACTACGACGGCCTGGCGGTCCGCTCGGCCACCAAGGCCGACAAGGACGTCATCGCCGCCGCCAAGCGGCTCAAGGTGATCGGCCGCGCCGGCATCGGCGTGGACAACGTCGAGATCCCCGCCGCCACGGCCGCCGGGATCGTGGTCATGAACACCCCGTTCGGCAACTCGATCACCACCGCCGAGCACGCCATCGCCATGATGTTCGCGCTGGCCCGCCAGCTGCCGCAGGCCGACGTCTCCACCCAGGCCGGTAAATGGGAGAAGAACCGCTTCATGGGCGTCGAGCTCTACGGCAAGACGCTGGGGCTGATCGGGGCCGGCAACATCGGATCGATCGTCGCCGACCGGGCGAACGGCCTGAAGATGCACGTCGTCGCCTACGATCCGTTCCTGTCGCCGGAGCGGGCGATCGAGATCGGCGTGGAGAAAGTCGAGCTCGACGAGCTCCTGAAACGGGCCGACGTGATCACCCTGCACACCCCGCTCACCGACAAGACGCGCAACATCCTCTCCGAGGAAAACCTGGCCAAGACCAAGAAGGGCGTGCTGATCGTCAACTGCGCGCGCGGCGGCCTGGTGGACGAGGCGGCGCTCCGCAAGCTGCTCGACTCCGGCCATGTGGGCGGCGCGGCCTTCGACGTGTTCGTCGAGGAGCCCGCCAAGTCCAACCCGCTGTTCGGGGCGGAGAACTTCGTCGCGACGCCGCACCTCGGAGCCTCGACGGTCGAGGCGCAGGAGAACGTCGCCCTGCAGGTCGCCGAGCAGATGAGCGACTACCTGCTGACCGGCGCGGTCAGCAATGCGCTGAACAGTCCCTCGGTCACCGCCGAGGAGGCGCCCAGGCTGAAGCCGTTCGTGGCGCTCGCCGACAAGCTCGGCCTGTTCGCCGGCCAGATGGTGGACTTCGGCATCAAGGCGATCGACATCGCCTACGAGGGCGAGGTGGCCAAGCTCAACACCCGCCCGCTGACGGCGGCGGCCCTGGCCGGCGTGATGCGCCCGATGCTGGCCGAGGTGAACATGGTCTCCGCCCCGGCGGTCGCCAAGGAGCGCGGCATCACCGTCTCGGAATCCAAGCAGGACGAGAGCCCGATCTACGAGAGCCTGATCCGCATCACCATCACCACGGAGAAGGGCAAGCGCTCGTTCGCCGGCTCAGTGCTGGCCGGCGCGCCGCGGGTGGTGGAGGTCAAGGGCATGGAGCTCGACGCGCCGTTCATGCCGACCATGCTGTACGTCAACAACGAGGACAAGCCGGGCTTCATCGGCAACCTCGGAGCGTTGCTGGGCGAGGCCAAGGTCAACATCGCGACCTTCAACCTGGGCCGGCTGGCGGCCGGCGAGGACGCCATCGCGCTGGTCGGCGTCGACCAGGCCCCCACCGAGGGGCTGGTCGAGAAGATCCGCAAGCTGCCGCACGTGAAGGAGGCGCGGACGCTGGGATTCTAGCCGCCCGACAGAGCCCCGAAAATCAGCAGTTCGTCGCCGTCGCTGAGCGGCCGGCTGACGGCGCGGGTCTCTTCCAGCCCCACGAAAATCCGCATGTGCCGGCGCACGCGGTCCTGCTCGTCCACCACCCGGAACCGGATGCCGGGAAAGCGGGCGTCCAGGTCCTTCAGCACCTCGTCCACCGTCGCGCCCGCCGCGGGGACTCGTGTGACGCCATCGGTGTAGGCGGTGAGCTGCGAGGGGATGAGCACGCGGATCATGGGGCCGGCGCGGCCGTCACCGAATAGATTTCCGGCAGGTGGGCGGCGACCTGCCGGAAACTCTCGCCCTCGTCGTCGCTCATCCAGACCTCTCCGCCGGTGGTGCCGAGGTAGAGGCCCATCGGATCGCAGGCGTCGCCGCAGAACGCCTGACGCTTGACCGTGAACCAGCCCTGCTGGGCGGGGAAGCCGCTATCCTTGCGCTCCCAGCTCGCGCCGCCGTCACGGGTGCGGTAGACCGCCGGCCGCCCGCCCGGCGAGACGCGCGGCCAGACCTCGGTGCCGTCCATCGGGAAGACGTAGGCGCTCTCGCGATCGCGCACGTGCGGCACGACAGTGAAGCCGATGTCGCCCACCTCCTTCGGCATGGCCTCGCCGATCCGGTCCCAGACCTCGCCCGGCCGGTCGAGTCGATAGATGCCGCAGTGGTTCTGCTGCCAGAGGCGGTCGGGATCGGCGGGGGCGAGGGCGATGAAATGGCTGTCCTGGCCGAACTCCGGATACGGATCGGGCAGGAAATCGCAGCGGACGTTCTTGTTGAGCGGCGTCCAGGAGCCGCCCTGGTCCAGGCTCTCCAGCACGCCCGCCGAGCAGGTGGCGAGGTAGATATGCCGCGCGTCGCGCGGATCGAGGACCACCTGGTTGAGGATGGCGCCGTCCGGGGTGCCGCCATCGGGTGGCAGCCACTCGGCCACCATCGGGTGCTCGTTGAGGCCGGCGACGCTCTCCCAGCTCTCGCCGCCGTCGGCGCTGCGGAACAGGCCGGGCGGCGAGGTCCCCGCCCACCAGACGCCGGGCTCGTCCGCGTGCCCAGGCTCCAGCCAGAAGCTGTGGTTCACCGCTCGGCCGAGCTTGTCGCCCTTCGGGAAGGCCGGCGGCCGCTTCGCCTCCGTCCAGCTCTTCCCACCGTCGGTCGAGCGCAGGATCGTCGGCCCGAGATGGCCGGTCGTCGCCGCCATCAGCATGGTGCGTCCGTCGCGCGGATCGACGCGGAAATGGTTGATGATCTGGCCCAGGAACAGGGGCCCCTCGATGCGCCAGCGCGCCCGCGCCGCATCGCTGCGGAAAATCCAGGCGCCTTTACGCGTCCCGATCAGAAGTTGCATGGCCTCGGTCATCGGTTTCCTCCCCGACCCGAGGACGATTGATACCACGCCGATCCGACAAGCGGATCGCGCTTAGGCCTTGCGGGGATCGGGAGCCCTGCACGCGCCCGGCGTTGCCCTCGCTCCTGCTCAGCCGCGCGGCCCCGGAGCCGGCGGATGCGCGTCCCAGAAGGCGCGGATCTCGGAGCGCGGATTGAGCTCCTGCCGGGTCTCCACATTGAACACCATGACCGCGCGGCCGCCGTCGTCGTAGGGCTTCCAGAGCGGGACGTGGGCGTTGTTCGGATCGCCCGTGCGCACGAAGGCGGCCCAGGTGGAGGCCAGCCGGTCGGCCATGCGCTTGCCGCTCGTCGAGCCGGCCAGGAAGGCGTCGCGCACATTGTGGAACGAGGCCGAGACGTCGATGCCGTGCACGGCGCCGAACTTTCCGTCGTAGGCCGGGGTGCGCCAGTCCCACTGGTAGACATAGGCCGAGGCGCCGCCCTGAGCCGCCTTGCGGGCGGCGAGCGTGAAGGCCGCGCGGCGGCCGCCGGCGTCGGTCAGCGCCTGGGCTTGGATCAGGAACGGCGAGGCCACCGGATCGTACTTGCGGTAGAGCGCCAGGAGCTCGCGGCCGTGGCCCGGCGCGCGGCGCTCCAGAAGCGCCTCGAGCCCCGCCTCGGTGAGGTCGAAGTTGGTCAGCCCCAGGGCGGCGTCCTCCAGGGTGGTGGAGACGATGATCGGCACGCTGGCCGATTCCGGCGGCGCGGCCGGATCGAACGGATGGTGCGGCAGGGCGTCGGTCCCGATCACCGGGGAGAAGTTCGCCGCCGTCTCGGTCTGGGCTTCGAGCAGCCGCTGCCAGGAGACCGTTTGCAACTCGCCCCAGTTCCCCTTCGCGATCCCCAGCGCCTTGAGCAGCTTCTCGGCCGAGGCCGCGCCGGCTTCGGGCGTCACCAGCCGAAGCGCCGAGCCGGACTGAATCGCGGCGGCGTGGAACAGCCCCTTGCCGGCCGGCATGGCGAGCATGGTCGAGGTCTTCGCCCCACCGCCCGACTGGCCGAAGATCATCACCCGCGAAGGATCGCCGCCGAAGCCGGCGACGTTCTCCCGCACCCAGCGCAGGGAATGCACCAGGTCCAGCATACCCGTGACGCCGGCGTACTTGAACTCGGCCGGCGCGCCCGCGCCCGCCAGGTCCACGTAGCCGAAGGCGGCCAGCCGGTGGCTCACCGTCACCACGACCGCGTCGGCGTAGTAGGCGAGGTTCTTGCCGTCGAAGCCGGGCGCGTTGCCCGAGCCGGTGGCGAAGCCGCCGCCGTGGAAGGAGACGAACACCGGCTTCTTCGCGCCGCGATCGACGGTCGGCGTCCAGACATTCAGCGTCAGGCAGTCCTCGCCCATGCCGGCCAGGTCGTGCCGGTCCCATTGGATGAGCTGGCCGTACTCGCCGCGGATGTCGGCCTGGGTCTGCGGACAGATCGGGCCGAACCCGAAGCACTCGCGCACGCCGCGCCACGGCAGCGCGGGCTTCGGCGGCATGAAGCGGTTGCGACCGCCGGTCGGCGCGCCATAGGGGATGCCCTTGAACTCCCACACCGGGCCGTTGGCGATGCCCTGCACCTGGCCGCTGGCGATCTCGGTGGTCTGGAAGATCTTCGATGAGCCGCCGCCGGCCGCCATCCCCGCGGGCGCCCGCGCCGGCGGTCTCGGGGCCTGGGCGCTTGCCTCCCGCGCCGTCGCCGCCGCGACCATCGCAGCGCCGGCGGTCAGCACCGCCCGCCGGCTAGCCTGCGCCGGATGTGATTCATCGTTCGCCATGGATCGCCCTCCCCGAGCCTTTCCACGAGCTTAGCTTTCCGCCGATTTTGTGGTCAATCCTGCTTACAGATTGCGCGCGTGCGGCGCCTGCTCGCCGGAGATCTCGTCGGCCATCCGGCGGCGGATGTTCTCCAACAGCGCCAGCACCTTGTCGGCCTCGTCGGTCGGTCGGCCGACGAACACCGTCTCCAGGGCGAGCCCGCGGAGCGCCGAGAGCGTCAGGTGGGCGATGGCGTCCACTTCGGCCACGTGGTCCGGCGCGCCCAGCAGCCCCTCCGCCATCCGCCGGCGGGTGCGGTGCATGCTGGATTCGGTCTGGCCGAGGAAGGCCTTGAAGCGCTCGCGCAGCTCCGCATCCGTGCGGGCGGCGATCATGATCTCCATCACCGCGATCGCATCGGCCAGCTGCAGCCCCTTCCAGACCGCCTGCACGCCGCCGATGAACTGATCCCGCCCCGGCGGGTTGGCGGCGACCTGCGCGCGGATGAAGTCGCGCTGCACGATCCAGGCGTGCTCGGCCACCGCCAGCATCAGCTCGATCTTGGTCGGGAACTGGTGCAGCAACGAGCCGCGGCTGACCTTCGCCATGCGGGCCACCAGCGGCGTCGAGGTGGCGGCGTAGCCGAACTCGGCCAGGCATTTGACGCCCGCGGATAGGATCTTCGCCCGGGTGGCGGCGCGGCGTTCGGCGTTGGGCCCCCGGGGCGTCCTGGCTCTGGTCTCTGCCACAGCGGAACAATACGCTCCGGGCCGCCGGAGCCAAGCCTCCGAAAGATCAGTGGAAGTCGCGGCTGCGGATCAGCCGGCCGGTGACCCGGCTGCGGACCTGCGGCGCCGGATCCGCCTCGCCGTCGCGCATCTCGGAGAGCCGGTGCGAGAGGTCGGTGAACCGCTCGGCGACCAGATGGATCACCTCGCCTTCCTTCTGCACATGGCCGTGGACGATGACGAACGAGCCGCCCATCACCAGCCGCCGGTTGGCCTCGAAGGCGTCCTTCCAGACCACGACATTGG
>Ga0068855_100011710_pt1 | contig 10600 bp, 8 predicted proteins | sample KBSCornC52_FD_66592 | JGI IMG/M metagenome (GOLD analysis project Ga0068855, IMG submission 66592) | Corn rhizosphere microbial communities from Kellogg Biological Station, Michigan, USA - KBS Corn C5-2 | ecosystem: Host-associated > Plants > Roots > Rhizosphere > Soil ... | reverse complement strand
GTCGCCGGCGTAGCAGAAACTGGTGACCTGGCGGCGGCCGTCGGCCGTCATCTGGCAGATGCGGACCGTGCCGAACTCGACCAGATACAGTGGCCCGGTGTCATCGCCCTGGGCGTAGATCGTGGCGTCGACCGGATAAAAGGTCATGGCGCCCGGCTGGCTCTGACTGAGCAACCCGCGAACCTCGGGATCCTGAACGGGGCTGGAGATTGCTGCGATCGCAGACGTCGTTTGCATGAACATTTTATGTCCCTCATTGGTATGAGGCGACACTGCGGCATGTCCTGCGCGGGCGAAATTCCGGTCGAGGGACTAGGGACACTACGTAGTGGCGTGCCGGCGATCGATGGCGTCGTGAATGGCGTTGGTGAGCGGCGCGCCAAGCAGCGGTTTCATGACCGTGCGGAAGGCGTAGGGGGATAGAGCATGCGGCACGTGATTGGAGAGCAAGATCACCGGCTCGAAGATTTCGCAGAAATCGGCCGCCGCATGCGGGTCGTTGCCCAGGACATGATGGTCAACGATCGTGCAATCGTAGTGTGGTCGCTCGCGAGCCCCGATGCTGGCACGGGACGTGACCTCGTATCCCTCCGCCTGGAGCGCAAATTCGACAGACTTTCGAAGATCTGAATCGGGGGCAACGAGAAGGATGTGGGGCATAGATCTGGGAGCCGTCGTGGTGAACGTCCTGCCAGATTACGCGCCCGTCCTGCCCGAGACTTGCGCTACATCAAGCCTCAAGCCGCTGGGCCGCCGAGAGTGTCGAGGTCGATGCCCATGATCATGCGAACCAGATCGGCGAGGCTCTTGACCTGCATCTTGCTCATCAGGCTCGAGCGGTAGACCTCGACCGTCCGCGGGCTCAACCCCAGTTCGTAAGCGATCACCTTGTTGGGCTGGCCCTGGACGACGCCCTTGAGCACCTGCAGCTCGCGCTCGCTGAGGGTCGCCAGTCGTTCCCGCGTCCGCCTGTGGATGTCCTCATTGTCCGCGGCGGTCGCGACGCGCTCGACCGCATGGTGGATCGACTCGAGCAGCACTTCGTCGCTGAACGGCTTTTCGATGAAATCCATCGCACCGTTCTTCATGGCTTCCACGGCCATCTGCACATCGCCATGGCCGGTAACGACAATCGCGGGCAACATCGCACCGTCGACCCGGAGGCGCCTGAGGAGCTCGACACCGTCGATATCGGGCATCCGCAGGTCGGTGACGAGGCAGCCGTTCTTGATGGTCGAGGCGATCTCGAGAAAAGCGGCGGCGGAAGCATGAGTCCGTACCGCGAACCCGTTCGCCCCAAGCAGGAAGGCGAGCGAAGTGCGGACCGGCTCTTCGTCGTCGACGACATGCACGACAATATCAGGGTTAGGCACTGGAGGTCTCCTCGGCGATCGGGAGGCTGAAACTGAACGTCGCGCCGCCATGCTCATTCCGGCGATAGGTCAAATCGCTGCCATGCGACTGAATGATCCGACGTGAGATTGATAAACCAATGCCCATGCCACCAGCCTTGGTGGTAACAAAGGGTTGAAACAAGCGCGTCGCGACCTCATCGGCAATTCCAGGGCCCGTGTCCGACACCTCGACCAAAACGGTGCGGTCCGGCCGACGCCGGGTCCTGACAAGCAGCTCGCGTTTTTCGGTGCCCTGCATCGCCTCCACGGCGTTGCGCATCAAATTGGTCAGGACTTGCTGGATCTGGACGCGATCCGCCAGCACGGTCGCCTCCGCGGCATCGAAATCAAACTCGGTTCTGACGCCACGCTCCCGCGCTCCGACGAGGGCCAGAGCGCCGGCCTCCTCGACGAGCTTTTTGACGTCCTCGGGCGCCTTGTCGGTCGCCCCTCGGGTGGTGAACTCTCGCAGCTGCCGAATGATCTCGCCGGCTCGCAACGACTGCTTGGCAGTTTCCTGCAGGGCGTTGCGCATCAGCTCTGCCGGTCGCTCGGGTATTTGAGCGAGGAGGTTGATACATCCCTGAACGTAGTTGGCGATTGCAGAGAGCGGCTGGTTGAGCTCATGCGCGAGGGTCGATGCCATTTCCCCGAGCTCATAGAGACGCGCGAGGCGTGCCAGCTCCCCCTGCGCCTCTTCGAGGCGAGCCGCCGTCTCCTGGCGCTCGGTGAGATCGCGTACGAAGCCCGTGAAGGAGATCTCACCGTCCGTGCGCGTCTCGGCAACGGCCAGGGTCATGGGGAAGGTCGAGCCGTCCTTGCGGCGGCCGACGACGACCCGGTCGACGCCGATGATGTGCTTTTCACCGGTCGCCAGATAGCGTTCGAGATAACCGTCGTGCTGCTCGCGATAGGGCGTGGGCATCAGCATCTTGACGTTCTTTCCGATCGCCTCATCCGGCTGGTAGCCGAACTGACGCACCGCCGCTCGATTGAACGACGTCATTGTTCCCCTGGTATCGATGACGATCGTCGCATCCGGCACGGTGTCGAGTACCGAATTTAGGTGCGCCTCGCGGCGGAGCAGCATGGTGCGCGTTTGCGCCCACTCGTTTCGGGCCCGGTGCCAGAGGTCGCCCAGCCAGGCGATGGTCGCGCCGACCACCAGGAACAAAATCACGTTGAAGGCGGCGGTCTGGAGCGGATCAGTTCGCGTGACGACGAAGTAGTAGACCGCCGGGGCCCCGAGGGCGGTCGCAAACAGACCGGGGAGCAAACCTCCCAGCATTGCCGCCACCAGAATCGCCGGCGTGAACAGCAGACCGACCGCCGAACTTGGGAGCAGGTCGCGAATGAAGTAGCGAAGAAAGGTAATGGCGCAGACCAGCAACAAGGCCGCGACATAAGGGGTCCAGGGCTGGCGGAGCAGCGGCGTTGAGCTCATTGGCCGATGGCGCTTCGGGTTCGTAACTGGATTGTAGGGGCCGCTCGATCCGTCGGCAAGCGATGCTCCTGGTCCAGCACGCCCCTGCCGCCACCCGAAAAGGGCGCCAGGTCAATGGCCGAAATGGACCCCAAGGAAGTAGGGCCAGACGATAAGCCCGAGAAGTCCCCGCCAGAAGTCGAGCTGCAGGTAGCCGATGCTGAACAGCCAACCGGCAAACCACAACGCCCCCAGGGACGTGTGCTGGGTGATCTGAATGCGTTCTCGATCCATTCGAGCCTCCATGTCGTGGGGTCAGATACCGACGATCGACTGGCGAAGTCTTGATCGGAATCAAGCGTCCCGGATGAGACAGCCGCCCTGCAAGTGGCCGGCAGGCTCCGGTCGCCCCGGATTTGGTTTGACGTGGGTCAATCTCCCGGCGATCGGCTGGCGCGATCTTGCCGCCAGAGACACCATCCCGGGGTCGACGGAGACTGAAATGGAACTGCGCTCTATCCTTGTGAATGTAAACGTCGCCGACGCAGACTCTGCCGCACTTCGCTACGCCATCGATCTGGCGCAGACGATGCAGGCCGAGCTGATTGGCCTGGCCGCAGACCAGCCGGATATGGCCTTCGCCGGCATGGACGGCGGCGTTGCGGTCGATCTTTACGCCACCGAGCAGACCGAGATCGAAACGCAGCTCAAGCGCGCGGAAGAGGCCTTCCGCAAGCTGGTCCCGGCCACCCTCAAGTCGCAGTGGCTTGCCTATGTGACCACGCCTTCCAATGCCTTGATCGACGCGGCGGCATCCGCCGACCTGATCATCACCGCAGCGCAGACCACAACGGCCTTCCATCAGGTCCAATCCATCAATCTGGGCGAGCTGGTCGTTTCTTCCGGCCGGCCGGTGATCGACGTCGCTCACGACGCCAGCAAGGCCCGGCTCGACAAGATCTGCATCGGCTGGAAAAACACCCGTGAAGCGCGGCATGCCGTGGCCGATGCGCTGCCCTTGTTGAAGCGCGCCAAGGAAATTCGCGCCGTGACGATCGATGAAGGCGACTATGCGGCCGAGAAGGACTCGCTGGACATGCTCGTCGCCTGGTTGCGCAAACACGATGTCGATGCGTCGTGCGAAGTGATCACCAATCCCGAAGGGTTCGTCGATGTCCTCGAGAGCACGGCGCTGTCGTGGAACGCCGACCTGCTCGTCATCGGCGGCTACGGCCACAGCCGCATGCGCGAGTGGCTGTTCGGCGGGATGACGCGGCGCATCCTGCAAAACAATTCCTTGACCCGGTTCATCTCGAACTAGGTTGGCTGGTGCAGTACCGGTTGGACCGTAACCGAGCGCAGCTGGCGCAGCCGGCTCCGCTCGACGCGACGCTCAATGCGGCCCTGGATCGATTGCAGGCCTCGACGGCGGGCCTGACGAGCGACGAGGCAGCGGCCCGGCTCGCGCAGTTCGGTCCCAACCGCTTGCGCGACGACGACGGCAACCACCCGCTGGGCGTGCTGTTTCGGCAGTTTCGGTCGCCGATGGTCCTCATCCTCCTCGGGGCCGCGATCCTGTCCTTTGCCCTGGGCGAGGTGGATGAGGCCGTGATCGTGACTACGATCATCGTGGCCAGTACCGGCCTGGGCTTTGCGCAGGAGTACCGCGCCGGCCAAGCCGTGGCCGAGCTGCGGCGAAGAATCGCGGTCCACGCATTGGTCCGCCGCGACCGGCACCGGACAGAGTTGCAGACGTCCGACGTTGTCCCGGGTGATGTCCTCGAACTGCGGGCAGGAAGCCTGATCCCGGCAGACGCGATTGTGCTCGAAGCCAGCGCGCTTCAGGTCGATGAGGCGGTGCTGACGGGAGAGTCGTTCCCGGCGAGCAAGAGAGCGACCGGACCGGATGAGCTGCTCACGGCCGATAACCGGATCCACATGGGCACGTCGGTGCGAAGCGGCGAGGGGACGGCGCTCGTCACGGAAACCGGTATCCGGACGGAATTCGGCGGCCTCGCCAACGCACTGGCGGCAACCGAGCCGGAAACCAGCTTCTCGCGCGGTTTACGGCGTTTCGGGCTGCTGATGACGCAGATCATGTTCGTTCTGGTGACGCTGGTGCTGATCGCCAACGTGCTCCTCGGCCGGCCCGTGCTCGATTCGTTGCTCTTTGCCGCCGCTCTGGCGGTAGGGATTACCCCGGAGCTGTTGCCGGCGATCGTAACGGTGACCCTCTCACAAGGCGCCAGGCGGCTTACGGAAAGCGGCGTTCTGGTACGGCGCCTCGTCTCGATCGAAAATCTTGGGACCATGGACCTGATTTGCACCGACAAGACCGGCACCCTTACGGTCGGCGATGTGCGCCTCGAGCGGGCTGTGGATGTCGAGGGAAACGACTCGTACGACGTCTTGCGGTGGGCGGTCCTCAACTCCGCGATGCAAACGGCGCTGCCGAATGCACTCGACACCGCCATTCTTGGGCGCAAGGACGAAGTGGATTTGGGCGGATACAGCAAATGCGGAGAGGTGCCATATGACTTCGATCGGAAGCGGCTTTCCGTTGTGGTTGCAGACCGCAGCGGCGAACTCCTCGCCTGCAAGGGAGCGACCGATCCCGTTCTGAGCGTGTGCGGGACGATCGCGAAGGGCAAACAAGTCTTGCCGCTGACCGATGACCGTCGGGCAGCCGAAGGCGACAGAATCGCTACCTGGGGACAGGACGGCCGGCGGGTCATCGCGCTGGCCAACAAGCAGGTGGCCGCCGGCCATGAGTGCGGTCCCGACGACGAGACGGATCTTTGTCTCGTCGGCTATCTCCTGTTTTCCGATCCACTGAAGCCCGGCATCACGGAGACCGTGGCCGACCTTGCCCGCAACGGCATTGAACTCAGGATCATCAGCGGCGACAACCGCCATGTCGCGGCGCACGTCGCGGGCGCCATCGGCCTCCAGCCGAAGGTCTTGTGCGGCGCGGACCTGGTCGGGTTGGCCGACAGCGCCTTCGCCCGCAGGATCGCCGACGTCAACGTATTCGCGGAGGTCACGCCAAGCCAGAAGGAGCGGATCGTCACCACGCTCAAGGCGTCACACACGATCGGCTATCTGGGCGACGGCATCAACGACACGCCGTCGCTGCGCGCGGCTGACATCGGCATTTCCGTCGACAACGCGGTCGATGCAGCGCGAGCCGCGGCCGATGTCATCCTGCTCAAGCAGGACCTCGAGGTATTGCTCGACGGCATCATCGCCGGACGAAGGGCCTTCGGGAACACCATCAAGTATATCGGCATCACCATCAGCTCGAACTTCGGCAATATGATCTCGATGGCGGCAGCATCCATCCTGCTGCCATTCCTGCCGATGCTGGCGACCCAGGTACTGCTCAACAACCTCTTGGCGGACCTGCCGATGCTGGCGATCTCGACTGACCGGATCGATGCCGAGCTTCTCGCACAGCCGCGCCGCTGGGATTTTCGCGCGCTCATCCGTTCGATGCTCGGATTTGGCTTGGTCAGCTCGGCCTTTGACGCCCTCACATTCCTGGTCCTGCTGCAGGTTTTCCACGCCTCCGCGGCGACGTTCCAGACCACCTGGTTCACGGAGTCCCTGCTGACGCAGCTGGCGGTGATCGCCGTGATGCGGACGCGCAAACCGTTCTTCGAGAGCTTGCCGTCCCGCCTGCTGCTGGGCGTGGCGCTTGCCGTTGCGGCCACTGCCGTCAGCCTGCCGTTCGTTCCGGTGCTCAACGCGATCTTGGGGTTCGTTCCGCTGCCGATGACCTTGCTGGGCGCTACGGCGGCGATCGTCGTCGCCTACACAGGGGCCTCGGAGCTCGCGAAGCGGCGGATAAGCGTGCTGGGTCCCACAGTCACGACCGAAGCGGCAGCGTGACGCGGAGCAGCCGGGCTTCGTCGTCGGCTGCCTCGACGAAGCCGAGTTCATGGCAGAGCGCCAGCATGCTGGTGTTCTCGCGCAGGACCCGCCCGAAGAGCTCGTGCAGACCTTGGCGTCGGGCATAGTCGATCAGCATTTCCATCATCGACCGGCCGAGCCCATGCCCCTTGAGATCGCTGCGGACCAGCGCGCCGAATTCTGCCCGGATGCCATCCGGATCGGACGAGTAGCGCACCATCCCGAGGAGCTCGGTCCCATTGTTAGCCAGAGCAACGAACGCGATATCCCGGTCGTAGTCGAGCTGTGTCAGCAGCACCAGGGTCTCGTGCGACAAGGTTCGCATCGGCACGAGAAAGCGCAGCCGCATGTCCTCGGGGTCCATCTTCGACAGGAAGCTGGGGTAGAGCTCGGCATCTGAGGGCTTGATCGGCCGCAGCAGCACCTTGCGATCAAGAAAATGGACGATGCTGAATTCCTCAGCCGGGTACGGGCGGATCGCAAGCGCTGGGTTCGGCGCCGGGACTGACGCCCTGCCCGGATCGATCGCAATACGGGCGTCGAGTGCGATGACGCCATCTCCGTCGGCGAGGAGAGGATTGATGTCGATGGACTGGACCATCGGGAAATCGATCGCGAGCTGCGAGACGGCCATCAGGGCGGCAACTATGGCGTCCCGGTCGGCCGGTGGTCGGTCGCGATAGCCGGCGAGAAGGCGCGAGATGCGGGTCTTGTCGATGAGGTCGCCGGCGAGGACCTCATCGAGCGGCACAAGACCGGTTGCGGTATCAGCCACGACCTCGACCGACGTGCCGCCGGCACCAAACAGAGCGACCGGACCGAACTGCGGGTCGGTCGAGACGCCGACGATCAACTCTTCGGCGTTCGGCCGCTGGATCATAGGCTGTACCGTGAACCCTTCGAAGGGCAACGGCGCGGGATTGGCACGTAGCCTCGAAGTGATTGCCGCGGCCGCATCACGCGCTTCAGTCGCAGTTCTCAGGTTGAGGATGACGCCGCCGATATCGGATTTGTGCGAGATGTGCTTCGATCGGACCTTGACGACGACCGCTTGGGCGGCGGCGAGCAATGTCGCCGCGGCCTGTTCGACAGCGGGGGGATCACTTGCGAAGATTGTCTGGGGAACTGCAACTCCGTAGGCTGCAAGGACGTGCTTTGCCTCATCTTCAGTGAGAAGCGAGCGACCCTCGGCGGCGGCGTCGTGCAGCAGGTCTCTGGCCGCGTCCTTGTCGGTGGAGAGGAGCCCACGCTCCGCAGGGACGCGCTGCATCTCGTCGCGCAACAGGGACCAGCGGGTCAGCAGCGAGACGGCCTGGGCTGCTTCGGCCGGCGCACGGAACGTACCGATCCCGGCGGCCCGCAACAGCTCGGCGGCGGGTTCAGCCGTCTTTCGGCCCAGCCAGGTCGCGAGCACGGGCTTGCCGTTGATCAGGCCTCGATTCGTCTCGGCCGCCACGGCCGCGGCGGCGGCCGAAGGATCGGCGAGCGCGGTGGGGCAGTTCATCACCAGGAGTGCATCGACATTGGGATCGAGGGCAGCAGCCCGCACAGCGGCACGGTAGCGCTCGGGTGGCGCGTCTCCAATGATGTCGATCGGGTTGGCACGCGACCAGGTCGAGGGCAGGGCGCGGTCGAGCGCGGCCATGGTTTCCGGGGTGAGCGTCGCCAGCGGAACGTGGTGGTCGATGAGCTTGTCGACGGCGAGGACGCCGGCGCCGCCCCCGTTGGTGACGATCGCCACCCGCGCCTGCCGCATCGGTGCGTATCGCCCTGTGATTTCGGCGGCATCGAACAGGTCGGCCAGATCCTCGACACGGATGATCCCGGCACGCCGCAGCGCAGCCTCGACGACGCGATCCGCGCCGGCGAGGGCGCCAGTGTGGGTCGCGGCTGCTTTGGCTGCTTCGGCGTGGCGCCCGGGCTTGACGGCAATCACCGGTTTGATGCGCGCGATGGCGCGTGCTGCCGACATGAATTTCCGCGGCGCCGGGATGGATTCCAGATACATGAGGATCGCCGATGTCCGCGGGTCTGCGGCGAGCACATTCAGGCAATCGCCGACATCGACGTCGGCCATGTCGCCGAGCGAGTAGATGTGCGAGAAGCCGATGCCCTCTGACGCGGCCCAGTCGACGATCGATGAAACCATGGCGCCCGATTGCGAGATGAGGCCGAGCCGGCCGGGGAGCGGCGGCAGGTGCACGAAGCTGGCGTTGAGGCCGGCATGCGGCGCCAGGAGCCCGATCGTATTAGGGCCGATGATGCGCAGCAGGTGCGGTCGGGCCGCATCGAGCATGGCCTGTCGCAGGGCGCCCGTCACTCCGGCCGAAACCACCACTGCAACCTTGGTGCCTTTGCGGCCAAGCTCGGAGACGATGCCCGGGACGGTGGGGCCGGGCGTCATGACTATGGCGATGTCCGGGGCCTCGGGGAGATCGGCGATGGTGCGATAGCATCTGAGGCCGAACAGCTCGTCATATTTCAGGTTCACCGGAAAGACGCGACCGCCAAACGTGGCGCGGACATTGTCGAGCACGACCCGCCCGACAGCACCTTCACGCGACGTTGCTCCAATCAGCGCCAGCGATTCCGGGGCCAGCGTTGCTTCGAGGTTGCGAACGGTCATCGCGTCATATTGTCATGCCGACTGAACCACGGCCAGGTGATCTTCGACGCCATTGCTGCCTTCGATGGTCTCGACCGCGACCCGGGCTGCATCGCGCTCGGCGTCGGACCGAACCTGGCCCCACAGATGGATCACTCCGTCGACGACGGTAACCTGCGGTCGCACGCGGAAGATCGTGTCCGCGTCGCGCAGGCGAGCGTTGGCGCTGATTTCGAGGGCCTCGTCCCCTGCGGCGATTTTTTCGGGCCTGGCAGTCGCAATGATCTGCAGCAGGTCGGCCCGGCTGATCACGCCGACCAGCGTTTTGCCGCGCAGCACCGGAACGCGCTTGATGCCGCGCGTCCCGAACAGCACTGCGACGTCGGCCAGCGAAGTCGACTCGTTGACGGTGACGACCGGTGTGCTCATCACATCTCCGACGCGCCAGGCGTGGCTTCGCACGAAGTCCCGCGCCGCACCCTCAGGGGAGTTGGCTTCGACCCAGTGCGGGCGCCCGCCGGTCAGACCGTACTCCACTCTGCGCAGCAGGTCACCCTCGGTCAGAATGCCCACGAGGCTGCCGTCGCCGTCGAGGACTGGAAGCCCGCTCACATGATTGTCGAGCATGATCTGCGCTGCATGCCGCACGCTGTGGCCCGGCATCACAGTGACAACCGACCGGCTCATGACATCGGCAACGTTCATTCCTACCTCCATCGATCACACCGGAACCGAGACTGTTGTCTCCGGCGCCAGCGCGCCTTGACCCTGCTCAAGAGGCCCGTTCGCCTTCGAGATTTGCGCATAGAAGTCCTCGACCGTCTCCCGCTTGCACAGTTCGGTCGCATCGGTCGTGACCGCGGCTGCGGCTGCGGCCACGCCGTAGCGGGCGGCATCTTCAAGGGCCCAACCGTTCGCCAGTCCGAAAACCAGCGCGGCCACGAAGCTGTCGCCGGCACCGACGCCGCTCTTCACCGCTACCTTGGGTGGCTTGATCTCAAGGGAGCCCCGGGGGGTCGCGACGATCGCGCCACGCTCGCCGATCGTGACGATAGCCGCCTCGGTCAGGCCGCGGTCGACGAGCTCGGAGGCGAGCGTGTACGCGGCCGCATCCGCACCCCCACCGAGCAGCTCCTGTGCCTCCAGATGATTCAGGCGTACCAGATAGGGCCGCTCCTCGGTTGCGAGACGAAGCGGGTTGCCGTGCGTGTCGATCACGAAGCGCCCACCGAGCTCGCGCGTCTTGCGCGCCAAACGGGCGTAGAA